>Ga0315278_10000045_pt1 | contig 101657 bp, 94 predicted proteins | sample YL17G06_0_MG_FD_203880 | JGI IMG/M metagenome (GOLD analysis project Ga0315278, IMG submission 203880) | Sediment microbial communities from Yellowstone Lake, YNP, Wyoming, USA - YL17G06_0 | ecosystem: Environmental > Aquatic > Freshwater > Lake > Sediment | place: USA: Wyoming | collected... | reverse complement strand
TAACTTGAAGTCTTTACTGTATTTCCTGTACTTTGCCATTTTCGGACACTCCTGTAAATTGGGGCATTATAACCTCTCGCCAAGTGTCCGTCATCTGTTCAGCACCTCAATATCATCCTAACCCTCCCGTACAACTACAAGTGTACAAACGTTATTTCGAGAATATAAGACAGATACAAGATCATATGGTATCAAAAGCTCGAAAATCTCAGATAAATATTATTGAATCAGTTTTAAATGGAACAAATAAACCAGCAACCATTATTTTAGACTTTATTTCAAAAACTTTAAAAGAAGAATATATATTTAAATGTCTTTAAAGGGATTTTTTATGAAAAATGGGAAACCACATGATGAAAGAGATAAGATAGCCAACTTTTATCCACCAGGATCATTAAAAAATCGTTTCTTTGCGGGCTATGACCAAGAGTTAAAGACTGGTTTGATGATAGGGAAACAAGTTTCACATTCTGGAGTTTGGAAAGTCTTACTTTTTGGTTTTCCTGGATGCGGTAAATCAGAATTTCCTTTTATACTAGTAGAAAAACTTAAAACCGAATTAAACCTCGATTTTTCTTTATTGTATGTCAAATGTCATAGACTCGCCAGCTATTACGATGATGTTGGTCAAATGAAATCACATTTAAAAGAACTTAAAGAAAAAGTTGAGGATTTTCAGCCTACAATCTTAGCATTCGATGAATTTGATGCTATATCTCCAAGAAGAACTTCGATATCATCTTCTCTCACTGAATTGAGTTTATGGACAATGAGTTTTCTCGCAAATGGCTCTGACATTGATTCTGACAAGAAAATGCTTGTTTTTGGTATTACCAATTTCCCAAATTTGGTAGACGTTGCTGTTCGTGATCGTTTCCAGTATCCCATGTTTTTTGGTATAGCCAACATGAATGTTGTATCAGCAATACTTGAATATAATGGCATCCGAAATCCCAAAGAAGTTTCAATGAAGCTGTTAGAACTTCTTACCCAAGCAGGTCAAACCGTTACAGGAAGAGGTGTAGCGCTTGGATGCAAAGCACTTAAACAAATAGAATCAGAGATTCTTAAGAAAACTGATGTGCCGCCAGAACAAATGGCTAAGTTGCTTCTAATACATGCTCAACCTATTAATACTAAAGAGTTTAATGATTACCACAGTCAAAACTGGGGACTCATTAAACAATCAAAAACTGTTCTTGATTATTGGTTAGAAAAATTTAACAATACTTAATAAATAGATAGCAGCAATGGTATTGTTGAAAAAGTTCATGTTTACTCCGTGAGATGTTTACCCTGTGGAATGTCGCAACTATCCCATCGGGGCCGCTTCGGCTATCTCTTCGGGGCGTCAGCTAACTTCTTGAAGAGCACCTTAAGCTATCTAACTGTGGTTCTTTCCGGCCTCGAATGTTTTCTTATTTTTCTTCTTCTGTCACCCGTCCATAGCTTTAGCGAAGGCGGGTTATATTTTACCTCGATTCAGTTTAGTATTATATCCCCGCTTCTTCCCAAACACACTTAAAAAATTTACTCGCCTTCGACTTATATCCGGCTTTAAGGTGCATCTGCGCAGCAGAAAAATTCGAAACAATGTGCCGGCGTCAAGTTCACTTGTAAGTAAGGTACGAGTTTTGAATTTACAATCCCGATTTATCGGGATGCCTTAAAGCAATACCTTCGTGCGTCCTTCGTGCTCTTCGTGGCTTCGTGGTGAAAAACAGTGTCCGTCCGTGTTAATCCGTGTCTAATTTTTTTCTCTGTGAGGGCGCCTGCCCCCGCGCAGGCGGGGGTGGTTCAAAAAATCCGCATCATCCGCGTCATCCGCGGTTAAATTCCCGACATTATGGATTGTCCAATCTTCTCCCCAAAAACCCGTTCAAAACCTGCTCTGAATATGAATTTTCTTGTGATTTCCCCTCATTTCTCGTGATTTTTCGTTGATTTCTCCCATTTTTCCGTGAAATCTGTGGCTAATTTTTACGCAAAACAATTAAAACATACACAAATTGCAAAGAAACTTGCGCATTTGTGACGAACTTTTTTTCATAACCCCTTATTTTTCTAAAATTAATAAAGACTTATAGCATTTCCGACAACGTAAATAAATGACTTGCGTTAATTTTTTTTGGAGTATTTAAACGACTTATGACGATTTTTGACGTAACCGAAACGAGCCTCGCCACCGCAACCGATTTACAATTTTTTCGTGTCTTAGTGCCTTGGTGGCTGAAAATTACTGTCAACTTGACATTTTCGGGGGCGTGGAATACCAAAACTGGCAGTGAAAAATTAGTTAGAAAATCATTTCTTGTTTCTAATATATTTCGTAACATATTGCCATGAAATAGGTTACGTTCAATATAATCTTTTAGTATCTTTAGTTATGAAAAACTGGTACTTTTTTTGCATATAAACAATAGAATTGAAGGCTTAGATATTGTTTTCATTTTTTGACTTTTATATAGGAGTAAAAGGATTATGGCAGCTAAAAAGTTATCGTTTAGTACTGATGCAAGGGCGGCCTTGCTTACCGGAGTAGAAAAATTAGCTCGTGCCGTTCGTTCAACTCTGGGGCCCAGAGGCAGAAATGCCATCATTGACAAAGGCTGGGGCAGCCCGACAGTTACCAAGGACGGCGTTACTGTGGCTGAGGAAATAGACCTTGTCGACAAGACTGAAAATATGGGCGCAAAGCTCGTAAAAGAAGCCGCCAGCAAAACAAGCAAAATCGCAGGCGACGGCACTACAACAGCTACGGTTCTTGCCGAGGCAATTTTCAAAGAGGCCTATCGCAATATCACGGCAGGGGCCGATGCAATGTCAATTAACAGGGGCATTGGTCAGGCAGTCGAAGCCGCGACAAAAATGCTTGTTAAACTTGCCAAGCCGGTTGACGTCGCCAGGAGAGACGATATCGAAAATATCGCGTCAATCTCGGCAAACAACGACCATGAAATCGGCAAGATTATGGCTGACGCATTTACAAAACTCGGCAAAGACGGCGTTATCACCGTTGAGGAAGGCAAGAGCCTTGATACGACACTCGAATTTGTCGAAGGTATGCAGTTCGACAGGGGCTATCTGTCTCCCAACTTTGTAACGGATGCGGACAATATGACCTGCGAACTTGAAAAACCATACATACTGGTTTATGAAGACAAGATAAGCAGCGTACAGAAACTTGTACCTCTGCTCGAAGCGGTGGCAAAGAGCAAAAAACCTCTGCTTATTATCGCTGAGGATATCGAAGGCGAGGCACTGGCTACTCTTGTTGTCAACAAACTTCGCGGCGTTCTGCAGGTCTGTGCCGTTAAAGCCCCCGGCTACGGCGACAGAAGAAAAGCAATGCTTGAGGACGTTGCGGTTCTCACAGGCGCCGAACCAATCTTCAAGGACCTCGGCATCGAACTTAACAATATAAAAATCACACAGCTCGGAAGAGCCAAAAAAATTACAATTGATAATGACAATACGATTATCGTTGAAGGAGCCGGCACACACGAGACAATCAGCGGCAGAATAAAAGTAATTCGCAGCGAGATTGACGCGACAACCAGCGATTACGACCGTGAGAAACTTCAGGAACGGCTTGCGAAACTGACCGGCGGAGTGGCGCAGGTTAATGTTGGCGCAGCGACGGAATCCGAAATGAAGGAAAAGAAATCACGAATCGAAGATGCGCTTCACGCCACAAGAGCGGCAATTGAAGAAGGTATCGTACCCGGCGGCGGAGTCGCACTTATTCGCTGTATCGACACAGTTAAGAAACTCAAACTCAGCGGCGATGAGAAAACAGGCGCCGATATCATTGCACACGCCCTTAAGATGCCATGTTTCTATATAGCTGAAAACGCCGGCGCTGTCGGCAATCTGGTTGTAAACAAGGTTTCCGAAGGCCAGGAAGGATTCGGTTATAATGCCGATACAGATAAATATGAAGACCTTATCAAGGCAGGCGTTATTGACCCTGTAAAAGTAACGAGAATCGCATTGCAAAACGCCGCTTCAGTTGCAGGATTACTTTTGACCTGCGATTGCGTTGTTACTGAAAATCCGGATAATAAAAAGGCCGGTGCCGGAATGCCTGGCGGTGGTATGGGCGGCGGAATGGGCGGAATGGGCATGGGTGGTATGGGCATGGGCGGCATGGGTATGGATGATATGGGAATGTAAAAACAGTTGATAGTTAATAGTCGATAGTTGATAGTGAACTAAAAAAATTATGGAGATATAAAAATGAAACTTAGACCTTTAGATGACAGGATTGTAGTAAAGCCGGAGCAGGCAGAAGAAAAAACAGCAGGCGGAATCGTTCTGCCGGACAACGCAAAAGAAAAACCCCTGATGGGTAAAGTTATAGCCGTAGGTCCCGGCAAACTTCTGGACAGCGGCAAACGCGCAGAAGTAGCTGTTAAGAAAAATGATACCGTACTTTTCGGAAAATACGGCGGAAACGATATAAAGATTGACGGCGTTGAATACAAAATCCTGCACGAGAGCGATATTCTCGGCATCGTGGAAAAATAATAATTTCCGCCGAAGGCGGCTAACGGAGGTAAATAAAAAATGGCAAAACAAATGATGTTTGATGATGCGGCAAGGGCACAGTTGAAACAGGGACTTGCCAGTCTGGCAAGGGCGGTTAAGGTAACTCTGGGCCCGACAGGCAAAAACGTACTGCTGCATAAAAGTTACGGTTCGCCGAAGATTACCAAAGACGGCGTGTCAGTAAGCAAGGAAATAGAACTGCCCGAACCGTTCCAGAATATGGGCGCGAAAATGGTCAATCAAGCCGCAAGCAAGACAAGCGATGTTGTCGGCGACGGTACTACGACGGCAACAGTTCTGGCCGAAGCGATTTATAACGAAGGGCTGAAAAATGTAACAGCCGGCGCAAATCCAATGGCTATCAAACGCGGCATCGATAAAGCCGTGCAGGTTGTCGTGGATTTTATCGCTTCGCAGAGCAAAAAAGTCAAAGGCCATGACGACATTGCCAAGATTGCCGCGATAAGCGCAAATAACAATAAAGAAGTCGGCGAAATTCTCGCAAAAGCAATGGACAAAGTCGGCAAAGAAGGCGTTATCGAAATCGAGGACGGCAAAGGGATCGAAACAGAGCTTGATGTCGTCGAAGGAATGCAGTTCGATCGCGGCTTTATATCGCCTTACTTCATAACAAATACCACAGCGATGGAAGCTGTTCTTGAGGATGCTTACATCCTGCTGTATGAAAAGAAACTTTCGAGCATTGCGGAAATCGTTCCGCTTCTGGAAAAAATCGCGCAGGTCGGCGCTCAATTGCTAATAATCGCTGAAGAAGTAGAAGGCGAAGCATTGGCTGCCCTGGTTATAAATAAGCTTCAGGGCGTTTTGAAGGTTTGTGCGGTAAAGGCTCCCGGCTTTGGCGACAGAAGAAAAGCTATGCTGGGCGATATCAGCGTTCTTACCGGAGGTCAGGTACTTACCGAAGACCTCGGCATAAAACTCGAAAAAGTCGAATTGACCCAGCTCGGCAACGCCAAGAAGATTGTGATTGCAAAGGAAAACACCACGATAATCGAAGGCGCAGGCACAAAGAAGGACATTACTGCACGCTGTGAGCAGATACGCAAACAGGCTGAAGCGACAACCAGCGATTACGACCGTGAGAAACTTCAGGAACGGCTTGCGAAACTGACCGGCGGCGTAGCGGTAATTAAAGCCGGCGCTCCGACCGAATCAGAAATGAAGGAAAGAAAAGACCTTCTCGATGACGCACTGCACGCGACAAAAGCTGCCGCTGAAGAAGGCGTTATTCCCGGCGGCGGTATTATCTATCTGCGGGCTATCGAAAAAGTTCGTCAGGCCGGAACAAAAGCCGGAGATGATGAAAAAATAGGATTCGATATTATCGCTAATGCCTTGAAATCGCCGACAAAACAAATAGTCGATAACGGCGATGACGACGGCGATGTGATTGTCGAAAAACTGCTCGAACAGAGCGGCAATACAGGTTATGATGCCAATACAGGTAAGTTTGTTGATATGGTTGAGGCAGGGATTATCGACCCGGCTAAAGTGGCAAGATGCGCTCTGCAGAACGCCGCTTCAGTCGCTGGTTTGATGCTGACTACCAATGTGCTTATCACTGACCTGAAAGACGATGACAAGGACAAACCTCAAATAGAGGGTTCGGTAAGATAGGAAAATAAAAAAGCAAAATGCAAAAATCAAAATGACAAATTTAAAATAATTATGCCGAAGGCATTCCATAATTTTGATATTTAATTTTTGGATTTTGATATAAATACATGGCTAAACGCGACTATTATGAAGTGTTAGGGGTGGATAAAACCGCCGGCGCCGACGATATCAAACGCGCGTATCGCAGGCTGGCGATAAAATATCACCCTGATAAAAATCCCGGCGATAAAGATGCCGAGACGAAGTTCAAGGAATGCGCCGAGGCTTACGAAGTTTTAAGCGACACTGATAAACGGGCAAGATATGACCAATACGGTCATTCGGGTCTTCAGGGTTCAGGCGTTCACGATTTTTCGAGAATGAACGTCGAGGATATTTTTGGTGCGCTTAATCTTGAGGATATTTTCGGCGATTTATTCGGCGGCGGCGGAAGAAGGTCTCGGCAGGCAGCTGCACGCGGGCCGCACAGGGGCTATGACCTTGAAACCGTTGTCGAACTTACTCTCAATGATGTCGCAAGCGGCGTAGAGAAAAGCATCGAGTTTACACGGCAGGATAATTGCGAAGAGTGCGGCGGCTCCGGTTCTGCCAGAGGCAGTAGTCCTTCGAAATGCCCGGTCTGCGGCGGTACAGGACAGGTTGCTCAAGCTGGTCTTGGCGGTTTCTTTCAGATGGTTTCAACCTGCCCGAAGTGTAAGGGAAACGGTACGATAATTACCAGCCCCTGTAAAAATTGCAGAGGCGGCGGCAAAATACCAAAAAAACGGCTCGTTACGGTTAAGATTCCCGCAGGCGTTCACGAAGGTCAGAGCGTAAGGGTTGCCGGCGAAGGCGAACCCGGTTTCAACGGCGGACCTCGCGGCGATTTATATTGCTATGTAAGATTAAAAGAGCACCCGTTTTTGCAGCGGGACGGAGTCGACCTTATTTCCGTTGTGCCGATAAGCTTTACACAGGCCGCGCTTGGCGGAATAATAGAAGTGCCGAGCCTTAACGGAACAAAAGAGCTGAAAATTCCGCCGGGTTCTCAAGGCGGCGATGTATTCAGAATCAAAGGACAGGGCCTGCCGGATATAAGAACAAGACGCAGCGGCGATGAACTCGTTCAGATAATCGTCGAAATACCAAAAAAGCTCAACAGCTCGCAGGAAGAACTGCTAAGAAAATTCGCAGAGACAGAAGATAAAACCGTAATGCCGAAATCGAAGGGTTTCTTTGAAAAACTCAAACTGTATTTCAATAATAAGTAAAAATTATGAGTGAAGATACGCCAAAAGAACCCGTTGAACAGCCAAAGCCCGAACAGGAAAAACATCCTGCGGATAATGCTGGACATAAGGAGCATAAAAAAGAAAAGACATATCATCTCCATGAGCAGATAGATAAACTGCAGGCTGAGAAAGATGAGATTTTTGCCAGACTTCAGCGGCTCAGCGCCGATTATCAAAACTATCAGAAACGCTCGGCAAGACAGATTGCCGAATCAATAGCCTACGAAAAAGAAGTAATAATAAAATCCCTGCTGCCGGTACTTGATAATTTTGACCATACTTTGAGCAATGCGGAAAAACTTCAGGATAGCACCGATTTGCTTAAAGGCGTAAAAATTGTTTACGACCAGTTTCTTGCGATACTGAAAGCTCACGGTGTTGAACAGATAAATGCAGTCGGGCAAAAATTTGACCCGGTATGCCATCAGGCCCTTACGCAGAGAACAGAGCCGGACAAGGAAGATGCGATTGTTCTCGAAGAATTCAGAAAAGGCTACAAGCTGGCCGATAAAATTATTCGTCCCGCTGTTGTGATAATAAACAAAAACCCATCTCCTGACCAGCCGCAAACGGAAGAGCCGAAGGCCGGCGATTCGGGCAGTGAAAACGGAGATTAAGCTGTGCCGACCTACGAATACCAGTGCGAAAAATGCGGCCACAAGCTTGAAAAATTCCAATCGATGACCGCTCCTGTTTTGCGAAAGTGCCCTAAATGCGGCAAATCCTCGCTGAAAAGGCTCATAGGCGCAGGTGCCGGCGTGATTTTCAAAGGCTCAGGATTCTACCAGACTGATTATCCAAGCGATTCCTATAAACAATCCGTCAAAAAAGAATCCGACTCCGGCAGTAAAAAAGAGGTAAAAAAGGATTCAAAAACCGAAGTGAAAACTCAGCCTTCTCCTGAAAAACCAACCCCCAAGAAAAACGATAAAAAACCCGCCTGATTGTTTTTATGCTCGAAAGGGCGGACAGTCTGTTATCTTCCAATGACTGTTATTGTCAGGTTTACATTCCCTGATGTACTATCGGATTTTGGCTGCTCAGTTTTTTCAGTGGAAGTAAGCACAGGTTTCTCCGGCACCAAAAGGTCTGAATCGGCATTCTGCTGAGCAAAATATTTCTGCAGAATATCCGGTGCCATAACGTTGTTTATCATGGCCATATCATTTGCCATGCGTATTCTCTGGTTGTAATTGTCGGCTTTGCAGATTTCGAGGGTCTGCTGAGCGGTTATATTTTTTACGGTAATATATTTTCCCGTCTGTTCGGTGCCTATTTCCAACGTGGTATCGGTACATTTAGGCCAGATGAAACTTAATTCCTGGGCCAGATTTACAAGCGAATCTCTGCTGCAATTCAAAACGTATCTTACGGAATCTGTCTTTCTGTCAACCGCGGTGGTTTTGTCGAAAAGTCCTGTATTCATCAGCGCCTTACCGATGAGCCAATCGGTTTCGACAGGGCTGTCTGTAAAAAGCGTAAGCTTCGCGACCATAGGAACAGTTGCGGTCTTCGGCAGCGGTACAGGAACGGCCTCGTCCTGCGCAGTTTTGGCGTCGGGGAACGGTTTCTCGTACAGTACCTGCGGCTTTTGTTTTCTGCCCAGGGCGCTGCTGACAAGTTTATCTCTGCTGGACTTGGGCACAAAGATATCAAATACAATAATAGAAAGTACAGCCATAAGTACAATTACCGCTGCGGCTGTCACAAATCGTCTTAAAATAAGGTGACGCAAGCCTGCTTTATGGTGATATACGCCTGTGTCGGCAAGCAGTGCCTGTCTTTCGAGGCGTCTGGAGACGCTTTCACTAAAACCTTCCGGTGCCGCCGCCGGCAGCATAGAACCCATCAGTTTCTTATAACGATTCAGAGAATTAAAAAGCCGACGAGCCTTGGGGTCATTGTCGATAAGCCGTTTGACTTCGTTGCTCTTTCGCTCATCGAGTTCGCCGTCGATATAGCTGTTAAGAAGTTCTTCAACTAATTCCATATCTTTCATTGTACTGCCGCCTCGAGAATTTCCCTGAGGTTTTTTCTGCCTCTGGCAATTCTGCTTTTTACTGTTCCTATTTCTATTTCCAGCGTTTCGGCAATGTCATTATAACTCATCTGTTCGATATCCCGCAGCACAACCACGGCTCTCTGCTGCGGCTCAAGTTTTTCAAGAGCCTTTAAAATCAGGCCGCTCACTTCTTTTTTTGCCGCCAGTTCCGAAGGGTCCACGGCTTTTTTGTCCAGCAGATAATCCTTCAACTGCCGGTTACTGTCTTCATCTATTTCGTCGTTAAGCGACTGAAAACTCACTCTTGAGTTTTTCTTGCAGAAGTTCAGCGTCAGGTTAACAGCTATCCTGAAGAGCCAGGTGTAAAAACTGCTTTCACCCTTGAAATCCTTCAGGCCGCCGATAGCCTTTACGAAAGCATCCTGCGCAAGCTCTGCGGCATCGGCGTCATTTCCGCACATCTTCAATATGGTATTGTAAATCCTGTCCTGATACTTAAGTATCAGCTTCTCGACAGAAGCCATATTTCCGGCCCTGGCCTGAGAAACAAGAGATGCCTCATCAATGCTTATATTGCCGCCGGTAACCCTTAGTTGTTCCTGTATATGTTTGACCATCGCAGACCCGAAAAGTTCCTTCTTTTTATAAAAATAATGCAGAAATTTCGCTAACTATAATGACATAATAAGGTTACATTTGCAAGTATGTTATTTGAACGGTTTTGAAAAAAAAGACACAGGTTGCCCTGTATTGTGCAAGTATTTACGCCGATTCCTTTCGCGCCGTTTTCGCAGAGTCGAACAGGTCGGCTCGGCCGTCAACAACATCCTTTGTAACAACGTATTTTCCCGGCTTTGGTTCTTCCGGCAGCCGGTACATCAGGTCTATCATCAGCTCCTCTGTCAATGCGCGTAGCGCCCTTGCGCCGGTATCGCGTTTCATCGCTTTATGAGCCATCGCCCTTAAAGCGTCTTCTGTAAAATCAAGTTCAGCATCTTCCAGTTTAAAAAATTCCTTGTACTGTTTTATGAGGGCGTTTTTAGGCTTTGTCAGAATATCGACAAGCGCATCCTCATCAAGGGCCTTCAGGGCGGTAATTATCGGCACTCTGCCGACAAACTCAGGAATCATTCCGTACTCGATGATATCTTCCGGCACGACCTGTTCGAGTATATTGGAGTATTCAGCCTTGGAGTCCTGGGTCTTCTGTTTTTCGGAACCAAAGCCGATCATTTTTCTGCCGAGCCGTTTTTTGATAATATTTTCCAGTCCTGTAAATGTTCCGCCGCATATAAAGAGAATGTGCGTCGTATCAAGCTGAATATATTGCTGTTCGGGATGCTTTCGCCCGCCCTGAGGCGGAATATTCGCGATTGTGCCTTCGAGCATCTTTAAAAGGGCCTGCTGAACGCCTTCGCCCGATACGTCGCGGGTAATCGAAACATTCTGGCTGGTCTTTCCGATTTTGTCGATTTCGTCGATATAAACTATACCGCGCTGAGCGGATTCGAGGTCGTAATCGGCATTCTGCAATAGTCTCAGCAGAAAATTTTCCACGTCCTCGCCGACATATCCCGCCTCGGTAACCGTTGTAGCGTCGCAGATTGCGAAAGGCACATTAAGCTCTCTGGCCAGAGTCTTTGCAAGCAGGGTCTTTCCCGAACCTGTCGGACCTACGAGCAGAACATTCGATTTATCGATTTCGACTTCGTTTGTTTCCCTGTCGGTATGAACAAGCCTTTTGTAATGATTGTGAACGGCGACGGCAAGAATTTTTTTCGCTTTTTCCTGGCCGATAACATACTCGTCGAGAAATTCCTTTATCTGCCGGGGTTTTGGTACTTCTTCGAGCAGAAAACCGGACGGCCTCGAACGCCTTTTTTCCTGCCTGACGATGTTATAGCAAAGCTCGACACATTCCGGGCATATATAAACGCCGCCGGGTCCTTCAACGAAGGCGTCAACCTGCTTTTTGCTCCTGCCGCAAAAACTGCAGGTTTCCTTGTGTTTCGGAGTATCTGTTCCTTTTGCCATCAAATCACCATACTTTCTATAAACTACGCTATTTTAGCAGATTAACATACCTTATTCAAGCTATCATATCGTAGCCTACTTTGAAAGCGCTCTCATTGATGTAATATAGCCCCTTTTTGCCCTTGTAAAACGCACGTTTCATACCATTGACGACCGAGGCCGGTTCGAGGATATGGGTCTTTTTTATCATAGCTCCGAGCATTATTATGTTCGCCACCTTGATATTGCCCATTCTTATCGCGAAATTGGTCGCGTCAACTCCAACAATATCATGGTTAGTTTTTGTAATCTTGCCCATATCAATCAGCGAAGAATTTATAATCACCGGCGAGCCCGGCTGGATAGTGTCTATATACTTTATGAACGATGGGGCGTTCATTATTATCGCGAGGTTTGGATTTTCGATGATGGGCGAATCAATCTCGTGGTCTGAAATGGATATAAGAGCCTTCGCTGTTCCGCCTCGTACTTCTGCGCCGTAAGAAGCCATCGCGCAGACATTTTTCCCGGCATCGATACAGGCGTAAGCAAGTACGTTGCCGGCCAGAATAACACCCTGTCCCCCGAATCCTGCTATCAGTATGCTGGTTTCTCTATCGATCATTTTTTCTAATCAGTATCTTTATATACTCCCAGCGGGAAGTAGTTAATCATTTGTTCTTCAATAAACTGGATGGCTTCTACCGGCGAAACTCTCCAGCCGACCGGACACATCGAAAGTATCTCGACCATTGAAAAACCTATGCCGTTGAGCTGGTTCTGAAATACTTTTCTTATCGCAGCCTTTGTCTTGTTTATATTTCTGACGGAATTTATGCTTGTTCTTTCGAGATATTTAGTCTCTTCGAGCGTCGCGAGCAGTTCGCATACCCTTATCGGTTTGCCCATTCCCTTGATAGTTCTGCCGGAAGGGCAGGTAGTGGTTTTTTGCCCGATGAGCGTCGTCGGCGCCATTTGTCCGCCTGTCATTCCATAGGTGGCGTTATTAACGAATATAACCGACATATTTTCGCCGCGGTTGGCCGCGTGTATTATTTCCGCCGTGCCGATAGCGGCCAAATCTCCGTCGCCCTGATAAATCAGAACGAATTTATCGGGATGTACACGTTTTATGGCTGTTCCGACGGCAGGGGCTCTGCCGTGCGCACATTCGACGACATCGCAGAAGATATAATCGTAGAGCACAACCGCGCAGCCGACAGGGGCGGTGAGAATCATCTTTTCTCTTATGCCGAGTTCGTCGACAACTTCGCCGATGAGCCGAAGTATAATTCCGTGTCCGCATCCGGGGCAGTACTTCGTGGACTCTGCCGTAATCGATTTTGGCTGTGCTTTTATTATATTCATCCCGCACCTTCTTTTTGTTCAATTTTCATTAAAGCCTTTACGATTCCATTCCGAATCGGAAGATTATTCAATAAAAAATGGTTTGGGATTCCATTGTTCTTTCGATTATTTGAAAGATGTTCGTAATATATAGAATATTTAGAAGGTGCGGGATTCATCATTTCTTAGCTATCTCGCTGATTTTTTCGTAAACTCCGTCAGGCGTAGGATTCCATCCGCCGCCCATACCGTAAAACAGGATGTCCTTTTTCGGCGCAATATCCATAAGCGAAAGCAGCACATCTTCGAGCATCTGGCCCATACTCATTTCGATAACGAGAAATTTAACGCCTTTGTTTTTCTGTGCGATTTCAACAAGTTCCGCTTCAGGCCACGGCCAAAGTGTTTTCGGCCTGAACATTCCGATTTTTAAACCGTTATTGTTATGCTTTTTTATAGCTGATTTCGCGATTCGGCTGGTAGCGCCGTAGGCTATAACGATAATGTCGGCATTGTCGCAATTGTACGTTTCGCACCAGCGGAGTTCGGATTTGATTTTGTTATATTTTTCTTCCAGTTTTCTATTATGCATTTCCAGGCCGTTTGGCGGGTTGAGATATAACGTTCTGACGACGTTAGGTTTTCTGCCCGCGCAGCCGGTAAGGGCCCAGTTCTTTTGCGGCAGTTTGTCGAACATTGGTTTATAGGGATGCATATCAAACGGCTCGACAAGCTGGCCGATAATGCCGTCGCTCTGTATAATCACCGGCATCCTGTAATAGTCGGCCAGGTCAAACGCATTCATTGTCATATCGTAACATTCCTGCAGGCAATTCGGCGCCAGCACGATGCATCGATAATCGCCGTGTCCGCCGCCCCTGGTTGACTGGAAATAGTCAGCCTGCGATGCCTCGATATTTCCAAGGCCCGGCCCGCCGCGAACAACGTTTATGATTACACAGGGCAGTTCAGCTCCTGCGATATAACTTATGCCTTCCTGTTTAAGGCTGATTCCCGGCGACGAAGATGAAGTCATAACACGAGCGCCTGCGGCAGAAGCGCCGAAAACCATATTTATCGCCGCGACTTCGCTTTCAGCCTGGAGAAAGATTAGATTTTCCTCTTCCATTCTTCTTGAGAGGTATTCCGGCGTCTCGGTCTGGGGAGTGATTGGGTACGCGAAATAGCAGAGGCAGCCCGCTTTGATTGCGGCCTCGCCGACGGCCTCATTGCCTTTCATCAATACTTTTTTGGCTTCCAAACCTGTATTTTTATCTTCAGCCATTTAAGCCTATCTTGTAGAACCTGTGGTCTCAATTATTGTAAAGCAGCAGTCGGGGCAAATGATATAGCATGCCCCGCATCCGGTGCACAAGTCGAGATTGACTTCGACATAATTATAGCCTTTTTTATTGCTTATTCCGCTTTTTCGTATCGCCCCGGCAGGGCACATTGCGATACACATATCGCAGCCCTTGCATTTTTCCAGATTTATCTGTGCCTTTTTAGCCATATAATTAAAGTTATTTTATTTCTTTGAGCATTTTTTGTATCTTTTTCTTCAATTCAGGAAGGTCATTTTCTACAACAGACCAAACAACTTCATTGTCTATTTCAAAATAGCCATGCACAAGTATATTTCTCATTCCAATTATCTTCGACCACGGAATTTCATAGTACTTATCTTGTATCTTTTCTGATACATGAGCGGCTGCTTCGCCGACAATAAGAAGATGATGAATTATCCAGTTTTGCACAAGTTCATTGCTGTCAAATTCAGCTTTGCTTTTTTGAGAATATTTTTCGATCCGTTCTATAGCTTCGATGACATCAAGCAATTTTTCTCTATCGCTTCTCATAATGTCATCGCCTCTTTTAAAACTGTATCCCTAATTCGAGGTCGAAGTCCTTGAGGCGTAACAACATCTACTCTGCGGCCAAGTAACTTCTGAAGTTCCATCAGTAATCCGCCCATATCGAAAAGACTACGTCCCTTTTCCATATCGACAAGGAAATCTATATCGCTGTTTTGGTTAAAATCGCCTCTGGCAGCAGAACCGAAAATGCGGACATTTTTTGCGCCATATCTTGCCGCCAAATCAAGAATTACAACTCTGTTTGTTTTTAATGTTTCAGTTAAGTCCATAATATGAAACCCAGCTAATCAGATTTTAAATAACATTACCACAAGATAGGACGGTTTGCAACAAAACTTAACATGTTGACAGTAAAAGTGTTACATTAATAAAAGATTGTCTATGTCGCTGTATTGCCGTTTTTACTTTTGTTGGCCGGTTATAAAATCGCCATACATTTTATCTGTCTGACCTATGTGGTCTTCCAGCCAGCCTTTGAGAAAAATAGCCATATCAAGATTCATGACTTTTTGGCCGGTTTGCAGTTTTGTCGCGTATTCATTGACCTTTTGAGCAAGTCTTTCGTGTATTTGTATGTGGAAGTCAAGTTTTGGAAAATTATGTTTCTGCATCAGCGCCTCCTCATCGTCAAAATGTGTCCGTACATAATCGCTAAGGCTCTCGACAGCTTTCTTTACAGCCGACTGGTCTTTACTTTTGTCTATGCTGACAGCGTTATGGAATTCATTTATAATAGCGATTAGTTTTTTGTGTTGAAGGTCCATTTGTTCAACACCGACAGAAAGTTCATCAGTCCATTCAAAAAATGCCATAAACAATCTCCTTTCCAGATAACGCGGCAGTCTTCGTTCTCTGCGAGAATCGAGCGAAGCAGAATGGAGACGAAGGGAATCGAACCCTCATTCCCGCGATGCGACCGCGGTGTGCTCCCGTTACACCACGTCCCCATTAATTCTTAAAACTGCCATTTTTCATAGCAGACGATTTTTTCGATATTTTCTCTCGGCCTGCGTGCTTCTTTTTCAGCGGAATAGCCTATCGGCATAATCTCAATAATTTCTATTTGCCGGGGAATATCGATAATTTTCCTTATTTTTTCCGGATAAAACGAGCCGATCCAGCAGGTAGCAAGTCCTTCAGCGGTAGCCGCCAAAGCTATATGCTCCATCGCAATCGCTATGTCTATCGGCGCTATTTTTTCGCCGCATCGCATAACATAATCGCTGTTGCTGCAGCCGACGATAATCGCCGGCGCTGTCGCGACGAACATCTGTTCGTTGGCTGCGGCGGCAATTTCCTTACGCTTCTTTTCGTCGGTTACAATGATAAATCGCCAGTCCTGCAGATTCTTGGCCGACGGCGCAAGCCTTGCGGCCTCAAGTATCCTGTCGAGTTTTTCCTTCTCAACAGGCTTTGAACTGTAACTTCGGCACGAAAATCTCTTTTTTATCGCTTCGTATAAATCCATATTTTCAACCCTGTATATATTTTCTTTATTATAACCGAACGGTTTTTAGCGTCAAGAAGCGGCCTAAATTATATCACATCATAAAACAAATCGTCAATGGTTACCGTTTTGAGACTGTCGTTATGCATCAACAACTCTGGTGCCGGCAATATAATCGTGGATGCATCTTTTCTCCTTGCCGAAGACGAAAAGGACATTCACAAGGCCGTAAATATTGCCGATAATCGGAATTATCGTTATTATCCATAGCACAGCATACCGAAGAAGAAACATCTTTGCGAAAGGGCAAATCTCGCCGTCCAGATTAACAATACGCGTTTTTACTATTTTTTTACCAATTGTCTGACCGCTTTTGGCCAGAAAATAGCCATGCAGGCATAGGAAGATGATTAAACCAATAACCGAACCCAAAATGTGCTGCCCGAAAGTCATTCTCTGCCCTTGACTTGGAAAAATACCAATGACCATCATTATAGGAAGTGCAATAACCATCATAAGCAATGTGTCAATTAATGCTCCTCCCAACCGTTTCCATCGACTTGCGAGTTGTTGGACAGAATTCTCCATAGTATTCTCCTTTCCTTAAAACGATTGTTTATACAGTTTTTATATTCAATTTGTTATTAATGTACCTTTATAAAAATTGAGTTTACTGAAACAATATTTACTTTATCGCTGATATTATCTATTGGCGTATTAGTTTTTATTATTATACTTTTCGGGTTATCGTTTAACAAATCAAAAAAGTTATCGCTTAAATCCGCCTGCGGTGAGCCGGGTCGAACTGCGCCAAAATTGCAGTCTATATAAAGGTCCTTAACCATTTTTTTGCTGCTTACAGATAAGTTCCAGTTTAATTCATCAATCCTCTTGGCTGCAATATTAGCATTACAGGCAGGAAAATCAAAATACTTGTCAGGCACATAAAAGAAACTGTTTTCAGCAATCACATTCTCGCCATTTTCAAGCAGAATATGCAGAAAAGAATTTTTCGCATTTTTAGGCGATGCAAAAGACTGAGGCAATAAAATTTTCGCGATGCTGCCGGGCCCGACCGAGACAGGCCTTTTGAATTCATCAATTATCTCAAAATTCGTATCGACGACCCGGCACAAAAGCAGGGCGGTAATAGGCGAAACCGAATGATTGACAACAGAAGCGGTTATTGAATCAATAGTTCTGCATAGCGGTTGCTGCTGATATTGGGCGGACGCTGTAACAAGAACAGGGGCATAAAATCTGCGGGCATAATAATAGAGAGCCTTTTTTCCGCCGGCATAATCGAGACACGACCAGCTTATGGCGGGACAGCTGTCATTGAACTGCCAAAATAGAACCCCTGAATTAATATCCGAATTTGTCCGCAGATGTTCGACGTTTTTACGAATCGCACGAGACTGAGTAAGCTGCGACAGATAAATAAATTCGTCAATATTTACCGGAGCACGGAAAAGTTCGTTAATATAATAATGCAGCCGCCCGGTTCCGTTTGGCTGATAGTCGTGTTTTTCAATGCGGAAATCCGCAGTGCCGGTCTTGCCAGTATCAGCGATATCCTGTACAGTTTTTTTGCAGGGCAGAGCCTGAAATCCGAATTCGGCGACGAATCGCGGTATTTGGTTCAAATAATCATCCGTAGGTTTAATTCCCGACCAGACGTCCCACTGATGAACGGTGCCGACAGACGGGTCATTCGGATTTTTAGCCGGCCCCAGCGGCGTTGAGGAAATATAATCTCGGTCAGGGTCGAGTTCATGGACAAGATGCGGCAGGATTTTATGATAAATATTTTTGCCGTAGAATTTTTTGCTTTTTGCAAAACCGCCTATGGCGTGCTGCCAGTCGATTTCGTTATTGCCGCACCATAGCACCAGTGAAGGATGATTTCGCAAACGGATAATATTTTGCGTTGCCTCTTGTTTAATCATCTCTGTAAACCATGTTCTGTCCGGATAGTAGGCGCAGGCAAACATAAAATCCTGCCAGACGAGTATTCCGAGCCTGTCGCAGAGATTATAAAAAGTTTCTGTTTCATAAATTCCGCCTCCCCAGACGCGAAGCATATTTATATTGGCATCGATGGCCCGGACAAGAAGTTTTTCATAATCTTCCGCTTTTGCCGAACCTATATAAAGCGAAGGCGGTATCCAGTCCGCGCCTTTTGCATAAACAGGCTGATTATTGATTTCAAACTGAAAACTCTGCCCATGCTCATCCGGAGCCTGATTTAATTTCACCATTCTTATGCCAAAGGTTTTCGATATCGAATCGACCTGCTCATTGCCGCTATGCAGTTCTGCATCCAGTTTATATAAAGGCTGTGAGCCGTATGGCCTCGGCCACCAGAGTTGCGGCTGTGCGATTTTTATTACCGCCGAAGCCTGCTGATGGTTCGCGCTGAAATTAAGGCTTGCCGTCGCGGCAGTTTTGCCGGCCGGGTCAATAATTGAAAGATTGCAAATCATCGGCTGCTGTGAAAAATTCTCTGCCTGTACGGAGATTTTAATATCGGCATTGGATTTGTCGCAGTCAATAGTTGTAATATGTACATCACCGATACTGCCTGCTTTAAAGGCTTCGAGCCGAACAGGCTGCCAGATTCCGCAGCCGGGCATTATCGGCGCCCAGTCCCAGCCAAACTGGCACTGAGCCTTTCTGACATAGGCCCTCGAAGGCCATGAGCACTGGTCTTTGCTTAACAAACCAAAACGGTTCATCAGCCGATCACCTTCTTTGACCGCGGAGTCGAATTTAACCAGGAGCTCGTTATTTTTTTCTTTAATCAGTGAAGTAACATCGAATCGCCATTTACAGAACATATTATTGGTCTTGGCGATAATTTTTCCATTCAGCCATATCTGTCCGAACGTATCGAGTCCGTCGAAGACCAGTTCTATTTTCTCATTTTTCTGAAAGTTTGCCGGCAGGCTGAAATTCTTTCTATATATCCAGGATTCGAGACTTATCGGGAAGAATTCTTCTGGGCTGCGTGTTAGACTGCTGCGGTCGATAACTTTCGCTTCGACCAGATTTGTATATACCGAAGAGGGAACTGTACAATTGAGCCAGTTTCCCTCGTCAAGGTCTCTCATCCTGCGGGCGGAAACAGGATACTGTTTGAATTGCCAGGTGCCTGTTAAATCCAGAATTTCTTTTGCCATAGACGCTAAATATTAGCAGGAAAGGAAAAATGTAAAAGTAAAAAAATATAGTGAAATTTGCTGATTAACTATCCTGTTTTGGTGTGCTATCGATGCGTTTTGAAATTATCTTTTCAAAAGGAGGAAGCAGCCACAGCACAATCAGTGATAATAATGTAGCGCAAACCGCCAGAAAATACATTCCTACCCCGCAGGCCATTCCTATTCCCGCGACAATCCAGATTCCCGCTGCGGTCGTCAGGCCGTGAATACCGATACCGCTGTGGATTATTGCACCGGCACCGAGAAAACCGATGCCTGTAACTATCTGGGCGGCGATTCTACCGGGGTCTGAACCCGAAAGACTTATCGAAACAATGGTAAAGATGCACGAGCCGAGGCAAATAAGGATATTTGTTCGAAGACCGGCGTATTTACCGTGAAGCTCGCGTTCAAGTCCAATCGCACTGCCAAGGACTGCGGCAACCAAAAGCGGAATAATGTCGTGCCAATTCACTTCCATGTTTAAACTCCTTTAAATTTCATAGATAAATATACTAAAAAACCAGCCGTAAACAAGTATTTATCCTTAATTTAGATAGGCGGTAAATTTCTTGACCGGTTGGCGGATTTATTGGATTTTACTTGACAAAATTCCGAGAGACCTATAGGCTGATTTCTTAAGCTGTTGAGGGAGGCAGACACTATCGACGAGGACAGCGGATACCCCCAAAGCAAGTTGCAGCACCTATAGAGAGAATTCGCGGTTAAAGTATCTCGACGCTAAGCGGATTGTTTTAAAATTTTTAAAAATTTTAGTTAACATAAGGTCATCTGCCGCGTCTAAAAATTTGGTTGTTGCGCTGGAATAGAGAAACCAGCCATAGAGGATTCACCTTGCATTTCCTGGTCCAGCCTTGTGGTTATAGAAAATACTGTGTTTTTTAACAAGGAGGTACAAAAATGGAAGCGAAAAAATCATCCCTAATTTTGTCACTTATTATCCTCATCACCAGCATTTGCAGCACAGCCGAGGCAAAATCTAATGATTATGAGATTACGCCCTTGTCTCATCTAACAGATGCTATGATTTCATCGGAGGTTATAGGCACAGAAGCTGTTGAAGGATTGATAGAAACTATACCTGATGACCCTAATTGGGTGTTAGTCACTTCAAATGCGATCCTACGAGAGAATCTTTGCTATATGCCCTGGTACGATAGGGTTTTCAATTCCTGTTACTATAACTACGGCATCACCCGCTATTGGAGACTTGAGTCAGGTACAAGTCCTGGAAAAGCCTTTCCAATGTCAACGATGGGAATTGGTACATTTGACAGTCTTTATGTGCGTGAGGGATTCGGTTTCCAGCTTTACTACAATACCCAGGAACCGAGCGACCCCTGTGATCTGAATCCCACAAGTCTCTATATGTGTGGCCCACAATATGTCAGTATTGATTGTTGGCGGGATACTTATCCTGCCCCAGATGGCTTTGAGCCAGGCACTTTCTTTGTGTCGGGAGACCCAGGATCGCTGTCGAACTATTCAATTATCATTAATGATGGGTGTTATCGACCTTTCTACTTAACCAAAGTTGATGATGTCAATGATGGTGATTGTGTTGGGCCGGGGGATGAGATAAATTACAGGATTGATTATTATAATCCAATTACCGACCCGTGCGATCCGAGGTATGTTGGAACAGTCAACGATGTCGATATTATTGATTATCTGCCGAATGAAGTGGATTTTAATTCGGCTTCGGGTCCCAATTGTGTTCAGCCTGATTCTAACACGGTCATTTGGCACATTGGAACTCTTCATCCTGGCGATGCAGGTTTTGTTACGCTGAAAGTTAATGTAAGGCCGTGCGTTGAGCCGAGCAGCAAAATCACAAACTGCTGCAGGATAAAAAGCGGCGACGAAGTTCTAAGCATTGCTCGCGAATGCACGCACGTATGCAGCAATATCGACGATTTCGATATTTATTTCCCAGTGGGTGGAGCAACTCATCCATGGATAACCGATACTTGGAAAAAATCCGGCTGCAGCGCCACCACCATAAGTACTGCGACTCACTTCTCAGATGGGACGACGGCGACTATCGATTATAATGCGATGAAGATTGCGTACAACAATGCCTCCTCTCCCTGGTATTCGGAAGTCAATTATGCTCCCGTATCAGATGAGTTTACTGGAGAAAGGTCTATCCCTCTGGACAAGCAGAATTGGAGTATAGGCGGTGTCAAAATTTTAGGCATTCGTGTCCACGGTGAGCCGAACAATACCCTTGAGAAGTTGTACGTTACCGTTGGAGATTACAACAACCACAAACTCACAGTGTACTATCCGGACTCAAATGAAATGAAACAGCAGACGAATGAAAACTGGATATGGTGGGTTATCGACCTGCAAAGATTCGCTGACGCCGGAGTATATCTCAGCAAGGTCCAGAATCTCATTATTGGTATAGGCGACAAGGCATCACCGGGTGGTTCAGGTATCGTTTATTTTGATGATATTGGGCTGTATTGTCCTATGTGCCTTAATCAGGACGAAGATGCAGATTTTAACAACGATTGCAGTGTTAATATGGATGATTTCGTGATTCTTGCAGAAGATTGGCTCGTGGGTAGTTATCAGGTTACCGCAGCAGCGCCGCCCAGCCCAGACTCGAATTTGGTACTCTGGTATCAGTTCGATGATGAGGATGGATCCTACGAGATCGTTGATTCTTCCGGCCATGGCTATAACGCTTCCCTTTTATTTCCTGCTCCGATGGTTCCAGGCCATACGGGTAATGCGTTTGCCTTCAATGGTTATGAAAGTTTTATCCCTGTTCCAGTTGCGGCCGCCAGCGATGTTAATCTTGGCGGACATTCGACAATGACGTTCTGGATAAAAGATAATGGGCAGCCGGAAGACAAGATGTTAGTCCAGATTGGTTCTTTGACCAACCGGGGGAATGTGCAGGTTTGGTCTGGATGGACGGGTTATTATGACTATACGTGCGGCGAGTATCCGGTTACCAACTACCACGATCAAGTCGACTGGGGTCGGTATGGTTATACCAATCCGGGGCATATTCGGAACCAGTGGAATCAATATGCGTTTACCAAGGACCACGATGATGGCTTAATGAGGATATACCACAATGGTTATGCGGTGGCTGAATATAGAGAGGCTTTTGCGGAAAAAATGCCGGCATTCAGAACATCTGGTACCGAGCTGGATTTCTTCACGATTGGTGCATTTCAATGGAGCGGCACGACCAGCGCCCCCAGGGGCGACTACTATAAGGGTAGTATGGATGACTTCCGCTTATATAAGCGTGCTCTTTCAGACTCAGAGATTTTGTACCTTTACCTTAACGGCGCAGGCTCGATAACACAGCCGGTATTGTCAAGGGCCGATGTAGTTAAAGACAATCGAGTTAACTTCGAAGATTTAGCGCTTATGGCAGGTTCATGGCTGGAAGACTACCGGTGGCCGAATAATTAACGAAAACGAGGGAACTGGTCTTTTAATGACTTTTTCAAATTAAAGGGTTGCAAAAATATTCCTTGCGGCCCTTTTTTTGTTCTATACACAGCCCTGTGGCGGAAGTTAAATTTCTTGACCGGTCAAACGGTTTGTGTTCTAATATCCGCCCATATAAGATGTTAATGTTTGTTTAAGGGAAGGGACAATGAATCCCGCACCTTCTAAGTATTCAGTAAATTAGGCCTATTTTTTTGAGAGCCGAATGGATGTTATAATCAAAACAAATTTTGAAAAAATTGAATTGAAAGAAGGTGCGGGATGAAAGTCAGTAAAAGGGCACAGTCGGTACCGCCTTCAGCGACAATGGCGGTGGACACAAAAGCAAAAGAACTCAAAGCCAAAGGCGTTGATGTTGTCGGATTCGGAGCAGGTGAGCCGGACTTTGACACGCCGCAGTATATCAAGGACGCCGCAATCGCTGCAATGAAGGCGGGCAAGACAAAATACACAGCTACTCCCGGCATTCCTGAACTGCGAAAAGCCATCGCTGAAAAACTTCTTAAGGAAAATAACCTTAAATATACGCCGGAACAAATTATCGTAAACATCGGCGCAAAACATTCGGTATATGAATCAATGCAGGCTGTTTTGGATGACGGCGATGAGGTTATTGTGCCGACTCCATACTGGGTTACATATCCGGAAACAATAAAGCTCGCAGGGGCAGTTATGAAGGTTGTTCAGACAGACCCGAAAAACGATTATAAGATTACGCCGCAACAGGTGAAAAACGCGATAACGCCGAAAACCGCGATGCTGCTTATGAACAGCCCGAACAATCCCGGCGGCTTTACTTATACCCCTGACGAGTTAAAGGCCATAGCTAAAGTTCTCGAAGGCACGAATATTATGGTGCTCAGCGATGAGATTTACGAACGGCTTGTTTATGGCAGCACGAAATTTATCAGCTTCGCGGCATTGAGCGATGACGCTTATAAACGCACAATCACGATAAACGGATTCAGCAAGGCTTACGCGATGACCGGCTGGCGGCTTGGATATGTAGCGGGACCGCTTGAAGTAATCAAGGCGATGGACAGACTTCAGGGACATATGACGCAGAACCCTGTAAGTTTTGTGCAATCCGGCGGTCTGGTAGCTTTTAGCGATCCGAATAATGATGTTGAAAAGATGAGGCTCGAATTTGAAAAACGAGCTAAATATATGGCTGACAGACTAAATGCTATCGAGGGCGTCAAATGTTCGCAGCCGACAGGTGCGTTTTACTGCTTCCCGGATGTCTCGGCTCATTTCGGCAGGACAATCGGCGGAGTAAAGATACAAAACAGTATGGACTTTGCCGCTGCACTTCTGGAGCAGGCCAATGTCGCACTTGTGCCGGGCGGGCCTTTCGGCTGCAATAATAATGTCCGGCTGAGTTTCGCAACGTCTATGGAACTGATAACAAAGGGAGTTGACAGACTGGAAAAATGGCTCAAGGGCTGATTTTTTTTATTTTTTAGCAAACACCTCTGTGCCGACAGTCGTCTGTTAGGTAGATTTAGGAATTTGACTGTAATGTTACGGTGTAACAGCCTAAGAATATATGGGAAAAACGACAGAAGAGTACAAGGAAATTATTTGCCTGAATTATAAGGAAATTTATCGTTTTGCCTTGTATTTGACCGACGATTCGACTGCTGCTGAAGATTTGACTCAAGAGATATTTATGTCTGCCTGGGCAAATGCAGACACATATAAAGCTGAAAGTTCGATTAAAACATGGCTGCACCGCATTGCATATCACAAATTTATAGATTCGAAACGAAAAATAAAACGTTATGATGCGTTTTTGGATAAATATGAAGAAAATAAAATCAGAACTTCATCAAATGATTTCGACCCATTACAAAAAATTACGGCTGATGAAGATTCGCGAGACTTATATGAAGCGATGCACAAACTAAATGAGACCGACTATCTCTGTATTCTTTTGCATTATATCCAGGAACTAAGTTTTAGAGAAATAGCCCGAATACTTAACAGGCCTGCAGGAACAGTAAAATGGCAGGTAAATCGAGCCATAAAAAGGCTAAGAAATTGTTTTTCCGATTGATTATGAATAGTGATAAACGAAAAAAAGTCAAAGAAGAAGCATCTTTGAAATTGCTCAAAGCAAAGCTGCATTTACTGGCAGATGTCCAGGTGCCATCAACACTTAAGGCAAAACTCCTGAGTGATATTCCGGCAGGATTGCCTCAGTTGCGGGAAACCCCTGATTATCGTTGGTTTAAGTTTTGGATATGGGGGGCAGGCATTTCCGCTGCTGCATTATTTTTAATAGGAACGGTTATTGTTTTTAAGTGTTCCAGCTTGTCTTCGCCGCAAATGCTTATAGCTGACCCTGTTGAAATGCCGAAATACTTTATTATGACAGATCAAAACAATTCCGGTTTACCGGTTAAACGTATTATGCTTAATGAACCCAATGTATAGGAACAATTGCAGATGAACGAACCGATTATAAACGATAAAAAACCGGCGGTAGGCGGATTGATGATGCTGATTTTCTGGTGGGCGATGATTCTTTTCGCTCTCCAGTCCTCGACTCATATGGTTGGGGCGGGTGATACATGGGTTGCTATGGCCTGTGGAAGGCATTTTATAAATCACGGGGTTAACACCGTCGAACCTTTTAGCGTAAACTCACACAAACCGGGCCCGACTATCGAGGAAGTAAAAACCTGGCCGAAATGGGCACAATGGATTACCGATAAAGTCGGACTCGATACCGTAAAATTCTGGCATCCGACAGGATGGGTAAATCAAAACTGGCTGACGCATGTTTTCTTTTACTGGCTGACGCACGACTCGCCTGTTGCCGATGCTGAAACATTTGACAAGCCCATCGAAGGTCAGAATATTAGTTACAACAGCCTGGTTTACTGGAAATATGTGCTGTATATCGTAACAATCATAGTGGTTTACTATACCGGCAAAGGGTTGGGTGTAAATCCGGCTCTTTCAGCTACATTTGCTTGTTTTGCATTATTTGTCGGGAGGACGTTTTTTGATATTCGGCCGGCGGGTTTCTCGAATATGCTCACTGCTGTTCTGTTGTTCATATTTGTTTTGACTGTATATAAAAATTATCTCTATATCTGGCTGATTGTGCCCTTAACGGTTCTGTGGTGCAATCTGCACGGCGGTTATGTATATGTATTTGTTGTACTTGTGCCCTTTATCGGTCTTTATCTGCTGACATTGCTGCCGAAAAGAATATGTTTATGTTTATATTACTCACTCGGCTGGCTGTTTTTCTATGCGTTAGCGGTCAAATTTTCTTCGCATGAGCATCTTGAGTCTATTAACCCGTTTTCGGACAGTTTGCATTATTTTATGTTGATAGTAATTGCGGTAAGCATAACAATGACGGTCTGGAAGAATACAAAACCTGCCGTTTTTCATGGATACCATACCATAGTAACCTTCGTCGTCTTTATCGCGGTATGCAGCAGGTTTTTCCCTGAGGGCATAGAACGGTTTATAGGATATGACCCTCTTTTTGGAGATTATATCAGGGACGGCAGGCGGTCGTTTTTTGCGGCCTTTATCGGCTTTGTGGTAATTGCGGTCATGTTCAGCGCTTTTAGACAAAGTTTAAAGACTATAACTGTCAGGGGATGGTGGCATACAGTTGCAGCGGCGTTTGTTGCCTTTGTTGCGATGATAATTTTCAATCCTTTTCATCTTACAAACCTTACTCATACTTTTGTAATTACCGTAGGCGAAAATGCGAAAATGTGGAAGACTGTCAATGAATGGCATCCTGCTTTTGAATGGGGTAATCCGGTAGGCGATGAAATACCGTTTCTGGTTATGTATATAATTGCCTGGATACTGCTTGCGTTCTGGATTGTTTGTCTGCTGCTCAAGCCGCGAATCGTTATTAATAAAAAAAGCAAGGCTCAGGCTGAATTGCCCGACAATCAGCAATATACCTGGCCGACGATAGATTTACCTCTGCTGGTTGTCGCATCTCTTACGATATATATGGCAATAGGTTCTCGCCGGTTTATTCCGGTCGCTGGAATTGCTGCATGTCCGATTATGGCAATGTTTATTGACACCGGAATTAAAATGATTGCAGCGGTGGTGAATTTAAGAAAAACCGGCAGGGCGGTATTGAGTTCTTTTCCGATGGTGCTGCAGAGATATTGTGCTGCCGCCGCCTTTGCGGTAGTTTTATTTCTAACTTTATGGTGGGGATACTGGTACAAGACTATTTATCTTGACCCCTGGCCGGACAGCAATTACCTGACCAGCGTTTTTATGAGGATGAGCGCTTCTTATGCAAAGCCTTTCAAAGCCTGTCAGTTCGTAAGAGACAATGCACTCAGGGGGACGGTTTTTAATTACTGGACTGAAGGCGGCTTTGTTGCTTATGGCCAAATTCCAGACCCCAATGGCAGAACACCTTTGCAGCTTTATATGGATGGCCGCGCTCAGGCGGCGTATAACACTGTCACCTATCAGCGCTGGATGTATATAATGGGCGGCGGAGACCCTGTAAGGACAGTGGAGAAAGCAGGCAGGAATTTTACCCAATCGGACTACGAAGCCATCGGCGATTGGATAGCTAAACAGCTTCGGCAGGAAAATGTATGGGTTGTCTTTATGCCTTCAGCTCAGTTTGATTCTATTTTCATAAAAGGTCTTGCTTTTAATCCATCATGGCGGCCGGTATTTATGGATGACGAACAGCGGCTGTATGTCGATATAAAAACAGAACAGGGACGGAAGCTTTACGGTGGAATTTTCGACGGCCAGACAAAATTTCCCGACGAGTTCTCAAAACTTTTTACGGTTGGATACAATTTATTACGATTACAGGACGAAGGTGATGTCAATAACACCTGTGGACTTATGATACAGGCTCTTATGCAGAGACCTTCTCCGGCGGTTGTTATTGAACTGATGCAAACTGCCGGCAAATATCCGCAGCTTCGGGACAGGATAACGGGAGTATTCAATCAATACTTCGATAATTACATCGGGAAAAAACAAACATATATGAAACAGGACGGCTATCGGGACAGGCTCATAACGCTAATGATGATGGCAGATTATCTTAAGAGGATAAAGCCGGCATTGGCCGAAAAATATGATAAATATTATGTTGAATTTACTAACGAGCAGATGCTTATTGGCAAAAACTCTCGCTGGTAATTTTCAGGAACTGACATGGATGCAAGTCGTGTTACATCGTTATCTGTTTTTTTCCCATGTTTCAACGAACAGGAGAATGTTGAAAAGGCTGTAAAAGCCGCATCGGATGTCCTGTCGCCTTTAAAGATAGATTATGAAATTATTATTGTAAATGACGGCAGCAGGGATAAAACCGGTCAAATCGCCGATAAGCTGGCGGCGGAAAATAAAAACGTAAAAGTTGTTCATCATCAGACAAATCTCGGATACGGCGCAGCGCTTCAGAGCGGTTTTAAGGCTGCGGCCAAAGAATATGTCTTTTACACGGACGGCGACGGGCAATTTGATATCAAAGAACTGCCTTCGTTATTTAAATATACCGCTGATTACGACATTGTAAGCGGTTACCGTATTAAAAGGCAGGACAGCCTCATAAGAAAAATAAACGCTTTTTGCTGGACAACGCTTGTCTGTATATTATTTAAAATGAGAATAAAAGATATAGACAGCGCTTTTAAGCTTTACAGGCGCAGTATATTTGATGATATAAAAATGAAAAGCACCGGCGCACTGATAAATACGGAAATATTCGCCAGAGCGAAAAACAAAGGATATAAAATAACTCAGGTTGGCGTGCACCATTATCCCAGAACTGCCGGAACGCAAACCGGTGCAAAATTAAGTGTTATACTAAGGGCGTTCAAAGAACTTTTTGCTCTCTACAAACAGATTAAAGAAGACAAATAATGCAATTCCAAACAAGCAATCAATTCATCAGGTACGACCAGAAAGTTCATATCTATTCACAGGCGTTATTGAATAATCTTAAAGCCATTAGGAGCGCGTGCAGGCCTGAAACGAAATTATGCGCCGTCATCAAGGCCAACGGATATGGACACGGCATCAGGGATATTGTAAATATCCTTAAACAGGGAGATGTCGATTTCTTCGCGGTAGCCAATGTTTATGAAGCGGCTTTTATCGCGGATATTGTCGAACAGATAAAAATTCTCATACTTGAACCTGTCCATACCGCCTACAGCAGCGAGGCCGTAAAGTTGTGCGCTCAAAAAGGTTTTCATTGTGCCGTTGTCAGCACACAGGCTCTCCAGTTTGTCCAGGATTGTTTAAAAGATACAAATGATAAATTAAATGTTCATATAAAAGTTGAAACCGGTATGGGCCGCTGCGGAATCGATGCGAAAAAAGCTGCGCAATTGATAAAAAAAATCCGCACGCTGTCAAATGTCCGTCTGGCAGGTGTATATACTCATTTTTCGACCGCCGCCGAAAAAAATCTGACTTATGCGCAGTATCAGCTTGATGTTTTCAAAAAATTTCTTTCCAGCCAATCCCTGCTTGCCTGCAAGGATGTGATTATCCACGCCGCTAACAGTGCAGCTATGCTTAATATGCCCGAAGCGCATTTCGATATGGTTCGCTGCGGCATAGCGCTCTTTGGCTGGGTGGAACATCCTGATCTGCTCAAAATAGAACTTACCCCCACGATGAAATTCGAGGCGCCGATTGTGCAGTTAAATCATTACAAAAAAGGTCAGCCTATTGGTTACGGCAGAACATTCTCCGCCTGGCGAGACACGATCGGGGCGATTGTACCTGTTGGTTATGCCGATAATTATTGGCGGGTGTATTCGAATAATGCGTTTATGAAAGTCGGCGATAATTTCGCACAGGTCATTGGCAGGGTAAGTATGGATAAAACTATAATTGATGTTACTGATATTCCGAATGTCGCCGTTGGTCAATATGTAACAGTAATCGACAACGACTCGCAGAGTCAATGCAGCGTATATAGATTAGCCGAAATAGCAGACACAATCTGCCACGAAGTCCTGGCTTCACTCCCCGCCAGGGCGTTAAGAATTATTCATTAGAAATTAGGGGATAGGGTACAGGGTATAGTTTAGCAGTCGCCGGTACGGCGACTATTGAGCCAATTTATTGCGACTTTTGCAACTTCATTATGGTCAAAACCCATTGGAGGTAATTTATCTATCTCGAACCATTTTGCCTCCGCAGCGTCGTCGCCGCCTTTAATTTTTGTCTTTTTGGTTATGCCGATAAACGCGATTGTTATATTCCTGCCGCGGGGGTCTCTGCCGCATTTGCCGAAAGTGTAAAACTGCTCAAGTTTTACTCCCGTAAGACCCGTTTCCTCGGCAAGTTCTCTTGCGACGGCATTTTCAAGCTCCTCGTCCATTTCCACGAAGCCGCCCGGAAATGCCCACCGACCCTTAAATGGCTCATTGCCGCGTTTTATCAGCAGCACTTTGGGGATATTGCCGCTTACGTCAAATACTATGGCATCGACCGTAACCATCGGTCTGGGCCAGCCGTAAATATATTTTCCCTTTTCAGCCATATCTGAATATTAACAAACCGGGCGAAAAAAATACAATTAAAAAGACCTTTGATAATAAACGATATTCGATTAAAATATCGCCCGATGATTCCATTTACACCAATAATACTCGTTGACTTGAAACTGCCCGGCAAATGGAAGGGCGTGGCGGTTGAGAAATGGTCTAACCTTATTTTCGAACCGGAAAAATTAACCCAGAAACCGGACCTTGTTTTCAAACAGGAAAACGGCAATATTACCGCCTTAAAGCAAATCGAAAGCAAAGGCAAAAAGATTTCTCTTGTCGTCAAAAAAACCGTCAGGCGCACCGGCATAAGGGCTCTTGGCGATTTACTCAGGGCGCCGAAATCTTTAAGAAATTTCTATCTTGCCGTGATGCTGAAACAGAAGAATATTGATGTTGCCGAACCGGTGGCGGCTTTATGGCACAAAAAATACGGAAGCATTTATATAACCGAATATATTCAAAACAGTTTGAATCTTTATGATATTGCGTTTGGCAAAGATAAGGAAATTATTAAAAACTTCTCAGCGAGAAAAACTGTTATAAGACAGGTCGCCCAGATAATCGCCAAACTGAATAAATCGAATTTCTGGCACAGGGACCCCAAAGCAGGGAACTTTATTATATATAAAGACGGCGGTATTTATAGAGTTAAGCTTATCGACCTTGACGGCATAAAACAGGACTCCGCCGGCCGGCGCGAAAATCATATAAAAACCCTTTCGAAACTTGCCGAGACGCTGATTCGTTTCAAAGCGGTCAATTTTACCGATTTGTACAGAGGCTTTTTGATTTACTGCGATGCGATGGACATAGATGATACCGAGACAAGAGAACTTTTTCGTAACGTAGCAAAAATAACTATCGCCGCAAGGCTTTTAACGATAATTTCAGATTCATATAAATTAAATGACTGAACAGATAAAAAAAATACTCATAATAAAACCAAGCGCACTGGGCGATATCGTTACGGCGATGCCTGCGGCCTGCTGTCTGGCCGAAAATTTCCCTGACGCCCGGATACATTGGTTTGTCAGGCCGGAATATTCGCCGCTCCTTGAAAATCATCCTTGTGTCCATAAAACCATAATTTTCGACCGCAAAAAATTAGGCAAATGGTGGTATAAACCCGCGGCCTTTGCCCAGCTTGTCAGACTGATAAAGCAGTTAAGAGAAGAAAAATACGATATTGTTTTCGATTTTCAGGGCAGGTTCAGAAGCGCGATTTTCGCCTGGTTCAGCGCTTGTAAAAAAAGAATCGGAATGGCTCCAACGCAGGAATTAACCGGCATTTTCTATACGCAAAAAATCAAACAATTGCCGAATACTGTCCATCTTGTCGATTATTTTCTCGATATGGTCTGTGCCGCAGGCGCGAAAAGAACTAAAGTCCAATTTGGCTTAAAGCCCCAGCCACAGGCAATAGCTGAAATACAAAAAATCCTGTCTGAAAATCAGGTAGATAAGAATAACTATGCGGTTTTCGTGCCCGGGGCAACGGTTGAAACAAAAATATGGCCGCTCGAGAACTTTGCCGCTCTTGCCGAGAAGGTTTACAAAAAATATCAGTGCGGAATCGTCGCCGTCGGCGTTGAATCGGAAAGAGAGATTGTCGAAAACCTCCGGAAGATTACCGGCGTACCTGTGATAAATCTTGCCGGCAAAACGAATATCCCTCAGCTTATCGCGTTGCTGGCCGGCGCAAAGGTTGTTATTAGTAACGATACCGGCCCTGCGCATATAGCTGCGGCATTAGGCGTGCCGATGGTTTTGATTTTCGGCTTTACCAATCCGGCCAGAGTTGGTCCCTACAGCAGGCCGCAAACAATCGCGGCGATTGATGCCGATAAAAGGGGCAATGATGTCGAAAGTACAAATCCAGCTCACAACATAAAGAATGTATCCGTCGAAAGCGTCTTCGAAATAATCAGCAGGCAATTGGGGTAATACTCAGAAAGTTATCAATAAAAGTATAATGGCCAAAAAAAGAAAACATAAGCTGTTTCGTTATTTTGAGTATAAAATTCTGCATATAGATGATTCTCCGCACAAGATTGCGCTTGGTGTTGCGCTTGGGTTATTTATCGCCTGGTCGCCGCTGCTGGGTTTGCATATTTTTATTGCTATTATCTTAAGTATGCTTCTGCGTGCCAACAAATTCGCGGCTCTTGTCAGCATTTGGGTTTCGAATGTTTTCACGTTTTTTATTATTTATTATCCCGCCTATCTTGTAGGCAGATTTATATTTAATGCCTTTGCTCCCGACAGGACAATGAACAAAGAGCAGGTTTCAGCGGCTTTTAATAAACTTTTTGCTCCGGGCAATATTCTCACTGAACTTTTTACAAAACAATATTGGATTGATTTTATCGCCCTTACCAAAACAATTGGCCCGGAATTATGGCTCGGATGTTTCATTGTCGGCGGTATAGTCGCCGTAAGCTCTTATTTAATCTGCTATAAGCTTATCATAAGCCATCGCGTAAAAAATCCCCATCGAAGATACAGACAATACTAATCCCGCACCAATTTGATATTCAAATATTTCGATTATCACTACGGTATAATAAATAGGTGCGGGGTTATTTCTGCCGCCCCAATCATTTACAACGCGACAGAGCAGTATTTCCGAGCCCTGAGCGTCGGAGCAGAGCGTAGACCCCCGCATTAGGGTTTTTCACCTCGCCAGGAAAACCGCGGTGGGTAAGCGATGGGTCATCGTCCGTCGTTATGGATGGGTATTTGTCAACAGAGCCTGGAGCGATAGCGACAGGAGAATTTTGTTTAGCCGTCGTCGGCACGACAATGTTTTATTGCTTTAAGGCAGAAGCCCTTTGGGGTGAAAAATTCAAAGCGATGTGCCGTAACTGTGTTTTGTTTCAACAAAGACTGTTTCTCAGTCTGTGGACAAAGCATAACGGCTGACACAGAAATTTATTTCGAGTAAAGCCGTTGCTTTGAACACAAAGGACTCCGATTTATCGGAGAACTTGTTGAAACAAACAGTGTTAATCCGTGCTTGCCCTGTGAGATGCCGCTTCGGCTATCTCATCGGGGTCTAATATTTTTCTCTGTGAAACTCTGTGTTCTCTGTGGCTCTGTGGTGAATAAAATCAATGGAATCCGCGTAATCAGCGATTAATAATTACATCGATACAGCGCTGGCAAAGTTCCGGATTCTCGCTGTTCTGGCCGACGCTCGGCCAATAGTTCCAGCATCTTGCGCATTTTTGATGAGGACTCTTCTCGGCACTGACGAGCTTTTCAGCCTTTTGTTTATTAAGTTTGATTTCGCTGACGATACAAAGGGCCGCGAAGTTTTTAACGCCTAATTGTTCGACTATACCGATTAAATCACTGTCATCTGTGGATATTGTTACAGAAGATTCCTGATTGCTTGCGATTGCCTGCTTTTGGCGAAGGCCCTCAAGTTCTTTGAGTACTTCATCGCGAAGTTTCATCAGTTTTTCCCATTTATGTTCTTCTTTTTGCCAGTCGATAGACTTATTTAATTTTGGCAGACTTAGCAGATGGATACTTTCCGCCGTTTCCGTTTTGAAGGGCATTGATTCGTAAATTTCTTCTGCCGTATGGGCAAGGACTGGGGCAAGCAGTCTTGCGAGGGCATCGAGTATGGAATACATTGCCGTTTGAGCGCTTCGGCGTGAAAGGGAATCTTGCGCGTCGCAGTATAGTCTGTCCTTCAGGAGGTCCATATAGATACTGCTCATTTCGATGGAGCAGAAATTGTAAACGAGCGTATAGACTTTATGGAACAGGAAATTTTCGTAAGAATCTGTAACTTCGCTGATTAGTTTCTGTAATTGCTGAACTGCCCAGCGGTCGATTTCAAACATTTTTTCATAAGGCACGCCGTTTTTCGCGGGGTCGAAATCAGATGTATTGCCCAATAGATAACGAATGGTATTTCTGATTTTTCTGTATGCGTCCTGTAGTCTTGCGATAAGTGTATCGCTGCATCGCATATCTTCCTGATAATTTACGCTTGAGACCCAGAGCCTGAGAATATCTGAGCCGTATTTTGTGACTTCATCCTGAGCGTTGACATAATTACCGAGTGATTTGGATTGTTTTTTGCCTTCCGCATCGACTGTAAAGCCGTGGGTGAGTACGGTTTTGAAGGGTTCCAGACCTGTCACGCCGAGTGCCGGCAGAAGTGACAGTTGGAACCAGCCTCTATGTTGGTCTGAACCTTCGAGGTATAGGTCGACTGGTATTGGCCAGCCCGCCTGTTTAGCTACGCTATACCAACTACAACCGCTTTCGAACCAGACGTCGAAGATATTTTCTTCTTTTTGGAGGTCCTCGAAGCCAAAGCCTGCCGGCAGTTTGAAGTTTTCGCCGAGTATTTCTTTTGGCGAATCTGTGAACCAGCTATCGGAGCCTTTTTGTCTGATATGTACAGAAACAGCCAGTACGGATTCTTTTGTTAAAAGAGATTTGCCATCTGAATTATAAAATGCAGGTATCGGCATACCCCAGCATCTTTGTCGGGATATACACCAATCAGGTCTGGATTCGAGCATGCCGGTAATACGTTTTTCGCCCCAGCTTGGTATCCATTTAACTTTTGGTATTCTTTCAAGTGCCAATTGCCTCAGATTTTTCCCATCCGGCATCGGTTTATCAACACTTATAAAATGTTGTTCGGTCGCACGGAAAATTACTGGCATTCTGCTGCGCCAACAGTGCGGAAAGCTGTGCGTGATTTGACCTTCAGAAAAAAGCAGGCCTTTGGTTTTCAGGCATTCGTTGACTTCCTTGTCAACTTTTAAGACATTCTTTCCACAGAGCCAGGCAGGAACCGTATCATCATAACAGCCATCATCCATAACCGGCGAATAAACCGCCAGTTTGTTCGCCTGGCCGGCAGCATAATCCTCAACACCATGGCCAGGAGCAGTATGAACAAGACCCGTTCCGTCCTCTATTGTTACGAAATTGGCACTGATTACCAGCCAGGCATCCTTGTCAGTCGGATTCTTCTCAACGAAAGGATGGTTATATCGTAATCCTACTAAATCACTGCCCTTTACAGTTTTTTCACTGACAGTGTAATTTTCAAGTTTACCCGCAGCAACAACAGCCTCAAGTCTCGCTTGTGCGATTATGGAAGTAAATTTTTTGCCATTCTGCAAATAAGTAATCGATTTGTAGTCGAGGTCAGGATTAGCCGCTATTGCTAAATTCGCCGCCAACGTCCATGGAGTCGTCGTCCATATCATAAAACAAATATTACTGCTTTCGTCAACTCCGGCAAGGCCGAGAGATTTTAGTTTCGCGATGGAATCCTTTGTCGCTGGGAAATTAACAAAAATGCTCGGCGAGGTTATATCCTCATACTCCAACTCGGCATCGGCAAGGGCGGTCTGACAGCCAACCGACCAGTGAATCGGTTTTAGCTGCTTATAGACGAGGCCCTTTCCAACAAGCTCGGCAAAAACTTCGCAAATGCCCGCTTCATATTGCGGCTTGAGAGTCAAATACGGATTTTCAAAATCGCCGAATATGCCGAGGTCCTTAAACTGCTTCGATTGCAGTTTTACATATTTGCTCGCGTACTGCTTGCAGAGTTTTCTGATTTCGAGCTTGCTCATCGTTTTGGCTTTTTCGCCAAGCTCGGTAAAAACCTTCGCCTCGATAGGCAGGCCGTGACAGTCCCAGCCGGGAACGTAAGGAGCCTTGAAGCCAGACATAGTTTTATATTTGATAACGATATCTTTTAAAACCTTGTTTATGACGTGGCCCATGTGAATATCGCCATTGGCGTAAGGGGGGCCATCGTGGAGAATATATTGAGGCGAATCGGCCTTTGAGGCGAGGATTTTTTTGTAGATTTCCATCTTGTCCCAGGCTTTTCGCTGGGCCGGCTCGCGCTGGGTGAGATTTGCCTTCATCGCAAAGTTAGTCTGCGGCAGATTTAACGTCTTACTGTAATTTTTCTTGTCTTCAGTCATTATTTTAAGTTCCTGATAAAGCAAAACATAATAGTTTATATCTATAGGGATGTCAAGTTCTTAGCCACTAAGGGTATAAATCCGAAATCCGAATATCGAAATCCGAAACAAATCCAAATAACCAAAATTCAAATGTTCAAAACTATTAGCCACGAATGAACACGAATCAACACCAATTTTTTATGGGAAAAGAAGAGTTGACAAAGAGGTTTTTCTAACAGACAATAGAGATTGATTTCCAACGCAAATTTTGACGATTGAGGAAAATATGAATATATCATTTGAGACAATTATTTCTCTAATTTCAGCGATGGGTTTTGGCGGGATTGCAGGAGCTTATTTGGAATTTCGTTTTCAATGCCAGAAACAAGTCCAAGAAGATATGCATCGCTTGAAACGTGAAAGATATGGTTCAATTTTAATTCAAATGCTCACAATACTTTCTCCGGAGCATTTGTCAAAAACGCAGAAATTTCGCCCTGAATTAAAAACCATAGAAGATGTTAAAGAAGAAGTAAGGACTGAAATGCTGCACGGTGTATTATTTGCAAGCGATAATGTTATAAATGCTATGGCAGAATTCGTGCAAAGTCCAAACCATTCTTCATATTTCAAGGCAGTTGCTGCAATGAGAAAGGATTTATGGGGCAAGAAGACAAAAATCGAAGAAGACGATCTTGAGATTTTTGGTAAAGACTAAAATTAAATAACTTTTATGAATAACTGGAAAGAAAGAACGCCGGAAAAGCGGCAAAGATAGAAAATAAATGAAAAAAGACAATCAACAATCAAATATTGCTATTTATACCACAGAAGACGGGCAGGCAAGACTGCAAGTAAAGATAGAAAATGAAACCGTCTGGCTCACGCAGAAACAGATGTCGGAACTGTTTCAATGCAGCACTGATAATGTAGGGCTTCACCTTAAAAATATCTTCAAAGAAGGGGAATTAAGCGAAAATTCAGTTACCGAGGAATACTCGGCAACTGCATCAGACGGGAAGAATTACAATATCAGACATTATAATCTGGATGCCATTATTTCCATCGGATACCGCGTCAATTCTCTGCGAGGCACTCAATTCAGGATATGGGCAACGCAACGGCTTAGGGAATATATCATCAAGGGCTTTACTCTCGATGATGAGCGATTGAAACAGCAGGGCGGCAGGAGCAGATATTTTGAAGAATTGCTCCAGCGCGTCCGGGATATCCGGAGCAGTGAACGCAATTTTTATCAGAAAATAACGGATATTTACACTACGGCAATTGATTATCGCAAAGATAATGAACTAACGCAGGAATTTTTCGCCACCGTGCAGAATAAGATTCATTATGCCGTTCACGGCCATACAGCGGCAGAGATTGTCGCCAAAAGAGCCGACAGCAAAAAACCTCTAATGGGACTAACCGGCTTTAAAGGCAATTACATCACCGCAAACGATATTACCGTTGCCAAAAACTATCTTGCCGAGGATGAGCTTAAGCAGCTAAATCTGATTGTCTCGATGTATCTTGACTTTGCCGAACTTCAGGCAGGCAGAGGCAGACTGATGAAAATGACGGACTGGATTGGCAAACTCGATGAATTCCTGAAAATCAGCGAACGGGGACTTCTTAAAGATGCCGGCAAGATAAGCGCAGAACAGGCGGCCTCAAAAGCCCAGAAGGAATTTGAAAAATACAGAAAAGAAAGAGATAAAAATTATATCTCTGATTTTGATATGGCTGTGAAAAAATATCTGCAAAAAGATAAAGGGAAAGATTAAGTCATATTGGTGCGGGACAAGGGATAGATTTCAGTTTAAATTGATTTAGGTCAGTTTCTAATAAAAAACTTCTGAATGGCTCGTATTTAAAACTATCAAAATTCAGTGGGGCGTATTCCTCATCACCACTCTGCAAAACAAATTTATCGCGAGCATAAGCCGCTAAAATTCTGTTTTCGTGGCAATCGAGGGCATAAAAATATAAAAATTTATCGTTTCCCCTGTTATATTGAGCCTTGCAAACTCTCCTGCCTTTTTTCCCTTTACAAGAGCTAACACCTAAAAAACCCGTATTGCTTTTACTATATCGATTTAGAGCATTCTGCCGAGGTGTGACAATTCGCAGATTTTCTCTTCTATTATCGAGCCTATCTCCACTGATATGGTCAACAATCATTTCTTCAGGCGGATTCATTATAAAACGCGATAACATCATACTTTTGTGATGACTGCTTTTAAAATCGACAATTGGATAATTATGATCAGTCATTCGCACTCCAATAATATTCCCAGCATATTTGCTGCGCTGACTGGGACGGACGTTGAAAATCTGATAATAAATATCAGGGTCAACTTTGACAGGCCGGCCACAAGTTGTGAAAGTCAGAAAATCAATTGCGCTTTGTGCAGACATAGAAATATCAGGGAAAAAGAAGATATAAAAAAGGGGGTTTCGATTTGAACCACGAAGCGACACGAAGGACGCACGAAGATATTGTTCACCACAGAGCCACAGAGCTCACAGAGACGCTATTGCTTTAAGGCGGTGTTCTGCGAACACTTAAAAAAGTCAAACAAAACCCTATTTCAAGCAAGCTTGAGCCGGGTTTAGTGTTTGCCTTTTTCTGCCCCTAAGGGGCTTCGCCTTAAAGCAATAAAAGATTACAAATCACAGTATTTGAGAACTGTAAGCTCTTTGCCATAGGCATTTTATGTGAATAAATGCCTAAAAATTAGTTAATTATCAAATAACTGGTGTATTTTACCATATTGTTAACTGAAAATCAAACAAAAAATTATATTTTTAGCCACGAAGGCACTAAGACACGAATTAACACTGTATTTCACCACGAAGTTGAGAAGTAGCACGAAGGAATTGCTTTAAGGCATATTCTGCTTGTCGGGCAATGGTAATTCTGTAGAATTATGGAAGATTTTGGAATTAAAAGGAGAAACTATTATGAAGCCGTCTGTAAATGTCGTATCGATATTTTTACTGGTTGTTTCTATCGCGCATTTTATAAGGCTGGTTATGCAATGGAAAGTAACGGTTAGTACTTTCGATGTTCCATTGTGGATGAGTGCCGCGGCGTGTATAGTCACGGCAATACTATCGTTTTGGCTCAGGCGGGAAAACCAGCCGGCGAAGTCATAGGCGCATTTGGGCTTTGATTTTTGACTTTAGTAGTGTTAAACTGTTTTCCTGATACGGCTATCGGCAGGGCGATATTCGATAAGATAAAGGTGCTTCATAAAACAGATGGATAAAACCGCAAACAAATATCAAATTCATTTGATTTACATATTATTGGCTGTAATAACTTTTATCGCATTTGAGCCGATACTTCATAACAGTTTTATCAGTTTCGACGACGATATATACATTTATGAGAATAGTCATATAACTTCCGGCCTGACGGTGGAAAATATTATCTGGGCATTTAAGAATATTCACGCCAATAATTACCATCCCGTAACAACACTATCTCATATGCTGGATTGCGAGCTTTACAGGATAAATACCGCCGGTCACCATTTTACGAGTCTGCTGTTTCATATAGCCAATACGATGCTGCTGTTTGTGGTTTTGAGCAGGATGACAAAAAGGGTATGGGCGAGCGCATTTGTCGCGGCGCTTTTTGCGATTCATCCGCTGCACGTGGAATCTGTAGCATGGGCATCGGAGCGTAAAGATGTACTAAGCACATTTTTCTGGCTGCTTACGATGCTGGCGTATGTACGTTATGTGAAAAAAATGCAAACCGCTCCATTACTGTCGCGGCTCTGTAACAGCTATTATCTACTGACGCTTTTATTTTTCGCATTGGGGCTGATGTCAAAACCAATGACTGTAACGTTGCCGTTTGTGCTGCTTTTGCTGGATTATTGGCCGATGGAACGGTTTGGAAAAGTGCGAACAGGCAAATTGATTTTAGAGAAGATTCCATTTCTTATTCTTTCAGCGGCATTAAGTATTGTTACGCTCGGCGTTCAGTCGAAAATGGGAATAGTAAAATCCATTTCGAATTATCCGCTGCAATGGCGGATTGAAAACGCTCTTGTATCGTATGTCATATATATCGGGAAAATGATTTGGCCGGTCAACCTGGCGATATTTTATCCGCATCCGAAGGGCAATATCCCTTCATGGCAGATTGCGGGCGCGATATTCGTTCTGGTGATTATAACGCTGATTGCTTTGTGGAAATTGCGTCAGCGGCCTTATGTTGCGGTGGGGTGGTTTTGGTTTTTAGGCACTCTTGTGCCTGTTATTGGTATATTTCAGGTTGGGCTGCAGAGCCGTGCCGACAGATATACATATATTCCTTATATCGGCCTTTTTATTATCATCGCATGGGGCATTGCAGACCTTTCGGCGCGATTGCGATATCGAAAAATGATTCTTTCCGTTTCCGCAGGTATTCTGCTTTCGGCTCTTTGCGTTAAGACTTATATTCAAACTATATACTGGCATGACAATATATCGTTATATACACACGCTATAAAAGCGGTTGAAAATAACTCGTGGGCGCACCATTTTCTGGGTAAGACTCTTGCCATGCAGAAGGAATTCGAAGAAGCCATTATACAGTTTAAAGAAACTCTTCGTATTGACCCGGAAAATGCTACGGTATATCATGGTTTGGCAAAAACGTATCTCGACAAGGGCGATGTAAACGAGGCTGTAAAATTATATCGGCAATTGCTTCCTCCTTTGCCTGATGATTTGAACGAACCCAGAGGCGTCGATGCTTCGCGAAACGATTATCCGGTGCTTAAAGATTTATATGTGAGCGCAAACATCAATTTCGCAATCGCATTAGTCCGCCAGGGCAATACTGCCGAGGCTGCCAGACGTTTTAAGGAAGCGCTGCGGCTTGCGCCTGATGCTGCGACAGCGCGAAAAGGACTTGAAGATATAGAAAGGCAGGCCGTTGCGCCTTAGATAAAGCAATGGATAAAACATCAAACAAATATTATGTCCCTTTAATCTGCATTGTCCTGGCATTGATAAACCTGGCGGTTTACCTGCAAGTCCTCAAGCACGATTTCATCGACTTCGATGATGACCTGTATGTTACTAAAAATACCGATGTGCAATCCGGCCTGACCTTAAAAGGCATAGAATGGGCATTCACAACGAACCAGGCGTATAATTGGCATCCGTTGACCTGGATATCGCATATGCTGGATTGCCAGTTTTATAATCTAAATCCTGCCGGCCATCACTTCACAAATGTAATTTTTCACGTAGCGAATACCTTATTTTTATTTCTGGTATTCAAACGTATGACCGGCACACTTTGGCGAAGCGCTTTTGTTGCAGCCTTGTTTGCTCTGCACCCGCTTCACGTAGAATCAGTCGCCTGGGTCTCGGAGCGAAAAGACGTCCTCAGCACCTTTTTCCTGCTGTTGACGATGTGGGCGTATGTTCGATATTGCCACTGCGTTGCCGTACCGGCCCCGAAGGGGTCTTCGACAACGGCTAAACGAACCCCCGGCACTCCTTCGACTTTGCTCAGGACAAGCGGGGTGGGGGCTAAACATTATTATTTATTGGTGATTGTATTTTTCGCTCTGGGTCTAATGGCCAAACAAATGCTGGTGACACTGCCGTTTGTTCTGCTTCTATTAGACTATTGGCCTCTGCAGCGATTTACATGGCCGTTAAAACAAAAAAAACGTAAAGATAAATCCGCGGCAACTTCACTTTCTCGCTGCTTCGTGGAGAAAGTGCCACTTTTGGCTCTGTCTTTTATCGCAAGTCTAATCGTTCTTTATGTCCAATCAAAAGCTACGCTCGTAAGAAGCACAATTCAGATGCCAATCGCTCTTCGCATTGCAAATGCAATTCTTGCTTATGCAAAATATATCATAAAGATGTTCTGGCCCGTTCATTTGGGGATTCTTTATCCATACCCACAGACCAATATTCAACTGTGGCAGGTTTTGACCGCCGGCTTACTGCTTCTGTGCATTACCGCCATAGTGTTCCGTTTGTCCCGCAACCGTCGCTGGCTCATAGTCGGATGGCTCTGGTACCTTGGAACCCTCGTTCCGGTAATCGGATTTGTACAGGTCGGACTCCAGGCAATGGCTGACCGCTACACCTATGTCCCTTTCATCGGTCTATTCATTATTATTACATGGGGCGCCGCCGAACTTATTGTAAAACTAAAGTACAGGAATATTATTTTTGCAGCAGGCGCCGGGATGGTGCTCCTGGTTTTATTGGTACTCACCTGGCTGCAACTGTCACACTGGAAAAACAGCATTACATTGTTTGAGCATACCGCGGCTGTTACTGCCAACAATGATATTATGCACTACAACCTGGGCTGCCTGCTGATAGAGCAAGGCAAGACCGACCAGGCCATTCAACATTGGCTTGAAGCCGTAAGAATCGGGCCCAATCAGCCGACAATTCACAATAATCTTGCGATTTTGTTTGCTCAGCAGGGCAAAATCGAGCAGGCAATCCAACAGTATCGCCAGGTGCTCAAATACAGACCGAACGATGCCGCCGCATATAACAACCTTAATGCCCTATTGGCCGTTCAAGAGAAATCTGCCGCCGAAGACAAAACTCCAAAATAAGCCGGCTAAGTTACACTTTGCAGGCCACCCTTTGCTTATTACCTTGACATCGCAGCGAACAATAAATAAAGTTATCAGCTATGGCAAAAAGTCTATATATAATCGATGGTCACGCTCATATTTACGCGGCGTTTTACGCGCCAATGAGCCAGCAACTGGTTAGTCCAAAAGGCGAACCCACCAAGGCAACCTATATTTTTACCAATATGATTTTGAAACTTTTGGAAACTAAAAAGCCGGATATGCTCGTTGTCGCGATGGACTCAAAAGAGCCAAGTTTCCGGAGGGAAATTTACAAAGAATACAAAGCACACAGGCCGCCGATGCCGGATGAAATGCCGGTACAAATAAATCGTATCGAGCAAATTCTCGAAGCGATGAATATTACTATTATCCGCAAAAGCACCTTCGAGGCTGACGATATAATAGGTACGCTTGCCGCAAAGGCGGTAAAAGCCGGTATAGATTCTTATATCTGCTCCAAAGACAAGGATATGATACAGCTTCTTGAAATCGGCGTTCATATATACGATGTCAAAACAGATACCGTAACCGATGCGAAATCATTTAAGAAAGAAACCGGTCTTGAGCCGAGACAGTTCATCGACATTCTGGCTCTGCAGGGCGATGCCGCGGATAATGTGCCGGGTGTGCCGGACGTCGGGCCGAAGACCGCTCTCGAATGGGTAAAACAATATGGTTCGCTCGAAAATCTGTACGAACATGCCGATGAAATTAAGGGCAAGCGGGGCGACAACCTGCGAAATTCAAAAGACATCGCATACCTAAGCAAAAAGCTTGTTACAATTAATTGCGAAATGCCTGTAAATCTTGACGAAAAGACTTTTGCAGTTAAGGGATTCGATAAAGAAAAACTTACCGCTGTTTTCACAGAGCTTGGCTTTAACAGGCTTTTAAGTCAATTGAGCCTGTCCGCCAGTGAGCAGAAAACGACATCTGAAGAAAAACCTTCGGTGAAAGTCACCGGTACAGACGGTTTCAATTCGATAAAAACCGTAGAACATAAATATACCTTAATAGATACGCCTGAAAAACTTGACGGCTTTGTTTTGGAGCTTAAAAAACAAAAACTTTTTGTGCTCGACACCGAAACTACCTCAATATCGGCTCATCGCGCCGAACTTGTGGGAATAAGTTTCTGCTGGCAGCCGCACAACGCGTATTACCTGGCTGTAAAAGGCCCGATGGGTGCAAAATTTCTGGGGCTTTCAGCCATCAAAGAAAAACTGGCGGGTATTCTCGCGGATGAGAAAGTCAAAAAAATCTGTCAGAACGCGAAATACGATATGATAGTCCTGGCAAATGCCGGTATGCCTGTTAAAGGGCTTGTTTTTGATACGATGATAGCTTCGTATGTGCTTGATGCCGAAAGAAGCCACTCGCTCGATAATATGGCGATGGATTTTTTGGCTTATCGTAAAATTCCAACTTCCGACCTGATAGGCAAAGGCAAAAATCAAATAAGTTTTGACATTGTCGATACGGCGCTCGCCTGCGATTATTCCGGCGAAGACGCAGATGAGACATTCCAGCTTTACCGGTATCTAAGCGATAAACTTGAAAAAGAGCCTAAACTGAAAAAACTCTTTGAAGAAATGGAAATGCCCCTTGTCGGCGTTCTGACAACGATGGAACTTAACGGCGTAAAGCTCGATGTACCTGTCCTCAAAAAATTATCTATTGAAATAGATAATCTGCTTGACCAGGCGACAGAAAAAATTTACGGTCTTGCCGGCGGGAAGTTTAATATCGATTCACCCAAACAGCTTGCCGATATTCTTTTCGAGCGATTGGGCCTGCAGTCTGTCCGCAGCGGTAAAACAGGTCCAAGCACCGATGCAGATGTTCTCGATGAATTAGCCGGCGAGCACCCGATTATTGAACAGATACTCCAGCATCGGCAATTGAGTAAACTTAAAAACACCTATACCGATAAACTTGGTTCGCTCATAAACAGTCGAACCGGCAGGGTGCACGCAAGTTTCAATCAAACAATAACCGCGACAGGCAGGTTAAGCTCATCAGACCCTAATCTTCAAAATATTCCTATCAGAACCGAAATAGGCAAAAAGATTCGCGCAGCGTTTGTGCCGGAGAAAAAAGACGATAAGATTGTCAGCCTCGATTATTCGCAAATTGAACTTCGTGTGCTGGCGCATTTCTCAGATGATAAGGCTATGATAAAGGCATTCGAAGAGGATAAGGATATTCACAGCTTTGTCGCTTCGCAGATTTATAACGTGGACATAAAAGAGGTAACCAGCGATATGCGGTCGCGCTGCAAGGCGGTTAATTTCGGCCTGATTTATGGACAGGGGGCCTTTGGCCTGAGCAAAACAACTGGGATGAATGTCGCCGAGGCTAAAAAGTTTATCGATGATTATTTTGCTAAATACAGTTCTATACAGCAGTTTAAAAAAGAAGCGATAGAGACGGCAAAAAAAATCGGCTACGCTGAAACCATCTGCGGCAGAAGGAGAAGCATTACCGGCCTTGAAAGCAAAAACGGAAATGTGCGTTCGCAGGCTGAAAGGCTGGTTATAAATACGCTGATTCAGGGTTCTGCCGCCGATTTGATTAAAATAGCGATGATACGAATTCAAAAAAAGATTGAAAAAGAAAAGCTGCCCGCGAAAATGATTTTGCAGATTCATGATGAGCTTGTTTTCGAGGCGGATGGCAAAGAAGCTGAAAAACTTGCCAAAGTTTTCGGCAGTGAAATGACAGGTGCGATAAAACTGAACGTACCTGTGAAAGTCGATATAACAATAGGTAAAAGCTGGCTGAGCGAAAAGTAAAATGGGAAATAGCATAGAACAGTTTGACTATACGGATTTTGGAAAGAAACCTAATAGAAAGGGGTATATTTTACGTTATAACAACTTAGAAATTATTTTATGCAATAGAATAGAAACATGGCAATGGCCTAATGATTTGATCGAAAAAATTTTTAATAAAACAAAGGAAAGATTTAAAGAACTAAATAATCCTATAAAGGTGCTATTGGTTTTTCACGAACAGGGCTTTAAAGGCACAAAAGGAGTAGCTTTTTGTAATAAGCTCCAAAAATATGTTAATGGCACTGAAGATGACCCAGAACGGCGAAAGTGTTTTCATTTTGCCTTATGTGGGAAGTACTTTCCTGCACCTGCAAGCGACTGGGAATATGCTGTTATAATACCGAAGAAAACGGCTGATTATGCAAAGGATTTTCCTGCCATTTTTGCTTCGATTTTATTTCACGAATTTGAACACGTACATCTTTATCATAAAAATTTTCAACTTTTTGCGATTAATTCAAGTTTCTTGTACGATGGAATGGAATCTAAAGAGATTTGTAACGAGATGGGAAAAACAATAGAAAGCAAATATTGTTTTCCTATCGAACAATATTGTGACGCTGTTGCTAAACGATCAACAATGGAATTATATAATAATCTCGAAGAACACCTGGATAAACTCATTGAAGGAACAAATGGGAAAGATTATTGGGAGCACATTAAGAAAGTATCCCCAGATTTTGCAGATAAATCTGAATTTGATTTATACCATGATGTCTTGAACTTTTGTTCTCCATACAAAGGGTTATATAAAGATTTCTACGATACTGAAAGACAATGTAATTCTATTGCAAAAGACCATATAGCAGATTTTGAAAGTATTTGGAAAGTAAACAATGAGACGATATAAATGGCAGATAGTTTTGGGGATATCATTGGTCGCGCTTTCGGCGGTTTTATACTATATTCACTTTCTTATCTACCGTGACGCACATCATATTTTCATATATCTGCTTGGCGACATAGCTTTCATACCTATACAGGTTTTGCTTGTTACGCTGATAATAGAAAACCTGCTGAGTATCCGTGAAAAGAAAAACAAGATGGCGAAACTGAATATGGTTATAGGCGCTTTTTTCAGCGATACCGGTACGAAACTCGCCGAAAAGTTTTTCGAGCTTGACCCCGATGCCGAGCGGATACGCGGTCAGCTTGTATTAAAGGATGACTGGACAGATGAAAAATTTGCCTCGGCGGTTGACCATTTGCGAAAACACGAATATAATATGCAGATTGACAGGGCGGACCTCGAAGAACTTCGGACATATCTGCTTGGCAAAAGAAGTTTTTTAATGCGGCTGCTCGAAAATCAAAATCTGCTCGAACATGACAGGTTCAGCAATATGCTCTGGGCGGTTTTCCACCTTACAGAAGAGTTGATTCACAGGCAGAGCTTGAAGGATTTGCCGGAAAACGATAAAAAGCACCTGCTCGGCGATATGAAAAGGGCGTATAAGGCTGTTATTTTCGAATGGATTGAATATACCAAACATCTTAAAACCGCGTATCCGTATCTGTTCAGTCTCGCGATGCGGACAAATCCGTTTAATCCGGACGCTTCGATATATGTTCCATAAAAAAAGGACTGATTAGCTTTCTGCGAAGATAAATTCTATGCTGCAATTATTTAAAGATAAAAATTTTCTGCGGCTTTGCCTGGTCGCGTTTCTTATGAGTTCCTGCCTTCAACTGGGCGGGATTGTTCTGCCTTTTGCCGTAAAGGCTATCGGCGGCAGCGACACCGATATAGGTTTATGCTTTTTGGGACAAATGGGGGCGTATGTTATTTGCTGCATTCTGACCGTTCCAATAATCGACAGGCTCAAGCCCAAAAAAGTTCTGCTGATAGCTGCAGGGGCAGGGATTATTGTTTCGATGGGCTTTCTTGCAACGGTCTGGTATGGCAATAGCGATGGTATTTTTCTCAGTCCTGTAGGACGGCTGATTTTACTGATGTCGATGATTGGAGCCATCACGGCGTTTTTCTGGCCGACACTAATGGGCTGGGTTTCAACCGGTTTCGAAGGTGCCGAACTTACAAAAAGATTCGGTTTCTATAACGCATCCTGGGCGATAGCCAATACTATTTTTCCTGTCATTGGCGGATACCTTATGGAAATAAGTTACCTCTTACCGCTTGCGGCGGCAGTAGTTATGGTAATTCTTTGTTTTATATCGGTCTATCAGACAAAGTGCATCAGTCAAAGCCCCAAACCACATCAAGATGATAATATTGTCAGCCAGCAAATACCGCAGCAGAACAGAAATTTTGTCTGGATATCACGGGTCGCACTTTTCACCACGTTGATATATATAGGTGTTTTAAGGAGCCAGCTTGGAATTTTATATAAGTTCGAGCTCCGATTCACGGAGTCGAATTACGGCTGGGCGATGTCCCTGATGTGTTTGTCTAATGTTATAATTTTCTGGATGATGGGCAGGAGCCATTACTGGCATTATAAGAAATCGCTGTTTGCACTGGCTCAGGTGTCAGTCGTACTTTGTGCGATAATTATTTTGTTCTCCGGCAGCCTTGCGTTCCAGCTTTTTGCCGCGGGTTTAAGCGGTATTTTTTACGGGTTTATTTACAGTTCGCATCAGTATTACGGCGTTAGCGGCGGAATCAAACGTTCCGGTCTTATGGCGATACATGAGACAATTATCGGGGCCGGTTTCGCAACAGGCGCTCTTGGCGGCGGGATTTTAAGCGACAAATTCGGGAGGTATTCACCTTACTGGTTTGTCGGTGGAGCTATTATTATCGCCGGAAGCGCCGAGGTAATTCTCTGGTTTATCACAAAGAGATTTTTTCAGACTTCATTGAAGGCAAAAACGTCTGTTTTTACATCGCCGACATAAAATGTGAACATTTATCCTCTCGGATGATATTTTTTGTGGATGCTCCGCAGCCTTTCCTGGTCGACGTGCGTGTAAATCTGCGTTGTGGCTATATCGACATGGCCGAGCATCTCCTGAACGCTTCGCAAATCGGCTCCGCCGCTCAGCAGGTGCGTAGCGAAACAATGACGAAGTGTATGTGTCGTCATCTGTCTTGACAGGCCTGCAAGGCGGGAGTATTTTTTTACAATCCGCCAGATTTCAATCCTGCTTAAGACTTTGCCTGTCCGCGATAGAAAAAGAAAATCGCCGCTGATTGGTTTTATTAGTTTCGGTCTTAATTGCTCAAGATATTGTTCAATCGCGGCAATGGCGGCTTTGTTAAGAGGAACTACCCTTTCTTTTTTACCTTTGCCAAGGCATCTTAGATAGCCGATTTTAAGATTCGCATCGCCAATCTTTAGCCCGGCTACTTCGCTTGCCCTTGTGCCGGTAGCGTAAAGCACTTCGAGCAGGGCACGGTCTCTGTGATAATAAGGTTCTTTCTCATCGGGGCAATCCATCAATTTTGCAACCTGGTCTTTACTGCAGATGATAGGAAGTTTCTGCCAGAGTTTGGGGCTCTCCAGAAAAATTGTTAAATCGTCTTTGACGTATCCCATCATTCTGCAAAAACGCATAAACATCTTTATCGCGACTACCGAACGGTTTATTGAGGCTTCAGCTTTGCTCTGCCGGGCAAGACTTTTCGCGTAATCGAAAAAGATAGAGGTGATAATTTTGTCAGGCTGTTTGACATCTTTTAAGTGGCAAAAGGCGGTAAAATCTTTCAAGTCCCGGCCGTAGCCAAGAATGGTGTTATCGCTCAGTCCCGCTTCAACGGTAAGATAATTCAGAAAGGCCAGAACTACCTTGCCGAGCGGTTCTGCATCTAAAATGGCGTTCAAATTTTGTACTTGTGTTGACATTTTGCCTTAATAGTCCGATAAACAAGGGCTTTTTCGCTTAATTTTAAAATATTGTTTCATTGTCTTTAGTTTTTTCGTCAAAAATGTATCTTTTACCTTAATAATTTCGCCTTGAGAGTCTGCAATTTACAGTTTATAATCCTGCAATCTTCTTTTAAAGGATTTTGATATGAAAAAGTCAGGACTTATCGCATTTATGTTTCTGGCAGCAGGGATTCTGTCAGGCTGTGCAAAAGAACAACAGATACCGCCCGAGCCTAAGTGTCTGTCCGGCATCAATACGGATTCAGCTATGAAGGCGGCCGAAAAAGTTCTCATCGGTATGAATTTCGTAATTGATAAGGCTGACCCGAACCTTGCCGTAATGACGACAAAACCCATGGCAGGGGGACAATTCTTCGAGCTTTGGCGCAAAGACGATGTCGGCGGCTACAACAGTGCTATGTCCAATCTTCACAGCATTCAGCGGACTGTCGAGCTTGGTTTTAATGACAAACAGGCCCAGGTCTGTGTCGTCTGTACCGTGAAAATTGAAAGACTTTCAATTCCTGAGAAGGAAATCGATAGTACGGCAAGGGCATACAGTATGTTCTCAAGAAGCAGCGGAACAAGGCAAAGCCTGTCCCTTAATGCCGAACAGGAAAAAAAGATGGACTGGGTTGATATCGGCAGGGATAACCGGCTCGAAGCTGTTATCCTCAATAAAATTGATAAAGAAATTTCAAAAGCTGCAACGAAAGGTAAATAAATGAATGTACTTGTTTGTGGCGGTGCAGGATATATCGGCAGCAATATGACGGCTACGCTTGCATCACAGGGGCATAAGCCGATTGTCTTTGATAATCTCAGCAAGGGACATAGAGATGCTGTCAAAGGACAGGAACTGATTGAGGGCGACCTGGCCGATTTTGACCTTCTCGTAAAAGTCCTGAAAGAGAAAAAAATCGACGCGGTAATGCACTTTGCCGCGTTTATCGAGGTCGGCGAATCGTGCGAAAAGCCGCTTGAATATTATCGAAACAATTTTTCCAATACGCGAACGCTTTTGGCGGCAATGGAGAATACGGGTGTAAAGAAATTTGTGTTCAGCAGCACAGCGGCGACTTATGGAATGCCGAAAACCGTCCCAATCACCGAAGACCTGCCGAAAGAGCCAATCAATCCTTATGGCGAATCGAAGTGGGCGGTCGAACGGATGTGCCATTTCCAGAGCCTTACCGGAAGGCTGAATTATGCCGCTTTGAGATATTTCAACGCCTGCGGCGCTGGCGGAAACGGAACTATCGGCGAAGACCATAAACCTGAGTCGCATCTTATCCCGCTGATAATTGCCGCCGCGATGGGCAAAAGGGCGGATATAAAAGTTTTCGGCACAGATTATCCGACGCCGGATGGAACCTGCGTAAGGGATTATATTCATATCGAGGATTTGTGCTCGGCTCATCTTCTGGCTCTTGAAAAACTCGATAAGAATTCCGAACTGGTTTACAATCTTGGCAACGGCAAAGGCTATTCCGTCAAAGAGGTTATCGAGACAGTCAAAAAGGTTACCGGCAAGAGCTTCAAAGTTACAGAAGTTGCACGCAGAGCAGGCGACCCGCCGGTTTTAACAGCCAACGCCGCAAAAGCCGTAAAAGAGCTCGGCTGGAAATTAAAATATCCGCAGCTTGAGAAAATCGTGGAAACCGCATGGTTATGGCATAGCAAAAATCCTGAAGGTTATAAGAAATAATAAATATGACTGACTACATAGGAATAGATTTCGGCGGCACAAACATCAAGATGGGATGTTTTTCCGATGATATGAAACTATTATGGAAAATATCCATACCGACTGACGCCGATATGGGACCGGATATTGTTATTGACAGAATGGTTGCGGCAATAAAAGAAACCGCCGGCAAAAAAGGCACTCCTTTGGAATCAATCAAAGCTATCGGCATCGGCACGCCTGGCCCGGCAAAATATACCCAAGGCATTCTTATTCGCTGCGCGAATCTGCCGAAATTTACAAATGTGCCGATAAGTAAAATGTTAAGCGATAAGCTCGGCAAACCGGTTATTCTCGACAATGACGCAAATGTCGCCTGCTTAGGCGAATTTGTCGCAGGCGCGGGCAGGAACATAAAAAATATGGTGTTTTTCACTCTCGGCACAGGTATCGGCAGCGGGATTATATCCGACGGCAAACTGCTCCACGGCAGCGGAGACAATGCCGCTGAACTTGGACATACAATAGTTAATATCAACGGCAGGGGTTGCAACTGCGGCCAAAAAGGCTGCGCCGAGGCTTACGCCTCCGCTTCGCATACAGCCGCAAGAGCTGCCGAAGCAATAGAAAAGGGCGAAGAATCGAGTCTTAAAGCCTTACTGGAAAAAAACGGCAAAATCACCTGCAAAGATGTCTTTGAACATTCCGCCAAAGGCGATAAACTTGCTAAGCGAATAACCGAAGAAACCGCTGAAGTTTTAGGTGTGCTTTGCGTAAACGCGCTGCATTGCACCGAGCCGGAGAAAATTGTTTTCGCCGGCGGGATGATTGCGGCAGGGGATGTACTTCTCGACAGGATTAAATATTATTTCAAACAGCATATCTGGAAGATAAAAAAAGAGGATACAGTTGAGATTTGTTTTGCGACAATTGGCGAAGACGCCGGCATTATCGGCGCCGCTGCTTTGGCAAAAGCGATATAAAATATAAAAGCCGATGGTGGGATTCGAACCCAAAACCTCGGCTTTACGAAAGCCGCGCTCTACCGTTGAGCTACATCGGCGTAAAGAATAAATATAATCCACTTTGCCTCTATTGTAAAGCAAAAGCCTTTTATCATCATTTGCCGTAAATATTTATAATATTATTGAAAATTTTATTGAATTGTGTTATAAAATCTGGTACAATAAATGAACCAATTTTTAATAATTATAATTATTTGCCAAAAAAGGACTTACAACAAATTATGCTGTTTTACGGCAAAGGAAATCCGCAAATTAGTTTAAGTGCCGATGACTTAAAGCAAGGTCTTTATTCAGCACTTGAAAAGCTCGGCAATCGCAAAAAGGTTCTTGTTATTTGCCCTGACATTACACGTATGTATTCTCGGGCGGGCGAGCTTACATATATGGCGTATCAATATTATGGTAATAATCTGACCGATATTCTGCCGGCATTGGGAACACACGTCCCGATGACCGAAGAGGAAATAAAAAAGATGTACGGTCAGACCCCTGTAAGTCTTTTCAGAAAGCATAACTGGCGAACGGACATTGTTACACTTGGGCAGGTTCCCGGCGATTTTGTGAAAAAAGTAACCGATGGCAAACTGGATTACGACTGGCCCGCGCAGGTGAACAGGCTGCTTGTCGAAGGCGGCTTTGATTTGATTTTGTCAATCGGTCAGGTTGTGCCGCACGAAGTCGCGGGTATGGCCAACTACAACAAAAATATTTTTGTCGGAACAGGCGGACAGGAAGGCATAAACAGAAGTCATTTTATCGGCGCCGTCTGCAATATGGAAAAAATTATGGGCAGGGCGGACAATCCCGTCAGAAAAGTCCTCAATTATGCCTCCGAGCATTTCGCTAAAAATCTGCCGATTGTTTACGTTCAGACCGTAGTATCTGCCGATTCTCAAAGAAATATGCAAACAAGGGGCCTGTTTATCGGCGACGATATAGAATGTTTTAACCGCGCGTGCGAGCTTTGTTTGAAAGTCAATTTCACAATGCTCGATGAACCGCTCAAAAAAGTAGTGGTTTTTCTCGACCCGCACGAATATAAAAGCACCTGGCTGGGCAACAAGAGCATTTATAGAACGAGAATGGCAATGGCCGACAATGGTCATCTGATTATTCTGGCGCCGGGAGTAAAGGAATTCGGCGAAGATAGACAAATCGATACACTTATCAGAAAATACGGCTATGTCGGTACGGAAAAAGTGTTAAAACTGGTCAAAGAAAACGATGATTTAAAAGCGAATCTAAGCGCAGCCGCTCATCTTATTCACGGCTCAAGCGAGGGCAGATTCAAAATAACTTATTGCCCCGGAAAATTAACAAGAAAGGAAATCGAATCGGTTAATTTCAATTATGCCGACCTTTCGGAAATGATGGACCTTTACAATACCGATAATCTTCAAAATGGTTTTAATACTATGCCCGATGGAGAAAAAATCTTTTTTATCTCTAATCCGGGTATGGGCCTATGGGCGGATAAAAACAGGTTTAATCAATAAATAAGGAGTAAATGGAAATGTCGAAAGCGGATATTGGTCTTATTGGTCTTGCGGTAATGGGTGAAAACCTGATTCTCAATATGGAAAGCAAAGGCTTTACCGTTGCCTGCTTTAATCGTACCGTTTCGAAAGTTGACGACTTTACGAACGGCAGGGCGAAGGGCAAAAACATAATCGGCTGTCATTCTATCCAGGAGTTTTGCGCAAATCTAAAGACTCCTCGCAAGGTTATGCTGATGGTAAAAGCGGGCCAGGCCGTCGATGACTTTATCGAACTGGTTCTGCCGCACCTTGAAAACGGCGATATTATTATCGACGGCGGAAACAGCCATTTCCCGGATACGACTCGCAGGACAAAGTATGTCGAAAGCAAAGGCAAGCTTTATATCGGCACCGGCGTTTCCGGCGGAGAGGAAGGCGCTTTAACTGGACCATCTATTATGCCCGGCGGTTCGCCTGCTGCGTGGCCGGCTGTGAAACCCATCTTTCAGAAAATTTCCGCTCATACCGATAAAGGCGAACCATGCTGCGACTGGGTTGGCGAAAACGGAGCAGGCCATTTCGTAAAAATGGTTCACAACGGCATTGAATACGGCGATATGCAGATGATTTGCGAAACATACCAAATGATGAAACAGGGACTTGGAATGACAAACGCCGAAATGCACAACGTCCTTGCCGAGTGGAACAAAGGCGAGCTTGATTCATACTTAATAGAAATTACCCGCGACATTCTCGGCTATAAAGATGAGCAGGGCAACGAAGTTGTCGATTTGATTCTTGATACCGCAGGGCAAAAAGGCACCGGCAAATGGACTGCCATTGCCGCTCTCGATGCAGGCCAGCCGCTGACGCTTATCGGCGAAGCGGTTTTCGCAAGGTGCCTGTCGGCTATGAAGGAAGAACGCGTTGAAGCTTCGAAAATACTTCCCGGTCCTGTAAAACAATATTCAGGCAATAAAGCTAAAATGATTGAAGACCTGCGCAAAGCTCTTTACGCATCGAAAATTGTAAGTTACGCACAGGGCTATCAGCTTATGCGTGCAGTAGCCAAGGAATCCGGCTGGAATCTCAACTACGGCGGAATCGCTCTTATGTGGCGGGGCGGATGTATTATTCGCTCGGCGTTTTTGGGCAAAATCAAACAAGCCTTCAAAAAGAATCCCAACACTGTCAACCTGCTGTTAGACCCGTTCTTCAAAAGCGCAGTCAAGAAATCGCAGGGATCGTGGAGAAGAGTTATACGAGCCGCTGTTGATTTGGGTATCCCGATGCCTGCTGTAAGTGCGGCACTGGCTTATTATGACGGCTATCGAGCCGAAAGACTGCCGGCAAATCTCCTGCAGGCTCAGCGCGATTACTTCGGCGCTCATACTTATGAAAGAGTTGACAAACCTCGCGGCGAATTTTTCCATACGAACTGGACCGGCCGAGGCGGAAATACAAGTGCATCAACTTATATAGCTTAAAATGAAAAACGTCATTTCGACCGGAATCCCGACTTGTCGGGATGAAGTGGAGAAATCCGTTTTGTTAATAGATTTCTCGACTTCGCTTCGCTCCGCTCGAAATGACACTAACGATAATATGATTTAAAGGAAGGTTTGATATGAGTAAATTAGTTGTACCGCAGAAAGGCGCTTTGGATTTCCTATCTCTTGGCGCATTGGTATGCCGGCTTGACCCGGGGGTTATTCCATTTCACAAAGCAACGACCTTTCAGGCTCACGTCAGCGGAGGCGAATATAATGTCGCCGCCGATTTGTCCGACTGCTTCGAGCTGAATACCGGTATCGCGACAGCGATGGTGAAGTATCGGCTCGGGCGATTGATACAGGAAAGAGTAAAAGCGATGGGTGTAAAGCCCTTTTATAAATGGTTCGAGCGTGACGGTGTTCAGGGCCCTAATATGGCTCTGGTTTACAGCGACCAGGCTTACGGCGTTCGTACTCCGGAAGTCGATTATAACCGCGCCATAGAAGCTGCGGCTCAACTTAAGAGCGGCGATTTTAACTGGGATGAAATTTTCAGCGGCGGCGTTCGCTGGTTCCACAGCGGCGGAATTTTTGCTGCCCTTTCAGAATCAACCTCAGAATTAATCATTGAAGCGATGAAATATGCCAAGTCCAAAGGTGCAATTACCAGTTTTGACATTAACTATCGTGCCAAACTCTGGAAGTTCCGCGGCGGACAGGAAAAAGCCGTAAAAATTATGCGGCGAATCGTTGAGAACGTCGATGTACTGGTCGGCAACGAAGCTGATATGCAGGACGGCCTCGGCGTGAAAGGCCCGGATGTTGTTAAACAATCCAAACTTGACCCATCCGTTTTTGTATCGGTGATTGGCGAAGTTATAAAACTGTTCCCGAATGTAAAGGCAGTTGCGACTACGCTTCGCGAGGAACATAACACTAATCACCATACATGGAGTTCCGTAGCCTGGATTGACGGCAAGGTTTATCAGGCTCCGACCTGTGAACTTAATGTTTACGACAGGGTCGGCGGCGGCGATGGTTTCGCGGCAGGGTTCTTCTATGGCCTGCTCACCGGCAGACCGTATGAAGAAGCGGTTAAACTCGGCTGGGCACACGGCGCTTTGCTGACAACTACGCCGGGAGATACGACAATGGTAACTCTCGAACAGGTAGAAAACTTCATAAAAGGCTCTCGCGGCCGTATCCAGCGGTAGAAAATTACTAAAAAATAAAAGCCCGTATTCGTTATTCGGATACGGGCTTTTTTATCATTCAATTACTATCGACTAACAACCAACACCTATCAACTATTTTAGTGTTTGAAGTGTCTTTTGCCTGTAAAGACCATTGCGATACCGTATTTATCTGCCGCGGCGATAACTTCATCGTCTTTCTTCGAGCCGCCGGGTTGAATTATACAGGCAACGCCTACCTTAGCGGCGTTATCGACATTGTCCGGGAAGGGGAAGAACGCATCTGACCCCATCGCAGAACCTTTCGTTTCGTCGCCTGCGTGTTTATATGCCAGTTGACCTGAATCGATGCGGTTCATCTGGCCTGCGCCGACGCCGATGAGATGCCTGTCTTTTACGAGCGTGATTGTATTGCTCTTGACGTGCTTTGCGCACAGCCAGGCGATTCGCAAATCTTCAAGCTGTTCTTTGTTTGGTTTTAACTTTGTCGGATAAGTAAGAAGCGCCGGCTCCCAGCCTATGAGGTCTCTGTCCTGTAAAAGCAGTCCGCCGATAATGCAGCGAACATCAAATTCACCGCAATCGATTTTTGTCCTGTCGATGGCGGCCGTTGACATCAGTCTTACCCGTTTGCCCCACGGCTTTAAAGTTCTGATTGTCTCGACAGCGTCATCGTCGAACCCCGGCGCGATGATAACTTCGGCGAAGAATCCAGCGGCGCCTTTCGCTTTGCCGAACAGCGAATATGATTCCATTATCGTTGTCGCAAGGGGTTTATCGACTTTTCTGTTCAGGGCGACAATCCCGCCGAACGCGCTTACGACATCTGTTTCATAAGCTTTCTGATATGCTTTGTGGATATCATTATCGATTGCACAGCCGCAGGGGTTTAAGTGTTTTACTACTACAGCAGCCGGTTCCGAGAATTCCTTTACAAGTTCGAAAGCCGCATTCACATCGAGCAGGTTATTGAAGCTTATCTGCGTTTCGTCTTCCATAATTTTCGCTGAAGACGCGTTTACCTCGTCGTTTGCCGGAAGTTTATAAAACGCTCCGCTCTGATGCGGATTTTCGCCGTAACGAAGTTCCATTACTTTGCCAAGAGAAATGCTTACTTTTTCCGGATACCTTACGCCGGCTTGTTTGTTGAGATATTTCGATATCGCGGCATCGTAGCTCGCAGTCAGGCCGAACGCGATTCTCGCAAGATTACTTCTGATTTTATCGCTTATACAGCCTTTGTTATTTTTCATTTCAGTGATAATTTCATCGTATTGGCCGGGGCTTGTTACAACAGCTACGAATTTATGATTTTTTGATGCTGAACGGACCATACTCGGCCCGCCGATATCTATATTTTCAATCGCGTCTTCGAATTTGCAGTCAGGTTTTGCAACCGTTTGCTCGAATGGGTAAAGATTAATGCAGACCATATCAATCGGTTCAATGCCGTGTTTTTTCATCGCAGCCTGATGTTCGGCGTTATCGCGAATGCTCAGCAGTCCGCCGTGGATTTTCGGATGGAGCGTTTTTACTCTGCCATCCATCATTTCAGGAAAGCCGGTTACGGAATCGACGCTGATAACATTTACACCGGCCTGTGCAAGTGCCTTGGCTGTTCCGCCGGTACTGATGATTTTGACGCCCATTGCCGAAAGATTTTTCGCAAAATCGACAACGCCTGCTTTATCCGATACGCTGATTAATGCCGTCCTGACTTTCACATCCATTTGATTCGTCCTTCTCCCTAAGGTTGCTGATTTTATTTTTTTATGGGTTTAATGCATGAAATGCTTTTATCTTCCATGATATATATGCTTGAGTCGTAGGTATTAACCGCAAAATTGGTTACAGAGGCGAAGTTGACCGTATAGATTTTTTTGGCCTGGACGTTGTCCATAACGATACACATATTATTTTTGTCAAAGATATAAGCGGTATCGTTATCCTGTGCCAGCAAATCAACCCCATCGTCTAAAAGCCACAATTGTTTTCCGCTGTTTGCATCGATTGCGTAAAGTCCTTTACCCTGGGCATATTGATAGACGACTGTTTCAGTTGCTCTTGCGGAAGTCAGAAGGGCGGAACCGGCATGAAATTCCCACATCTTCTTTCCGTCCCCGGCGTTAAGTTTATAAAGATTTGTGTCCTTGCCGCTTGCATAGAGCCAGTCGGAAATTTTGGTCAAAGGCGCCATAATCGCTCCAACCGCATCAAACTGCCAGAGCCGTTTCGGCCTGGAAGCGTCCATACATATTACATTGCCGCCCTGGGTAGCGAAAAACACGGAGCGGTCGGTTGCAATAACGCTTGTAATAACTGATTTATTGTCAGCGCTTGCCTTGAAATTCTCGTACTCGCCATTGGGGTCCATAATATGCAGCACTTTGTCCATACCGGCCAGATAAAAATGTGATGCGTTTACTGCCGCCGGCGCAGATACTGAAAACGATATTTTTTTTCTGTAAAGTTCAGCACCCTGCTGCAGGCCTATCGCAATCAGTTTATTTTCGGCAATGATATAGGCGGTATTATTGTAAACCGTCGGCTCTGAGACGGGTAAATTCGGCGCCGCGGCGGAAATACCAAAATGCAGCCGGCCCGTGTTCCTGTCCAGACAGAATAAATAATTGCTGTCGGTTAAAATGTATAAATAATCGCCGAGGACGGTTATTTTCTGAATCTTCTCTTTCGGATTCAGCGAGACGGCATTCTGCCAGACCGTTCCAAGCTTGGCCTGGTTGAGCAGCTTTTCACTTACAGCCGCGCCGGAGTTTGATGGTAAAACTGTTAAAAAAACAAAAGTAAGCAGCCAGATTAAACAAAGATTTCTCAACGTCTTTCTCCATGAAAATTAGACAACACCGGGATAATTATTCTACAGAATCAACATATTCACAAAGGTCTACGCCATATTGCTGTTCAAACAATTTCATCTGTTCGATTCTTTCTATATCATCGTTAATGCGGTTTGCCAGTTTAAATATGTAAGGCTTGCCTTCCAGGCGGTTCTTCAAATCCTGATACATCGGTTCCCATTTACCGCCGTAAAGCTGACTTTTAAGAACTATCAGCATTTTTTGTTCGGTCGAAAGACCTTTGACGAAATCCGCTACTGCGTTTTCGCGTTTTTTCTCGTCAATTTTACCGTTTTTTTCGGTAATTTTAGCCATAACGGGCACCTCGCATACGGCAGTATAATACAGGTAAAGGCGGTGATTTTCAATCAAAAACAAACTATACTGCACCTATCGCAAAACTGAACAGGTGCCTTAGTTACATTCTCGCCTGGTCAAGAATCAGGTCTTTAACCCTTCTGCTCGGCAGATTCAACGCTCCGAATGCTGTAGCAGCGGACGACCGCAACTCCTGGTTAATTTCCCGTGATTCCACGATTTTATAAATCTGGTCTATCTGGCTGTCGAGCAGCAGGTTGGCGTTAACTTTTGCGGATATCGTCAGAGCATCAAAGCTCGAAATTCTTATTTCAATCGAATTTTCCTCTTTCAGGGCCGAATCAGCGATAGCCCTTTGCGCGTCAGGACTCGGTATATATGCCAGTGTCTGACAGGCAACGAGTTTTATTTCATCCCGCGTATCTCCCGTTGCCTTTACAAGTGCCTCCAGTGCTCCGGCCAGATTAATAGCGATATTCCGTGTTTCAGCCAGCTTCAGCATTGCCTGGGCCGACCGAATCGCGTAAGTATCAGCCGTTTCCTTCGGCCAGTTTGCGTCAGCCGGTGCGGTAATCGCTTCGGCCAGACTATTAACTACCAGTTCGCTTTCAGCGAATTTCTCGGCCGGTTGTGCCATTGCCAGTGCTATCGCAGCACTGTATCTGACGGCTCTGTCGTTGAAAGACAAGGCTTCGATGAGCGGCTGTGAAGTTTTCAGCCTGAACATAAGCGATTTCTCGCCGGCATTTTTGGCTAAAGCTTCGACTGCACCCAGGGCTATAACATTGTCGTTGTCTTTTACCGCCCGTTCAAGAGCTTCGTGAAGGTATTCAGGCCCGGCGGTTGTAGCATAAGTCATTGCATCGGCATGACCTTTGCCGAAATATTCAGGATATTCGATGGTTTTGCCGTCCGTCCGGAAAAATGACGCCAGCCATAATGAGATGGCTTTCCCTAAATCCTTATCGGATCGCAGCGCCCATTCGCAGCATCGCATTGTCATAAGCTCATGAAAATATGTCTTTTTTACTTCCTGACGTACCAATCTTATGTTCTGTTTGTCCCAGAACCATATATTTACGCTGTTTCCTTCGGAAACCGGGGCAAGGGACTGAGCCTTGTAATAGTAATTTTCTGCTGTTGTAAAGAACAGTTCTGCCGCACTTTTGCCGGCACTGGCCGAATCGATTTGATTTATTGACTCAACCGCAAGATTTCTAAGCTGTTCAGAATTATCATTTTCGGCAATATACTTAAGATATCCGAGCGCCTCTGGATAACCGATTTTGCCGAGAGCTTTTATAACTTCTCCTTTTACTACTACGTTATCCATTACCAGCGATGCCGTCAGGGGCCTTACAGCGGTCCTTCCAATTTCAGGCAGGGCAATGGTAATATTGGCAAATTCCTCTTTCCTCTGTTCGTTCGCCAGAGCGTCGAGCATATATGGTATTGCGTATTCGCCTGCGTTGCGGAGTCTTTCTATGGCGGTGTATTTGCCGCGAACAGTACTGCTGAGCCTTTTGATTTCCCCTGTTATAATCTCAGGGTCGGTGCGGCGAATCCTCCGGCCGTTTTCGATAATATCAAGAATCTTTGCCGCAAGGGGGGCAAGTTCGGGATTGTCTGCATGAACCCGTACGAGGATTGCATAGCCTCGCGGATTATCTTCACTTAACTGGAGCAGTTTTAACGGGTCGGGATTGTTGCTGTCAATAATCTTCTGTGCAAAACCCGCTGCCAGGTCGAATCGGCCTATTGCCGTATAATGTAAAAAATCATTCCAGTCATCTTCAAGCGATTGACCCTTCACAATAAGTGGATTAAGTAAAATACACAGCCCGCAAAACACCAAAAAATTTCTACTCATCTGTAAATCTCCAAACCTATGCTGCACCTGCTCATAAGGCGCCAAAAACAAACAGACAATAAAGACCATTAAAGAACAATTTCAGATATAACCAATTATAAATTATAAGACTTAACTGTCAATAAAAAAGCCTCTTATACGATAGCCATTTAGCTTTTTTTGTTGCACTATCCTATCTTGTTTGTTAACATTAAAAAAAAATTGGTTTGGTGAGGAGCAACAAAGTTTGGAATTACTTGCTGCGACAGGACTGTTGTTTAGCCCAATCAAGGTGGCATTCCTTGTTTTCTGGTTCTATCTCTGTATGTATCTGATTCAGCGCCTTGAGTTTAGCCCGCTGATAAGCAACCGTTTAAAGGCCTGGACAAACGTGTTAATGCTGTTTGCGGCGCCTGTTGTGCTGCTCTTAGCCTTTGCCTATACTGTCTTTAAGAAAGTTGAACAAACAGGGGCCACAATTTCCGAAGCGGTAGTCGCCACTTTTGGCCACGCCATAGATGTGATTAAGCGTACAAGGATTGCAGGTGCAAGGGGCAGTTCCTCGCTCATACTTCTCGACCCTTCCGGCAAGAGTATTAATGAGGTTTACGGCAGCAAATCTAATGATAAGAATGATGATGCAAAACGGACGGTTGCTGTTGCCGAACGTCTGATAGGCGATGCTGTCGATATGCTGGCCAGCGATATACTTATCAACCCGGCCGAAAATAATGAATATGACATAAGATTCAGAGTTGACGGAGTATTGAGTCCTTATAAGAAAATTGAATCCGGTATCTGTGGAGCTGTGGTCAACAGCATAAAGGCGATTTCGGGAATGGACATATCGGAAAAACGCCGGCCGCAGGACGGCGCTTTTATCGCTAAGGTGCCGGATGGTACGGTATCATTTCGTGTCGCAAGTGCAGGCATATTACACGGCGAAAAACTTTCTATAAGGATATTGAACCAGAAACTTGCACCTCAGACTCTGCCTGAAATAGGGATGGATGAACAGACCTGTCAGATTGTCAGGAATGTTTTAGCTAAAGAGTCCGGAATGATACTTATTTGCGGCCCGACAGGCAGCGGCAAAAGCACTACGCTTTACGCAATGCTGCGGGAAATTGATTTTTACACGAGAAATGTGATTACGATTGAGGACCCGGTCGAATATGTACTGGCCGGTGCCGGCCAGATTGAAGTAAACCCAAAAGCGGATATTACCTTCGCAAAAGCGCTTCGCAGCATATTGAGACAGGACCCGGATGTGATTTGCATCGGTGAAATTCGTGATGAGGAAACGGCATCGATTGCTTTAAAGGCGTCTCAAACCGGCCATATGGTTCTGGCTACCCTGCACAGCAGCAGCAATAATGCTTCATTGGTACGTCTTCTTGACCTCGGTATTAGTCCTTTGCTGATGGCATCAGGTCTTGATCTTGTAATTTCGCAGAGGCTTGTCAGAAAACTTTGTAATGACTGCAAAACAATCGCCCAGTTGAGCGAGGCGCAGATAAACGCTTTGCAGCAGAGAAATATAGATCCTTCCACAATATACGCTCCGGTCGGCTGCGGCAAATGCAGCAATACGGGCTTTAAGGGCAGAATCGGAGTTTTTGATGTTATGATTATTAATAACGAAATGAAAAATAAGATTTCTATGGGTAAACTTACCGTTGCAGGCAGCACAAAAGATGATGAGCAGATGAAATCCAACCTGCAGAAACAGGCGATGAAACACGCTATGGCCGGTATTATATCTATCGATGAAGCTAAAAAAGTTACGTCTAATTAAGGCTGAATATGTCCGGAATAATTTCATTAATAGTTGCAGCTTTGTTTGGGCTTTGGGGATATAAAAAGCGGCTTTTCCCTGCCTGGGCATTTGCGTTCAACGTTATTATAGCTGTTTATCTCGGTGTTATGCTGACCCCGAATATTCTTGAATTGGCAGGGGGGCTGCTTGATTCGCTCGGCTCGTATGCCAACGTTACGGTTATGATTGTACTGGCGGTTCTTTATTTTGTTATCGTTCATTTTTTAAGTACCATATATCTGACAGGCACTTATTGCATATCATTTCACAAAATGGTTGACAGCGGAGGCGGATTGATTTTAGGCTTTGCCGGCGGGTTGCTAATCGCTAATTTCATTCTTTTTTCCATAGCGGCATCGCCATTGAAAGAGATTTCTTTAGTTTCAAAGTACCTGCCGGCCTGTATGGAACAATCATCAGGCAACCATGTTATCAATGCCTGCCGATTTGTTTCCAATTGTTCATTACAATACGGCGATAAGAATATTGCGAAAGCTATTGAGATTATCAGTCGAACAGATGCTGCAAATCAGCCGCAACCGAAAACAGCCGCACCGAAGGCTAAATTGCCCGATTCAAACCAGGCATCGCCATCTCTAAAGAAACCTATTATAAAAGATAGGGATGCAATCCTTGATTCGAATGAATAAACCTTAGAGCAAACTTAATCCTTTGTTGGTTTATAACCTGATTTTCCGCCCCCTATTGATAGTCCCATAATATATGTTATGTTTCATTCACCTTTTTCTTAAAAAGGCCTCAGGTGCGATATAATGAGGGTATTCGGCTAAATGGGCCTTTGTGATGCTATATTGACCATATCGCCTATCAGGTTCCAGCAGGCATAGGCACGGTCGATAAGCCCCATATTCTGGAGGCTTTCGTTTAATGCCGTATAGGTTGATTCCATATCAAATTCCTGATGTTCTTTTCGGCTTGTTTGCAGAGCGCTTATAAATGCTGCCCTGTTGCAATACAAAAGAGCCGTTTTGTAATGCAGGTTGATAAGTTGGCTGGTGGTTGTATTTTCTGCGTTCAGGCAAGTCAATGCCCTCGATTTGTCGCCAAGTTCTGTGCAGCAAAGAATCAGCCGTGTAAGGGCCCTGTAATTTGTTTCATTTCTCTGGATAACTTCAGTAAATTTTTCGGCAGCCTGTTTGTATCTCCTGTATTTCATTAAAACTGTGCCCAGGGCGTATCCAACCGAAAGGTTTTCAGGATTTTCTGAATACTCTTTTTCAAAAGTCTCAAGTACGATTCTGTCGGATTTTTGCTTGTCAAATTCACTGCCGGTTGCGGCACTCAATCTTAATCTTGCCGTTTCAGCGAATAATATACAGCTATTCTGTGCTATCGCGGCAGACAGGCTCAGTGTCGCGTATGCCGCATCATCGTCTCCGAGTTTCTTTTGTGCCTGTGCCAGTCCGACATATGCGTCCACAATCTCATCGTTTATGGTGCAGGCCCTGTTAAAAAGTTCGGCGGCCAGAGACATATTCGAATTGATTACGTGCAAAGAGCCGAGCTTTACATAAGCCGCAAGATAGTTCGGCTCTAATCTTATGGCTTTTTCGTAGTGAACAAGGGCCTGTGCGAAATCTTCGGTTTGTACGAAAATTTCGGCAAGCTGGACATTCAAATCCGCCGCCTCCGGCTGTTTTTCCAGAAGTTCGTTCAGATAATCTATCGCCTGATAGGGACCCTGCTCGTCTATAATTTCCTGAATTTTTTCTTCTTCCGCCGCGGAACTGTTGAAATTATCCGGATGTATCAGAATCGCGTTATTAAACGCCTCCGTCGCGGATTCGTAATCGCCGGTTTCCATATACAAATGCCCCAGAAGCACGAGAGTTTCAATATCATCGGGGTATTCGCTTATCTGCCTTCGATACTCCTGAATCGCCCTTTCAATCTGCCCGTTCTTATAATATATGGCGGCAAGTCTCAATCTCGGGAATTCAAGGTAATTCTTGAATTTCAGGCAGTCCTGATAAAACTCTATGGCTTCGGCTTCCTTATAAAGTCTTTCATAACAGTGCCCAAGTGCATACAGCGCGATTGTATTATTCGGCTGTTTGCAATAAATCGACTGAAGGTTTTCTATCGCCCCTTTAAGGTCTGATTTCTCAAGACAAAGCGCGGTCGCGGCCATTCTGCCGACGGCGCAGCCGGGCCTTTCGAGCAGATATTTTGCTGTTCTCTCCTCTGCGATATCAAAGCTGGCTACGGAGACCAAATCCAGAATATCATTGATTTCATCGTAGTCAGGATTTGACTTTATCACCGTATCAATCCAGTGCCAAAGTAATCCCGGAGTATTGACAGCAATCGCCCTGCCGAGAATTTCAAGTAGTTTTGACATAGTTTCCAATCGTCATTTGTTTATCGATTGCGATGCTCGTACCTAAGGCATAAATTTCGACTTACGTTATACGTTTAACGTAACCGATACGAGTCGCGTAACCGCAACCGTTCACCGTATTTTGTATCGACTCCCCTTGTGCCTGTCTTAATCGTTTTACCCCGAATTATCCCATTTTTAGCTTAAAATCGCCATTTTCTCGTTAGCTTTATGCCGGGTTTAGCGACTTTCCCGCATAATCATCCAAATTAAACGAGATGGGTGGTCTGGTATGCTGAAAATTGGCCCTGTGCCCCCTGCTGTTATTAAAATCCGTAAGTTAATTGTCGGGAAATTTTATTTGACATATTTTTCAATCCTGTATAATCTGATACACAACAGGGACTAAATCACAGCCGAAAATGGGCGCATTGTCAATGCAGCAATTGTTTATATGCCAGAAAAGAGTTGGCTATCACGCAACGATTAGGAACTACGAGGATAAGTTTGTTCAACTTCTATTAGCCAACCTTTTATGTATTTCTTTTATATGCGGAAATCTTTGCAGGGATGCTAAAGATGCTAAATAAGATAGAACAGTTAATCCGAATTTTCTTACTAACCCAAATTCTGCGGTGAAAACCATAGGATTTGGGTTTTTTATTGCTGGATGAAAACCATGACGCAGCAAGATAAAACTAAAGAAGAACTTATTGAAGAGGTAAGGCTCCTGCAAAAGCGTATAGCGGATGCTGAGCAAATTGAGAGAGAGAGAGAGAGAGAGAGAGAGAGTACATACGCTGAAAGCATCGTAGAGACAATACGAGAGCCTTTGATAGTGCTGGGTGATGACCTAAAGATAATCTCAGCCAACAAATCTTTCTACCAAACCTTTAAAGTTACCCCTGAGGAAACCCAAGGCCGGTTTATTTATGATTTGGGCAACCGACAATGGGATATTCCCAAGCTGCGTGAACTGCTGGAAACCATCCTTCCCCAAAAGACAACCTTTAATAACTACGAGATTGAGCACAACTTTGAGACCATCGGACCGAAAATAATGCTTTTGAATGCCCGGCAAATTGAACGGGTGGCTGGAAAGGAGCGGATAATACTTCTGGCCATCGAGGACATCACCGAGCGTAAGGAGATAGAAGCCGGTCTGGAAAAGACCCGAAAAGAACTGGCGGTTATTAAAAGAACCGCAGATGAAATCAGTGAATTCGCCGAGAACATCATCAACACCGTGCGTGAACCCTTAATCGCTCTGGACCAGGATTTAAGGGTCGTCAAAGTCAGCCGTTCCTTCTATGACTTCTTCAAGGTGAAACCTGAAGATACCGTGGGACAGCTTATTTATGACCTGGGCAATAAACAGTGGGATATTCCCGAACTGCGAAAGCTCCTGGATGAAATCCTTCCTAAGAACAACACCTTTGATGACTATGAGATTGAGCACAACTTTGAGACCATCGGACCGAAAATAATGCTTTTAAATGCCCGGCAAATTGAACGAGGAGCGGGCAAAGAACGGATTATCCTCCTTGCCATCGAGGATGTCACCGAGCGCAAACAGGTAGAGGAGAAGATAAAAAAACTGAATGCGGAGCTCGAAGAGCGCGTCAGCCAGCGCACAGCGGAGCTCTCGACAGCTGTCAAGGAACTGGAGGCCTTTAGCTACTCAGTCTCGCACGATTTGAAGGCCCCGCTCAGGGCGATGATGGGGTTCGCGAATGTTCTCTCCGAAGACTACGCTCCAAAACTCGACGATAATGGCAGGAGGCTGATTGGCGTTATAAACGACAACGTGAAAAAAATGGGACAGCTCATTGAAGATCTTCTCAAGTTAGCTCACATAGCAAGACAGGCGATGGATGTTGTCGATATAGACGTGACGATGCTCGTGCAGTCCGTATGTCAGGAGTTAAGAGAAGAGCTTTTTCATGACAGGGCTATAGAAATGTCCGTAAAACCGATGCCGGCCGCGCGTGCCGACCTTACTCTTGCCAGGCAGATATTTACAAATCTTATTTCAAATGCCATGAAATTTACCGCTCATAAAGAGAAGGCCGTAATCGAAATCGGTGGTTACGATAAGGACGGGGAGCGCGTCTATTACGTCAGGGATAACGGCGCGGGATTCGATATGAAGTACGAAGATAAGCTTTTCGGGGTATTCCAGCGGCTTCACGGGCAGGACGAGTTTAGCGGCACCGGGATAGGTCTTGCGATAGTCAGTAACGCTGTTCGGCGCCACGGAGGCAAGGTGTGGGCAGAGGCAGAGGTTGGTCAAGGGGCAACATTTTATTTTACATTACCCAAAGGAGAACGAAATGAACAAATATGAACAAATCGAGATACTTTTGGTCGAGGACAATCCGAATGACGTCGAGCTTACGCTTCGGGCGTTTAAGAAAAGTAACCTCGACAATAAGGTCTATGTGGTTACTGACGGAGCACAGGCGTTAGATTTTATATTTTGCACCGGAGCCTATACCGACAGGAACATTAAAAGTCCGCCCAAGGTCATTCTTCTCGACCTGAAACTGCCTAAGGTGGATGGCAAAGAGGTGCTGAGGCGTGTCAAGTTGGATGAGAGAACCAAGGTCATACCCGTCGTGATTATGACATCTTCTCAGGAAGAAAGCGATGTAGTCGAAAGTTATCATCTCGGAGCGAACAGCTATATCGTCAAGCCGATCGATTTTGAAAAGTTCGGCCATATGATCGCGGGACTCGGCATGTACTGGATTTTCATCAATAAGCCGCCTATCGTTTAAAAGGGAGAGGGATTTTATGGATAAAGAGATGCGTATCCTGATAGTGGAAGATTCTGCCGTCGATGCGGAGCTTATTGCCAGAGAACTTGCCAAAGGAGGTCTCGCCCATACATCGAAGCGGGTGAAGTCTAAGGATGAGTTTCTCAAAGCACTTGGGGAATTTGCACCTGACGTCATTCTCTGCGACTATAAGATGCCAAGTTTCAGCGCTCCGGAGGCACTGGAGATCGTAAAGAAAAGCTATCCTGAAACACCTTTTATCGTCGTTTCAGGCACAATCGGCGAGGACGTGGCCATTGATACAATTAAGCTCGGCGCAACCGACTATATCCTGAAGGACAGGCTTGGCAGATTGGTTCCAGCCGTCCGGCGTGCGCTAAAAGAGGCGAGGATTGCCTGCGATATCAAGCAATTGGAGAGGGAATTATCGCTGGCCAAGGAGGAAGAATTCAGAGTTGTTTTTGAAAATGCGGTTGATGGAATACTGATAGTTGATAAGGAAAGTAAAAAATTCTACAGGGGTAACGATTCAATTTGCCGGATGCTCGGTTACAGCCCGGAGGAAATTGAAAATTTAGCGGTTATGGATATTCATCCGGAAAAAGACCTTCCTTACGTTATTAAACAATTTGAAAAGCAGGCAAAAGGAGAAATTCACTTAGTCGAAGATTTGCCTGTAAAAAGAAAAGACGGCAGCATTTTTTATGCCGACATTAATTCAACGACCATCGCAATTGCGGGGAAGGTATATCTAATAGGGTTCTTTCGTGATACTACCAAGCGAAAGCAGGCAGAAGACCTGCTGCGCACGAGCGAGGAAAAGTATCGAAGTCTGTTTGTATCGTCCCATGACGCTATTATGACCCTTGAACCGCCGCTGTGGAAATTCACATCCGGAAACCCTGCAACGGTAAAAATGTTCAAGGTGAAAAACGAGGCGGAATTTTTAACTTATGAACCCTGGAAATTGTCTCCGGAGTATCAGCCTGACGGGCGAAGCTCGGACGCCAAGGCCAAAGAGATGATAGAGACGGCGATGCGCAAAGGCTCGAATTTTTTCGACTGGACACACAAACGCGCAGACGGCGAGGAATTTTTGGCAAATGTGCTGCTATCGAGAGTGGAGCAGGGAGAAAAGGTATTCGTGCATGCGACTGTCAGGGACATCACCGAACAGAGGCGATTGGAAGAAGAACTGAGAAACGCAGATGAGCAAAAAGCCGCTGTAGAGATGAAGTCGAGGTTTACCTCTATGGTTTCGCATGAGCTAAGGAGCCCGCTGGGAGCAATCAAAGAGGGCATAAATCTTGTTTTAGAGGGCCTGGCAGGAGATGTCAATGATGAGCAGAAGGACCTTTTGAGTACCGCCAAGAGAAATACCGACAGATTGGGACGCCTGATTAACAATGTTTTGGATTTCCAGAAAATAGAATCGGGGAAAATGGGGTTTGATATCCGGAAAAATGATATTAACGAGGTAGTGCAGGAAGTCAATGATACCATGCGTCTTCTGGCGACAGGAAAGGGCCTGGATATAGTAGTTGATACAGACCATAACATACCAAAGATAAGGTTTGATAAAGACAGGATAGTTCAGGTGCTTACTAATTTGGTAAGTAATGCCGTAAAATATACCGAAAAAGGAAATATTACTATCAGCACAAAGCAGGAGGATGATGCGGTGCATGTAATCGTGCGGGATACCGGCATAGGTATTAAAGCTGAAGATATGGAAAAGCTTTTTCAGGTTTTTGAACAATTAGACGGCGCAAGAGATAAGAAAAAAGGCGGCACAGGCCTGGGGCTGGCGATTTCTAACGAGATAATTCTTGCCCATCATGGGAAAATATGGGCAGAGTCCCAGGTAGGTAAAGGCTCGGCTTTTCATTTTACTATTCCTATGAAACTTAAGGAGAAAAAGAAAATCGGAGAGATTCTTGTTGAAAACGGAAAGATAACAGAGAACGATTTAAAAGAGGCTTTGAATAAACAAAGACAATAAGAAAGATTTTACTTGTGGTATATGGCAGAAAAATATTATTTGATATGGAGGTCTTATGGCAAGGACAATTTTGATAATCGACGATGACCCGGACTGGGTACAGATGATTAGCAAAAGGTTGCGAGTCAACGGGTTCCAGGTAGAAGCCGCATTTGATTCTATACAGGCGGTTTCGCAGGCGCTGAAAGTAAAACCGGATTTGATACTTTTGGATATTTTAATGCCTGCCGGCGGCGGGGTTGGAGTGCTTGAGAATTTAAGGGCAAATGTCAATACATTTAACATTCCTGTCATAGCGCTTACCGCACTGAGCGATAAGCAAACGGTGGAAACTATGGTGGAATTGGGTGTGTCCGGATATTTTGTGAAACCATTGGAGATGGTCAAGTTGCTCGAGAAGATAGAGGATGTTTTGATTAAGAAATGAGCCGGATTCAATATTTAGAGCGTATAACAAAATGAAAAAGACGCAGAAAACAATTAAATTCGAAGCACGAAATCCTAAATCCGAAACAAATTCCAAGCTCGAATTTTCAAAGGCTCAAAACGCCAAATTTGCAGGTTTTGGCCATTTGAATTTTGGTAATTCGGATTTGTTTAGGATTTCGATATTCGGATTTCGGATTTTTGACTCTGCGACAGTCTCTTTTTGTTGGTAGTTAGAGCTTCTTAGTGGAAAGGAGATGTCTATGGGCAAAAAAATTCTGGTTGTTGACGATGAGCCGGACCTGCTGAAAGTTACATTACTTAGATTAGAGAAAACCGGTTATAAGGTATATAGCGCTGCAGACGGGCGGGATGCATTGGATATGGCTCGCCGGGTTATACCAGATTTGATAATTCTTGATGTGTATTTACCGATAATTAATGGCGATGATGTTGCCAGGATTTTGAAGAAGGATGACAAATTAAAGCATATCCCAATAATTTTAATCTCTGCAACTACCAAGACCCTCGATGAAAGAGCCAGAGAGTGCGGAGCGGACGGTTTTCTTACCAAGCCGTTTGAACCTGAAGAGTTGATAGGCATAATAAGAAAGATTTTGGAACAAGAATGACAGAGCGTTAACTGGAAAGGAGATATTATGAAAAAAATACTTATAGTCGATAATGACGAAGATTTTCTGCAGCTGCTCAGTAAAAGATTAACGACTGAAGGATATTCTGTTATTAAGGCGACAAATGGCGCCGAGGCCATAGGCTGGGCATTATTAGAACACCCTGATATCATTATACTTGACGTATTAATGCCGGATATGGAGGGCGAAGAAGTGGCGGCAAAATTGAAGGAGTATCCTCAAACCAAAAATATTCCTGTGATATTTTTAACTGCCCTGATTACAAAAGCAGATGAGAAAAAATGCAGCCCAAAGGCTGACGGCAAAATTGTTTTTGCCAAACCTCTTGATACAGAACAATTATTAGAGCGGATAAAAAAGCTTTTGTGCCCTGCGGCGGTTTAGTAAAAGTTATATGCGCCGACTCCCCTTCTGTCTGCTTTAATCGTTTTGCCGCTAATTATCCCATTTTTAGCTTAAAATCGTCATTTATAAAACTTGACAATGGATATTGTAACTATGATAATCACTGCAATTGTTTGAGACGTATAAAGTTGATATCAGTTCAAGGAAAACCCAATGAAACATATTTTATTTGTTCTGATGTGTGTGTCTCTGATACCTGCGGCATTTGCTGAGCCTAATGTACCGAACAGGAACACTAAAAAATTGATTCAGGCCGCTTATGACGGCAACCTCCCTGCCGTAAAGGCTGCTCTGGCTAATGGCGCCGATATAAATGCGAAAACCGATGAAGGCGCAACGGCCCTGTATATGGCGACGTGGAAGGGACATACCCAAATTGTTAATCTGCTTTTGAAAAATAACGCGGATGTCAACGCCAAAACCAGCACTGGAGCATCGGCGCTGACGGTTGCCGTGATTTCCGGTTATGATGGTATTGTTCGACTTCTGACGGAAAAAGGCGCTGATGTCAACGCCAAAGATAAAAACGGCAAAACGCCTCTGATGTGGGCTTCGTACAATGGCTTTACGGGAACTGCCAAACTTCTTTTAAAAAATAGTGCCGACATAAACGCCAAAAGCGATGATGGTACGACAGCTCTTACAATGGCAGCAGCTAACGGCAATACTGATATTGTTCAGCTCCTTTTAAAAAATGGCGCCAACGTCAATGCCAGAATCAATAGCGGCGGAACGGCACTTACATTGGCGGCGTATTATGGTCATCTGGAAACTGTCAGGCTTTTACTGGAAAACGGCGCAGAAGTTAACGCCAAGGACAATGACGGCATAAACGCCCTGTGGCTCGCATCGCAGGAAGGCCATCCGGAAGTTGTCGAACTCCTTCTGACAAAGGGCGGCGATGTTAAAATCAGTGATAAGGACGGCATAACAGCCCTGCTTGTAGCGGTACAGAGGGGTCATACAGAAGTCATCAGGCTCCTGCTCGAAAATGGCGCCAATGCAAATGTTAAGATGATTAGCAATGGTATAACGGCGTTGATAACGGCAACTTTGCAGGGCCGGACGGAAGTCGTCAAACTCCTGCTCGATAAAGGCGCCGATGCTAACGCGAAAACCAATGACGGCATAACAGCTTTAGGGACGGCAAAAAACAGCGGCTACATAGAAATTGTGCAACTGCTTGAAAAAGCCGGCGCAAAGGAATAGCTCGGCTTAACTTGCCGTTATTTGCCGTGTTTTTCTATTTCGCTCAGATACGCCAATGTCTTTTCGAGCCTGTCGGATAGATGTTTAAGTTTCAGCATTGTTTTTACGCGGGTTATAAGTTCCAGCTTATTGACAGGCTTGCTGAGGAAGTCGTCTGTTCCCGACTCTATCGCCCTTTCGATATCCCCCAGTTCGTTAAGTGCTGTAACCATAATCACCGGCAAATCTGCTGTTAGAGGATTATTTTTTATTCTTCTGCATACCTCGAAACCGCTCATTCTGGGCATCATAACATCGAGCAGCACCAGGTCTGGTTTTGATTTTTTAATTATTTCAAGCGCAGCTATGCCGTCCTTTGCGGGTATTGTCCGGCATTCGACGTCTTCGAGATATGCCTGCAGAAGTTCAAGATTCTGCTCGTTATCATCGACAACAAGTATCGCTGCGATTTGGGAACTTTCGTCGCCCTTCTTCTGTTTTGCCATAGTCTTTGTCATCGTCGTTTTACTCCTATATTGCCACTAAGACACAAAGGCACAAATTAATTAAAATTATATATTTTCTTCGTGTCTTTGAGTCTTCGTGGCTATTTCATATTCTGTTCTATAAATGCCCTGACTTCAGGTTTCAGGTATATCGTTTCAATATCCAAAACTTCACCTACCGCCTTTGCGCAAATTACCGCGACTTCATAATCGCTCGAGTCTGTATCTACAAAAAAGAAGAAGCCGTCTTTTATTTTGCACAGACCTGAACCGCCGCCGCCGAGCGAATCTTTACGTATTTTAACATCATTTCCCTCAAGCAGCTCCAGCAGTTCTTCAAGAATAGCTTTATTATTCATATCTTTAAGGAAAAACTCCCTAAATGTCGATAAATATAATACTGTAATTTTATCTTACTTGTAATTTTTTTGAAAGACTTTTTTGATTTAGTCCATGGAGGACATCTTGCAGCAGATAATTGAGAAACGCCGTTCCCTTAACAAAGAGATTAATCTGCAACTCCAGCAGAATAAAGAACTTCAGGCGCGTCTGGCCAAGCTCCAGACCCTTGCCAATTTGGGTACTATCAGCGCGATTGTCGCCCATGAAATTAATAATATCCTTATGCCGCTCGGCAATTATGCCCAGGTGGCGCTGAATAATCCGAACGATGCCGCCCTGACTCAGAAGGCACTTCAGAAAACCGTATTTAATAGCGCCCGCGCCTCTGAAATTCTCGAAAGCATCCTTGCCGTTGTAAATGGCGAAGCTATTGATAAAAAAATATGCAGATTGAAACAGCTTGTCGATGAGGTGTTCTCCTGTATCGGAAGGGATTTCGAAAAAGACAAAGTCAAAGTCAAACTGGAAATTCCTGATGAGCTTAGCTTTCCTGCTGTTCCGGTACAATTGCAGCAGGTACTGATGAACCTGATTTTAAATGCCCGCGAAGCAATGATGCCTTCTGGCGGAACTCTGACTATAAAAGCCTTCCATCAGCAGGCTTCTGTCGTAATAGAAACATCTGATACAGGCTGCGGAGTTGAGCCTGAAAATATGGAGAAACTTTTTGAACCGTTCTTTTCTACCAAAACCCCTCAGTCCCCTGCCGGCAGAGTCGGCGCAGGCCTTGGCCTTGTGTTCTGCAAAGAGATTATCGATTCCCACAGTGGAACTATCGAAGTGGAATCTAAACCCGATCACGGCACAAAATTTACTATCACTCTGCCCACATAAATTATTTATCTCGCACCAAATTTCGATATTCGGATTTAGGATTTTATTCTTTATCCTTCATCTATTATCGTTGTCACTATATCGGATATAGCTTTTTTGGTCGGGTAGTTTGCGTTATTTGTGATGATTGAGAAGATGTATTCTCTGTCTCCGTTTGCGGCGATACATATTCCTGATAAAGCTCGAACGCCATTTATGTATCCGGTTTTTGCGAAGACCCTGTTGCGGTATCGGTCTTTATAAAATTGTTTTTTTATCGTTCCGTCAACTCCGCCGATTGCCAGTGTCTGTTTAAACGCCGGCCAAAGCTCGCTTTTATATGCGTCCATTATCACACGGGCAATAGCATTTGCGGATAGTTTATTTACATTGCTCAGCCCGCTTCCGTCATCGATATAAAATTCAGTCTTGTCAACGCCAAGGCTTAAAAGGTAACTTCCAATAGCTTTTCTTCCGGCCTGCCAGCTTCCCGCTTTACCGCCGGTAATTGTATTGGCCGCCAGCGTTTTTAAAAGACATTCGGCGGCTATTTGAAGACTGTCTTTGTTGCAGTTTTGGATAACTTCTATTATAGGCGTATCGAACTCGGCGATAATTTGAATATCCTGCCGGTCAATGCCAATCTCGGTTAAAGGGCTTTGAATGCTTATACCTGCTCGGTTGAGGTTTTCATAGAGCAGACAGCCGAAGAACAAAGCTGGCTTTTCAATAGTGACATCGAATGAAGAGGGTGTTCTGCATTTGCCGTAAACCACAATAATATTTTCCTGCTCTGTGCGGTTAGAGCCTATGGCAGTTTGCCCTTTTGATGTCGGCTCAACGCTGTTAAGCAGTCGCAGGAATTCCGTGTCCGGCTCTTTGGTCAGTTTAATTTTGCCGGCGGTACCGGCAGCGGAAATTTTCACACAGTTGCCGTTATAGTTAAGGCCGCTTATTTCGCTTGAGTAAGGCCTGTTAAGCTGGTCTCTGGGCCAGTTTGGATTAACACGTTCATCATCAAAAATGGAACTGTCAACAGTTATGCTGTCTAATTTTTCTATGGATTTCGTCTTGAGTGCTTCTGTGATTTGCCCTATGAAATCTTTGCCGGCAAGTCCTAAAAGCGGGTCGCCGCCTCCGATTACAACGAGTTTGTTGTCTATCAGTCCGGCCTTTGTTACAAATTTATAATCTGCGCCGAGACGTTTTAACGCTGTAAAACTTGTAACTAATTTCATATTGGATGCCGGCGTAAGTGGTGCTGCGGGATTATAACTGAAAACGCATTTTCCCGATTGCGCGTCAACGACCATAACACTGTATTCAACATTATTCTGGTCTTTTCTTGCGATTATCTGCTCTATTTTGCCCTGTATAGACGCACTGCAAGAGCCCTGCTGTATCAAAACCAGCATTAATACCGCAAAACACCTTATTTTTATTCTGATAGATGGCATGGGTAGAGTTTTTAACAAAAAAATGACCATAAATCAACTAATAATATAACTTATTGTAAAATAATGATTTATGGCTGATATTTCCGGATTATCCTAAAATTTCCCTATTTTTTCAGGTTTTTGGTTATAAGCTATTTATATATAACAAGTTATATAATTTTTCTTTATTTTTTTATGTCAGATTGACAATGCTATTTGTGATAGCTATACTATCCACCGATGAAAACAAGAATTTTGCGGCTTTTTAGCCGTGGCGCGCTTCCGGAATACCAGTGGATGAATATTCCGGAAGTTTTTTTATGTATTCGACAGGCTCATCATAAATATATTGACAGTTCATTGCATAATTGTTTTTAATATAGTTACTTATGGCAAGTTCACCGTCAAAAAAGGGAATTTACAACGCGATTGTCCTACAGAATCGCAGCTTGGGCGATAAATTTTTCCGCTTGAGTCTGGAGCTTGAGAAAAAAGCTCATATTCCATTTTCACATACATCCGCAGGTCAGTTTGTGGAAATTGATGTTTCAAAACTTGCCCTGCCGATTGAAAAGCTCATACCTGGGCAATTTTCAGACGCCGCTTTGCGAAATGTTATCCTGCGAAGGCCTTTTAGTTTTTCTGATATAGATTGCAGCAAAGACTGCACTGTCGTGGAAATTCTTTATTGCGTCCTTGGTCCTGCGACATTAAGAATGAAAACCCTTAGGACCGGCGATACTGTCAATCTCATAGGCCCGCTCGGAACAGGTTTTACAATTTCTGAAGATAAAAAATCAGCAATACTCATCGCAGGCGGAATGGGAGCGCCCCCGCTTATACATCTGGCTAAGGTTCTGAAGAAACAATATCCGGACACGGAAATAACAGCGTTTGTCGGCGCAAAGACAAAAGACGATTTGGCGTTTTTCGATATAAAGACAGACAAGCTGAAGAAAAAAACTGACATTACATTGGAAGAATTCGCACGACATAACATTAAGGCATTTATAAGTACAGACGACGGCTCTGCGGGCTTTAAGGGCTTTATTACCGAGAAGTTTAAAACCTGGCTTTGCGAAAACAAACCCAACGGCAAAAACACTATAATTTACTCCTGCGGCCCGGAAGCAATGCTTTCCGCAACTGCCGCTTTGAGCGGCGAATTTAAAATACCCTGCCAGGTAAGTCTCGAAAGGCGGATGGCCTGCGGTATCGGGCTGTGCCAAAGCTGTGCGGTTAAATGCCTCGATAAAACAAGCGGAAATATTTCATACAAACTCTGCTGTAAGGATGGTCCGGTCTTTTGGTCTGATGAGGTCGTATGGCAATAAAGAAAGATAAAGATATCGACCTTTCGGTTAATCTGGGCCCGATGAAGCTCATAAACCCGCTGATAACCGCTTCCGGAACGTGCGGTTACGCCGATGAGCTTGACGACTTTATGGATATAAACCTGCTTGGCGGCTTTATCACAAAGAGCATCACTATGCAGCCCCGGCAGGGAAACGATGTGCCGCGGATTGTCGAGACAGATTCGGGTATGCTCAATGCAATCGGACTTGCAAATATCGGCGTCGAGAAATTCATACAGGAAAAAATCCCCTTAACGGCGCGGTACAAAACTCCGTTCTTTGTGAATATCGCCGGCCAGACTATTGATGATTATGTCGCTGTCGCTGGGAAACTCGCGCAATGTCCGCGGATAGCAGGCCTCGAACTGAATATAAGCTGCCCCAATGTCAAAAAGGGAGGCATAACTTTCGGCACAGACCCCGCTCTTGTCCGGCAGATTACCGGCGAAGTAAAAAAAGTCATTAAAGACAAAATTCTAATCGTCAAACTTACTCCGAGCGTTACCGATATCAGCGTGATTGCCCGCGCAGCGGTCGATTGCGGCGCCGATGCGCTTAGTCTTATCAATACCTTTACGGCGATGGTTATCGATATTGAGACTAAAAAGCCTGTTCTTGCCAATCGTACAGGCGGTCTTTCCGGCCCTGCCATAAAGCCGATAGCGGTTTATCTTGTAAATAAGGTCTATAATGAAGTCGGCAAACCCGCGGGCATCCCTCTTGTTGCCGGCGGAGGTATAAGAACCGCCTCCGATGCGATTGAGTTTATCATCGCAGGAGCGACAGCCGTAACCGTAGGTACTGCCGGTTTCGTTTATCCCGATACTGCGGTTAAAATTATAGACGGCATAAAAAAATATTGTCTGCGGCATAATATAACTGCCATTAACGAACTTATCGGCAGCTTGAAATAATTGTACTTTGAAGGTATAATACTATTGTCATTTCGAGCGAAGGCCCATTAGGGGCCGAAGTCGAGAAATCCGGCGTAAGCCGTCCTGAGCGAAGTCGAAGGAACAAAAGATTTCTCCGCTTCGTTCGTCCCGATGAATCCGGACTCACTGCGGTCGAAATGACATGTAGAGAAAAAAATGGATACACTTAAAGCGCTTTATGAATATTTTCCAGCCTCTGTTTTTACAGGCAGAGCTTTGGTCTTTATAAGCGAGGACTGGCGGATTGAGCTTACCGAGCATCCGAATTCGGATTTCAGCAAAAAAAACAGTAATTGTCCGATTATAAGGGTCAAGATCTTTAAAAAGGCTTTGAACGGCGAATTCGTGCCGGGCCATTATGAGGATTTCCAGATAGAAGCCCTCGGCGAGCTTGCCTCGCAGATTGAACGATATATCCAGGCCGCTGTCGGCAAAAATATCAGGGAATACGGCTTAGATGTCTGAAAACATTCTGAATATTACCGAAAAGGACGGCCAAGTGTTTTTCAATGTCAAGGCCGCCCCCGGCAGCAGTAAAACCGAAGTTGCCGGAATTTATAATGGTATGTTAAAGGTCAGGCTTTCAGCCGCGCCGGAAAAAGGCAAAGCCAACCAGGCTCTTATAAAATTGCTTTCAGAAAAATTTAATATTCCTAAAAACCAGATAACTATTACGGCGGGTCTGACTTCAAAAGTAAAACAGGTATCGTTGAAAAATATAACCTGCCAAACTATTAATGCGATTTTGAGTGACAGCAAATGAAAACTAAATTTATTTTTTTGATTTTTTCGATAATGACTGCGATATGCCTGCCTGCTGTTGCGGCAGGATACTATCCCAATTCGATAGAAGATGTTCTAAAACTCAGCGATAATGAAATAGATATTGCCGCAAGTGTCCTGCTCGTAAGTAAACGGTGGGACCCGCAGCTCGATATAAACCGCTACCTCGACATTATTGATGATATGGCCGAGCAGGTCCGTCAGATTACAAAATCTTCTTCTAATAGCCGCAAAACGGTAGATGCGATTAACGAGCTTTTATTCAAAAAGCTCGGCTTTAAACCTGTTGATAACGCCGACAATCCGGACGACCTTTTTCTCAACACGGTTATTGACAACAAAAGAGGATATTGTCTGAGTTTGTCGGTGCTGTACCTTTCTCTCGGCGAAAGACTCAACCTGCCTTTGCATGGTGTAGTTGCTCCGGGTCATTTCTTTGTTCGATGCGATGACAAGAGCAAACCTTTTAATATTGAAACCACTCAGGATGGCGCAAATCCGCCTGACAATCACTATATTAAGGAATTCAAAATACCTGCCGGCACAAATAATATTTATCTTCGCAACCTGACCAAAAAGGAGACTATCGGCTGTTTCTTCAATAATCTGGCCAATAACTATTTCAACAGCGGTCAGATAGAGAACGCTTTTTATTACCAGCGGCTCGCTGTCGCTCTTACCCCGACGCTCGCTGAGGCCCGGACGAATCTCGGCAATATTTACCTGAAAAAGAATATGACGGATTCCGCGATCGAGCAGTACGAAACAGCTCTGGAAATAAATTCAGCGGACGCCAAAACGCATCATAACCTCGCAAACGCCTACAGGAAAAAAAACCTTCCGGACGCGGCAATCAAACAGTACACCATTGCTCTTGAGATTGACCCCAATTATGTCGAAATCTACAAAGGTCTTGCCGAGGCGTACCATTTAAAAGGTCTCGATGAAAAAGCTATATCGGTGCTGAAGAAAGCCGCCGATGTCAATTCACGCGACCCTGATATTTACATTACTCTGGCCGGGATTTATCAGGACAAAAAACAGTTGGACTCGGCTATTTCAAATTATAGACGTGCCCTTATTCTCAAAACCAATTCGGTTGATGCTGCCTGCGGTCTGGGCTATGTCTATTTTCAGAAAGAGATGTATGACGAGGCAATTGAGCAGTTTCGAACGGCAGTGTATTATGAGCCGTTAAATGCCAGGGCGCATATGGGGCTTGGCCTTGTTTATAACAAGCTCGGCTGGGTGGATGATGAGATACAGGCTTATGAAAATGCCATAAAGGCCGACCCTAATATGGCTTCTGCCTGGCAGAATCTCGCCAATGTTTATATGGACCGCAAGCTTTACGACCTTGCCGGAGAGAACTACAAAGTCGCGATAAAACTGAATCCGAAAGATGCCGACCTTTATTTTAACCTGGCTGTTTCGTATTCGGCGCGAAAACTATATGAAGACGCGAAACAATGTTATTTAAAAGCCATTGAACTTCGTTGGAATTATCCTGCCGCGCACAATAACCTGGCGATTACCCTGTACACGCTCAGCAAGTATCAACAGGCTCTCAACCATGCGAAGATTGCTCAGCAGCAGGGTTTCAAGGTTTCCCCTGATTTGTTGAATCAGTTAAACAATATCGTCAAACAAAGTAACCCCTAAAACTTGTATGGAGAATACGAAAATGGCTGAAAAAAAGAAAAAAAGTCATGGATCGAATGTTGTCTTTGCCATCATCGTGATTGTTTTCCTTGTAATAGTTCTTGGCCTGGTTTCCATCGATGGAATTCTCAAAACTGCTATTGAAAAAGCGATAACAAAGCAGCTCAACGTAAAAGCATCTCTGTCAAAAGTGAGTTTGAACCTTGCTTCAGGCACTCTTACCGTCTCGAATCTCAAGATAGCCAATCCGCAGGGCTACAAGTCCGAAAACATCCTCGAGCTTAAATCTCTCGTGGTCAAAACTTCTATCGGTTCGCTGTTAAGCAACCCTGCGGAAATTAAGCAGATTGCGCTTGACGATCTTGCGGTAGTAATTGAGCAGAAAGGACTGACAAGCAACCTGAACGACATAGTCAAGTCTATGCCGGCCAAAGAAGCTAAAACAGCCGAACCTCCGCAGAACCAGAAAAGCGTTCATATCTCATCCGTTGATATAAACAACATCAGCGTAACCGCCAAGCTGCTTCCTCTGCCGGGCAAGAGCGGTGACTTAAACTTCAATATATCTTCATTGCACATGTCTGATATAGGCGGCGAAAAAACAACCCTCGCCGAAGCTGTTGGTAAAATATTCGCAGCGATTACGAAAGAAATCGCGGCCAAAGGTACCGACATCCTTCCATCCGATATGCTTGGTCCTATTCAGGAAAATCTCGGTAAATCATTTGAATCGGTTGGCGAAACAGGAAAACAGCTTATAGAGAAAACCGGCGAAGACGCTGCAAAGACGCTCAAGGGATTGTTTGAAAAGAAGAAAAACTGAAACTCGCTGTATACCACATTGAATAATACGCGGTCAATAAAAGGCAAAAAAGTGTTTGTCGCAATGAGCGGCGGCGTTGACAGTTCTACCGCCGCCGCACTTCTCATTGAGGCGGGCTGCGACTGCACGGGTGTCTTTATGATAGTTCACGACCATGCTCAGCGGCATTGCGATGATGCCCGTAATATCGCCAAAGACCTCGGCATTAAATTTGAAGCGCTGGACTTAAGAGAGAATTTTAAGGCAGTGCTTGATTACTTCTGCGATGAATATAAGCATGCCAGAACTCCCAATCCCTGTGTTTTCTGCAACCGTAACATCAAATTCGGCAAACTTTTCGATTATGCGAAAACTAAAGGCGCCGATTTTTTCGCCACAGGCCATTATGCCGCGATACATCAGGATAATGCCGGCTTTGGCCTTTATGCCGCCAATACGGAAAAGGACCAGTCTTACGCCCTTGCGATGATTAAACGCAGCGTTTTGCCTTATCTGATTTTCCCGCTCGGCGATTTCGATAACAAAAACCAGACCCGTCAAATGGCAAAAAAGCTTGGTCTTTCGGTAAGCGATAAAGCGGATTCGCAGGAGATTTGTTTTATTCCGGACAATAATTACGCCGGCAAACTTGAAGAGCTTTGCCCGAATGTCGCCAGGCAAGGTAATATCGTCGACAGCGGCGGCAAAATCCTCGGCGCACATAACGGCATTCATCATTTCACAATCGGCCAACGAAGAGGCGTAAGGGTCGCTATGGGCGTGCCCTGGTATGTAACGAAGCTCGATAGCCGCACGAATACCGTAATTCTCGGGCCGGCCGAAGAAGTTGTTCACAAAACTCTTCTTGCCTCGAATCCCAATTGGCTTATTGATACGCCGCAGCAGCCATTTGCCGCGAAAGTCAAAATCAGGTATAATCATAAACCTGTAGATGGTATGGTTTACCCTCAGGAAAATTCGGTTAAAGTCGTATTTGACCGGCCGCTCACTGCGATAACGCCGGGACAGGCGGTAGTTTTTTATATGGAATCGCCCCTTGGCCTTAAGATGGCCGGTGGTGCATGGATTGACGAGGCATTGGATTAATGGACGAAGAACAGGATATTTTTAAAATTTTATCTTCTGCTGAAACGGAATCGCACAAACTTTCCAACCGTGCCCTGATAATCCAGCCGGGTGCGATAGGCGATTGTGTTCTTATGCTGCCGGTAGCTGAATTTATCAAAAAAGCCTTCAAAATCGGCACTGTAACTATGCTCGGCAGAAGTCAATATATGGAATATTTTCCCGCACGGAGCTGCATCGACAGCATAAAAGACCTTGACTCTATCGACTTGCACAGACTTTTTGTCAGCCACAAAGATTTCGAACTTCAGGACGGCGATTCCCTCATAGCCGCCTTTGCCGGCTATCAGCATATTTTTAATTTCCTCGGACTCCCCGGCGACGATTTTGAACGCAACCTGATTTACACCGCCAATTGCAGCAATTCGGTCGAGGTTACTACGCTCCGGTTAAAGCCCCCTGCCGATTATAAACACCATATAACTAAATTTTACTGTGATTCGATTTCCGCCGCGTGTTCCGATTACAAACATCGCAAATTGTCGGCACGTTCCACTGTGGACAGGAAAAAATATCTCAAACCTTTTAAGTCCGACCTTTCGGCAGGACGGGCGCTTCTTGATTCGCTCGGCATAAAGAAAAACCAAAAGCCCGCGATAATTCATCCCGGCAGCGGCGGCGTAAAAAAATGCTGGCACATCGACAACTTTTATTTATTGGCCGAAGAGCTGCTCGAAGCCGGAGAAAATGTGATTTTTCTGCTCGGCCCCGCTGAACAGGAACGTTTCAGCAGAAAAACTTTCGACAGGTTATCCGCCCTGGCGCCGACGATAATCGAAACCTCGCTTGCCCGGACATTCCAGATTCTCTGCTGCTGCGGCTGCTTCATCGGCAATGACAGCGGCATTTCCCATATTTCATCTGCATCAGGCATTGCCACGATTGTCTGTTTCGGCCCGACTAACCCCTCTGTTTACTGCCCGCCGGGCCCGAAAGTAAAGACCTTCAAATTTGACGACCAGGATTTTACTAACCCCTCCTGTGAATCGGCAGGCCAGGTAAGCCGCGCCGCCCTTAAATTCTTAAGTTCTTGACCTGCAATATATAAGCGTTATAATGTTTTGTTTGAATTAAAGGGCAAAAAGGATAAATGCAGACGAAAACATTAGGACAATTGGCCCAGTTCGTAAATGGCAGGGTTAAAGGCGATGCGGAAATAAAAATTTCTTCCGTCGCGACCCTCGAAAATGCTACCTCTTCGGACATAAGTTTTCTCTCGAATCCTAAATACGCAAAAGCCATTGCGACCACAAAAGCCGGAGCCGTAATTGTCGGCAAAGATGCCGATTGCCCGGCATCGCTGCTCATTGCCGAGGACCCGTATTATGCTTTTTCCCAGATAGTCGTTCTTCTTCACGGCCACAGGACACATAAAAAAATCGGTCTTTCCAAAAAAGCCTCGATTTCCCAAACCGCCCGTATCGGCGATGGCTGCGATATTCATGATTTTGCTATTATCTGCGATGGTGCGGTTATCGGTAAGAATACGGTTGTCTATCCAAATGTATTTGTAGGCCCCGATGTGAAAATCGGCGACAACTGCATTTTATATCCCAGCGCGGTGATTTACGACCGCTGCACGCTCGGCAATAATGTCATAATCAACTCCAATGCGGTAATCGGCAAAGACGGCTACGGCTATGCGACATATAAAGGCAAACATCACAAAATCCCGCAGATAGGAATAGTGGCGATAGAAGACGATGTTGAAATCGGCTCTAATTGCTGCATTCAAAGGGGAGCCATCGAAGATACGATTATCGGCCAAGGCTGCAAGTTCGGCGACCTTATCAATATCGGCCACGGCACAAAAATTGGCCCTCACTGTTTGCTTGTAAGTCAGATTGCTATCGCAGGCTCTACTACAATCGGACATCACTGTGTCATTGCCGGTCAGGTTGGCATTGTCGGACATATTAAAATCGGCAACTGCGTTATGATTGCCGCTCAGGCAGGCGTAATAAATGATATTCCAGACGGTCAGTCCGTCGCCGGCACTCCGGCAATCAGTGCCTTAAACGCGAAACGCGCATACAGTATCCTTGAAGACCTGCCGAAAATGAAAAAAGCCATCAGTCGTCTTGAAAAATCAGCTAATGAAACTTCTGAAAAATTATAGATTGCTTCGTCGTCCCGATTCATCGGGACTTCTCGCAATGACAGGATATGCATTTTTTGTCATTGCGAGGCCTGCTTTGCAGGCCGTGGCAATCTCAGTCTTTCGGATTTTTAATTTTTCAGAGGTTTCTAATAATGAGTGATAGTAAAATAATAGGTTTAATAGCGGGCGGCGGAAGACTGCCGTTTCTGATTGCACACGGTGCGAAACAGGCGGGCCTGAAAGTCGTTTGCGCAGGACTTGGCGATAATCCCGCTCCTGGCCTTGCCGGCGAAGTTGACTATTACGCCCAGGTTCCTCTTGCCCGGCCGGGCGCCTGGATTAGAAAATTAAAAAAATACGGCGTTACAGACGCCATTATGGTCGGCAAAGTTCGCAAGGAAAGACTTTTTACCCCGATGCGGATTTTAAAATATTTGCCGGACTGGCGGGCGCTGAGAATTTATTACTGGCGTTTGAGAAAACAAAACAAAGTTGACCAGACAATCTTGCAGGCGATAGCCGATGAACTTGCCTGCGGAGGTATTATTTTGCAGGACTCGACAAAATATTGTAAAGAGCATCTCGCCGGCAAAGGCGTTATGACAAAAACCAAACCGTCCGCCGGCGTTCAGGAGGATATCGACTTTGGCTGGCTGATGGTGAAGAAAATTTCTGAAACCGGCATAGGCCAGGCGATTGCCGTAAAGGAAAAAGCCGTCCTCGCTGTCGAAGCTGTCGAAGGAACAGGCCAGATGATTATTCGTGCCGGCCAATTATGCCCAAGAGGCAACTGGACGCTGTTAAAAGCCTCCCGTCCCGACCTCGATACGCGTTTCGATGTGCCCTGTGTCGGCCCTGAGACGATTGAGGCTCTCCATAAAAACGGCGGCAGGTATCTTGTCGTCGAGGCGGGCAGAACTATTATCATAGACAAACCGCAGACAATTGAGCTGGCCGATAAACTTGGCATAGCTGTTATCGGCTGTTAAAATGATTTACAGGAATACATTAATCGCTGACAATTTCCCATTGGAATTTGAATCTTCAAATATTCAGGTTCCCGATGGCCGAAGAGCCTCTTTCGAAAAACTGGCCTCTTCGAAATTCGCCCGTGTTTTAAGGTGCAATGTTTTCTTTGGGGCGAAGGCTTACAGCCTTATTTTAAAGCAGTATTTTAATCGTAATATTTTCGATTATTTCAAAGCCCTGATTTTTTCTTCCCGCGCCGAAAAAGCCTTTAAAGCGGGCCAAATGCTGACAGAGAACGGTTTTCTCGCTCCCCCCGCTGTCGCCTGCGGCAGGAAATTTCTTATGACACTGGAAGTCCGCAATAGCACACCTTTTTACAAATTGCTGGGTACATTGCCTTCGCCTGAGAAACAAAAAATGATTGAGCAGTTCGGCCAAACCGTCGGCCGGATGCACAATAAAGGGATTTTCCACGGCGATTTAAGACTTGGCAATGTCCTCGTAAAATCCGCTCATTGTCATTTCGAGCGAAGCGAAGCGCAGTCGAGAAATCTATTTAATAAAAATGATTCCAAAGATAATTTTGAATTTTATTTTTTAGATAATGAGAGAACGAAAAAACTTGACAATCTGCCCCGGCGTTTAAGAGTTAAAAATCTTGTGCAGGCTTTTATGATTCGTGAAAATCTAACTGACGCCGATAAAACTTGTTTTTTAAATTCTTATCTTGCCCAGCAGCGGACCCAGATTGACAAAGACAAACTAATAGAGGAAGTGATTTCAAGAACCGCGAAACGTCTCGCCAAAAAATTGGCTTAAAATTGTTTAAGGAAGCGGATATCGTTTTCGAAAAACAGTCTTATATCGGTAATGCCGTATTTTCGCATCGCCAGCCGTTCGATTCCGAATCCGAACGCCCAGCCTGTATATTTTTCGCTGTCTATGCCGACCGCGTTTAGAACATTCGGGTCAACCATTCCGCAGCCGCCGACTTCGATCCATTTTTCTGAACCGTCTTTTGCGACAAACAGCAGGTCAACTTCGGCGCTTGGCTCTGTGAACGGGAAAAAGCTCGGCCGCAATCGCCATTTTACATCTTTGCCGAAAAATACGGATATAAACTGCGCGATGGTGCTTTTCATATCGACCATTGAGACGCCTTCATCGACTACAAGAGCTTCGAGCTGATGGAACATAAACATATGCGTCGCATCGACCGTATCGGGCCTGTAAACTCTGCCCGGTGCAATCACCCTTATCGGCGGTTTCTGTTTTTCCATAGTACGGATTTGTATCGTAGATGTCTGGCTTCTCAGGAGTTTATTTACATCTATGCAGAAATTATCTGATGGGTCTCTTGCCGGATGTCCCGGCGGGATATTAAGCGCGACGAAATTATGCCATTCGTCTTCGACTTCCGGTCCGTACGCGATGGAGAATCCCATTCTGCCGAATATTTCGAGCAGTTCGTTTGCGGTTTGTGTTATTATATGGGCCTTGCCTTTTTCGAAATCAATACCCGGCAAAGTAATATCGACGGCATGTCCTTTTCTTGCGGATGTGCCCTGGAGGGAGTTTTTAAGCTGTTCGAACGCGGCGGTAACTTCCTGTTTGATTTTATTGGCAAGTGCGCCGGCTTCTTTTCGCTGATCCGGAAGTGCCTGGCCGATTCGGCTCAGCATTTCCGTTACCTCTCCTTTTCGCGAAAGGAAACGAATGCGGAATTCTTCAAGCTGGGCAGGATTGGTTACCTTTTTGAGCGATTCAAGTGCGTCTTTACCGATTTGTTCGAATTGCTTAAGCACAAGCGGTTCGTGCCTTTTCAACTATGGCATCGAAAGCTGCAGGGTCAAAAATGGCAATTTCACTGAGCATTTTTCTGTTAATGCCGATAGAAGCTTTTTTACAGCCGTTGACGAACTGGCCGTACCGGATATTTCGCATTTTGCATGCTGCGTTTAATCGTACAATCCACAGACTTCTGAATTGTCTTTTCTTCAGTTTGCGGCCGACTCTTGCGAATACTTCCGACCTTGTTATTCTTTCTTTGGCAAGTCGGTAAGTCCGGCCCGGTTGACCGCGATGTCCACTGACTCTTTTAAGGACTCTCTTTCTTGCTTTACGGGTTGCTGAACCTTTTCGTACTCTTGGCATGTCAGCTTTCCTTTCAAATATCCTGCCGCTTCTCGGCAGCGGATACCAAGCCTATAAGGCTGTTATTAACTCTTGTTAAGCATTTCCTTCATTACCTTGGCATATACTTCAGAAATGATAATTGGGTTGCCAAGTCGGCGGCGTCTTTTGGACGATTTTCCGCTCATCAAATGACCGGTAAAGCTCTTATGAGCCTTAACCTTACCGCGGGCGGTTACCTTTACACGTTTCTTTAAACCTTTATGCGTCTTTGTTTTATACATATTTCTAAACCTCATGACTCTTGTTTATAAAAATAAAGATTAGTATGTTAGCAACCTTTCGGCCTAAGGTCAACAATTTACTTTTGTTTTCTTCGGCTTCATCCGAAAGTCTCAATTATTTAGGCATCATCAGCACGGTCATTCTTTTGCCCTGTACATTTGCGGGGTGGTCGACTTTAGCGACATCTTCGAGTTGCGTGATAATCTTGTTCATCAGTTCCTGCCCGAGGTCCAGATGCATCATCTCGCGACCCTTGAACATCATCGTAAACTGTACTCGATGTCCCTTCTTGAAAAACTCGCGTGCGTGATTCACTTTCGTTTCGCAATCGTGCGGGTCAGTCTTGGGACGCAGCCGGATTTCCTTTACGACAACTGTGTGCTGTTTTTTAACGTTTTGTTTTTCTTTCCTTTTCAGTTCGTACAAATACTTGCCGAAGTCCATTATTCGGCACACCGGCGGGCTGGCTTCCGGGGCGATTTCGACCAGGTCAAGTTCCGCCTGTCCGGCATGTTCGAGAGCCTGGGTAATGCTCACAACCCCTATTTGGCTGTTGTCGGCTCCTATCAGACGAACCGGGTTGGCATTGATTTGCCCGTTGATTCTAAGTTTTACCTTTCCGATAACTATTCCCTTTCAATCGTAATAATATTCACACACTTTTATAAATTTAAATCCTGTATTTTTGACATTACTTTTTCTTTCACCGCGGCCATAAACTGTCCGACCGGCATACTCTTGTTCTCATTGTTCGCGCGGATTCTGACATTTACGCTTTCAGTTTGTGCCTCTTTAGGCCCAACGACGAGCATATAAGGCACTTTATCGTTATGTGCCCGGATAATTTTTGCGCCGACTTTTTCATCGGATGTATCAATTCCGCACCTGAAATTTTCAGTTTTTAGCATCTTGTTCAGTTTCTGTGCGTAATCGTTGCTCTTTTCGCTGATAGTAAGCACCCTCATCTGTTCCGGCGAAAGCCACAGCGGGAAATTGCCGCCGTAATGCTCAATCAAACCGCCGATAAATCTTTCCATACTGCCGAGTACCGTTCGATGTATAATCACCGGCTCGTGCAGAGCGTTATCTGCACCGATATATCGAATATCGAATCGCTTGGCCGCCTGCAGGTCAACCTGATGTGTAGGCCCCTGCCATTCGCGTCCGAGCGAATCTATCAGTTTAATATCAATCTTCGGCGCGTAAAACACCCCGCCGCCTTCATCCACTTCATAAGCCAGTCCTCGCCGCTCCATCGCCATCCGCAGTTCCTTCGTTGCCCGATCCCATTCCTCTTCCGTGCCGAGGAATTTCGCCGGCCGCGTCGCAAGATACGCCTTATACGTATATCCGAACGTCGTCATCATAAAATTCATCAGCTCGAGAATCAAGTCAAGCTCCTGCCCCAATTGCTCCGGCGTGCAGAAGGTATGCGCATCGTCCTGCGTAAACCCGCGAACCCGCAGCATCCCGTGCAGCGTTCCGCTCGGCTCATAGCGATATACCATTCCAAGCTCGCAGAACCGCATCGGCAGATTGCGATAGCTTCGCGGACTGTTATTATAAATCATATAATGGCCCGGACAGTTCATCGGCTTGAGATAATAATTCATCTCATCGATTTTCATCGGCGAATACATCATATCCGCGTATTTTTCCAGATGTCCGCTTTTCTGATAAATCTTTTCCGTCGCGATATGCGGCGTGTAAATAATATCGTATCCGCGTTTAAGATGTTCTTCTTTCCAGAACGTCTCGATAATATGGCGGATTAACGAACCTTTCTGATGCCAGAGAATCAATCCCGGCCCGATATCATCGTTAACGCTGTAAATATCGAGCTGCTTGCCGAGGAATCTGTGGTCGCGTTTCTTCGCCTCTTCGAGCCTGTGCAGATAATCGTCGAGCTCTTTTTTCGTCGCCCACGTCGTGCCGTAAACTCTCTGAAGCATTTTCTGAGCCTGGTCGCCGTGCCAGTAAGCCCCCGATACCGACATAACCTTAAAGCTGCCTATCCTGTCGGTGCTCGGAACGTGCGGCCCTCTGCACAAATCCTCGAACCCTCCGCCGTGCGAATAGAAACTTATACTATCGCCCTGCGCCCTGCCGATATTATCGATTTTATACCTGTTCCCTGCGACGTGCTTTATCGCCTCTTCCCTGCCCAGTTCTTTCCTGACGAAAGGCAGTTTTTTCTCGGCGATTTCAGTCATTTTCTTTTCGATTTTTTCAAAGTCTTCAGGCCTTATCGGCTCGTCAAGGTCGATATCGTAATAGAAGCCGTCTTCGACTGTCGGCCCGTAAACCAATTGTGTCTTCGGCCAGATACTGCAAATCGCCTCAGCCATAACATGGGCGCAGCTATGCCGGATTATTTCCAGACCGTCAGGTTTGTTGGCTGTTATGATTGAAATAGCGATATCTTTATTGATTGGTGTGCTTAAATCGATGGTTTGACCGTTTATTTTACCCGCTACCGCGTCACGAGCGAGTCTCGCCCCTATCTTTTCCGCCACCTGACCGACAGTCAGGCCGTCTTGAATCTCCAATACTTTGCCATCCGGCAGTGTTACTTTAGCCATTGATTATATTCCGGCCTTAAATCTCAAATAATATTCCTGTTTTCTATTAACTATAATCTATAATCTGTTATCTGCAATCTGATTACAATCTTAACAACCCATCGAAATTTGTCAAATACAAATAATCCTAAAGATATTTAGCCGCCGGTTTTACCGGCGGTTCATCATCTCCTTATTCCAACGGTTTCCAAACATCGACAAAGACCCGCACAAATTCGCCAAAACTATGTATTTTCAGGTTATAAGCCAGCCCGAAAACACCCAGGAACAATGCGGAGAATAAAAGCACAACCGGCAAAATAAATCTGTGCGGAATCGTTGACAGCATATCGCCGTTCAGCCATTCAAAGTCAACGCACTTGTCGCAGAACGGATAAGCCTTCCACTTTGTGATTTCAATTTCAGGCCCATAAAAATCTTGATTCCTTGATTGTAATGTTTTCTTTTTCGGTGGATGACACCATCTGCACAAATCCATATCTAACGTTCCACTATCCCTGCCGTTAATACGTAAACTATACATTTGCCCCCTCGTCATCATTCTCATCCTGCAAACATAGCATAATCTTTTTTCTTCGCAGTTATCGTAAGCATCTTTGCGGATATAAGGTCCGAACCTGCCGAAACTTTCGTCATTGCCGAACACTGATGTTCTCGTTGCCTGCTTGCCGCACTGAATACACACTCCGTATTTCGGATTAATCAGCTTTGCCCTTTTAATAACATCTGCCGTCAGCGCACACATCGCCAGGCCCGCCAAAACAAGCCACACCAAAGAAAAGCCGATTAAGGCCCATTGTTTTCTGCGATATTCAAGCCTTTCGCTGTATTCGTTAATTATTTCACTGGCAGAATCGGCCTGATGTTCCTGCAGGATTTGGGGGGCATCGTTTTGTTCTTTTGCTTCACATTGCTGAACTGTGAACTCTTTGCCGCAGTTGAGACATTTTATATCTCTTCCTATCGCCGCGACATACATTCTGAATTGTTTTTGGCAATGCGGGCATTGGGTTACGATTTTTTCATCGGTCGCCGCTCCGTTTTTCTGATTTTTGGATTTGAATACCTGTTTGCAGAATTTGCACTGAACTGTTGCCGGGTCTGCCCCCGGCCTGACTTCAATGATTCTCTGGCATATTGAGCATTTAATCTGCATACTCTTTTATCTATTCAGCAGCAGCGCCTGTCAAATAAAAAATGGATTACCGCCTATCTCACGCCTGTTTAGCCGCCGCCGGCACGGCGGCGTTATTCTTGCAACTTTCAACTCTCTATTTTTGATTTTCTAATTTCCCAGCTTCGGGGTCATTGCGAGGCCGTAGGCAGTGGCAATCTCGTTGTTTACCCCGTGAGATGCCGCTTCGGCTATCTCATCGGGGTCATTCCCGCGAAAGCGGGAATCCACGTCGTTTCCCCATTTCTTACCCTTCACACTTTCTTACTTTTCACACTTTTCTCACCCTTGCCCGTCCTGAGTTTATCGAAGGGACGCCCTTTTCACTTTATCCCATCTCTGCTTCGGTGTGGGGTTATCCTGCCATTATACTAAATTACGTTGTCTAAGAATTAATCGTGGTATAGCAATCACTTAATTATGCCCCGGCTCTGCAATTCGTGATGTACGGCATCAGCCAATAGGTTCATCACCAATTCGCCACCAAGGATCACACGGTTGTTCTCGCTGTCAACCTTGACACCGTGCGGAATTGTGTCCCAGTCAAGACAAACGGCAAACTCCTCTGGATCGCTCGCTTCTAACCAAGAACCCTCGTGCACCAAAGGACAGCGAAGGAACTTATAGATGATATACTCGAAAGAAAAGAGCTGATTGCATTTAGGAACATAAATATTGTGGATTTGTGCACGACCGGCACGGCGCATTTTAGATATCAGAAACTTTTCAAATCGGTCGTAGTCTTTTCTGTTGGTTGGGTCTGCTTGTCGGGCCAAGGCATCAATAGCACAGACAAGTAATAGCATCGCGCCGTACTTTTTACCAGAGTGATATAGAAATAAAGCATCTTCAAGAAGCCACGAAAGATCAGCGTTGGATTTTGAGATAGTCATTGATATTGACACAACCTAATAATCTACCACACTTTTTGCCGCAACATCGTTTGGTTTTTACCCGCCGTCCGGCGATTCGTTTTTTTTCTGTCTCCTATACTTTACGTTAACCGTAATACGTCAGACGAATCGAGCCTCGAAACCTCAACCGTCTTACGACTCTTAATATAATCTATAAAACCCCCAAACTCAACCGAATAAAACATTTGAGTTTAGCCGTCGCCGGTACGGCGATGTTCTTTTGCTTTAAAGCCTGCCCTCGACCGCGATCGGGGGGCAAAATCTCTTAGGGATAAAATTCAGAACGATGTGCCGTAACCGTGTTTTGTTTCAACTCCCTTAGGAGTCCCTATGACAAAGCTGTTTTCAGCCCGTGGACAAAGCATAACGGCTGGCACAAAAGCTCGCTTTGAGCAAAGCCTTTGCTTTGAACACGAAAGTTATTCGTAGAATAACTTGTTGAAACAAACAGTGTTCATCAGTGTCTAAAAAAATCTCTGTGAGTTCTGCCTGTCCGCCATAGTCCCTTAGGGACGACGGCGGATGTTTTTTACTCGTCTCAGGTAAACGTAGTTATTAAAAATCAAAGTAATCTGCGTAACTTGTGGCATAGCTATCAGCGATGAAACAAAATTATACTCTTTTTCCCCCCAAACTCAACCAATTTTATCCAAATACGAGATACAAAATCTTAGGTGCTACGCAAAAAATTCCAGTAACTGTTTTGGTTCATTTACGATTGTTTCTGCCCCTGCTTTTATTAGTTCTTCTTTGCCTCTGAATCCCCAGCTTACTCCTACCATTTTTATTCCTGCTGCTTTTGCGGTTTGCACATCGGTGGCGCTATCTCCGACGAAGATTGTTTCTTGTGGCTTAACTCTAAGTTTATCAAGTAGTTGCAATGCTTCCTGAGGTTCTGGTTTTACGGCTATTGCGTCTGTAGTGCCTTTTATTATTTGGAAATATCCGTTGAAGAAATGGCATACGATTTTCTGTGCCATTTTTTGGTCTTTATTGGTCAGGACGGCCAGTTTGGCGTCTTTTTTATAGACAAGTTCGGCCACGACTTCCAGTAACCCCTTATATGGCCGGGTCTTATCGAGGCATATTTGAATATATTTTTCGCGCATTTTTTTCAGTACATCTTCGATTAGGTGTTGTTTATCCTGCCCCAGTGTTTTGCTGATTAGCGTTCTTGTTCCCTCGCCAATCATTTGTTGGATTGCTTCGGCGGTGTGTTCTGGCTGTTTGAAAGTCCTTAGTGCATAATTAGTTGCGTCAGCCAGGTCTTCCAATGAATTTACGAGTGTTCCGTCAAGGTCGAAAATTGCCGCTTTATAAATCATTGTTGCCTCAAAATCTAAGTAAACGAATACTTTACAAAAATCGGCCTGAAAAGTCAACTAAACAGCCTAAAAAAAAAGAAAATTTTATCCAAATTACATAAATACTTGCAAAATAAAAAGACTATGGTATAATACAATAGCTCCATACTGCAGCCTGAAAGGGAGCTTATGAATGTTTCGTTAATACTGTTAAAAAAAGACGGTAGTAAAAAGGTTTTTCCTGTCCGCAACAAGGCCACAATCCTCGGCCGAAGGCCGGATTGTGATTTGTGCATTCCGCTACAGGTAATTTCCCGCAGACATTGTCAAATCAGCCAGGAAACCAATTTGCTTAAGATTCGCGACCTTCGCTCAAGCAATGGCACGTATGTCAACGGCAGTAAAATCGAAAATGAAATGGACGCCAAGCCCGGCGACCGCATCCAGGTAGGCCCGCTGACATTTACAGTTCAGATTGACGGCAAACCCGGCGAAATAACTGCCCCTGATAACGATATGCTTCAGCCTTCGCCTGACATCTCAAAAGCAAATTCGGATATTATGAACGGCAGTGCAACGTTTACCGGCTGATACGCAGAAGTCTTACTGGATATTACAATGGGCGGTATAGGACTTGAACTTACAGCCGCAGCGTCAATCCAGTTATAGACAGTTCGATCCCCATTAAATCTTACCAGCTAATCCGCACAGATAACTGCAGCACAACCCCAAAAATGTCCCCACGATATTTCCCAGCACCGCCAGTAGCAGTCCCACCGGCGCAAGCTGCGGATTATAAATTCCTGCCACCACCGGCGCCGATGCCGGCCCGCCGATAGCCGCCTGGCTCGCAGACGCCGCAAGCGACATAGGCGAATGTAAAAGCCGAGCCGCGATAAGAAGAAAAACCGCATGTATCCCAACCCACGTCACACCGGCCAAAAGCAATATCGGCGACGCCGCTATGTGCGACATACTCGCCCTTGCCCCGATTGACGCCAGCACAAAAAACAACACCGCAAAACCAAGCTTCGATGTCCCCGCCGATTCCAAACTGCGAACCGGAGTAAACGACAGTCCTATCCCCAGCACCGTCGCAATAATTATCGTCCAGGTCATCGTATTCACAAGGTTATTCACAACAGGCATCCAGCCTGCAATATACAGCGATACGATTGTGCCGCCGAGGCCGACGCCAATCATCGCAATAATTTTGCCGATACTTCTACCGCCGCCTACGGCACTGGCCACCGTTGTCCTGACCTGCAGAGTCTCTATCAAAGCCATATCCGACTTGTTCCAGCGGTCAAAACGCCCCTGTACCGCCGACAAAGCTATAAGTATTCCCATCCACGCATACGGTATAATCGTATCCACGATTACCGCAGGCAGAAACACACTGTCAGGCGTATTCGTCGCCTCCTTTACCGCTATCATATTTGCGCTGCCCCCAATCCAGGAGGCACTCAAAGCCCCAATCGCCTTCCATGCATCAGGCGGCAGCCAGTGCTTATATATCAACACCACCACAGGCCCGCCGACCATTATCCCGAGTACGCCTGCCCCCATCATCGCCAGAGCCGTTCTGCCAAGTCGCAGTATCGCCCTTATATCCACCGACAATAACAATAGCACAAGGCTGGCCGGCAGACATAACTTCGTTATATTTCCATAAACCGCGCTTTGGCTGGGAATAATTCCCACAGTATTTGCCATCATCGGCAAAAAATATATCCAGAACATTGACGGCAGATACCTGAAAAACTTCGCCGCCGACGGTCGCTGGGAAAAATATAAAATGCAGCCTTCAATCAGCATCAGCACCGCTAAAATATAAATAGGATTGTCGCTCATCTCTGCTTCGCCTCGATTTTGTAGCTATTACCTGTTATGGTCAAATCACCATAGCGGCCAAAATGGTTTAGAAAGTGTATCGAGTCAAGGTCGATATAATCAAACTGGCCGCAGCCCATCGCAAAATATATCGCCGTTGACAGACCCACCATCGTTTCGGTCATACACCCAATCATAACCTTCAGCCCGGCAGCTTTGGCTATCCGCAAAATCTCTCTGGATTCCGCTATGCCGCTTTTGGCGATTTTTATATTCACTCCGCCAGCGAGATTTTCATCTATGACTTTTTTGCAATCCTCGGGACTAAAAACCGTCTCATCAACAATTATCGGCACCGCCGAGCGTTTACACAAACTTTTCAATCCACTAAAGTCATCCCGCCGAACCGGCTGTTCGAAAAGCTCTATCTTTATCCTCGCTTTTTCCAGCTCATCGAGCATCTTAAGACACGATTTTTCCGTGTACCCCTGATTGCCGTCAAGCCGAATTGCAAAATCTTCCACTCCATCCGCCAGCGTCCGATGGATATCTCGCACAAACTTGATATCTTTTGCAATATCTCCGCTTGTCTTGACCTTATACTTTTTAAATCCCTTTTTTATTATCATCTCAAGCCACTGCTTGAGGACAGGCTCCTGCAAAATAAACGGAATGGTAATATCCGTTTCCAGAATATTGCTTCGGGCGCCCCAGTAACGGTATTCGCTTGTTTTTTGCTTTGCCAGCCATGCCCGAAACAAAGCCGTTTCAAGTCCCGAAACGGTCATATGAAAATCAGGCCATTTTTCGCGAAAGGTTTTCACAATCTGGCTGTAATGGTCTATCGAAAATCCGATTAACTGCTCTCTGGCCCGGCCAAGTATCTCTTTAATAGCTGGCACTGTCTCATTTTTTACAACAAAACTTGTCGGCACTTCTCCTATACCAAGCTGACCGTCTTCGAGCATCACACGAACAATCACACTTGTTGCGCAATTTTTAGAACCAAGCGCCGTCGCAAATGTCGTCTTCATCGGCCGAACTATCGTGGCAAAACTAATTTTTTCAATTCTGCACATCTTGTCACACAGTATATCCTGAAAATCATCCTTTGGAAGTGCAATTCAAGGGCTACTATCTAAATTCATAAGTTAAAACTTGACCATACCAGCAGATTTGGTATTTTATCCGGAAAGCAGGCTCAGCGGCGCAGCTGGGGCTTGGATGCAAAATTATATTAGGTAATAGACTGTTTTATTCGGAGATATATCAGGATGTTTGACCTTGTGCCAATCTCACTAACTGGTTTCAATAAACTCATGGAGGAACTGAGCCATCTCGAGAAAGAAGCGGCTGAAACGAGAAAAAGGGTTAGCCAGGCTCGTGAACAGGGCGATCTAAAGGAAAACGGCGAGTATACTTACGGTCGCCAGCAACTGGGCTTTATCGAAGGGCGTCTCGGTGAATTGAGGGGGCAAATAAACCAGTCAGACAAAATTGACTGCACGAAAGTTCAATGTGACCGTGCCGTGTTTGGCACCGTAGTGACTTTGTTGGATCTGAATACTCAGGAGAAGGTGACCTATCAATTGCTGGGCCCTAATGATGCTGATATCGATACAGGAAGTATTTCAATCCACTCACCAGTAGGAGATGCTATTCATGGCCTCTCGCTGGGAGACAAGGCGTCAGTGAAGAAACCTCGCGGCGAGTTTCATTTCGAAGTGATTGACATCGCCAAGTCACAAATTGAGTAGAATCTGAATTAGCACAAATTCCTTGCAAAAAAACTCCACTCCGCTAAAATATCGTCTATAAATATAACGATGTTTAAGTTTCTATCTTTTATTTTTGTTTTTATATTTTTGTTCAATGCTTCGGCTTTGGCCGAGCTTGATATCAATCGCCTTTCTGTGGGCGATATCAATAAAGTTGAAGTTTTGCTCGGCAAACTGGAACCCCTGATTCAGGAAAGAAGAGAAAAAAACAACCTCGCCTCACTCACACTCGACGAGCTTTATGTCCCGCTTACTGAAAGCCATAAAATATTCCTCAAAAATTTCGAAAACCTCGACGCAAATGCCTTGTCGGTCAAAATCCCCTACCTCGGAATCGCAGACGGCAATGAAGAACTCGTGATCATCAGGGGCCAGAAAATCAAAACCAACGGCCAGTTTCAAATTCTGCCCCCGCAATTCCTGCCAAAAGATGTCAATCAAAGCTTCACCCAAATGATGGACGCAATGGAAAAAGACCTCGGCAAACGCCTTTACGTAGAGTCCGGCTACCGCAGCAGCGCATACCAGTTATACCTGTTTATCGCAAGTCTCAAAAACCACAACTACTCCATCCTCGAAACCGCAAAATTTGTCGCACTGCCCGGCTACAGCGAGCACGGATGCCCGCGACAACAGGCGCTCGACCTGGTCAACGAAGACGGCATTGATGGCCAGAATAATCCCCAACTCTTCGAAGTTCTCCCTGAATACGCCTGGCTGACAAAAAACGCACAAAACTTTAATTTCGCCCTCTCATATCCAAAGGATTCCAACGACGGCATCGCTTTCGAACCCTGGCACTGGCACTATAACAAGCCTCGCTAACCCAAAATAAAAGTACTTATAGTCTTAACTTTTTTTTATTATAAACTTTTATAACTCTGTACTGTTCCGGCATAGTTTCTATTTATCCTTGTTTTTTTACCTCGACAGACTTCGCAGAAATTCTTCGTTGGTCGGATATTTTTTCAATAGCTTCTCCATCGATTCTATCGCCTCTCTGGGTTTATAACTCGACAGCACCCGTCTCATTGTAGCAAGCCTTCTCATATCCTCTTGGCCATATAAACATTCTTCCTTTCGTGTCCCGCTGGCGGCCAGATTTATCGCCGGAAATATCCTTGCCTCCGCAAGCGAACGATCCAGCACTATCTCGCTGTTGCCCGTCCCTTTAAATTCCTCATAAATCAACTGGTCCATCCGCGAGCCGGTATCAACCAGTATGGTTGCAATAATCGTAACCGACCCGCCGTTCTCGATATTCCGTGCCATCCCAAAAAACCTTCGCGGCGTCTCAAGTGCCCCGACCTCCACTCCGCCCGACATAACCCTTCCCGTTCCCGACCCCCTGCGGTTAAACGACCTGCCCATCCGCGTCAGACTATCCACAAGAATCACCACATCTCTGCCGCATTCGAGCTCAATTCTGATATTGGCAAGCATCAGTTCCGCAAGTGCGATATGTTCCTCGATAGTTCCATCGATAGTACTTGCGAAAACTTCTGCTCCTTTTACCTTCCGCCTGAAACTGGTCACCTCTTCAGGTCTCTCGTCTATCAATAACACTATCACGTGCGTCCCGGGGTCATCGTAAAGAATGGCTTCTGCTATTTGTCCAAGCAGCACAGTCTTGCCTGCCTTTGGAGGCGATATTATCAATCCCCGCGTTCCTTTTCCTATCGGCGCCACAAGGTCGATTATCCGCATACTCCGCTCGCCGCATTTCGCCAGATTAAACCGCTTATTAGGATTCACAGCTACAAGGTCGTTATAAGGCTTGCGATTTTGAAACTCCTGGGGCTTTAATCCACATACCGACTCCACTGCCGACAATTCTTTTCTGCCCCTGACCAAACTAAATGGGCCGGCCATTACAGCGCCTTCGGCAAGTCTATACTGGCGTATCAACTGTACAGGCACAACACAATCGCCGGGAGTTGACCGCAACGACCTTTCAACACTGACCAAATGTCCCGTTCCATTTCTATCAAGCTTTAAAATTCCACTGGCAATATCCGGCATTTGTATCAACTTTCCAAAATGTTAAGATACCTCTAAAACAGCGTTCGATGTCATTTCGACCGAAGTCCCGTGAAACGGGACGAAGCGGAGAAATCTTTTTTTAAGATAATCTATATTATACAGTAAATTGTTTGATTTGCCAGAAACACTAATCATAGATTTTATATAAAAATTCAGTATAATGTATCAATGCCAATAGTAACTTTAAAAAATATACATACGTCCTTCGAGTCGCAGGTGATTTTCGACCGGCTCGATTTGAAGATATACCCCGCTGAGAAAATTGGGCTTGTCGGGAGCAATGGGTGCGGAAAAACCACGCTGCTGAAAATAATTCTGAGAATGATGCCGGCAGACGCCGGAGATGTCCACCAAAGAAAGGGCCTGCGAATCGGATACCTGCCGCAGGAGCCGGTTTTTTGCGGTGAAAAAACTGTTTTCGAAGAATTACACAGCAGCGCACAGGAAATACTTGACCTGCAAAAAAGGATGCACGACTCGGCCCAGGCATTAAGCCTGTTTTCCGGCGACGAATTAAAATCCGCAATGCAGCAATACGACCGGTTGAGCAGCGAATTTGAAATCGCAGGCGGCTACAGGTATGAAACGAAAATAAAAGAAATCGCCGCCGGGCTGGGTCTTCAGGAAAAACATTATTCATTAAAAACAACGCAGCTTAGCGGAGGGCAATTGTCCCGGCTGGGACTGGCGAAAGTTCTGTTGGCGGATGCGAACCTGCTGCTGCTCGATGAGCCGACAAACCATCTCGACTGGGATGCAACATTGTGGCTTGAAAAATTCTTAAAAAACTACGGCGGCGCTGCGCTGATTGTCAGCCACGACAGATTTATGCTCGACAGATTGGTCTGTAAAATCGTGGAAATCAGGGACCACAGGGCAGATGTTTTCCCGGGCAATTACAGCATTTACAGACAGGAAAAGGAGAAGCGAGACCTTGAACTGGCCCGTCAGTACGAACAACGGCTGGAGTTTGTCGAAAAAACCCGCGACTTTATTGTTCGTAACATAAACCGCAAGGGAACCAAAAATGTCGCGCAAGGCAGGCAAACGCGGCTCAATAGCCTTCTTAAGGCCAATCCTGACTTTCTCGAAAAACCCAAGCACACGAGAGAGCTTAGTTTTAAATTTGCCGAGGTGGAAAACAGGGGCAAGCGAATCGATGCGGCTGTAATCTGTAAAAATCTTACGAAGAGTTTTGACGGACTGACGCTGTTTGAAAATTTAAGTTTCGAGCTTTTCACCGGCCAGCGGACGGGCGTCATAGGTCCGAATGGAATGGGCAAAACAACGCTGCTGAAACTTGCCCTTGGACAAATAGAGCCGACAGCCGGAAAAATCGCGATTAAAAAGTCCCTTTCCATCGGTTATCTTGACCAGGCGGGAGCAGAACTGAATTCGGAAAATACGGTGCTTGAGGAGGCGACTTCGGTTATTCCAGGAACGCTGCCAGAACAGATGCGCAGGCGCCTCGGAGCGTTTTTATTTGTCAAAGACGATGTGTTCAAGAAGGTCTCCGACCTTAGCGGCGGAGAGCGAAATCGG
>Ga0315278_10000044_pt1 | contig 101932 bp, 72 predicted proteins | sample YL17G06_0_MG_FD_203880 | JGI IMG/M metagenome (GOLD analysis project Ga0315278, IMG submission 203880) | Sediment microbial communities from Yellowstone Lake, YNP, Wyoming, USA - YL17G06_0 | ecosystem: Environmental > Aquatic > Freshwater > Lake > Sediment | place: USA: Wyoming | collected... | reverse complement strand
AACAGATCAGGACGCCGGGCCTGGAGTCGGCCGCGCTCAGGCTGAGTTATCAGTGCGACTGGGTGGACGCCTCCGGACGCACCATAGCGTCTTCTACTGCCGTGCTACCGGTGGGACTTCGTTCCCCGTTGAGCGATTCAGAACCCTGCCATTGGATGATTCCAGAGGAAGGCACGGTCGTAGTGCGAATGATTGGACCGGACCCAAAGTCCCGTGCCGAAAGCATTCATCTTACTCAGACTTCGGTGTTTAACAAAGCGGCAGCGTCTTTCAACACCCCTCCTCCGTTTCAAACCAAAGAGTGGTCGCTGAGTGTCCCTCAGTCGATGAGCAACAGTGTTCTCGCAGCCGGCCCAGTCGGTGTCCAGAAGATCCGCAACACCGGCCCTGACAATAATCGACTCGTAATCGTGGTTATGGGAGACGGCTATACCGCCGCTAACCTGACCGCCGGCGCTTTTGAATCCGCCACGGCATCGCTTAGCACCTCGATCGGCTCAAAGGTACCCTGGGGCGTTCTCTTGGCCGCCACCAATATCTATCGCATCGATATCGAGAGCAGTCAGCAGGGAGCCGACAATGAAACGCTTGGCATTTACAAAGGCACCTACCTGAACTCATCGTTTTGGGTGAATAATATCGAACGTCTTCTGGCCCTGACCGGCGACGGCTACTATCGCGCGGTGGTCGCAGCCGATAATCTGGTCGGTCCAGGTGTTTGGGACGTCATATTGGTGCTGGTCAACTCCACCAAGTACGGAGGCTCCGGCGGAGGCATTGCCGTAGCATCAGTGCATTCTTTGTCCCGTGAGATAGTTCTGCACGAGTTGGGTCACAGTTTCGCCAACCTGGCTGATGAGTACGAGACTGATTACCCCGGGTTCCCGCCGGGCGACTACGAACCAAATGTCGATTATGATTACTCCGGTTCCGGCCTTAAGTGGTTGGTCTGGGTTGACCCGGGTACGCCTCTGCCTACTCCGGAAGCTTCCCCCTATTTGACTGCGGTGGGCGCGTTCGAAGGCGCGCGCTATCTCTCTGCCGGTATCTATCGCCCCTGGTATAACTGCGAGATGAGATCGCTCTCGCTACAGTTCTGTCCGGTGTGCAGGGAGGCCCATGTCCTGGAGTTCACCAACATGGTGGCATTGACAGACAACGTTGATCCTGTACCGGGTACAACTCAGAACGTCTACTGGTGGGGCACCCAGTTCTCGGTTACACCGCTGCCGTTCAGTTATCTTCAGTACGAATGGACGCTTGACGGTGTCCCGATCTCCGGAGAAACATCGCCCACCCTCGTGCTGACCTCCAGCGACATGTTATCGCACGATCAGACTCTTGCCCTAACGATTACTTTCAACACGCCAATTGTGAGGAAGCAGGTCATCACGGCAGATTACACGTGGCCGGTTGTCGCCATGGCCAGCACGTGCTGCACGGGAATAGTGGGTGACGCCAACTATAACGGAGGCTACGAGCCTACAATCAGTGATATTGTGACTATTGTAGATCACCTGTTCATTTCCCGCGCTCCCCTGGCATGCTACGAGGAAGCGGACGCCAACCAGTCGGGCGGGTTCCATCCGAAACCGTCGGACGTGACAATCAGTGACATAGCCCTCCTGGTAGACCACCTCTTTGTTTCGAGAACGCCGTTAGGTGCCTGTTTCTAAGCCGGCCATCGCCTCCTTGACAAAACCGTCTCCTTGACTGACATTGATGCTATTGTTGCGCCGTTCCCAGAACGTTGTAATAAGCGGACAAGATTTGTTGCGTCGAAGGAGCTGTCTGATGAGACCCAGAGTACGGTTTTTGACTGAAGAACTCAGAGATCAGATCATATCGGAAGCGCGCGACCTGATCTGCGAGCTCGGCGTTGAGATTCACAACGATGTGGTGCTTTCGCTCCTGCACGACCACGGCGCGAGAATCGATAAGTCTGGACAGCGCGCATATTACACTCAGGAGATAATCGACAAGAGTCTGAAGGCCGCACCCAGTTCGTTCATGCTCTATGATTCGCTTGGCGGAGCAGCGGTCGATCTGTCAGGCCTTAACGTGAACTACACTCCCGGTTCCGCTGCAATCAACATTCTCGACAGTGATACGGATCAAATCCGGCGTCCGACCACCGCTGACTACGTACGTTACGCCCGCCTGATGACAGGCATGCGGCACGTGGCCTCGCAGTCGACCGCCATGATACCGTCCGAAGTGCCCGAACTGATTTCCGACAGCTACCGGCTCTTCCTGAGTCTTCTTTTCTGCGAAAAACCGGTTGTCACCGGAGCGTTTACCGTTGAGGCATTCGAGATCATGAAAGACCTTCAGATTGCCGTGCGCGGTTCTCGCGAAGCGCTCGCAGCCAAACCGCTGACGGTATTCTCCTGCTGTCCCACGTCGCCACTCAAGTGGAGCCATGTGACTTCGCAGAACGTGATTGATTGCGCCAGATATTCAATACCGGTTGAGTATATCTCTATGCCTCTGTCCGGGTTCATGGCGCCGGTTACTCTGGTTGGTTCGCTCGTGCAGCACACCGCTGAGACACTCAGCGGCCTGGCAATCAGCCAACTCGTCAATTCCGGTACGCCGATTTTGTGGGGCGGCTCACCGGCAGTTTTTGATCTCCGTTACGAAACAACCCCAATGGGCGATATCGGCACTATGATGATGGATTGCGCATACCATGAGATTGGCAAATACCTGGGTCTGCCGACCCAGGCGTATATCGGTCTGTCGGACGCCAAACTGCTGGACGCTCAGGCGGGCCTGGAAAGCGCCATGGGAGCAACCCTGGCTGCTCTGGCTGGTATCAATAATATCTCAGGCCCGGGCATGCTTGATTTCGAGAGTTGTTTCAGCCTTGAGAAGCTGGTGCTTGACAACGAAATCTGCGGCATGACGTTTCGCATGCTGAAAGGTGTCGACGCTCGCGAGGATTTCCCGGCGCTGCCGCGTTTCGAGGAACTGCTTCGCGAGCAGCATCTGCTGATCTCCGAGCATACGCGCAAGTATGTTAAAGAGGAGATATACTTCCCCAGCCCCGTGATCGACCGAGCCAATCACTCTCGCTGGCAGGAGGAAGGCAGTCTTACTCTAAAACAGCGGGCTGCCAGTATAGTTGACAAGATCGTCTCGGAGTCCGATCCCGTGCGGTTGTCTGAGGAAGTCAGGAAAGAGCTCACGGCCCTCATGACCGCCGAGGCGCTAAAGTACGGCATGGAAAGGCTGCCGCAAGTGTCATGATTCCAGGAATGGTAGAGATAGAAACGGTCCGGACTAAACCTGATTTGCCATCAATTCTCAGGTCGCAGGGTGTACCAGAAGCACGGATGAACGATTTGCGCACTCGCACCCTGGCGGAGCAAGTGCAGGTCGCCTATTTGCGCCTTAGTTCCCCGATTGGAATGACTATTGAAGTTAAGCGTGAGGAATTTCGATCCCTTTACACGGGCGAAGGGAGCAATGCTGCCAGTACTCCACTTGATGAGATAATACCCGAGGCGTGTGCTCTTGCTCTTTTTGCGGTCACCCTGGGTGAACGAGTGTGCGATGAGATTTCCCGGTTGTTTGGACAAAATGATTTTGCCGGCGGCGCTATGCTTGACGCGGCGGCGTCGCTCGGCGCCGATCTGGCTGCCGGGGAGATCGAGCGCCATTGCGAAAACCAGTGGCGATCATCGCATTCTATTGACGATGCCATGGTGGTCATGCGGTTCAGCCCTGGTTACTGCGGCTGGCACGTGAGTGGACAGAGAAAGTTGTTTGCTCATCTTCAACCTGAGCGGATCGGTATCCGCCTCAACGACTCATATCTGATGCAGCCGCTCAAGTCGGTCAGCGGCGTTATCGTGGCCGCGTCGAGAAGAGTCTTCGACATTGATGACACTTATCTCTTTTGTGCCGACTGCACGACCCACTCGTGTCGTGATCGATTCAACGCAATTTCTGAAAAACACCAGCCTGACAATTACAGGAAGTAAACCATGAACCTTCTTCAGCAAATTTCCGAACAGTTGCAAAAAGGCGACTCCGACCAGGTCGCTCGCCTGACTCACGAGGCCATAGCGGGTCGGATCGATACAAAAACTATCCTTGACAACGGACTGATTGCGGGCATGACCATCATCGGTGCGAAGTTCAAGGCCCACGACATCTTCCTGCCGGACGTCCTGCTTGCCGCCAAGGCCATGTACGCCGGACTCGACCTTGTGAAACCGCTGATGATTAAGGAAGGTATTCCCACGATCGGCAAGGTGGTCATTGGCACGGTTCAGGGTGACCTGCATGATATCGGAAAGAACCTGGTAGGTATTATGCTCAAAGGAGCCGGGTTTGAAGTTATAGATCTCGGCAAGGATGTTCCGCCGGAAAAGTTCATTGAGACTGCCGTGAATGAGCACGCCGACGTAATCGGACTCTCGGCGCTATTGACCACGACAATGCCGGTTATGCGGAAGGTGATCGATCTGGCCAAAGCGCGCGGCATCTACGGCCGGACGCGCATAATTGTCGGCGGGGCGCCGTTGTCCGCTGAGTATGCCAGACAGATCGGCGCGGATACGTATTGTTTCGACGGAATCAAGGCTGTTGAGTGTGTCAAGGGTTTCGTAGGAGTCAATTGACGTGACCGCGCTTCTGGACCGTCTGAGCAACGGAGAAGTGCTGGTGTGCGATGGGGCCATGGGCACGATGCTCATGGAGCGCGGCCTGCGCCCGGGCGAGTGCCCCGAACGATGGAATCTCGACCGACCGGAAATCCTCTCCGAGATAACGCAGCGGTACGCCGAGGCCGGAGCAGACATTGTCGCAACCAACACGTTCGGAGGCTCGCCACTGAAACTGGCTCAATACGGACTGGAATCACAGACTGAAAAGATTAACGCGCGCGCGGTACAATCCGCGCGGCATGCCGTCAGCAGGGGCGTGATGGTTGCCGGATCATGCGGACCATCGGGTTGTTTACTGAAACCTTATGGCGATACCGATGCTGACGAAGTGTATGAGAGCTTCAGAAGACAACTCCGTGCTATTCTCGACGAAGGTGTCGACGCGATAATTGTTGAAACCATGACCGATCTGGCCGAGGCTGTTCTTGCTGTCAAAGCCGCCAGGTCGATTGCCCGAGACGTCCCGATAATGGCAACCATGACGTTTGATGATACCCCGCGAGGTTTCTACACGGTCATGGGTACAACGGTACAGCAGGCCGTGAAAGGCCTGCGTGACGCCGGCGCTGATATCGTCGGTTCCAATTGCGGAAACGGTATCGACAACATGGTCCGGATAGCCGCCGAGTTCAAAAAGCACACGTCGGGACCTCTTCTCATTCAGTCAAACGCCGGACTGCCACAGATTGTCGACGGTCGCGCCACATACGCCGAAACCCCTGAGTTCATGGCCGAAAGAGTTGACGCCTTACTCGATCAGAGAGTGAATGTCATCGGCGGATGCTGTGGCACTACCCCGGCGCATATCGCGGCTATACGCCGGCGGGTGGATCAACTTGCACGAGCGTGACGCAGACCTCGTTAGCTACGCACGTTCCAGGACCGTCTTCAATCTCCTTGCAGATATCGCTCACAGTATAAGCCGGCTTCATCGACACTGGTCTTGACGGCAGTGCAAAATATCGACAGTGAAAAACTCTTGCAATAATACCGGAAAAGTCTAATTTAGACAGTCGAGACCCATTCCGACTTCGTTCTCGACGAGTTGGGATCGGTCATATAACAGGCTGTCTTTCAGGCAGGATGGCACCGTTCGACCGCGTATCCTGCTGATGAACAAAGAGTTTCGACGGCATGCCGAGTCCGGATAGAGATTCGGCGCGATCTGAAATGGTTGGATGAAATGAATAAGCTCAGAAGAAATTTTGTTCTCCTGGTCCTGGCTATTCTCCTGACAATGCCTGGTATTGCGGCGTCTACTCCGGACACTGAACCTCCCAAAACAGCCACATGTCTGGGCTGCCACGAAACTGATACTAACAAGGGGGGCGACCGAAATTTAGGAGAGTTGCTGGGAAGCTCGTCCCACGCGGGATTCGATTGTGTCGACTGTCACGCTGATATCGCCGCCCTGCCTCACAAAGACACGGTTGCTGCGGTCAAGTGCGGCGAATGCCACACTGATGTGGCAGAAATCTACACTCGCCATGGACGCGTCATAGCAGGCAAAGACCCCGACATCCCAGGCTGCGCCGATTGTCACGGCCATCACGATATCGTGCCATCGTCGAACCGACATTCGCGCGTCAGCGCCGAAAACCTGCCTTTGACTTGCGGCGAGTGCCACGAGAACATCGACTTGACCACCAAACACGAGATTCTCTATGGCAAGGCAATAGCTGCTTTCAAGAGTTCAGTACACGGCCGGGCGATCAGCGGCGGCGTGCTGTTGGCAGCATCCTGCAACGACTGCCACTCGGCAAGCGGCTCGGCGCATCGCATTTATGGTGCCAACGATCCTCAGTCGACCATTAACCATTTCAATATCCCAGCCACCTGCGGCAAGTGCCACTCAAGTGTCGAGGAAGAGTTCTGGGAAGGGACTCACGGCAAGCTGGTGGCGCGCGGCGAAGTCGACGCACCGGTCTGCACAAACTGCCACGGCGAGCATGGGATAATCGCCGCCTCGGATCCCCGCTCCCGGGTCAGCCCGACCCGCGTAGCCGAAGCCACTTGTTCACCGTGTCATGAATCGGCATATCTGAACGAGAAGTACGGCATTCCCACCGGCCGTCTTCGTTCCTGGAATGACAGCTACCACGGACTGAAGAGCAAGGCTGGCGATATTACTGTAGCTAACTGCGCTTCATGCCATGAAGCTCACATGGTGCTGCCGCACATTGATCCCCGATCCTCCGTGTACAAAGACAATCTTCAAAAGACCTGTGGTCGATGCCACCCTGGCATCAGTTCTGAAGTAGCCAACACGACGATTCACGGCGAACCCGGAATCTCTCAGAATCAGACGGCCATGGTAGTCAAGAACGTCTATGTCATCGCAATCATAATCATCATCGGCGCTATGATCATTCACTGGCTGATTGACCTGCGGAGGCAAATCCAAAATGTGCGCAGCAGACCACAGTTTCAGAGAATGACACGCAACGAGGTCAGCCAGCATGCCCTGCTGACCGTGACGTTCATCGTGCTCGTGGTAACCGGCTTCTCCCTGCGGTACAAGCAGTCCTGGTGGGTGGATTGGATGTTCGGCTGGGAAGGTGGTTTCCCGCTGCGCGGCCAGATCCACCGCGTTGCCGCCGTGCTCTTTATAGTGGCCATCTTATGGCACGTATTGTATATGCTGACTCCGCGAGGACGACAGTTCCTCAAAGACATGTGGCCCCAGATGTCTGATTTTGGCCAGTTCTTCCGCATGATGGGTTACAACCTGGGACTGCGAAGCGAGAAACCCCAGTTTGGGTGTTTCACTTATGTGGAGAAGGCCGAGTACTGGGCGCTGGTTTGGGGCTCAGTAGTCATGCTTCTGACCGGGTTCTTCCTTTGGTTCGAAGACGTTGCCGTGCACTGGTTCCCCAAGGGAGCGCTTGAAGTCATGCTGGTTATTCACTACTATGAAGCCTGGTTGGCAACGTTGTCGATATTGATCTGGCATATGTACTCGACCGTTTTCAGCCCCAGTGTTTATCCGATGAACCCGTCGTGGATCGATGGTAAGATGCCGCTGGACGTGTATCAGCACGAACACTCCGATGACGTGGCTGCGAATTCTCAACAGGAGGCATCGGTAACACCGGTGTCCGGAATCCAGCCGATGAAAAAGCCAGAACTACCGAAAGGTCCGGCATAGAAGACCACAGACCGATGAGTGGGGTTGATCGACGTAAGATGTCAGCACGAAGGCATATCTTGATGATTTCCTGTCGCTTTTCAGCGCTGACCTGGCTCTTGCTTGCCTGTTTTGTGTCTGGCTCGGTTGCTCAGTCGGTCGAGGACTGCTTGACCTGCCACGAAGACCGGACCCTTACTGGTGAGCGTAATGGACGAACGTTCTCGGCGTATGTCGACCCTGCTGGTTACTCACGCTCCATACACCGCGATTTGGAGTGCGTCAACTGCCACGCGTACCTGGATGGCGTTGAAGACTTCCCTCATGATGAAGTCAAAACTCAACCCGTTGACTGCTCACCCTGCCACGACGACATCTCCAATTTGTACAATCAGAGCCTTCATGGTCAGGCTGCGGCCGCTGGGGCGGCTCTGGCGCCTAAGTGCTGGGATTGTCACGGAACGCACGATATCGAAGCCCCGGTTTCCGACGACTCCCGGGTAGCGAAATTCAACATCCCAGTCATGTGTGGCCGCTGCCACAAAGAAGGCGCTCCGGTTGATCGCTTCTACGACATACCCCAGGACAGTATTCTGGCGCACTACTCCATTTCGATGCACGGTGAGGGCCTCTACAAGCGGGGTCTGACTGTCACGGCCGTCTGCACCGACTGTCACACAGCGCATTTCGTCCTGCCCCATACCGATTCCCGGTCCAGTATTTTCCGGGGCAATGTCGCGGCCACCTGCCAGAAATGCCACGGCCGAATCAAGGAAGTGCACCAGAAGGTGATTCGAGGCGAACTGTGGGAAAATGAGCCGAACAAAGTGCCAGTGTGCGTGGATTGCCATCAACCGCACGAAGTGCGTCGCGTTTTCTATGATGAGGTATCCAACGAGGAATGCCTGGCCTGTCATGCCCGACCGGACATCAGTATGAACCGCGACGGCGCGCAGGTTTCACTATATGTCGATACCGTGGAGTTTCACAACTCTATCCATCGTGGCCAGGCATGCGCCCAGTGCCACGTCAACGCCAATCCAAGACTCAAGCGCCCCTGCGCTTCGGTTGCCACGAAAGTTGACTGCGGCATTTGCCATAGTCAGGTGGTCGAGATGTTCGCCACCTGCACCCACGGGATGCTCGTCGGACGGGGCGACCCTGACGCTCCCTACTGCACTGACTGTCACGGGACTCACGGGACGAGAGGGCGGCGCGACCCAAAATCACCGACCTTTCCTACCAAAGTGCCAAGTCTCTGCAGCAGGTGTCATCGTTCCGGCGGAACAGCCGCAATCCGTCGCATTGCCCGCGGCGACAATGTCGATGCTGACAACTACCCGATGAGTAGTCATGGCAAGGGCCTTCTCGAAAGCGGTCTGGTCGTCACAGCGATGTGCACCGATTGCCACACTGCTCATCATGTGCTGCCCAAAGATAATCCGGAGTCGAGCATCAGTCACCAGAAGATCGCTCAGACTTGCGCCAGATGTCACTCCGGCATATACGAAAAGTTCACAGCCAGCATTCATGGCGATACGCTCGCAACTGCCGACAAGAAATTGCCCAATTGTCCCGACTGTCATCAGTCGCACACTATAGTCCGCACCGACTCCCAGGGATTCAAACAGCGTATTCTTGGTCAGTGCGGTGGATGTCACAAGGAGGTGACGGAGACCTACTTCCAGACGTTCCATGGCAAGGTGTTCCAACTGGGAGGTACGGTTGCGGCCGAGTGCCATAATTGCCACGGCTCGCACGACATCCTGGCGCCGGATGACCCGAAATCCCACCTGTCACGACAGAACATCGTAGCCACCTGTGGCAAATGTCACGAGGGATCGCACCGCCAGTTTGCCGGATACCTTACCCATGCCACGCACCATGACAAGGACAAGTATCCCGCACTCTTCTATGTGTTCTGGTTCATGACGATACTACTGATCGGCACGCTCCTGATTGCAACCACGCACACCCTGCTCTGGCTACCCCGGTCGTTCCAGATGATGCGGCGCCACAAGCAGATGCTGCGCGAGGTTGGCGACCACCGCATATATCGTCGGTTCACGCGCGAGCAGAGTATCCTGCACATACTTATGGTGGTCAGTTTCCTCGGACTGGCGGTAACGGGCATGACGCTCAAGTTCTCGTACCTCAGTTGGGCGCAGTTCCTGTCCGAAGTATTGGGCGGCTTTGAATCAGCCGGCTTCATCCATCGTGTCTGCGCCGTGATTACCGGCATTTACTTCTTCTCTCATGTTGTTTCTCTATTTCGAATGAAGCGACAAAAGGACTTGAGTTGGCCGCAACTGCTGCTCCACCGTAATTCGATGTTGCCAAACCTGACCGACCTCAGGGAACTCTGGGGCACGCTCAAGTGGTTTATCGGCATGGGACCTCGGCCGGAATACGGACGCTGGACGTACTGGGAGAAGTTTGACTATTTCGCGGTGTTCTGGGGTGTGCTTATTATCGGCTCGACCGGTCTGATGCTGTGGTTTCCGGAGTTCTTTACTTACTTCCTGCCGGGCTGGATGATCAACGTGGCGACCATTGTTCACTCGGACGAAGCGCTTCTGGCGACGGCATTCATCTTCACCGTGCACTTCTTTAACACTCATTTCCGTCCTGACCGCTTCCCGATGGACACGGTGATCTTCACCGGCCGCATGACCGTAGAAGAGCTCAAGGCTGATCGTCCGCGCGAATATCAGGAACTTGCCGAATCAGGAGAGTTGGAGAACAATTTGACTTTCCCACTGCCGCCAACCATCATCAAAGCCACAAGGATATTTGGTGCTGTTGCCTTAATCATTGGCTTGTCTCTGATTTTGTTGATAATCTACGCCGAGACTTTCGGATATCGTTGATTGTTGAAGTTAACGCCTGTCTCTGCACAAGAGAGGATGACATGTGACTCTTGATCGCAAACTACCAGTCAATTACTACAACTGGCTCAGTATGTTCGGCGCCTATGTGGCGTCAGTAGCACTGCTGCTGATAATCATGTTTCTGGGCATAAGCTTCTTTTTTGACTTTGCGTCTAACCCATATCTGGGAATCGTGCAATTCCTGATCCTGCCCTTTCTCCTGGTGATCGGCCTGGTTCTGATTCCCATCGGAGCGTTCTGGAAGCGACGTCGCATCCGCAAAGGAATTGGTGAAGACAGACGCCAGTGGCCACGGATCGATTTCAATCAGAAAAGCCATCGCAATGCCGCAGCGATCTTCGGACTTGGGAGCGTGTTAGTGGTGTTTGTGTCTGCGGTCGGCAGTTATCAGACCTTTCACTATTCGGAGTCGATCAATTTCTGTGGCCAGGTGTGCCATCAGGTGATGAAGCCTGAGTACGTTGCTTATCAGAACTCGCCTCATGCGCGAGTGGCGTGTGTGGCATGCCACATTGGTCCCGGAGCGGACTGGTTTGTCAAATCCAAACTGTCGGGCGCGTATCAGGTGTATGCGGTATTGGCCAATAACTATCCTCGTCCCATCCCAACACCGGTAGCCAACCTTCGCCCAGCGCAAGAGACTTGCGAAAAGTGTCATTGGCCGGAGAAGTTCTTCGGCGCCCAGCAGAAACGGTTCAATCATTTCATGTATGATGAGGCCAACACTTCCTGGCCTATTGATCTGCTCATACGCACCGGCGGCGGCGATCCCCGCACCGGCCAGGCACATGGCATACACTGGCACATGAACATCCAGAACAAGATTGAGTATATCGCCCGCGACCACGAACGCCAGAATATAGCCTGGGTACGGATGACCGACCGTTCCAGCGGCCGAAGCGTAGTATATCAGGACCAGGACAATCCGCTCAATTCCGAGGAACTCGCGGCAGGAATACGCACAGTGGATTGCATGGATTGCCACAACCGTCCAAGCCATATCTATTACTCCCCCGATCACTCGGTCGATGTTGCCCTGCTGATCGGGCGAGTCGATCCTAGTCTACCTTACATGAAAGAGAAAGCAGTCAGCGTGATGGCGAAAGTGTACCAAACTGAACCTGAAGCGCTCCAGGCCATAGCCAACGAGATCACCGGCTACTACCAAACTGAATACCCGGACGTGTTCGCGGGCAAGAGAACTGCTATTGATGCATCGATATCCGCCATCCAGGAAGCTTTTTCTCAGAATATCTTCCCGGAAATGAAAGTCCGCTGGGACAAGTACTCCAGCAACCTCGGTCATTTCACTTCCCCCGGATGCATGCGCTGCCACAAATCGAGCATGGTCAGCGACAAGGGGCAGAGAATAACGACAGATTGCCGCGCATGTCACAACATCCTCTCACAAGGGTCCGGCGATCAAGCGCAGATGGCCAGCAACCCCGATGGGCTTGACTTCGTCCATCCGGTCGATATCGATGACGCCTGGAAGGAGATGGGCTGTTATGAATGTCACTCGGGCGTGCAGCCGTAATGGTCAGCGGGTGGAATTATTCGATTCTGACGCGATTAACTCCATGGCCCGTTGAATCGGTATGCAATAGGCGCCGGTATCGCTCGTGAGCCGTTGATAGCTCGACAGCACTGAATCCTCTATCCTTCTGACTTGCTGAAGGTCTGCCGAGTTTGATGCCTGGGCTTGTGTGTCCGCAACCTCCAGGTGCGGGGCCTCTGCAAACTTCCAGACCGCGTACACTAATCCGACCACGAGAATAGCCGTCACTACCGACCACACAATTACTGTTCGCTCGTCGTTGCCCGTCTGGCTCACGTCTGAGTTCATATTGTTCTGTGAATCGATATCTTTCATAGCGCCTAATGATTGACGAATTTGATGGAGGCTTCAAGCCAGAGGTCGCCGGTCGGGAGCACCGGACGGGACGTGAAGCTGCGCCAGAACAAAGCGATAAACACCCCGCCGATGCCGACTACCGGTGCAATCTCGATCCAGCCGACTCCCGCGTATTGTTCCGTGAAGGTCGGGTAAACCAGCCAGTACAGATCGACCCAGTGCATGACAAGAATCCACGCGGCAACCAGAGCGAGCAGCATCGGACTTCTCTTGACGGCGCGGAAGATGAGAACAACAAATGGAATCGCAAAGTGTCCGAATAAGAGCACGAGACTCACACCGCTCCAACCATCTTCCCAGCGCGAAAGATACCAGATCGTCTCCTCCGGGATGTTGCCGTACCAGATCAGGAAGAACTGCGAGAACCCTATGTAAGACCAGAAGATCGTGAAAGCGAACATCAGCTTGCCGAGGTCATGATAATGCTCTGCCGTAATAATCTCTCGAAGAATGCCATTTCTGCGCAAAAAGAAACAAATGACAGCTATGAGTGACACCCCACTGAGAAAACAGCCGCCGAAGAAATAGACGCCGAAAATGGTCGAATACCAGTGCGGTTCCAGTGACATTAACCAGTCGAATGCGGCAAATGTCACGGTCACAGCGAAAAGCAGCATACCGCCTGCAGAGAGTTTCCTGAGACCGGCAACATGGTCGAGTTGCGGTTGCGTGTCCTGCGCGAGCGACCGCTTTCTCAGGAGCAGGGCCAGCGTTGTCCAGACTGCAAAATAGACTACCGTTCGAACAATAAAAGAAGAAGCATTCAGATACGCCGACTTCCATTTGAGCAGGTGATCGCTCGCTATCGCTTCTTCCTGCGACCAATGGAACAGATCATGCAAACCGAGCAGCACAGGCAGGAACGCAACGGCCAGCCACGGTAGCTGGAGCATGAGACTTTCAGAGATGCGTCTTAGCACCACGCTCCATCGCGCTGCTGTTAAATAGTGCAGCATTGTAAAGAACAATCCGGCCAGCCCAAGCGACAACCAGTAGAGAAACGCCGTCAGCCAGGCGTGATAGAAGCGGGACGCATCGGTGAACCATCCCACTCCACTGATTGCCAGGCCAAACAGGCCAACCAGCAAAGAAATGTTCTGCACTCTGCTCTGGTCGGTTATCTGATATGTTTGCGCGTCGTACTTCACGTCATAACTGCCATTTAGTGGACTGTCTGTCTCATGTCGGGCGGTACATCTTTCAGAGTCGCATTCTGGCTTCTCTGCAACGCCCGAACGTAGCCGACAATCGACCAACGATCATCAACCGGTATTTGGTACTTGTACGGCGGCATATTGCGCAGGCCATTCGTGATGACGTCAAAGATGTGACCATCTTCGACGTCGCGCAGTCGCTGTTCATGAAAACTGGGCGGAGCCTGCATGCCTTTTTTCGCCACGATTCCCTGGCCGGTTCCAATCCGTCCGTGACAGGGCGAACAATAGATATCGAAGCGTTGGCGCCCACGCTGCAGACGCTCCATAGTCATCACTACCGGAGCCGTTGCAACTAGCTTGTCGCCGTTTCTGCCGAAGTAATACGCGGAATCTCCGCGCAGCCAGCCGCGCGCCACCGTGCCTTCGACCGGCGGCCGCATCGACAAACCATCCTCAAAGAATCTGCTCTCTGACTGAGCCTTGTATTTCGGTTGTTCATACATGTTCTGTGCCAGATGAACCGGTGGCTTGTCCGACGGCTGATGCCGCGTACACCCGAACAGCGCCAGCATAGCAGGAAGTATGACGAATGCTGCCTTCATGCGCCGCGTATCACCTCGATATTCCGTCCGCCGATACTTTCCAAAAAGACTCGAACTCGATCCGCGTCAAACCTGGGATCATCGGCGTCAATGCTCACGAAAAATGCGTCATCGGAGAAGCGTTTGAAGCTCTCCGAATAGAAAAGGCCATGAAACCACTGCGGCAAGCGATTGAGATGCAGCATCCCAATAACAGCGCCGAGAGCCGCGAAGAGAATCGTCAGACCAAACGTAACTATGATGTAGGCCGGGAAAGAAAACAGCGGCTTGCCCGAGATCACTATCGGATAGTCCACGGTACTCGTCCACCACTGCAACCACATGGCAAAAGCCCCACCACACAATCCGCATATGCCCGCAATGTATCCGACCTTCGAGCGCTTCAGCCCCATCGCGGCATCCATCCCGTGAATGGGGAACGGCGAGTGGCAGTCAAACTTCTGGTAGCCGGCATCGCGCACTTTCTCGGCGGCGCACAGCAACTCAGCCGGAGAGCCGAACTCGGCTAACACTGAATAGACTCTCTCTGTGGAGACAGTTGCCATCAGTGCTTACCTCCGTGATGCGGGTCAGCCGCCGGCAGGACCGCCTTGACTTCGGACATGGCGATCATCGGAACGAATTGCGCGAAAAGCAGGAAGAGCGTGAAGAACAACCCGAACGAACCCACGAACGTGGCAATGTCCCAGATAGTCGGCTTGTAGTAGTCCCAACTCGAAGGCAGATAATCTCTCGCCAGTGACATTACAATCACAAATCGTTCGAACCACATACCGACATTTATCAGAATCGACGCCACGAACATAACCAGGATCGACGTCCGCCATTTCTTGATCCAGAACACCTGCGGGACCAGCACGTTGCAACTGACCATGATCCAGTATGCCCAGGCGTACGGCCCGAACGCCCGGTTGACAAACGCGAACGATTCATAGATGTTGCCCGAATACCAGGCGATGAAAAACTCGCAGCCGTAAGCATACCCGACCATCATGCCGGTTACCAGCATGATCTTGTTCATTTTTTCGAGATGTCCAAGAGTAATGAAGTCTTCCAGGTGCAGCAGTCTGCGGGCAATCACGGCAAGCGTCATCACCATCGCGAAACCGGAGAAAATCGCGCCGGCGACAAAGTACGGAGGAAAGATAGTCGTGTGCCAGCCCGGTATAATCGAAGTGGCAAAATCGGTCGACACCACTGAGTGTACTGAAAGTACCAGTGGAGTCGAGATGCCTGCCAGTATAAGATACGCCAGTTCGTAGTTCTTCCACTGACGGTTACCACCGCGCCAGCCGAAACTCAGAATGCCCAGCACAATCCTGCGAACTCTCGTGACAGCCCTGTCACGCAGCGTGGCCAGATCCGGAATGAGGCCAACGTACCAGAACATCAGCGAGCAGGTGAAATAGATCGACACCGCAAATACGTCCCACAGTAGCGGCGAGCGGAAATTGGGCCACATTCCCATCTGATTAGGTATCGGGAATACCCAGTAGAGCAGCCAGGCGCGACCTACATGGATCGACGGGAATAAGAGAGCGCAAATCACTGCAAACAGCGTCATCGACTCGGCGAAGCGGTTGATCGAAGTCCGCCAGCGCTGACGGAATAAGAACAACACAGCCGAAATCAACGTCCCGGCGTGACCAATACCGACCCAGAAGACGAAATTGACAATGTCAAAACCCCAGGCGACCGGTACGTTGAGTCCCCAGATACCGGTGCCTTCCCAAAACAAGTACCCAACAGAGCCAAACAGCAGCAATAGCACCGAAACGGCCGCACCGAACGCCAGCAGCCACGTGATCGTGGTTTTGCGTTCGGTAATCTCGCTGATCTTGCGACTGACAGACGCAAACGTCTGTCCGCCCGTAATCAGCGGAGGCTCAAAGCCGGGGCCGTTTTCTATCTTCTCCGAAACGCTCATCTATCTCTCAGCCGTGACGGCCATCTCCACCGGAGGTGCTTACCTTCACCAGCGCAGGATTGGGATTGCGCAGCTTGGCCAGATAGGTGGTGCGTGGTCTCACGTTCAACTCTTCCAGCACTCGATACCTGCGGTCATTCTTCCTCAGTTGTGTGATCCGGCTATTCGGATCATTGATGTTGCCGAACACAATTGCCTGCGCCGGACAAGCTGCTTCACAAGCGGTCCTGATCTCACCGTCAGCCACTGTACGGCCTTCGTTCTTCGCGTTGATCTTGCCAACCGCAATCCTCTGTATGCAATACGTACACTTCTCCATAACACCCCGGAAGCGCACCGTCACTTCCGGATTCTGCGCCATTTGAATCAACTCCGGCAGGTCTTTCGTGTAATTGAAGAAGTTGAACCGGCGGACTTTGTACGGACAGTTGTTCGAGCAATAGCGCGTCCCGATGCACCGATTGTAGACCATCACGTTGAGACCCTCAGGGTCGTGGCTGGTTGCCGCCACCGGGCAGACCTGCTCACACGGCGCCATTTCGCAGTGCTGGCAGTTCATCGGCTGGACGGCAACCTCGGGATCGCTGATATCACCGGCATAGTAGCGATCAATCCGCATCCAGTGCATCTCGCGTGCGTTGCGTACCTGCTCCTTGCCGACCACAGGAATGTTGTTCTCCGCCTGGCAGGCGATCACACAGGCGTTGCATCCGGTGCAGGCGTTCAGATCAATTGACATCCCCCACTGGTACCCTTCATCGTACTTGTGCTCGTCCCACAGCGACACCAGCGGCGGATGTTCAATTTCTTTCGGATAGAACTCGGCTTTCTCTTTGTATCCGGCGAGCGTGTTCTCGCGAACAATCGGTCGCCCTTCCATGCTGCCATGATCCTGCGTGCAGGCGAGCTTGTGTTTGCCGCCGGTCTTGCGCATCTTTACGCCTGATGCAAACCACATCTTGTCTGACGTGCGCAAGCTGTAAGCATTGAAACCGACGCCACTACCCACCCGGCCCGCCGCCGTGCGCCCGTAGCCAAGAGCAATCGAGATAGAATTATCCGCCTGTCCGGGCGAAATCCAGACCGGAATCTCAAGCTTGCGGCCATCGACTTCCAATTCGACGACATCTTCGTTTGCGAGTTGATATTCCTCAGCCAGCTTGGGGCTGACCAAGGCGGCATTGCCCCAGGTCAGCTTGGTCACCGGATCGGGCAGTTCCTGCAACCAGGCGTTGTTAGCAAAACGGCCGTCGAATACAGATCCACATATGAACGAAAGCTCCAGCTCTCCCACCGCAGGACCGGAGTCTACAGGATTCACTGTCGCTACTTCTGACGGGATTACTTCCTTAGTTGGCCAACCATGACCGCCATCGTGAAGCACACGCTGCCATGTTCTCTCAAAGTTTCCGGCGAAGAATCTCTGCTTCCAGGTATCGCGAATCAGGTCATAGGCCGGCTTCTCTTCTCCGGTCGCGAGCAGGGCAACAAAGTCCGTGTCGCCATGAGCGTCATAGAGAGGTCGGATAGTCGGCTGAATCACACTGGCTGTTGAATTGGCAGCCTGGGCATCCCCCCAGCTTTCAAGGTAATGCGCGCGCGGAACGTGCCACGACGCCAGTTGACCCGTTTCATCGACATTATTACCGAAATGAATTCGGTTGCTTACTGTTCTCAGAGAGGATGCCAGGTCCATATCGACTGGGGCGCAATGAACCGGATTGCCGCCGATGAGAACGACTGTATCTATTTTCCCGGATTCTATGGACGACCCGAAAGCACGCAGATCGTCCGTCCAGGACATTACCATATCGGGCGAAAGCCGGTAGCTGACGGGTGTACCGGTGCCAATGTTTCCAAGCGCTTGATTGAGCCTGATACATAGAGCGTGAACTTCGGGGGGCTGCCTTCTTCCGGCAATCACCAGCGACAGTCTCCGATAACTCAAAAGATCATCAGCCAGCGCGCTGACCAGATCCCGGTTGAAACTACCATCGCCGTCAGATGACGGGATCCCGGAATCCAAACCCTTCTCAGCCAGCACCCGGCCAAGTACCGCCATGAAGTGCTGCACGTCGCGACCCGCGCAGCGCACTCGATGATCGGCCATCATGCCGGTGACAGTCAGGTTTGGCTCGACCGCATAGAGACGGCTCATGTTATCTTGTTGATTGCGAACTCGACGTCCTCCGGAGAACACATTGGTATTGTCTATCGCCTCGCTTTCGGCGCCGAGGAAATCACAGTCAAGTGCCAGAATCCTCCGGGCGCGTCCGAAGTAGTACACCGGCTGAAGCACCTGGCCGGTGGCCATCTCGATACCTCTGTAAATATTCTCATCGGAGATCGGCTCCCAGGCAACCCATTTCGCTTTCGGAAAAGTCTCGTGAAACTGGCGCTTCAGGCGCGCCAGAGTCGGCGAGTTGTACGATTCGGAGAGAACCGCCAGTCCTTCGCCGCCATTAGCTTTGTACTTCGCGTGCTGTTCTTTCCACCAGACCGCAAAATCACCCCAGGTCGATTCTCTGCCTTTATGCAGGACTGACTTGGAGCGATCGGGATCATACAAATCGAGCAGCGACGCCTGTACCAGCGGGTTGACCGCGCCCCGTGACGACGGGTGTAGCTCGTTGCCCTGAATAAATGTAGGACGGCCTTCATAGGTCGTGACAACTACGCCGTAAGCCGACAAACCGAGCGGCATGGTAGTGGCGTAGTAGTTCGGCACGCCCGGATCAATCTCCTCAGGGCGAGTCACGTACGGGACAATCTTTTCTACCGGACTGCGGCACGAAGTTAATCCGGCCAAGGCCAGCGACGCCCCCATCGTGGTCAGAAACGACCGCCTCGACCAGGCGTTGTTCGCTAGTTCGACAGTTCCCGCTGGAAATTCGCGGTGCAGGAATTCCTTGAACTGCTCTGTCTCCGCCAACTGTTCCAGCGATCGCCAGTATTCTTTTTCGTTCGCTTCCATCGTTCCGATCTATCTATGACACTCCGAACATGCGGTCGGAGGCGCAATTTGCTTCTCGTCCTTCCAACCCGCCACCCACTGGGCATGGTCAGCCGGTTCTTCCCATTTCATGTTGGTGACCTGACTGACCGGCCGCAGATTGGCATCAGGGTTCCGGTGACAATCCAGACACCAACTCATGCTGAGCGGTTTGACCAGCATTATCTCATCCATCTGGGTAACATCGCCGTGGCAACTTATGCAGCCCACACCGGCATTGATGTGCGCCGAGTGATTGAAGTAGGCGAAGTCCGGCAGATTATGCACTCGAATCCATTCCATCGGTTGGCCGGTAGTGAAGCTGTTTCGCACCAGAGCCAGTTTTTCGCTTTCGGTTTTGACCATCGTATGACAGTTCATGCAAGTCCTGGTCGGAGGAATATTGGCGTGAGCCTGTCGCTCGACACTGGTGTGGCAGTAGCGGCAGTCAATCCCCAGATCCCCGGCATGGATCATATGACTGTACGGCACCGGCTGATGCGGCCGGTATCCAACTGCGGTATACTCCGGTGAGAAGTAGTACCAGACAAATCCGATCGCGCCGATCAAAGCACAAACGCCGCCGATAGCAGTCGCTGTCGGTATCCGATTGGACCATTTGGGAAAAATCTGCGCCAAGAGCACTGCCCTATGTCTCTATCCCGACACAACGTTGCGCGACCAAATCCTTGTCAACCTGCACGCCGGCCAGAATAACGAAGGATCGACTACACTTGTCAATAATTTCCTCTAACTAACACACAACATCTAATGACATCGCGGCACCTCGGTCGTTCCATCCTGATGCTGCTCGATCTTCGGACTCACATACGGAATGCCCAGCGACATGCCACGCAGAATAAACAGCGCCCCCAGAAGCACGGCGCCCACGGGTATCATGCGGCGCAGTTTGGTTCGCACTCCGACGCCTAACAGACCGCCGACCAACGACACGGCCAGCATCACCGGGAAAGTACCCAGCCCAAACACGGCCATATACAGAGCGCCTTGTGAAGGTTGACCGGTAGTAACTGCTCCCGCGAGCGCGACATATACGAGACCACACGGCAGGAACCCGTTGAGCAGCCCGACGGCGAACAGGGCGCTGGTCGAGCTGCGACCGAACAACCGGCTCCAAAGCCGCTTGAGTGGCTCGAAAAGGCGGGCGTGCAGTCTCGCACCAGTCAGCAAAGCGCCGAAACGACTGGGCAGGATCACGGCCATCAGGATGAGCACCCCGAGGACTATCGAGACAACCTGCTGGTATCCGGACACGTGCACGGTGCGGCCGATCAGTCCTGCACTCAACCCGAGCACAGCATAGGTCAGGATGCGCCCTAAATTGTAGACTATCCGCCCGACTACGTGTCTGACTCGTGAGGTTCGGCCGATCGGCAGCGCCACCGCAATCGGGCCGCACATGCCGATACAGTGCAAACTTCCCGCCAGACCGACAATTAACGCTGACCAGAGTTCCATAACCTCTCACCTACGGAAGCATCAAGCGCTTCTGGTAATAATACCCTACCGAATCGACTTGCCAGTCAACCTCAATCCGCCACAATCCCGAAACGAGATCCGCCACCGGAATTTCCTGTGCGCCGAAAGTGTCTGGCTGGATTGGCCAGCGCCGATCAAGGGAGGCGTTCGATGGTCGCAACATACGCACTTCACCAACGACATCCCGACGAGGATTGACATTCGGGAATCTGACAACGATCAACCCGCTGCCTGCTTGATGCTCAACCACTACTGAGGTGTCTTTCTCTGCAGTGTGCCTTATCTGATCGATGCGAGACTGGTAGGCCAGTCCCTTTTCATACGGGTGGTCCTCTTCAATCTCAGATTTCTGCAATGAGACGTACAAAACCACCCCCAGTACAGAACAAACGAAGGCTCCATACAAAGCGAACGCCCCAGTTTCCCAGGCTCGACTTTTCTTTACCCCAGTCGTCGTAGCTGTCCGATTCCGGGGATCTTCTGCTTCGGAGTCAGTAGGTGTTTTCACTCTGCGACCCTCAGGGTGAGACCAATACTCCTTGAGGCGGCCGGGCGTTGGGTGGGTTGGTGCCGCGCAAGGTCAGAATATAACTGGCGACGTTGATTATCTCCGCTTCCTTCAAAGTACCCTGCCAGGGCACCATCCCCTTGGCCGGATAGCCGTACTTAGCACTGCGCACTACGTCGGAGATTGCTCCTCCATGCAACCAGTAATCGTCGGTCAGATTCGGACCGACACCCCCTTCGCCCAGCCTGCCGTGGCATTGGGAACAGATGTTCTTGAACGTTCTTTCGCCGTCGGCCAACTGAGTCGGGTCCGCAATCGCAACGTAGGTCAGAGTGTCGGTCTCGTGGGTAAGAAACACAGTCGCCTTCTGCGGTTTGGACAACGCCAGGAATCTCGGAGTGCGGTTACCGTCCGGCGCGTATAGAGGAGAGCGGTACTGGGGCAATATCCCCAACAGTTTTTGGTCCGCCGCTGTGATCCGAACGAAAGTCGGATCGATCTCGCGACGCCACTCATCTTCCTGGAGATAGCCGACTTTCAAGACGTGATAGTAGACCATGTATACTACCGAGATGATGATTGACACAAAGAATAGATAAACCCACCAGCGGGGCATGGAATTGTTCATCTCGCGAATGCCGTCGTAATCGTCGTGCGGCACGTCTTCATGCTCGCTCATGAGTCGTCTCCCTGCCGGTCATCGGTTCGCACCATGTTTCCGGAAGTCGCATCCACCGCACTATCGTCGAGAGGTAAACGACTGGCATAATCGATTTCACTGTTCCGCATTCGCCAGGTAAGAACTATTGCAACCAGAAAGGCGCACACAAATATGAACAACCCAACGAACGGATAGATTCCTATACCCTCAATCGATTGCAGAACGTCCTTCAGCATAACTGCTCGTTACTTTCCGCCTGTCGTATCTACCACCTCAATATCCGTCCCGAGTCGTTGGAGATACGCAATCAAGGCTACCAGATTAGAGCGCGGATTTGCTGTGATTCCGGCTTCGCCCAAACCAGTGATAATCACGTGCGCCTGCTTCTCCATGTCGGCTACCGCCAGCGAATCATATCCGTCGAGATACGGCACCCCCAGCTTCCGCATGGCACGGATCTTGGCCGGCGTATTATCTGCGTCTACCTGTTGGTGAGCCAGCCATGGAAAGTGCGGCATGATCGAACCCGGCGACATGCTGGTCGGGTCAATCATATGGTTCCAATGCCAGGCATCGGGGTATTTCTTGCCCACTCGGTGCAGATCCGGACCGGTTCGCTTGGAACCCCACTGGAACGGATGGTCATAGACAAATTCACCCGCCTTGGAATATTCTCCATACCTCTCGGTCTCAGAGCGAAACGGCCGGATCATCTGGGAATGGCAGTTGTAACATCCCTCGGCCACATAGATATCCCGCCCCTCAAGCTCAAGCGGCGTGTACGGCTTGACGCTCGATATGGTCGGAATATTAGATTTGACCAGGAACGTAGGTATGATCTCGACCAAGCCGCCGATCGCTACTACTACTGCAGCGATAATCAGGAACAGAATCGGCTTGCGCTCGACCACGCGATGCTTGGAGGAGTCGTGCTCCCCATGCGGCATTCGATTGTCCAGCGCCGGCGCCTCGGCCGCTTCCTCGCGGATCAACTTGCCCTGCTTCATGGTACGCGTCAGGTTAATCACACAGATTACCGTACCGATCAGATACAACAGACCACCGGCTGCGCGAATCACAAACATCGGCAGAATCTGCAAGACTGTATCCAAAAATTTAGGATACAGCAAGAGACCTTCAGGAGTGAACTGCCTCAACATGAGACTCTGCGTGATTCCGGCAAAGTACAAAGGCAGTACGTACACCAGTATGCCGAGGAAGCCGATCCAGAAATGATACTCGGCCAGTTTTTTCGACCACAGCGTGGTGCCGTATAAGCGGGGTACCAGCCAGTACAGCATCCCAAACGTGAGAAAGCCGTTCCATCCCAGTGCGCCCACGTGTACGTGCGCGATGGTCCAATCGGTGTAGTGTGAGATGGCATTGACCGACTTGATCGCCAACATCGGACCCTCAAACGTAGCCATCCCATAAGCGACAACCGCCACCACCAGAAACTTCAAGGTTGGGTCGTCGCGTACCTTGTCCCAGGCGCCTCGAAAAGTCAGCAGGCCGTTAAGCATGCCGCCCCACGAAGGCGCGAGCAGCATGAGTGAAAAAACCGTCCCAAGCGACTGCGCCCAGTCCGGCAACGCGGTGTAGAGCAAGTGATGCGGCCCGGCCCAAATATAGATGAATATCAGCGACCAGAAGTGGATGATGGAAAGTCGATAGGAGAAGATAGGACGGTTCGCCGCTTTCGGCACAAAGTAGTACATCAGACCCAGATACGGAGTCGTGAGAAAGAACGCCACGGCATTGTGGCCGTACCACCATTGCACAAGCGCATCCTGCACCCCGGCATAAACCGGATAGCTCTTCCAAAGGGTCACCGGCAGTTCAATTGAATTGACCACGTGGAGAATTGCCACGGTAATGAAGGTCGCTATGTAAAACCAGATAGCGACATACATGTGTCGTTCGCGCCGCCTGATGATCGTCCCAAACATGTTCCAGCCGAAAATCATCCAGATAACCGTGATGGCGATATCAATAGGCCATTCCAGTTCGGCGTACTCTTTACCCGCCGTGATGCCGGTTGTGAAAGTCAGCGCCGCTGAAACGATAATCAATTGCCAGCCCCAGAAATTGATCTTACTGAGCAGGTCATTGTACATGCGGGCCTTGCACAGACGTTGCAGGGAATAGTAGACACCGGCGAAAATCGCGTTGCCCACAAAAGCGAAAATCACGGCATTGGTGTGCAGCGGTCGAATGCGGCTGAAGGTAGTCGGCCCGAATCCGAAGTTCAGTTGCGGCAAGAACAACTGTGTAGCCGCCAACAAACCGACCGACATCCCCACCACGCCCCAGAAAATCGTGGCGATGGTGAAATTCCTCACGATTGTATTGTCGTACTTGAATGTCTCTATCGCCATGCGGCACTACTCCTGTGATCTGCTTGATTGCTTCTCAGTGGTTCCTGACTCAAACAGCATTCTGATGGCCGGCGTAGTCAGGTCATCGAACTGGCCGCGCCGGAGCGCCCAAATGAACGCCACCAAAAAACCGGTGGCTGCCCCCAGCGAACAACCTATCAGAACAAGCATGACTTCCATATCAAACAATACCTCGACGTCGGGCAAGGTAACCAGTCGCCAGCGTTGTGAAAAGCACAACTGTCACGGAACTAAGCGGCATTAGGATTGCCGCAATCACCGGCGACAGCAGCCCCTGGACCGCGAAACCCAGCCCTATCAGGTTGTAAACCAGCGAAATGCCAAGACTGATCCGGATAATTGTCATCGTATTCCGGGCCAGACCAATCAGTTGCGGCAAACGGCGGAAACTGCGCGCGCTCAGAACTCCGTCCGACGCAGGTGCGAAAGTGGCATCATCTTCAACGACTGTCAGACCGACCGTCGCGACTTTCAAAGCCCCTGCGTCGTTAAGACCGTCACCCACCATGATTACCTGCTCACCCGACTGGATCTTGTTACTGACAAAGTGGAGTTTGTCTGCGGGCGATTGGTTGAAGCGCAGTTCGGGGCCGGTACCAAAGACTCCACGCACTCGGTCGCGATCTCCCTCGTGGTCGCCGGAGATCAGAGAAATCTCGCAGTGCTCTGCCAATTCGCTCACGACCTCACTCAGACCGGGACGAAAAAGATTCGCAAAACGATAGCAACCTGCCACTACACCATCGATAGAGATATAGACAACATTTGACTCACCATACTCCTGTGCCATCGACCCCACGTACTCCGCCGAACCAACTTTGACTCGATGACCATCGACCTCAGCCTGCAAGCCCCGCCCCGGTTGTTCGGCAAAATCAGAAGTGGGAAGTTCTTGTGAATCAGCGAACACTTCTCGTAGCAGAGTCGAAAGCGGATGAGTTGACTGCCGAACAATCGAGTAAACCATCGCTTTCTCGATCTCGGTCAACGGTCGCCCCACATATTCAGGCGCGGAAACGCCCGACTGGGTGATCGTGCCGGTCTTGTCGAAGACCAGCGCCGTCGCCGATGCCAGCCGCTCGACAACCGCGCTGTCCTTGAGGAAGAACCTCGCCTGGCCCATCAGTCGCTGGGCCGTACCCAGAGCAAACGGTGACGCCAGCGCGAGAGCACACGGACATGCTACAATCAATACTGATGTGGTTGTCAACATCACTTTGGCGGGATCAATCATCCACCAGACGGCAGCCGTCACGGCAGCAATAGCCAGCACCCCCGGAGTGAAGTGTCGCCCGATCTTATTGACCAGGGTTTCCAGCGCGGGATATCGACGCACCGCCGCTTCGGTCTCTTCCCAGAGCTGCAGAAGATAACTTCGCGACGGTTCCCTGGTCACTTCGACCTCGATCACCGGCCCGACCTGTCGCCCACCGGCAAAGAGCCTGTCTCCTTCAGACACCTGCATCGGCGCTGACTCGCCCGTGACGAAACTATAGTCGATCTGCGCCGGGCCGGTAAGAAGAATGCCGTCGGCTGGAATGATTTCGTGGTTCCGCAGCACGATCGTATCACCAATGGCGATCTCATCGAGCGGAATGCTCTGCTCACTATCAGCGATCCTTCGCATAACTGCAATCGGCAGGTAGGAGCGATAACCTCGCTCGAACGCCAGCGAGAAATAGGTCTTCTTCTGATAAAGACGCCCCACCAGCAGCAGAAACACCAGAGCGACGAGCGAATCCATGTAGCCCGCGCCGTGCAAAACAAGTATCTCGTAGATCGAGTAAGCAAACGTTACCGCGATTCCCAGCGCAATCGGCACATCCATGTTAAGCTGACGCTGCCGAAGACCCTTTATGGCTGGACGGAAGAACTCAAGAGCACTGTAGAAGACGACCGCTATCGCGAGCACGATTTTCAGATAGTCAAACAGCCGATTGACCGAAAGATCGCTCGTCGCGTCCAACCCGAGATACCGAGGAAAACTCAGGAGCATGATGTTTCCGAAGCAGAACCCTGCCACAGCCAAACGGCCATAGAGTGCGCGATAGGAGCGGTCCGGCTTGCTCTTGTCCAGGTCAGAGTGCCGGATCTCCGGTTCATACCCTATCGACCCCAGCAAGGCGACCAGCCTGCTCAATGGGAGTTTGTCGATCTGAAAAGCTATTGATACCTGCCGTCTCGGGAAATCCACCCGCGAAGAAAGTACCGCTTCGTGCAACCTGTGCAGATTCTCCAGCAGCCAGATGCAGGAACTGCAGTGTATCTGAGGAATCGAGAATGTCACCCTGGCCGTGCGGCCATTATCGAAATCCGTCAGGCGGGACTTCACGCTGTCACGGTCAAGGTAGGCAAACCGATCGGTTCGGCGGGCCAGATCAGGCTTGAGTCCGGGCTTGTCTTCGAGTGAATAGTAGGTTCCCAGCCCGCTCGCATGCAAGAGTGAATAAACCGTCTCGCAACCCGAGCAGCAGAACCATCGGCCTTCATGCCCCAGTCTGCCCTGACCGCACAAGTCGCCGCAATGGGCACAGACACTCGCCGCCTGTCTCAATTGATCTGGTTCCGATGCCTTTATCGCCTTGTCCGACATTGCAATACTGCCAGTTTCTGCTGCCTCGTCGAAAACTTAAATTCCCGGTCATCTTATACTTGCCCGGTCCACCATTTGTGAACATATAGGATTTGGATTTGTTCGGCAAGACTAAGTCTTTCGAAAGAGTCATCAATCCGGTACCCTTATCTTGCTGAAGGGCACTTGATGATGCTCCACACAACGGAATCTTGAAAGAAGGTTGCACATGAAAGAACGCAAACTAACGACGCCAGACGGCTACGACCTCTCCTCCCAACGGCTGGTCGCTTCTTTTGCCTCACAATTGGACGATCAGCTTCGCAGACTCAAAGAGGCGGTGGCGGAATTGAGCACCACACATTTTGAGTGGCAGCCGCATCCGGGGGTCAACACGGTCGGCATGCTGTTGGCCCACATAGCGGTAGCCGAAGCCTTCTGGATCAACGTTGCTCCGGCAGGGATACCCCTTGAACCGGACGGCGACAATCTGATTCTGAGGATCATAGGCATCCGCATGGACGACGACGGCCTGCCATTGAAGCCCAGCGGCCACCATCCCGCCACACTATCTGGAAAGACCCTCGCCGATTACCTGAATATACTGGACAAAATGCGCGCGGCCACAAACGCAGCCATACGGACATGGCACGATGCCGACCTTGACCACGACTACACGCTGAGAGACGCAACCGTAACTCGTTCCTGGACGCTCTATCACATTCTGGAGCATCTTGCCGCGCACTACGGCCAGATACTGCTTATGAAGCACCTGATGCGCGACGCGGGAGTGCTTGAGCACCAAACAAAGTAGGTCAAAAACCTGTGGTTTCGGCTCTCAATCAGAGTACCCGGCAGATGCCCACATCTGCCGGTGTCTACTGGATTAGAATCTCAATAATGGTAGGCTTGGTCTCTGAGTTCCGCACCCTACTGCACCACCGCCACGGCGCGCCGCGCTGAGGCCAGCAACGGCTCGACTGAGATACCACTCCCCACCGCTCGCTGCATCCACAATTCCGGAGTGATCGATCCCAGCAGGCACATCCGCTCCATCTCGGTACCCAGGTTGCGCGTTTTGAAGAATGCTTCCACCTGGAATTGTATCAAAGAGCCTATGGTGTAGTCCGGAAGATACATCGAGTAACTTATCATGTGCGAATAAACCGCCAGCAGATCCGAATCCCTGATGCCGAACGCCGCCGCGTAGTAGTCGTTCCAAACCTGCTTCGCAATCGCGATCACCGCTTCTTTCAACTCTGTGGCAGTGGCGTCGGGGTGGTCGTACATCCAATGCCAGACCTTCATATCAACCAGCGACACGGCCGCAATCTCACAGGTACCCCAGTAATCGTCCAGCGCCTTCAGATGAACAGCGTTCGCGCTGGTGTCGGGTATCCCCAACAACTCCAGATCTTTTGCCTGAAACACAAACGCGAATCCCTCGGTGAAGGCCGTATTGGGTACTCCGCCCAGCAGTGAATGATCGATCTTGCAGGTGGAGAACACCTGCTCGACGTTGTGTCCCAATTCATGAATGGCGATGTTGTAACCCTTGTAGTCCATGCCGGCTGAAGGAATCCGTGTGCGAAGATGAGCCTTGTCGGACCGCATGGAGGGTCCTGCCGCATGGCCGGCGCCGCGCGACGGATCAACTTCGATTTTCGACGCCACGTACCGCGCAGTGGAATCGGCAAAACCCAGCTGTGTCAGGATTCGGACTATCCCATGTTGAAACGCCTCGACGGTCGGGTACTTGGCCTTCACGATACTGTCCAGCACTTCCGCATTCATACTGGCGCGGGGTTTGAAACCGTCGTACCAGATATCAAACGGCTGCAGGGGCCGACCCAGCCGCTTCTCGACTATGTGCGCGGTAGCCGGCAACAAATCGGACGACAGAATAGAGACAAACATCTGCTCTACCTGTGCCTCGGGCATTTCCCGATTCCTCTGGAAGCGACGGTCCATAAGCGTAGGTGTCGACGGGTAGTATTTATCCGACTGCCGCTGCGCGCGGAATATACCCAGAAATCGTTCGTACCGAGTGTCCGGCTCAGGCATGTTGTCAACTTTGGTTCCCGCCTGACCGGGGCGCGACCAGCCGTCACGAGCAGCTCCATCGGCCACCGGCGAAATAGTGACTTCGTTGGTCGACAGCTTCCAATCCACCGCCGGATTGTTAATCACCGCACGGGGCACCTGCTGCCGGATGATCCGCGACATAACATCGAAGATCATCTCCTGCTTGGGCAGGCCATTCGGATCGGAGTAAAGAGATTTCAACTCGTCACGGAGATTCCAGTGTGTGATCAGGCGCATGCCTGCCGGAAATGGCCGCTCTCCCTTCTGATCAAGCAGGTGATGCATCCAGATGTTGTAGTCGCGAATATAATCTCCGGCGGCCTGATAGGCATCCGTCAACACTTGTGAGATTTCGGGCGGGACCCGATCGCGATACCTCTGCGCCAGCCGAACCTGCGCCCACTCATCTCTGGTCAGAGCCGGTCCAAGCTTGAGCAGATCATCGAGGGCGTAGAGCGGGTAGTTGAGCAGAATGATGAACGCAATCCTGATCTTGAACATGTCGTCGTTGACATGAGCATACGGAGAATAGCGGGCGATAGCCTGGTCGATAGGCAGGATCGGCCCGGTCTCGACATCCTGATTCCACTGGAGATCGCGGCCCATCTCGCCGAAATGACCGTCGATGCTTTCATAGGCTGTCTCCAGATGATCCGCCGTTTGCTGCAAGAGAACCGGATCAGAGATGAAATTCTCGCGGCAAAAATCGGCGAACTCCTCAGGGGAGCCGTCCTCGGCGCGCCAGAGCTGCGCTACCTGCCGCACCCCGCGCTCGAACCTTTCCACATTCGTCTTGCCGTTCTGCTCGACATACTGGTTGATCAGCGCTTGAATCTGCACATCAGAGACGAACTTTTCCTGTGCGAGCGCGGACATCGCCAGCGACGCCGCTACTACTACAAAGGCGAAAATCTTCCACATCACATGTACCATCCTTCTATTCTTGCTGCACACTAAGCTGGCACAAGTTACACCTCGCTGCCTCCACCGGCAACGGCAAAGTTCGCGTAGGTCGAAACCAGACCGCTTCGGGCGGTTTCGACATCTTGGCTAAGTTGCGTCAGGTCCTGACTCCGACGAAGTCGGGGTTGTGACCTGACGCTGCAACACATTCGAGCGTAAGGGCGTCGGTTCACACGACCCCGAAGAAATCGGTGGCGCAGGAACCGACGCAACGAGCTTTGCAGCTTATGTGACAGCCTCGGGAAGTCTGCCGCGCACAAAGCACGATGTCTGCGTTGCTCGCTGCTCCCTTCCGTCATCCCCCGTCTTTTTCTCGTCATCCTCCGTGCAGACGGGGGACCCATGTCCACTCGCGCTTGATTTGAAGTGATTTTCCTGATGACAGCGTCGTCTGCAAAGACTATCTTAGAATGAACGGAATGCTATGAACACTTACGTCGGGTCAGAATCCAATCCCGCTGCAAGCGGCTGGGGCACCCAAGAGTGGGCCATTCGAGTTTTATTGCTTTGACACTACCAACCTACCCAACCGGATTGACATGGGTCCGTTAAGTCCGTATCGTGCTCCAGGCGTAGAATCAGTTCCCAAGGAGATTGACAGGTGAAAAACGCGATTTGGTTGATGGCAGGGTTGTTGTCAGCATTGACTGTCGGTGCACAGGCTGAGCCACAGGCGCTCAATTCCATAGCCGAGGCCTATGTCAAACTGGTACTGAAAGTCGGTCTCTATGATCCCATCTATGTCGATTCTTATTACGGCCCGAACGAATGGCGGCCGACCGATAGCCGTCCCGCTTCCGTGGCCTACCCGCTGGACCAGCTTGCAGGCGAAACAGACACGCTGATTGCGCGCATGAAGATACTCGCCGATTCAACGCCGAACCGGATGCGGTATGACTTTCTCCTCTCACAACTTACGTCAGTGCGCGGAACCATCGACAGACTTTCGGGAAAGAAAATGTCATTCGATGAGGAATCTAAGGTGCTGTTTGACGCTGTCGCTGCATCCGTTGCAGTCAATACTGACAGTCTCATGAAGCAACTTGACAGTCTTCTCCCTGGAACTGGCAGCATCCCGGAGAGGCTTGACACCTTGCGTTCTCGTTTGGTTGTTCCCGGGCCACTGGTCGACACCGTCCTCAGAACAGCCATGAACGAGGTTCGCAAAAGAAGCAGCGAGCTTCTTGATTTGCCTGTCGACGAGAGCATCACTATCGAGTATGTGACCAATCAACCCTGGGGCGGCTATAACCGCTACCAAGGCAATAGCCACAGCCTGATTTCGATAAATCTCGACATGCCCTTCCATGTGTATAGTGCCGTTGGTTACGCCTCCCACGAAGGTTACCCCGGACACCATGTCCAGGGAATAGTCGGAGAAAAGCGATTTGTCCAGGATAGTGGCTGGATGGAATTCTCTGTCTCTCCACTTTACAGCCCCTCGGCTATCATTGCTGAGGGCATGGCCAATTACGCGAGTGATGCGCTGTTTACCCCCGCTGAGAAACTCGATTTCGAGATGAGAGTGCTGTATCCCCTTGCCGGTCTCGATTCGTCACTGGCCCGGGTCTATTTCAACGTAGGCCGGGTTCTGAAAGCACTCGACCGCTCTGAGATCGATATTGCACGAGATTATCTCGATGGCAAGATGGACCGCCGGGGAACAGTGCGTCGTTTAGTACAATACAGGCTCATGAACGAAACGGATGCGGACCATTTCGTCGGTTTCTACGAGGAATTCCGCAGCTACACGATTACCTACGTAGTAGGCGAAGAGAAGGTTCGCGGATTCGTCGAGGATTCGATTTCTGCGGGAGATATCACTGCCCGACGCGCGCGATTTGCGAAGATTCTCACCACACCGTATACGCCGACGAACCTGGCCAAGGACAATTAACAGTACAACTTGTCTCTCACGTCACTGCGCCGGCGCGGACACGCTTCTTCACCAAGCGGGCGATACGCTCGATCCCCTGCGCGATCTGCAGCTCCGTCGGATATGAGTAGTTCAATCGCATCTCGTTCTTGCCCGAACCATCGGTATAGAAACCGGTGCCTATCACATAGGCGACCCGCTCTTCAACTGCCTCTTTGAGAATCTCCAGCGAATCCATGTAGTTAGGAAGCCGCAGCCAGAGGAACATGCCTCCCTCGGGCCGAGACCACCAGATACCGTCAATCCCGGACATGTGCTGTTCGAGAGCCTTCAGCATGACTTTCGCTTTCCTGGCATAGAGCTGCCTGGCGATCCCGATCTGCTTTTCGACATGGCCGTCCATCAGCAGGTACCCGGCCATAATTGACGTAAACGCCGCCGTACACAGATCGGTCCCTTGTTTGGCTATGACGAGCTTGTCCAGAATCTGCGGCGGCCCGACAATCCAGCCCAATCGAAAACCGGGTGAGAAGATCTTCGAGAAAGTCTTCATCTGCACTACCCGACCGTCGGTATCCAGCGAGCGCAGCGATGGAATGAGTTCACCCTCAAACCTCAACTCGCGATACGGGCTGTCTTCGATAATCAGAAGATTGTGCTTCCGGGCGATTTCCAGCACCCGATGACGACGCTCCAGCGAGAGGTTAATCCCCGACGGATTCTGGAAATCGGGAATCAAATAGATGAACTTCGGCCTTCTTCCCGCAGCTACGAGCTCGGCAATCTCATGCTCCAATTTGTCAGGGACGATTCCATCCTGGTCGGTGTCCACACCGTGGAAATCGGCGCCGAACGCGCGAAAGGCCTGGATCGTACCGACATAGGTGGGACGCTCGACAATGATCGGGTCACCCAAATCGATGAATATCTTGGCGAGCAGATCGAGCGCTTGTTGCGATGACGCCACCACCAGAATCTCCTCCGGGGCGGCCTTCTCTCCCTGACGACCCATGAACAACGATAACTGCTCCCTCAGAAACGGCTCGCCCTCGGTCGGACTATATTGCAGCGCAAGGCTGCCTCGCTCACGGATGGCGCGAATCGAAGCAGCTTCGACTGCTTCATACGGGAATATCGCCGGATCGGGCAGACCGCCCCCGAAGGAGATTGTGTCCGGCATTCGGGTCAACTTGAGAAGCTCTCTGATTTCACTCCGGCGGAGCCGGCCGGCCATCGACGAATACCTGATGTCTATTTCCATCTCTGTCCTCGACAAGAAAAAGTGCGCGTTTCAAAATACCTCTTGACTCGATAGTGATATTACATAAATTGAGACAAGAGTGTTACAATTTTATTGTCCCAATGACAATAAATCGTGAATATGTGCACTGACTCGCCAAGAGGATCACGATGGCGACGTAACCTTTTGTCTATGTGGTTATTAAGATATGAATGATACAAACTGGAAACCCGGCTTTGAAGGGAGTGACCAATCTCTTTATGTCTGGTTGTCCCGGGCTATTTCTACTGATGTCGAGCGCGGCGTTCTGAAAGTCGGCACTCGGCTTCCCACTCATCGGGAGATGGCGGATACGCTGGGAGTAGCTGTCGGAACAGTCACGCGGGCCTATTCTGAAGCCGAACGGCGCGGTCTGATCCGAGGCGAGGGTCGACGTGGAACGTTTGTCGGACCGCCCCAGACCAGCCGGTCCATACTCTCTGCCATGGTCCGTGGCTCGGCACACGGTGTGGATCTCAGCAAGAACCATCCCTCGAATCATCTCGACCCGGACCTGGCTGGAGCAATCCGTCGAATCGCACGAGAAAAGGAAGTGCAGGCACTGCTTGAGTATCCCCCGGCGGCCGGAATGGAGCACCACCGCGAGGCTGGCGCCAAATGGCTCAATCAGCTTGGGGCAGCGGCCGAGCCTGAATCGGTCTTCATCACGGCGGGGGCACAGCACGCTCTCTCCGTCGTCTTTGCAGCGGAAACTCGGCGGGGAGACATTATCGCCGCGGAAAATCTTACTTATCCGGGTGTAAGAGCGGTCGCTGAGCAGTTTGACTTGCAGACTGTTGGTATTTCTACGGATGAACAGGGGTTGATTCCCGACGCCCTCGAATCGGTTTGCCGCCAGCGTTCCATACGTTTGCTATACTGCAACCCGTCCGTTTCCAACCCGACCAACACACTCAGTTCGCTGTCGCGGCGACAGGGCCTTGCCACAGTGGCCGAGAAATACGGCCTCACGATTGTCGAAGACGAAATCATGCGGCCACTACTGCCCGAACATCCCGGTTTCATCGCCGACCTGCTTCCTGAGCAAACCTACCTGGTGATCTCGGCCTCCAAAGCCGTGGCGGCGGGTTTGCGAGTAGGTTTTGTTCGTGCACCAGCCAAGTCGCACCAGAAGATGGTAGATAGTCTCAACGCCTCCTGTCTCGGCGTTCCCCCTCTGATGGCCGAGTTGTTTTCGACCTGGCTCGAAGATGGCACGATCGATGCGATTGTCGCTCGCCGACGAAGTGACACCTCAGCAAGACAGAAGCTGGCAGCCGAACTGCTGGCCGGTTTCAGACATCGAGGGCATCCGGTCAGCTACCATGTCTGGCTCGAACTTCCGGAAGGGTGGACAGGCATGAAGCTGGCCCATGCGGCTCAGGCCAGGGGCACATCAGTTACTCCGGCGGAAGCTTTCGCCGTCGACAATCGCTCTCCCGTGAATGCAGTGCGGCTGTCGCTTGTGATGCCACCTACTCTCGACCTGCTCAGGAGCGGACTGAAGACAATTATCGATCTCTTGCGCGGCAACGCCGGGCACGAGATGGCCACTGTGTGAACAGGATGTTTTGTCGGCCTTTCGCAGTCAAAAAGCTTGACAAAAAACATTGATTCTCTCCATCATGCACTCTATGACAGAGTGGAGAGCTTTCCGATTGGCGTTTGCCGATCCAATCAAAGAACGGGCTCTACCGGGTTTCTTCGTGCTTTGTTTGACAGCGGCGACACTTTTCCCGCATGAACTGGCTCTTTCCGCCGGGATAAGCGGCCGGCTCACTTCGAGCGTCTACGGATTTGAGCAATCAGACCAATCACACTGGCGACCCTATCTGGGCATGAACGCGACCGCCTCTTTATGGCGACAGGGCGCCCACTCGGCGACTCTCCACTCCAACCTGCGCTGGACAAGCGACTTCTCGACCAAGTCATCACACGATCCCCAGACTTATGTTTATGATCTTAATGTCGAACTGGCCGGGTTCTTCAGCGGAAGCCGAGTGTACGCCGGACGGCAGTTCGTCTACTCTTCGATTGGAAGCGCTCTGATTGACGGGATTCGGTTCAAACAGAAACTGCCCGCTTCGTTCAATCTTGATCTCTATGGCGGCGCTGCGACGGCACACCAAACGCCGGAGAAGATTCAAGCCCTGAATGACTACGCTCTGGCCGGCGGTCGTCTCGGTTATCAAGCATCGTCTGCAACGAAGCTCGGTCTCAATTGGCTGTGGCGACGTTCAAATGGTAGCACGGCACAACACCGGGTCGGTCTTGACGGGCAGTGGTTGACCCGAAGAACTGAACTCTATGGGCGCGCAATTTACGACCTATCTGCAGTCGTAATCTCCGGTGCGTTGGCGCGCCTGACGGTTCGACCCGATCAGTGGAACATCTCCACTGAGCTTGACTGGCGGAAACCTTCAATTGATGCCAATTCGATCTTCAGTGTGATAAGCTCGGAGATGTACAAGGGTGTCCGATTGGACATCTCGCGCAAACTCCCGGCCGGACTGGCCGCAGTCGGTCAAATACACTGGGAACTCTTGCCGGGCGATGATAGCTGGCGCACGATGATCGGTGTCCAATCAGCCGCGATGATGCTCGGCTGGACGCATCGCGACGGTTACGGCGGCAAGAGCGATGGTTTGCGTGGTCAGGTCACGCTTAAGATCGGTTCGCGAGTCGAAGCCTATGCTTCGGTGTATTTATCACAGTACATGATTCAGCCCGAACCGTCTGATCGTATGGACGCGTACTCGTCCAGTTTCGGAACAGTATGGAAGCCCGGACGGGACATGCGAGTACGTGCCGAGGGACAGTTTTTGCGCAACGCCGTTAATGACAAGGATTGGCGAATATTCCTTCAAATCGCGAAGGAGTTTTCGCTCGGTTCTCAATCTTCCGAGGGGGACAGATGAACCGCATACGAGCGCGAGCAGCGCTCCTTCCCGTAATAGCGTTGTTCGTTGCCGCCGCGGGAATGCTCTCTGCGGGCGAGGACAAAGGCCCTCAGTCGTCGCTGATATTTCCTCACCCTCTGCACGTCGTCGAGCAGGGAATCGAGTGCGTCACTTGTCATGGCGGGATCGAAACCAGTGCTCGTGCCGAAGACCGGAATCTGCCTTCGATGGAGACCTGCTCGAACTGTCACGACACAGATGACGACAAACTGTGCGGAGAATGCCACCGCGATCCGGAGAATCCCACCGATGTTGAAACAGCTGAGCCGACGGTAAGCAACAATCACCAACGTCACCTTGCGGCCAAGATCGTATGCTCTGTTTGTCATGGCATGCCTTCTGTTGAACCGACCATTCCCAGCAAACCGACCTGCATGCGATGCCACAACGGTGTTCGCGCCGCGTCCGATTGCGCGTTATGCCATGAGCGTAAACAAACCTTGGCCAACCTCCACCCCTCCGGCTGGAAACATCAACATGCCGAACAAGCCGTCCTCGACCCGGATTGGTGCGCGGCATGCCACCGGCAGGAGCAGTTCTGCATCGACTGCCATCGGGGCGACAATCTGACCGGTAACATTCACGATCTCAACTATCGACTCACCCACGGGCTGGATGCGCAAGGCAAAGAATCAGACTGTTCGCGCTGCCATGATCGTCGGGCGTTCTGCAGCGAGTGCCACGATAGCGAAAACCGGATGCCGCTGGCTCATTCTACTATCGCCTGGCGCACCGAACATGGCGCTGCCGCCCGCAGAGACATCGAAAACTGTGCTTCGTGCCATGAAGCCGATGACCCCACCTGTGCGCGGTCGGGTTGCCATCTTGACTCCGACGGCCTGCGAGGTACCGATCAGCGTTTCCACGCACCCGATCTTGGACGTTTCGACAATCATGGTCCCTGGCACAACGATGACGGCTATTCTTGCTTTACTTGCCACACCAGCACGCACCAACCTGGCGCAGGTTTTTGCGGCTATTGCCATGGTGACAAGGATTGATAGTGATGCACTGGATTCGCACGCATACCTCTCACCTTCAGACAACGTTATGTACGGCCGCCACCGTGAGTCTTCTCTTCCTGCTCTTTGCTTGCAGCGACCAAAGATCTGTCAGCCAGCTTCCCGAAACACATCCGGACACATGGGTGAATCAGCAATCTCCCGATTTCCACGGCGCGGTGGCACGACAGAACGGCGTCGCCAGTTGTACCAGGTGCCATGGAACGGATTACGATGGCGGGCGAGTTGGCGTCTCTTGTATCAATTGCCATCTTACCAGCGGCGCTTGTATTGCATGTCATGGCGGTGTGGACAACACAACCGGCGCGCCGCCTGACGGTCTGCGCGGCCAGATCGACGATACCACTCTGGCTGTCGGAGCACACACGGTGCATCTGTCGGGTACTTCTAACGCCGCGGCAGTGTCGTGTTCTTCCTGTCATCTCGTTCCCATTACCTTCTTTGAATCATTTCATCTTGATCTCGACGGCGGTACGCTCGATTCAATCGCTGAGATTACATGGCAGGGTTACGCCGATGGCGGTGGAGCGTCGTGGAACAGAGATAACCGAACCTGCACCGGAACCTACTGCCACGGGAATTTCACCGGCGGGATTCACGGCAACGCTCCGATCTGGACCGCACCGGATCAGGCTCTGTGTGGCTCGTGTCACGATACTGGACCGGGCGCGGGCATTCTCAGCGAAGTTCACCAGATTCACTACGCGACTCTTGCCTTGCGCTGCGCTAATTGTCACAGCACGGTGGTGGATACAACTCTGGCTATCGTAGAACCGGCTCTTCATGTGAACGGCTCAGTAGATGTTCAGGCCTCCGATTCTGTCTTCTGCGACCAGTGTCACGGTACAACTGCGGCGGCCTGCACCCATTGTCATGGCGGAAATGACAACCCGACCGGCGCCCCACCGCGAGGTTTGCGCGGAGAGCTCCTCGCGTCCCAGCTCGCCGTCGGAGCGCACACAACGCATGTCGAGGGAAGCTATATCTCCGCCGGGTTCTCATGCAGCGAATGTCACATTACTCCCACTCGCCTCACTGATCCCGGACACTGGGAAGCAGATTCGCTGGCCGAAATCACTTGGGGGGCTCTGGCGGGCAGCGGCTCGCGGTGGGATCGTCCGGCTCAAGCGTGCCGTACCGTCTATTGTCATGGCAATTTCTCCGGCGGCTATGCCGGCAACTCACCCATTTGGACCGCGCCCGGACAAGCGGCGTGCGGATCATGCCATGATGATGGTGCCTCCCCCTTCGATCTTGGCGGCCGTCACGGAAAACACGTTATCGAGGAACAAATAGAGTGCTACCAGTGTCATGCCGCGACCGTAAACTCTGGACTGTCGATCATCAACAAATCAGTACACGTCGACGGCATCAAGACGGTGTCTTTTTCGTCCGGCCAGGGTACGTTTCAGAACGGCCGATGTTCAAACATCGGTTGCCACGATAACGAAGACTGGTAATTGCCGACTATCAACCACTCACACACCCGCCTATTCGCCAATACACGAGTGCGTGACATCCGCACCCGTCAAGCCCTCCAGATTCGGTCCCTGAGGCAGCGGTTTTCTCTGGGGTTCAAGCTGCTCAAGCGTCAGCGCATCATACAAGCGGCCATTGACCATTGTATACTGAACATTCTCTGATTGCCTGATGTCGGTCAACGGGTCCCCGTCAATGACTATAATGTCAGCCAGCAGCCCTGGCCGAATACTGCCCAATTCTCCATCCATTCCGACGGAACGTGCGCCCATCCAGGTAGCGCAACGCAACGCCTCGTGATTGGTCATACCGCCCTGCTGCAGCATCCAGAGTTCCCAATGAGCGCCGAGACCCTGCATTTGACCGTGCGCGCCGAGTTCAACGTTGCCACCCCGATGAAGAATATCCGTCGCCACTTTAGCCAGGGAAAAATGATGATACTCCGATTCGGGCGCCATGGGACGACGAATCGAACGAGGATCGAGCACATTGCGCGGGACAAACCTGGCCAGACGCGCCTGTTGCCAGACGTTGCTGTGCTGGTACCAGTAGTTTTCGCCCCACAGACCGCCATAACCCACGATCAACGTCGGCGTATATCCCGTCCCAAAACGGCTGGCCAGGCGCAACTCCGGATCGTACAGCGGCGCTACCGGGAACGGATGCTCCAACGTCGTGTGGCCATCGAGCAGCATCGTCATCATGTGGTTCAGCGTAGCGCCACCCTCAGGCACGACCATCACACCCAGCTCGTGGCCGGCCTTGATCACCATCTGTCTCTGCTCGCGCCTCGGCTGATTGTAGCTCTTGACCACGATCGCACCCCAGGCAGCCGTTCTCTTCACGGCACTCAAGGCATCTTCATACTTCTTTATTACCGTTTTGAAATTCCCTTCGGCGCCGTACAGAATGGTACCGGTGCTGAAAATGCGCGGCGCCAACAGCTTGCCCTGATTCTGAAGTTCCGCCTCGGCGAAGATCATCTCGCTATTATTACTGGGGTCGACCGTGGTCGTCACACCGTACGCCAGATTCGCCAGAAACGACCACATTTGCTGAGAATAAACGGATTGATTGCTCGACCCGGTATGAGCGTGGATGTCGATCAGACCCGGCATGAGAGTCTTGCCGGTAACATCGATGACCTTTGCACCGGCCGGGACCGCAATTTCATCGCGAGTGCCGACCTCAGCAATCCGATTGCCTTTCACATGAACTACGCCATCCTTGATGACCGACAGGTCGTTCATCGGGAGAATAGCGGCCCCGACGAAGTAGAGATCGGTGTTGGGAATGTCGGCTTTCTCGTCCCAAGTCAGATTCACCGTGACTGGCTTGTAGACGTGAGATGAATCCTTCACCAGCTTCGAAGTATCGGATTTTTTCTCGGCGTAGAGCGAATCGAGATCGGCGTAGGAAAGCTCCGGCCCCAGACTCCAATAGATGCTCTTGCTGTCTGCCGACCAGTTCAGATAGGTGCCGCCATCGGCCGACAGTTTCTTAACCGGCATATTCTGCATTTCCGGACTGACGTCCAGCGCGACGCTGATATGAGGATACGGCACGACATAAGTCTGCCATAGCTCCTGAAAAGCCAGCCAGTTTTCATCCGGCGACATCTTGAAGTCGATCGCCCGCTCGGAAAGCACATGGACGCGCCGGTCGGAACCCATTAGATCGACACTCACCAGCGCCGCTTTCTCGCCCTCACCGGAGATCAGGTAGATGCGCTGCCCATCACGCGAAAATCGCGGATTTCTTCCTTCTCTGGTGAGAAATCGAGGAGGCGTCAGACCATTGACATCGACAAGGTATATACCTGGTTCGTCCTGCCACAGACGGCCGCGATATCCATCGCCACTACCACGATGGTAGACCACCAGATTGCCGTCGGGCGAGAAGCTTGCTGTCACGTAATGCCCCGGGTCGGAAACCAGAACGCGTTCTTTTTTGCCATCTCGTCCTACCACGTTGACCGTGCCACCACTTGTGTCATTCCAGGTGGCGTACACGATTTGCCTGCCATCAGCCGACAAAGTGGGGGCAAATTCGTAGTGGCTGGTCTGTTTCGTAAGCCTTACGGGATTGCCGGACGGCAACCCCTTCTTGTACAAGTATCCCAACGCCTGGAAAATGACCTCGCGGCGATCCGGTGTCACTTGCGGCCTGCGAATCACTTTGACCGGGAACTTGTCCGCACCGATCTGCTGAGAGAAGCGCAGTGCTTTCGCGACTGTTTGAGTAACGTGTACCCGGAATGGAATCTCGGTGGGAGTCCCCGAGGTGACATCTACCCGCCAGACCTTCCCTTTGGCCCAAATCACTATGCTCTTGCCGTCAGGTGTCCAACTGAAACCGGGATAAACACCAAAAAGCGCCCAGATTTCCTGCTGGTCTTTATCGAGTCCGTCCCACAAATGTCGTATTAGTCCGGTGTGCAGATTGAACAACGACAGGACCGACTTACCCCGCACCCGACGCACGAATGCTATTGTCTTTCCATCAGGGCTGATCTGCGGACGACAGGCGCCACCATTGATCTGGATAATGTTCTGAACCTCATTAGACTGCAGGTCGAGACGGCGAATAACATAAATCGTCCTGTTCGGATCTTTGTTGTACTGGAAATCCGGACCCGGAGACATGTCTTCGGCCCAGTAGAGATACTTCCCGTCGGGCGAGAACACCGGCTCGTTGGCGTCCTGCTGGTCGTTTTTGCGCGTCGTGAGTTGCACGCCGTCGCCGCCTTCGGGGACCTTGTACAACCACATTTCCCCCGCTCCAATACTTCTCCTGCTGGTGAAGTGCTTCCTGGCAACAATGTACTTCCCGCTCGGATGCCAGGCCGGGTTGTTGAGCAGGCGAAAATCCTCTTTCGTGATTTGCGACCGCTCGGTGCCGTCGGCATTCATCATCCAGATATTGTCGCCGCCGCCCCGATCGCTCGTGAACAGGATTTTCTTTCCGTCGGGACTGAATCGCGGCTGCACTTCATAGGCCAGCCCACCGGAAAGCAGCACCGCGTCGCCGCCGGTAACAGGCATCTTGTAGATGTCACCGAGCAGGTCGAAAACTATCTCTCGCCCGTCCGGTGATACATCTACTGTAATCCAGGTTCCCTCGGCGGCCTCGAACTCGATAGTGTCACTTGGCACGTGAGGAAGATTGATGTCCCATTTCTCATCCGCCGCATCTTTCGATGCAACTTCCGAGGAGTCGCCGGAAGCGAAACTGGCGCTTCCCAGCAGCAGGCATAAGCCTGCGGCAAGTCCCAACATCGTGTTTGTCTTGAACATGGTGAATGATCCTGTCTTTGCGTCACACAGAATTGCGGTTTTCCCAGGACCCGTCTGTCAATCAGCGGAAACCAGAGGCCCCTGGGACCTGAGGGTCAAGTATAACGCCCGGCATCGCCAAACGCAACCGGTGGTTCACCCGGATTTTTCTTCGGAACAGCAGGGCCTTTCGACAGCTACTTTTCAATCTTTACTTGACAAACATGCGCCGTGTCGATAACTTGCATCCAGGACTCGGGCAAGCGCGGTAGGCAAACAACACGCTGGACTTCTCCGCGAGCAAAGAAGACATCTTGGTTCTTCGAAAGACAGATCGAAGCATCTAAAGAGTTGTCGTGGTTTGTTACTCGCGGACCGTTTTCTTGGCCCTTTGGACGAGGTAATCTCGCGTGATGGGTAACCTTTTCAGACTGTCATCTGTATCTTACCGATCTGATTGCAATTGCGTATCGGGCAGTCGCTCGATACAAATCACTCCGCATCGTACTTCGACAACGATTCTGAATTCTGTTCAACAAACCCCGGGCAGACGCTGCCCCCGGAGCAAGACTCCGCGGCTCGGCGCGGCCCGGCTAACTGCCCCACGGGCTTACCCCTTACATATGGAGGTTCCCCATGATCTTCTTAATTGAGCCGAATTCGGTCCAGCCGCCGTATTGCACGACGAAGTGCGCGGCGTTCTGCGGCAGGGTTGTGCCGCTCTATGGCATCGACACCTAGGCACGGGATCGAAAACCGGATTCTGCTCATCTGAGCGAGTTCGTAAGTGCCATAGGGGAACGGCTTGGCCGTTCCCCTATCTTGATAACTACAAATTCTGGAATACGATATACCTCTGCTTCAGTTCCAAATGAAAGTGAAAAGTCGTATTGAATTCCCTCGCTCGGACACGAGCTCTTCCCGGAACAAAGTGCCGGGGGTTGCTTTGTCCGTTTAACCGGCCGTAATGGCCTGAACCCACAAAAGGAGATGTCTTCATGATCTTCTTGATCGAACCGAATTCGGTCCAGCCACCGCATTGCACAACGAAGTGCGCTCCGTTCTGCGGCAGGGTCGTGCCGCTCTATGGCATTGACGTCTAAGCACTCGATCGGCAGCCGAATTCTGCTCGAACTAGAGAGTTCGTAAATGCCGTGGGGAACGGCTTGGCCGTTCCCCATCTTGATAAGCTGGATTCCTGAAATAAGATGTACTTATGGTTCTGCTCCGAATGAAAGTGAACAGATGTATTGAATCCCTTCGCTCGGACACGAGTTCTTCCCGGAACAATTTGCCGGGGGTTGCTCTGTCCGTTTAACCGGCCATAATGGCCTGAACCCACAAAAGGAGATGTCTTCATGATCTTCTTGATTGAACCGAATTCGGTCAAGCCGACGGTTTGCACTACGAAGTGCACAGCGTTCTGTGGCAGGGTCGTGCCGCTCTATGGCATCGATCCCGACCCGATCTGAGACAGGTAATTAATACTTACCCATCTTAGAGACTATTGAGTCATTGGGGAGAACAGCGTGCTGTTCTCCCCAACTGAAAAATCAACATCGGATTTGAATAGAATGTTCGCATTATCCCGCTACAATTACTTCGGCCCCTGGCGCGACGGGTATTATTTGGCCTACAATGCCCGCTCAGGAGCCGTGGCATTGCTGACTAAAGAGAACTACGCCGTGCTTGAAAAGTTGATGGAAAAAATCAAGCAGCGACAAACGGACCAACTGAGTGCCGAAGAGCAACAGTTGTTGCAACAACTGCAATATGGCCAGTTCGTCCACTCAGCCGATTTGTCCGAAATGGATGTGCTGAAATTCGAGAGTCAGCGCGCCAGATATGATCAATCTTCACTTGGTCTTGTCGTCGCTCCCACCCTGGCCTGCAACATGGCCTGTACTTATTGCTACGAAAACTCGCGGACCGGCCGCATGACGGTTGAGACTATGGACGCTCTTGTTGGATTCATAGAAAAGCAAGCCAGGGGTTTGAAGGAACTGTCTCTCAGCTGGTATGGTGGAGAGCCTTTGCTGGCCATGGACATTATCGAAGCGCTTACCAATCGCGTCCTTCCTCTTGTCGAGCAGCATGGGATCAAGTACTCTTCAATGATTATCACCAACGGTTACCTGTTGGACCAGCCGACCGTTGATCGCTTGCGCAAACTCAAGGTGTACGGCGCGCAGGTCACCCTCGACGGCCCGGCCGCGATCCACAATCGCAAGCGACCGCTGGTCAACGGGCGACCCTCTTTTGACACCATCATTCAGAATTTGTCGTATGCGGCCACCCGAATCGGGATTGGAATCCGTGTCAATATCGACAAGGAGTTCACGCGCGAGACGGTTGCCGAGTTGCTTGACGAGCTTGAGGCGGCCGGACTTCGTGATCGCCTGAGCGTTCATTTCGCCCTTATGGAACCGGCCACCGCCGTCTGCTCCAACATCAGCGAAAGTTGCTATGACACGGCCGGATTCTCGAACGTTGAAACAGAATTCTACGGCATGCTCCTCGAACGCGGCTTTCGGGTCGAGAAGCTCCCCGCGCCGACTTCCGCCGCCTGTATGGCACAACTGATCAATGCCTATGTGGTCGATCCCGACGGCGATCTGTTCCAGTGCTTCAACTATGTCGGAGACAAATCGCGCGCCTGCGGCAACATATCCCGCGACGCCGACTACAAGCATCCTGAGTTCCTGCGACTGTTCACGTTCGATCCGTTTGCCGATGAGAAATGTCGCAATTGTCAGGTCCTGCCGCTCTGTATGGGGGCGTGTCCCTCCCGGCGTCTTGATCGCGATCTCACCGCCGACCAGATGTGTGAAAGCTGGCGGTACAATTTAGAGCCGATGCTCGACCTCATTGCCCGGTCGCGCTGGCAGCAGATGCAAACCGTCAACCAGGAAGCGAAGAAATCAGTATGAGCGAATTCCGTTTTTACCCGAGCTATGTAGTCTGGGAAATCACCTTTGCCTGCAACATGCGCTGCGTACATTGTGGCACCTCCGCGGGCAAGCAGCGCCCGCAGGAATTGACAACTCAGGAGGCGCTCAACCTAATCGACGAGTTGGCCGGACTCGGTTGCGAGCACTTGGCGTTATCCGGTGGCGAGCCTCTGCTGCGCAAGGACTGGCGTGAACTGGCTCGCCGTTCCAAACAGAACGGCATCAAGACCTATATGATCACGAATGGTTACGCGGTCACACCGCAAGTAGTCGACGACATGGCGGCCGTAGGTCTGGACAAAGTCGGGGTCAGTTTCGACGGTACCGAGAAAACACACAACTACATCCGCCAGCGTGACGACAGCTATGCTAAAGTGCTGCGGTCGTTCGATCTGCTCCGTGAACGAAACATAAGCTTTGATGCCGTCTCGCAGATTTCCAACATCAATATCGGCGAGCTTGAGGAAATGCGGAAAATAATCATCGACCACGGTTGCGGCAATTGGCGTATCCAGATGACCACGACCACCGGGCGCATGCGTGAGTGCAGCGACCTGATCCTGTCGCTCCCCAATTACACCAAGTTGATTGACATCATTATCGATTTCCGCAAACGCGAGGGCCTGCGCATTTCTCCCGGCGAAAACATCGGCTATTTCGGCTGCAAGGGAACTGAGCTTCTCGATGGAGGCATCTACCTCGGCTGCTATGCCGGCACCCGCGTGGCCGGGATCGAGTCCGACGGCACCGTCAAGGGCTGTCTTTCCATGCCGGAAGAGTTTGTTGAAGGCAATATCCGTGATTCATCTTTCACGGCAATCTGGAACCATCCGGACAAATTCGCTTACAACCGCCATTTCACCCGCGACTCAGCAGGAGGTCCCTGCCACGATTGCCACTATCTCCCCCTCTGCCGGGCCGGTTGCGCGACTACAGCGTTCTCCCAAACCGGCGATCGGGGAAACAACCCTTACTGCATATACCGCATGGAGCTTGAGAAGGGTATTCAACCGCCGCCCGACGAACCATATATTGCCGAAATTCTGGCGCGCTTTGACGAGAAAGAGGTTGCCGCGACTGATCCTGAGCGTCAAATTACTCCCGACTGCCCGGCATGACAGGTACAAACAAGCGGCGAGACGACAACCTGTAACAACTGTCGCTTCTGGTACCTCCGAGTCGGACAGCAGACAGGCGCCATGACTCTGACCGTTGCCAAGCTAAAACGACTTTCCGGCTACCTTCGCCCCTACTGGCATCTTCAATTGGCGATGCTGGCGACAATGGCTGTTCTGGCCGTGCTGATCATTGCCCTGCCAATCGCCATTCAGTACATGATCGACACGCTGATACCGAAGCTGGTAGCGACTCGGGACAGCGGTGTCTCGCTCCAGCCCGTCGTTCTCTTCGGCCTCTTCCTGGTATCGGTGTATCTGGCGGACGTGCTCTTTTCCTGGCTGAGAGACTATCTCGCCGGTTACATCGGCGCGAGGATTATACGCGATATTCGGTTGCAGCTCTTTGGCCATCTGGAAAGATTGTCCCTGAAGTTCCATCAAGAACACCAGACCGGTGAGATCATGTCCCGGCTGTTATCGGATGTCGGTCGGATTCAGGAATTGCTGGCCTCAACCACGCTGGTGTTTGTCACCGACGTGCTCATGCTCGCGGTGATTCTCGCTTACCTGCTTTCGACCAACTGGCTGCTCACCCTGGTCGCTGTAATTCCGGTGCCCCTGACAATCTACTTTGCCAAGTTCTACGGCTTGAAGCTTAACCGATTATCTGCGCTGATTCAGCAAACGGTGGCGGCGCTCTCGGCCCGTTTCCAGGAAACGCTCTTGTCCATCAAGACGATCAAAGCCTTCGGTCAGGAAAATTGCGAGACGCAAAAAGTTGATACGGTTCTTTCGACTTTGACCCAGGTCCTGGTCAAGAACAGCTACATGACCTCGCTGGCCATGAATGTGGTTAACTTCATCAACATGATTGGTCCCATCGTGGTGCTCGGCTGGGGAGTCTATCTCGTTGTGATCGGCGAAATGAAGCTGGGTGAGCTGATGGCCTTCTACATCCTGTTGACTTTCCTCTACTCGCCCATACGAAGCCTGGCTGAGTCGGCTATGCAGTTTCAGGCCGGAATGGCCTCGGTCGACCGGGTCTTTGAGTACCTTGACGTGCCACCGGCTGTCATGGAGGATCCACAACCTGTAAGGATAGGGAAACTCTGCGGCGAGATTGCGTTCGAACGAGTCATGTTTACTTATGGCGACTCCAGTTTCCACTTGCAGGATTTGTCGCTGAAGATCCGACCCGGAGAGAAGCTGGCTCTGGTCGGACCATCCGGCTCAGGCAAGACGACCATCGTCAATCTGATCCTGCGGCTGTTCGATCCGGTCAGCGGCCGGGTGACACTCGACGGCGTTGACTTGCGCCGACTCCCTATCCAATTTCTTCGTGACCACATGGCTCTTGTCGATCAGGACCCGTTGCTGTTTCGGGGCAGCATTCGTGACAACATTGCCTACGGCAAACCGGAAGCCCCGGACGAAGAGATCGCAACTGCCGCCCGGGTGGCCAATATCCATGAGTTCGTGATGAAACTCCCCCACCAATATCTGTCGGAGATCGGCGAGCGGGGTGTGACGGTCTCCGGAGGAGAAAAACAGAGGCTTTGCCTGGCGCGTGCCATACTGAAGAACCCGGAGGTTCTGATACTTGACGAGGCTACTTCGGCCCTCGATTCAACTTCCGAACAGTTAATACAGGAATCGCTTGCCCGCATCCTTGAAGGGAAGACCGCGATCATCGTAGCCCATCGCCTATCTACAGTACAGCATGCCGACCGCATTGTTGTACTCGATTCCGGCCGCATTATCGACCAGGGCAAACACGACGAACTGGTTTCCCGGTGTCCACTCTACCGCGAACTGGCCACCAGACAACTACTGGCGTGAGCAGATAGAAACCCACCTGGAAGGTGGGCCACCCGTCCAAGCAACTGCTGGCCTGATCGATAGAAACCCACCTGGAAGATGGGCTACCGGTTTACTTTGCCATTCGGCATCTTCGCTAATCTGAAGTCCACACCTCCGTAAATCCTGAACCGTTCCAAAAGTATGCGATAGAAACGACTTCAGGTTTGTATAGTTCCAGGAAGGCACCTGGGGTTCTATATGTTTCTCGCTTTGTCCCAGTTGTGTCTTCTTCCGAATACCCGACAAATGCCTCACCGAAGGCGCAGGAAAAGAACAGTGCTTCTTCTCCGCAGTAAAGGACATACGTGTCATAACCCTCAGCGGATTTCATGAGTACAATGAATTCCCGACCTCTTACTGTTTCTACTAGCATGGCAATATCAGCTACCTTGTCACCGTTCAAGTCGATTTCGCAGCTGGAAATGTACTTGAGAGGTACTCCGTCAGCGGGAAAATCAGTCGAATCAGGTGCAATGCAATTGGTAACGGCAATGACACACGCAAACAACATTTCCACCATAGCAAACACTCCTATTTTTCGCTATCAACTCAACAACCGACGGGTGGCCCACCCTCTGGGTGGGTTTCTTGTCTCACATGCTACAAACCAAGACATAGGGAACAGAACTAACTTAGCACATAGGTAACACTCTCTTGGCTTCAATCAAGGTCGTTTCTCTGTGTTGCCTCACAGAAACCCACCTGAAAGGTGGGCCACCTCCTCACCCTTCGGTAGCAGACGATTCATTTACTTCGTCGGATTTTCAGCCTGTGAGCTCTTCTCGCGCCATTGTCGCCACTCGGCAGCGTGTTTTCTTACCCAGTCAAGTGCCGCCAAATCTCCCAAATCAGTCCCGGCCTTTTCGGATTCGATCCACTTGTGTTTCATTATCTCTTTAGCCTGGTCAGCCAAGTCCTTCTTGAGTCTTTCCTGCCGCCAATCGGCCGAATAGTGAAGCAGCCAGTCCTCAACTGACTTCTCTATACCTACATCGTACCCTGCCCGTTCCGACATGTAGTACCGGTGTACTTCTAACGCCTGCCATTCGGCAGCCGTGAACTCTTTACAGAAACGCTCGTACTCGCTGTAATCCATTGTCCGTACCTTGATGTGTATGAAAGAAACCGGATCAGTTCAGTAACGGTATCATCTTCTCTACCTGGTAGCCCGCCTTCTCCGCTGCTGCGAGGATCCGTCGGGCGCCGGCTCGGCCATCGTGCAAAGATTTCTTCTTGGATGATCGTCCGGTTTCGACAGTCAACAGAGCTACAAGAGATAAAGCAGCCATCATCCGTTCGAGTCGATCTTTGTTCAACCAGAGAATACTGTTGTACGTGTTTACCTGCAAATACTCACGAACCGCAGTGCTGTCTAGCGCTTGCTTGAACGAATCACCCATTGTGCGGCTACTTTCTAAGGTGAGCAGATCGGAATGCGACAGCAGGATAAGAACCAGCCGCGCATCCCAGCGGGCAGTGTCACCGTCGGACAGCCACCCCTGGAAAGCTTCCCTGATTGCCTTTGTCAGCATCCATTGGTCGACTCGGGATAGAGCCAGGACCGATGGTGGAGCGCTGTCCTGATCAGAGCGAAATTCTCCGATTGCCTCAAGGGTCAACCATGCGAAGCCGACATGGTTCAGTCCTGATAGTGTCAGGCTCTCCCAAACCAGATTCTCGGCCGTTGGTTTGCGCGACTTTGCTTTAGGGACGCTGACACGCTGACTCGATACCAAAACGTCCAACTTCGTCTTAAACTTCTGGACCAGGGGTTCGACCGGAATGGCAGCACCGGTAGCTCGATTGGCTGCGTCGTAGAAGTTCTTGATTCCTGCACAGACCTGGTCCCGTGCTTTCGGCCCATCGGTCAGCAATTCCCGTAACATGAGAGGATTCATCAGCGCCCGGTAGGGCCCCAGAATCGGCTCGACGCGCAGTTCGCGGTAGGCTTCATCGATACTCGCAACACCAGCACCGGCGAGGCGTCGCTCTAGTTCACGCCAGTAGCCATCGGAATCATGAATGTTACGGAAGTCAAGGAACGCGTGATATTGATAGGCGTGTAACTCGGCGAACAATCCCTGTTCCGCCAGTTGACGGCCGGAGCGGAGGTACTCCAGCCCGGACTGATAATCGCGAAAAGCATAGAAGGACTTGTCACTCGTGTCCAGTCCGAGCGCTTCGGCCAGCGTGCGACGGACCAGAAGCGTTTGGGTGCCGTCACCGACGTTGATCGCAGTCGACGTGTGGATGGTTCCTTTGGTTGTGTTGTAGGCATTGTTGTACATGATAATTGCACGCTCCCCGCCCGCCCGATTGGAGTAGACGAAGACATTCTCATCAACCCAGCCATCCGGAGTGCCAAAATCATAGAGGGCGAAATTGGTCGCTCCGCTGAAAAGGCTGCGACGGCGCATAAGCGGGAATACTTCATTCTCGTGCCGGCGCACCATAGCCTGATCCACCTGCTCGTCCCAATATGAACGACGATATTCCATGCCATACTTTTCAGCGAACCCCTCGATTTGGCCATGTCCGAACATGGGCAGTCCCGGCATCGTGACCATCATAACGGCCACGCCGTAGTACTTGTCACCGCGGCCGAATTGATCCACGGCCGTACGTTCATCGGGGTTGTTCATGAAGTTCACGAACCGCTTGAGAACTTCCGGACTGAACTCCAGCACATTCTTGATCGTGGTGCGATAGTTGGCGTTGTCCTCGGCATGAAGCATGTTCATGAAGGCGCTGTTGTAGACACGGTGCATACCGAGAGTGCGGACGAAGTACCCCTCCATCAGCCAAAAGGCCTCAGCCAAGAGAAGCGTATCCGGCAACTCCTGAGCCACCCGGTCAACAACTTCCCGCCAGAACTCCTTGGGCATGTGGTAATCGAATTCCTCTCGGGTCATGCCGTGTCCGGCTCGGGACGGGATCGCCCCGCCCTCCCCCGGCAGTGGGAACCAGAGTCGCTGGAAATGGCGTTTCGCCAGGGTCATGGCCGCATCGAAACGGATAATAGGAAACTTACGCGCGACGTGAAGGATCATCTGGATGACCGCTTCGCGCACCTCGGGCAGGAGGAAATTCAGTTGCGCCGTGTCGTTCCAGGGCATGCTCGTGCCGTCGTTGCCATGATAGATATACTTCGCCTCTCCGCTCCATTGATCGGTTCGTTTCAATACGACCGCGGCGTCGCGGTGCTGCCAGTAACCATCCTCAATCTGAATGCTGACTCGCTGATCCTCAGACAGATTGACTCCGGTGTATTGATACGCCGGAAAGGGCGGATAGTCCGTCTGCAGAAACCACTGAGGGTGCTCGACCATCCATCTCGAATAGATCCCCATATGATTGGGAACCATGTCGCTGGCCAGCCGGATGCCGCGCTGCCAGGCGCGCTGTTTCAGATTCTGGAAGGCCTCTTCCCCGCCCAAATCGTTTGCAATCACGTAGTCATATAAAGAGTATGCGGACGATGCCGCCTCCGGGTTGCCCATGATCTGCTTTATCCGAGCTGACGCCGACGATCGTTCCCAGAGACCGATAAGCCACAGCCCGGTAATCCCCCACGCGGCCAGCCGGTCTAACTCTTCGTCGGGTATATCACTCAACAGGCGAATGTCACGTTGGTACTTGCGTGAGAGCTGGAACAACCAGACGTACACAGTCTTGGCAATTAGGATGATGTTGGACATCCAGTCAGCATCTTCGCTGAAAGCGGCTGTTTCGGCATAGCCGAGATACTTGCGATGGGTGTCGCGATCGAAGCGCAGCACCTCACTCGGACCCGTACCCATGCCGCGCAACGTCTGCTCTTCCTCCAGAATATCAAGCGCCAACTGTAATCTCTCCAGCAAATCCTCGGGCAGGAAATGCGCCCAGCGATTGCGGATGTAGCTGACCTGCTCTTTCAAAGATGTGGGGCAGGCCCGTATGGGTGCGTACAGGCATTCAAAGAGCGTGAGACCCACGGGTGTGAAAGCTGGCTGCGTGGCAAAGAACTTCTCCAGCCCGTTCACCATGGGCACATACGGTGACTTTGTCTTCAAGTCTCTATCGTCGAACAGTACTCGAAACGGAGCAAAAGCCGGATTCGCACCAGACAGAAACAGGAGGATTATCTCGCGCACAACTGTATCGAAGGATAAAGGTGCACTCAGGGAGTTGTGCAGGTATTCCGAGTCAGTCTGTTTGCCCTGCATCACCGGAATCGGAGGAAAGAGCCGAACAAACGACGGCGGTGGTTCAATTATCGTAGCTTCACCGAACTGCCGCGCGGTCAGGTCAAGCCCGCGACGAATCACACCGGGCTGCTCTTCCTGACAGTAGACTTCTATGATATAGCGGAAAACATCGACAATAAAGCTGACGGAAGCGAGCTCTCCCCCATGAATCGCGTCAGAGGGGTGGGTGCTGCCAGGACGCCTCTCGTTGACCCGGTCGGCCAGCCGACGCAGTTGATAGACCTCGATGGCAGGCGTCCCACTGGGCGGCGAGACTGCGAGCTCCGGCAAGTCCAACCAGTCCCATGACTTTCGGGAGACGTGAAACCCAAACTGACAGTAGCTTCGGAGAATCGGCAATAGGTTCAATCTGGTCAAGGACATTGAGCTCCCTTAAACAGTTTTCAGCCCGGACTTACCGGCAGCGGTCTAATTCATTTGCACGCTGTTAGTTATCTCGTGTTCGAGTGATACGACTCTACACGCACCTTTTGACCGCGTCTTTCTCTGTAGAATGAACAAACTCTATAGCCCAGTCAAGGTTCAGTTTCAATAACCTACGTATTCTATTTGATTGCCAGGAACTCGTCGGTGCCTGGTTCAGCGTGAGCGTCTGCAGTTCAATCACGCGCAGATTTGGTTGCCGTGCGGGGATTCGGACCCTGAGGTCAAAAAGTTGTTTTCTTATAGAAGCCAGCATCTAACATCTGCCACCATCGCGGACTTCCAGGAAGCTCACGATAATTCGTGATGAGGTCTTGTGAAGATTTCATATATTGCCGGCGATATGATCTCCGAGCCAATCCTGAAAATTGAAGGGCTTACGAAAGTGTATGGTTCTGTCAGAGCCGTGGACCGTATTTCGTTTCTGATTCAGCCCGGCGAGATTCTCGGCTTACTCGGCCCAAACGGCGCCGGCAAATCCACAACCATCAATATGATCCTCGGCATTCTGCGGTCTACTGCCGGAACAATTGAAATATTCGGGAAAGATGCGACGGTCGACCGCGCTGAAATCAGCAAGAACATCAATTTCGCCGCCGTTTACGCCCACATGCCCCTCAACCTGACCGTCCGCCAGAATCTGCGAATATTTGGTCTGCTGTACGGCGTCAAGCGACTGCAGGACCGGATTTCGGCACTGCTGCACGAATTCGATTTGGAGAAGTTCGCCGACTCGCGAGCCGGTTTGCTGTCTTCAGGAGAACTGAGTCGACTCAGCCTGGCTAAAGCGATCATGAACAATCCTCGGCTGCTTCTTCTGGACGAACCCACCGCATCGCTCGACCCCAGCATTGCCCGCTTTGTCAGAGATACCATTAAGGAATACGTAGCGAGAACCAACACGGCGGTCTTGTGGACTTCGCACAATATGCGCGAGATCGAGGAAGTCTGCGATCGCGTGCTTTTCCTGTCCCATGGGAGTATTCTTCTTTCTGGCAACCCCCGAACGCTTCCATCCGAATATGGGAAAAGCGATCTGGAAGAACTATTCATAACTGTGGCGCGCGAACCCTTGTCACTGAGAGAATAAGACCATGTTCTTTTCCCGAACCTACGCCGTATTTCTGCGCCAGATCTTTCTCTATCGGGGCAACCCAACCCGTCCGGCCAGCGTCTTCATCTGGCTGATTGTCGATATCATTCAATGGGGGTTCATCAGCAAGTATCTCGGAACGGTCGGACATGCGTCTTTCGACCTCCTGAGCGCAATTCTGGGAGCGATCATCTTATGGGGGTTTGCCAGCCGGGTTCAGACCGGGATGATGACAAGTTTTCTGGAAGACGTCTGGAGTCAGAACTTCATCAACTTCTTCGCCTCACCGCTCACGATAGTGGAGTATCTGTGCGGAATGGCGCTGACAAGCATAACTACTGGCCTGACTGGATTCCTGCTTGGGGTAATTCTTGCCGGGGTGGCGTTCGGGTTTGACATTTTCAAGATAGGACTGTTTCTGATTCCCTTCATGGGGGTGCTGTTTCTCTTCGCTCTGGCCATGGGGATTTTCGTATCGGGTGTAATTTTCAGGCTTGGCCCGACCGCCGAATGGCTCGGCTGGCCGATTCCGCTTGTTCTCTCGATATTTTCCGGTGTTTTCTACCCGATCGCTACTCTGCCATTGGCGTTTCAAATTGTCGCAAAAACGATCCCGGCCTCGTACGTCTTCGAAAGCCTGCGCAGCTTGATTTCCACCGGGGCATTCTCAGCCGACCTCGGTGTGAACCTGCTGATAGGCGGCGTGCTCGCTCTCCTATACGTTGTCGGGGCGTACGTTTTCTTCATCAAAATCTATCGTCACAATTTGGAAACCGGTGCGATCGCACAGTTCAGCGCGGAGTCGTGGTAAACCCGCCTCGGGAATTGACGGTTGGCCGGTCACAAACAAATGTGCGTCGTCCACTAAGTAGTCGATGAACTACCGGATCTAATTAGCGAGGCAAGAATGCTCGTGCGCACCCTCCAAAAACCTTTGCCAAGTCACGGCAGTTTCCTTAGTTTTGGGTATGATTTCGGACATGACACTGTTTTCGCACAAGGTCGGGAGAGAGAGAAGGAACTAAATGAGTAGGATCGCCATTTGTCTGAAGGCCGCACTGGTTGCCACATCGCTCTGTTTCTTTATCATACTGAACGGCTGTGGCCAAAAGGAATCGGCACGGTCGGGTAACGCGAGTCAGAAAGTCACAATCGGAGTCAGTCTGTTAACTCGAACGCACCCGTTCTATCAGGACCTGGAGGCCGGTTTGCGCCAGGCGGCCGATGCGGCCGGGTTTGAACTTCTGGTTACGGCCGGAGAGTTTGACGTCGCCCGACAGAAGGATCAGATTCAGGATTTCATAGTCCGCAAAGTAAACGCGATTGTCGTGTGCCCATGCGACTCCAAATCGATCGGGACGTCGATCGGTGCTGCCAACGACGCGGGGATACCGGTGTTTACGGCTGACATCGCCTGTCTGGCGGAAGGGGTCAAGGTGGTGTCTCACGTGGCGTCGGACAACGTCGCGGGCGGACGCCTGGCAGCGCAGGCGCTGGCCAAAGCAATCGGCGGCAGCGGCAAAGTGGCGATTATCGATCATCCCGAAGTGGAATCGGTCATTCAGCGAGTGGCCGGGTTCGAAGAAGAAATTGCAAAATATGAGAACATACAGGTCGTGGCCAAGCTCTCTGGGCATGGTGTGAAAGATCAGGCGTTTCGGACTACCGAAGATATCATCCAGACACACCCCGATCTGGCAGGCATCTTTGGGATAAATGATGATTCCGCGCTCGGTGCTCTGGCGGCAATCGAGAAATCCGGTAAGTTGGGGCGGATCAAGATTGTCGGTTTCGACGCTGTGCCCGAGGCGCGCGCGGCGATCAAGGCCGGGAAAATCGCCTCAGATGTCATCCAGCGCCCATTGGAGATTGGTCAAACGACCATAAAGGCGATTCAGACATACATGAGCGGTGGCCAGGTAGCTCCGACAATCCTGATTCCGTGCGGTCTTTTTATACAAACTGATGGTATCTAATTCTGACGATTCATCCGCCCAGTCGGACGCCAACCGCGCGGGCGATTCAAGCGCCCCAACTGTGCTGGAGATGTTCGGTATCGACAAGGCGTTTCCGGGCGTGCAGGCTCTCACAGCGGCTTCTTTCGAGTTGCGCCGCGGGGAGATTCATGCTCTGGTCGGCGAGAATGGCGCCGGCAAGAGCACACTGATCAAAGTGCTGACCGGGGTGCACCAGGCCGATTCCGGTGGGATCCGACTGGATGGAAGAGAGGTCCGGCTCAGAGCGCCAACGGACGCGCTCAGAGCCGGAATCGCCACGATCTATCAGGAGTTGACGCTGGTGAATGCCCTGCCGGTAAGAGCCAATTTGTTCCTGGGGCGTGAAAGAGTAGCGTGGGGGGTTCTCGACGCCGAGTACGAGCGGGGCCGTTCGCGCGAGGTGTTTGAACTACTGGGCGTTGACATAGATCCGGAAACGCTGGTGAGCCGGCTGAATATTGCTCAGCAGCAACTCGTTGAAATCGCGCGGGCGCTTCTGGCCGAGGCCACGATCCTGGTCATGGACGAACCCACCGCGGCTCTGACGCCACGAGAAGTGGAGCGGCTGCTTGGAGTGTTGCGGGATCTGACCGCGAGAGGCATGTCGATCATATTCGTCAGCCACCGGCTCGATGAAGTGTTTGCGGTCGCCGACCGTATCACCGTCATGCGCGACGGGTCCACGGTGACGACTCGCAGAGCAAACGAAATCACCCGCCGTCAGTTGATCGAGAACATGGTGGGGCGGGCTATTGAGGACGAATTCCCGAAGACACCCGCGGTACCGGGGAATGGTGTGCTTGAGGTTCGTCATCTTGGCGGTGGACGAGTACATGACGTTTCATTCTCTGTAAGACAGGGTGAGGTGCTGGGTATCGCCGGTCTCATGGGGTCGGGTCGTACCGATCTGTTGCGGTTGATCTTCGGGGCTGATCAACGAGAAACAGGTGATGTGCTTCTCCATGGTCGTCCTGCAGATATCAGATCACCACGCGATGCCATCAGACATGGTATCTGTCTACTGACCGAAGACCGCAAGGCCGAAGGGCTGGTTCTCAGTGCCTCAGCAAAGGACAATTTCGCCCTCCCGAACCTCGGCTCATGGTCGCGACTGAGCTTCATCAATCATGGGCGCGAGGCAAATCGCTTCGCAGCGCGAGTGGGCGAACTGCAGATTCGGACGACCGGTCCCGATCAACCAGCAGCTTTCCTCTCCGGTGGTAACCAGCAGAAGCTGCTCGTGGCTCGATGGCTCGAAACCGATTCGCAGGTGCTCATGTTCGATGAGCCTACGCGCGGAATCGATGTCGGAGCCAAATACGAAATGTACCTACTGATTAGTCGTCTGGCGGCACAGGGGAAGGCAATTATCATTGTCTCGTCGGAGCTCCCTGAGATTCTGGGAATCAGCGATCGCATTCTGGTGATGCGCCGGGGACAAATTGCGGGTGAAATCACAAATGTGGCTCAGGCGACACAGGAACAGGTCATGGCCCTGGCTATCTGATCGAAGCTTCAAGATGAGTGAGACAAACAGCCGATTCAGACCTACTCAATTGCTGGCGTCCCGCCTGTTCTCCGAGTACGGTATGTTGGTCGTGCTGGTGCTCCTGTGTCTCCTCTTTTCGCTCCTCACGATACGAGAACAACACCCATCCGGCAAAGAGGCTGCCGATGCTCTTTTTCGCCAACTCTCTGTGCCGGACAACCGACAGCGTGCCATAGTAATAGCCGCCCGTGCGGACAGTCAGGACAGCCTGTTTACAAGTACCCTGCGTGCACAATTGATAAGTGAGGGCTTTTCCGAGGTGGAGGTGGTCCAGGGTGACCCACAGTTCTTGCGTGAGACTCTCACACAGCGCATGAACTCGTCCGCTCGGATCGATATTGTCGCTGTAACTCAGGCATGTGCACCGATTGTCCAGACGATCATTGCTCAGATTCCCGCGCTTCAGTCGGCAGAAGTGGTTACGCCGCAATCGCGGCGTTGGCCCACTTTCTTGCTGGTGGACAATCTTCGTAACGTTGCCAACCAGATCACGGTAATCGCAATAATCGCAATTGGCATGACTCTGGTGATCATCACGGCTGGAATCGACCTCTCCGTGGGTAGCTTGATCGCACTGTCGGCGGTGGTGGCCGCATGGCTGATTGGAGAACTCGGCGGTGAATCCGCGACAACCGGGATGATGTTACTTGGGTCGGTCGGAGGCATTCTTGTATGCGGCGCAACGGGTGCGTTCAGTGGCCTGATGATCACCCGTTTTCGTATCCCACCATTCATTGCCACGCTGGCCATGATGCAGGTGGCCGCCGGCGTGGCATACATCATTTCCCAGGGAAAACCGATCTATCGGATTCCTGATGGTTTCATCCTCCTCGGGCGCGGGACCGACCCCTTACTGCATATACCGTACGCAGTGATCCTGATGTTCGTCCTCTATGCCGTTGCCCATGTATTGATGTCGCAGACTACAATGGGTCGATACATCTACGCTGTCGGCGGTAACAGCGAGGCAGCGCGTCTGGCCGGTATTCGCGTCCGCTGGGTAATTTTCGCCGTATACACGGTGTGCGGTCTGCTGGCCGGGTTGGGCGGAGTCATCATGGCGTCGCAGTTGAAAAGCGGCGCGCCAACCTATGGTCTCTCCTATGAGCTCTACGTTATTGCGGCGGTGGTGGTCGGCGGTACCAGTCTTATGGGGGGTCAAGGCCGCATTCTCGGCACGTTGATTGGCGCTCTGGTTATCGGCGTCGTTCAGAACGGGATGAATCTCACGAATGTCGAGACGTATACACAAAAGGTTGTGCTCGGACTGATAATACTCGGGGCGGTGCTGCTCGATCGCTTCAAACAGCAGGGATTCCGCTGGAAGAGACAGCGGCCGCTCACTTCATGAAGGAAGAAAGTGACTCTTGGACAAGGAGACGACTGTGCGTAGTGTAGTGTTGGCGTTAGGAGTTGTCCTATTCGCGCTGCCTCAGGCGGCTGTTAGCCAGACTGAGACCGGCGACAAACTCGATACTGTCCCGAAATTGAACGTGGTCGGAACCGCGCATCTGGACACCCAATGGCGATGGACAATCAAGAACACGATTGACGAGTTCGTCCCGGCTACCTTCAGGGATAACTTCAAATTGATGGATCAGCATCCGGATTACGTTTTCAGCTTCGAGGGCGCGTTCCGGTACATGCTTCTGCGGGAGTACTTCCCCGATGAATACGCGAAGTTGAGACAGTACATCACCCGTGGGCAATGGCGAGTGTGCGGCAGCTGGGTGGATGCGGTCGATGTCAACGTGCCGTCGTTTGAATCCCTCGTTCGACAGGTGCTGTACGGCAATGGGTATTTCAAACGCGAGTTCGGCGTGACCAGCCGCGACGTTTTCCTGCCGGACTGTTTTGGCTTCGGTTATGCTCTCCCCTCAATTGCTGCCCACTGCGGCCTGAAGAGCTTCTCAACACAGAAACTCTCCTGGGGATCGGCGTATGGTGTCCCGTTTGATATCGGCCGCTGGGAAGGTGTTGATGGTTCGTCTCTCGTAGCGGGCATAAGGCCCGGCGACTACGTAGCCAAGATTCGCGGCGATCTCAGTCGCGATACCATATGGTTGGCGGCTGCCAAGCGCCAGTCAGAAGTGTCAGGATTACCCATAGCCTACATGTATTTTGGCACCGGCGACACCGGCGGCTCGCCTGATTCACTTTCAGTTGACTGGCTGCACAAGTCACTCAACAGCGACGGCCCCATGAAAGTGGCCAGCGTCGGGGCCGATGATCTGGTCGACATAGTCGGCAAAGAGAACATCAGCCGTCTGCCAAGCTACAAAGGCGAATTGCTGATGACCCGGCACGGCGTAGGCTGCTACACATCACAGGCGACCATGAAGCGGTGGAATCGCAAGAACGAACTACTTGCCGACGCCGCCGAACGGGCGTCGGTGATCGCCCACACTCTTGGCGCCCTGCCCTATCCGACTGAGAACCTGCGCGACACCTGGATTCGCTTTCTGTGGCATCAGTTCCATGATGACATCACCGGCACGAGCATTCCCGAAGCTTACGAGTTCTCCTGGAACGATGAGATTCTCTGCCAGAATCGTTTTGCCGGCATGCTGACTGCCGCACACGGCGCGACCAGTGCGGCTCTTGACACCAGAGCCAAGGGTGTACCGCTAGTGGTGTTCAATCCACTTTCCATCAATCGCCAGGATGTTGTTGACGCGGTGGTGGCTTTTGACAAGAAAGCACCTGCCCACGTGCGCGTCTTCGGCCCTGACGGGCAAGAAGTCCCTTCACAGGTGCTCGCTCGTTTCGATGACAGTTTGCAAGTATTGTTTCTCGCGAGTGTTCCGTCGGTAGGATACGCCGTCTATGACGTGCGGCCGTCCGATACTCCGTACCAGATATCCACCGGTCTCTCGGCAACAGAGAGACGACTTGAGAACGAAGTGTATATTGTGACGCTCAATGACAACGGCGATGTAGCGTCGGTATACGACAGGCGAATTCAAAGCGAGATTCTGAGTCAGCCGATTGTGTGGGAGCTGTTCAAGGACAAGCCCCGCCAGTGGCCGGCATGGGAGATTCAATACGAAGACCTGCAGGTGGCGCCGCAAGTTCTCACTGATTCGGACGCGAGCATTCAGATTATCGAGGATGGTCCGGTGCGCGCGACTCTTGAGATCGTGCGACATTATGGTCAATCGACTTTCCGCACACGGGTTTCCCTTGCCGCCGGTAATGCCGGGGAACGGTTGGAGTTCTACAATGATGTCGATTGGTATGAGGAAGAAACGCTCCTGAAAGTGGCGTTCAGGCCTTCGACCCCATCGGATTCCGTTACCTACGATCTCGGTCTGGGAACTATCAAGCGCGGCATCAACCGCCCGGAGTTGTACGAAGTCCCCGGCCACCAGTGGGCGGACATGACTGCAAACAACGACCCATACGGCTTCACAGTGCTCAATGACTGTCGCTACGGCTGGGATCATCCCGATTCCTCCACACTTCGTCTGACCTTAATTCACACGCCGGGGGTATTCGACAACTGGGCCTGGGTGGGTGATCAAAGCTCGCAGGATTTGGGACATCACACTTTCGGTTTTGCCGTCAGGACGCACGAACCGCTCGAGCAGCAGAGCGGTAATGTCTGGCAAGCGGCGCGATTCAATCAACCGCTCATCGCTTTCCAGACTGAACCTCACAAGGGGACACTGGGTCCGACATTTTCATTCGTCCAAATCTATCCAATGGATATGATGCGCTCACTTCTGCCGCCTTGTCCTTCTCAAGTAATGGTCACGGCAGTCAAGAAAGCGGAAGATAGCGATGAACTCATCGTTCGTCTCCGCGAACTGTGCGGAATTCGGACCAAAAGTGTCGAAGTGGCATTTCCATGGCCAATTTCCTCTGCGCGCGAGTTGGACGGCGCCGAGAATGAAAAGGCCGACGCGGAATTCGAAGGCACTGTCCTGATGACCTCCCTTGCACCATTTCAGCCAAGGACGTTCGCAGTGAAGCTCACTCCTCAGAGGAGCAAGATCGCGCCGCCAGCTTGGAGAGCTGTGTCGCTCGTGTACGATATGGACGGCATCTCCCTCGATTCCGATCGGCTTGACGGGGATTTCGACAGCCACGGCTATACGCTTGCTGGCGAGCTGCTGCCGGATACCATATTCAATTATGGTGTCGGTCTTGTTACGGGACCTAAAACCGCTGGCACGAACAACCTGCTTACCTGCAAGGGGCAAAAGATTGCGCTTCCGTCTGGTGACTATAACCGCCTCTGCCTGCTCGCGACCAGTGTGGACGGCCCGACCGAAGGGACGTTCGCTATCGGCAAGCAGACCACTACGACCCCGATCCAAGATTATGCCACCCCCATAGGTCGATGGAACAGCCGATTGGTAGGCGGTGAATTCATGGAAGACAAGGGCCGTATCGCTCCGGCTTACATCCTGCGCGAGCCGGTCGGCTGGGTCGGAACCCATCGACACGATGGCGCCGGCAATAACGAATCGTACGCCTTCACCTATCTCTTCCTGATTGACCTGGATGTACCGAAAGGCGCACGCGAGTTGACTCTGCCCGACAATCCCCGCATCCGAGTGGCGGCGGCGACAATGGTCAGCTCAGAGCACGATTACGTCCGAGCCACCCAGCCGTTGTACGACGTAGCCAACGCCACTCTGGCGACTGTCGCGGCGGAGCGCACGGATTTCTTAGACTCCATGGTGATACGTCTCGGCGCACCGATGCCCGGTGCCATTGTACAATACACGCTGGACGGGAGCAACCCCACAGAAACTTCGACGCGTTACACGCAGCCTCTGGTTCTGAAAGAAACGGCCACGGTGAAAGCGCGAGCTCTTCTGGCGAGCGCTGATGACACCCACGTAACCAGCATGACTTTCACGAAGCTGATTCCTCATCCGGCCGTTTCGCCCACTAATGTTGTCCCTGGGCTGAAGTGTGAGTATTACGAAGGCGAATGGCGGCGTTTGCCCAATTTTGATTCGTTGACCCCGGCCAAATCGGAAACGGTCACTACGTTCGCGATACCTGATTTCGCCCGACCCGAGAACTTTGCGCTGATCCTGACGGGATATGTGCTAGTGCCAAAAGAGGGCCTGTACGACTTCTATCTCGACTCCGACGACGGCAGCGCGCTGTTTGTCGGCGACTCCTTGCTTGTTGACAACGACGGTATTCACGGCTCGCAGGTGATCGACGAGGGCATTGCGCTCAAAGCCGGACTTCACCCCATCCGCGTGCTGATGTTTCAAAACAAGGGGGGCGAGTATCTTGAAGTCTCTATGCGCGGACCGGGATTTGAGAAACAGCCGATTCCAGCGCGCATGCTCTTTCATGAACGAGAATAAAGGAGTCACGTGACACCCTCAGTCTGTGCTGCCAAGACGACATCTCGATTGAGCATATCGCACTCCTGAGGACTGGACCAAAGAATGGGGGAAGGTCAGTCAATAAGTACGATTGAGCTGCGTAGTTGGGATACTGTCGAGCGAATTGCGTTAATTTGGGATTGGGCTGAAGCTATTTGGCCTTGCAGTTGGCACAAGCTCCCCACTCATTCGTCCGGCGCTCTGTGCGAGGTCGCCTCTTCATCTACCCAGTCTTCTTCCTCCCAGGTCATGCCGCGCCGACCGGGCACTTTGCGTGTGGCACCAGGCCGGTAAAGGGGACAGTTCTTCGGTCCGTAGCAAAATGTCTCAAAACGGTATTTCTTCTGGGACGGGTCCCATTGATCAATGATCATCTCGACTGGCATTTTGCACCCCCAGATGCACGTCGAGCACTTAGATTCGTATGTCTTCGTATTAAGACGTCGATGGCCTCGGACGCGATAGGTTTCCAGGTCGGGCGGGACTCTATGAAACGGCGGTTTGGAAGTCGATTCAGCCCCAGGGTCCTTTTCAATCTTGATTCCGCTCGTCTTGTAGATCCAGCTATCTCGATCCTTTGATCTTCAACCGGGACTGAGCAGCCGCTTAGTTCCATGCCAATATGGAAGCAGTGCTTTACGTAAGCGCCTTTCCCGACCGCAACCTGAAATTCCCCCGTTTGATCGTCATAATTACCTTTCAAGCGAAGAACATAGCCATGGTAGCCATGATATCGCTGATCAAAGGAACGCGTGAGACGAATCCGGGGCTGGACTCCGATAACTATACCTGACCAAGCAGTCTTGTTAATGTTCAGACTCGATTTTGTCATCCAAAATCTATCCCAAGGTGGACGCGCACCGCTACTCAAAAAATCTCAATTTGCACCAATCGATGGATTCGACCAAAGAGTTTTTTGTCTGCCAGCCGCGCATTGTGTGACTCCAGCCCCATTGTGACTGTGCGATGGAACATAAAGACGGTGATAGGCCGAGATAGAGAGATGTCACGATTCTGCCACACGTGCCAAGAAAATCACGGCTGGTCTCCGTAACAAATTATCAGTCTTTGACTTAGATTCAATAGCGATGCAGAGACTCGAACCCCGAAGTCGACCAGGCCTGTTTTCGTAATCTCTTGTAGCACATTGAATTGGCCAATAACGCCTTGATGCGCATAGGGTTGGGGTTTTTGAACTGCTTGGAATAAAAGTTGTCACAATCTTGTCACACGCCTCTCGATTCGATTGTCGACTACCTCATCCAATTAAGAGGTTCAGCGGTCCAGCAGAAGTGTCGCAGCTTCTGTGTCCAACTTGAACGGTACGTGGCTGGTAACCATCTCGTGCAAAACCATGGCAAAGGAGAACAGATCGGTGCGGTGATCGACTTTATCACCCCGTACCTGCTCGGGAGACATGTAGCCGATTGTCCCCAAGGTCGATCCGGTCTTGGTCAGGTGGTCCGAGCCCATTACTGAGGCCAGGCCGAAATCAACAATCCGTGCACGCCCGTGTGAATCAATGAGGATGGTGGATGGTGGCGGATTTGACCCCGCCTGTTGTCAAACACCTGTTTCAAGATAGGAATTATTGACAATACGGGCAACAAGTTAAGAAGACGGCCATGCGGAGTCGAGCCGTCGACAGCATGAATGGAAAAGATGACCAGAGATCTGAATTGGGGCGATGAGAAGAGGTCTAAACTTGGCGTGTGTTCCTATATGCTCTCGCTGCTGGAGAACTCGTATTCAATCTGAATCTGCTCGACAATGTGTGCTTCGGGATGAGCCAATGTTCCAAACTGGAATCCTGACTTATGAAATCCGCGCTTAACGTCTATAGTGTGCCACCGGCATGTGGCTTCAAGTTGGAGAGCCTTCACCTCTGCGATCGGTTCTGGCAGAACGACCGATAACTTGTAGGTCTGGTCAACTACCGGGACCAACGACCCAACGACCATCATACCGTGTGAGGAGATGTCACGGATGTATCCGAGCAGCTCGCCGGTTTGACTGTCCATGACGAGGAAGTCATCGAACAAAGCTACCCGCGGTGGTTTGCGTCGGTCTTTCGCGTGCGTCATCTTGTCTGCCTCAAATCAGAGGATAGAAGTCCCTTGTGGGTTATCGGCGTATTGGGAATTGACTTGAAAACAGTAAGAAACCGCCAGAGGATAGGATTCCGGCGATTCGTTAATTGGGAGAGCGATTATGCTGCAGCTATCGGGGACAATTCCACCAGGGCTCACCACTTTTCAATCTCTTGCATAGACTACAACCGTCCGCGAAAAACAGCAATCGACTGTGACGAAATCGTGACGTTTTTCGTTGCCACTTATTCGGGGTTATTGGCAGTTATAAGGTTAGAAATACCAGGGGACAGGGGTTCGACCCCCCCCTTCCTTTGTAACCTATTGAATAATCATGAGTTATATCAATGGGGGTGGGAGGAATCTCCATGGCATGTTTTCGCAATCCATTGACCCACAACGAATTACGCGATAACCCATTATTCTATACTAACTTAGGCGTTTTTGTTTGTTTCTCTTTGTGTTTGGTGTATCTGTTTTGGCCATCGATGGACATAGATTGGACACAAAAACAGAAGTGGCCATCTTAATTGCGGAATGACCGCCTCACACATTTGGCGTCGACCATCAGACTGACATCAACGATCGTAGGCTCGTCATCACTGGAGCTATTGGCATCACCTACCGTTCCGTTGGTGCCGCTGTCCTCGTAAGCATCGCCGATTCCGTTGCGTAAAGATAATCACGCGTCAGAGGGCGTTCATTGTCGATGCCCGGCGTGATGATAATCTGGTAGAGCTCGTTACTACCGTATCGCATCAAGGCAACGCCGTGGCTTAAGTAAATGCGAAACAGTCGAACGAGTTGCTCATCGTACATGGCGCGGATCTCGTTCTCGTGTTCCTCGAATGCATCCAGCCACCTCTGGGTAGTGTAAGAATAATGCAGGCGCATGTTCTCGACATCCAGTATCCGCATGTTGAGTTTTTCAAGGCACAGGCAGATCTCTGCCAGCGTCGCAGTATACACACCCGGGAACACATGTTTATTGCCGAAAGCGAGACCCGGCCCGGGTTTCATCTTGCCGATGGTGTGGAGAACAAAGGTGCCCTTCGGCCTAAGCGACTGATTGGCGATCGAGAAGAAGAGGTCGTGGTTCGACTTACCAATGTGCTCTAAACAGCCTACAGAGATGACTTTGTCGAACACCCGGCCCTGCTTGGGTAGATCCCGGTAGTCGGCATGCTCCACGTGGACCCGCTCTTGCAACCCGGCTTTCTTGATCCGACGGTTCGATTCCTCAGCTTGCTCCTTTGAAAGGGTCACGCCCACTCCACTGATTCCATAATGTTGAGCAGCATAGATCAGCATACCTCCCCAGCCGCAACCTATGTCGAGAAGTGTCTCCCCCGGCCTCAGGCAGAGTTTTCGGCACAGTTGCTCGCGTTTCTGTTCCTGCGCAAGTTCAATGGAATCCTGGGGTGTCCTAAAGTAGCCGCAGGTATACTGCATGTCCTTATCCAACCACAGCGCATAGAATTCGTTGCCGAGGTCATAAGGCTCGGAGATGAATCGTTTATCGTTCTTGTAGGTGTGCCGCTGATATAAATAATGCCAGAAAACACGCGCCTGGCTTGGCAGGTGACTGAGTATATTCATGGGATGATAAACCACTTTGCGGAAGGCGCTCACCAGGTCGGTTGTCATAACCATCGTCATAAGGTCAGTCATCTTTCCTTCAATATCGATGTCCCCAACCATGTAGGCCTCACCAAATCCAAGGTCGATGTTGACAAGAACGGCGCGCATCGCTTTTTCCGTCTTGAAGATTAGGTTAAACTTCGAATCGCCCACACTACCGTACTTGACGGTTGTCCGATCGGGGTAGGTGATGCTGAAAGGCATACCCTTCGCCTGTGAAAAAAGACTATGAAAGAGTTTCTTCATGGTTCACCTATGGAATGAATTGTTAGGAGGTTACCACATGACATCAGTATCACAGTGAAGTCTGCAGTTGTACGTCGTCAAACAATTCGGACACGGTAATGCCTCAAGCTCGAGATCGATTATCCTTGTGCGAACTGGGCCAAAGATGGGGTGCAGAACCCAGAACAGGCCGTGACAGGTCTGGCAGACAGGCGAGGACAAGCGAAGGACATCCACGCTAGCTCTGCTTCCTCGAACTGGCCCTGAGTAACCAACACGCCCACAGGCAGTACGCAATGGACACCGCACAACCAATGTACGACAGGAGGTACGGCACTTCGGCGGTGCCGACCACGATCGGCCAGTGGTTGATCAGCCTGAAGAGATGGAACACTCCGACGAGAAGGAAGATACCACCGGAGACGATGAGGTATAGTTTCTGGCTCATTTCTGTACTTCAACTTGTGTGTCTGTCGTCAAACAAGTCGAACACGATGACACCTCAAATTAAGACACGCTTTGCTTGATGGCAATGGCTTTCACGAGAGAGTCTCCCCGTTCCCTGATTGTCGCTGGCCTGATTCTCGTCCCACTCCATATAACTCCATCACTTTGGCAAGGTTCAGTACTTGCGCTGCTGATTCAGCTCCGGACAAAGGGTTCTCTTCGTCAGCCGCGCATTATGGGGCTCTGGTTCCTTTGTAACTGATTGATGGAACATCATGTTGGAGCTAGGCCGATTGAGAGAGAAGTCACGATTCTGCCACACGCGCTTAAGAAACCGAGATCGACTGCCATAGCGGATTGTCTGCCTTTGACTTAGGTGCAATAGCGGTGCAGGGACTCGAACCCCGGAGTCGATCATGGATGTTTTCGTAATCTCTTACGGGGCAGCGAATTAACCAATAACCACCTAATTGGCATGGGGTTGAGGCTCTTGAATTGTTTGAAACTGTTTTGAGTTGTTTTGAACTGTTTTGAATGGAAGTTGTCACAATTTTGTCACACGTGATCGGGTGTTAACGTGGACTGCTTAGTCTATTGCGAGTTTCTGAGTGTATACCACTCGGGTTGTAAGTTAGCCCTCGGTGGGAGGGCGGTCAAGGGTCTTTTGGGTTGTCTCCTGTGATGGTTTCAAGTCTTCGGTGGGGGCTGCGGCCTCGGCTGGCCGGTGCCGGGTCGAGGGTTTGCCCAGGCGGCGGACACTGTCTTTGAAGCGATAGCTTTCCCCGTTCATTTCCAGGATATGGACCTGGTGAGTGAGCCGGTCCAGCAGGGCGCCGGTCACTCATCCATTCCTCTATGTGACGTCGCCTCTTCATCCACCCAGTCTTCCTCTTCCCAGGTGATGCCACGCCGTCCAGGCACTTTGCGTGTGGCCCCTGCTCGATAGAGGGAGCAGCTCTTGGGTCCGCAGAAAACGTTTCGAGCCGGTCCTTTTTCTTTGACGGGTCCCACTGATCAATGATCATCTCAACTGGCATTTTGCACCCACAGATGCACGTTGAACATTTTGAGTCGCAGGTTTTGGGGTCGAGCCACCTGTGCCTCATCTAAAAGAAAGCCCCCCGCGGTGTCAACCGAGGGGGGCTCGATGTCGGATGCGAGGGTCTACTTGAAGCGTACCTCGTTGGATTTCTGAATGACCGACCGGTTGGTCGCACTCTTGACCTCTACCGAGGCCGCTCCTCCGCCACTCGGCGTGCGGCCTTCCAGAGCACGAATGCGATAACGCAGTTCCAGTTTCTGCGACGGTTCGATCCGCTTCAGATCAAGGCTGATCGTCTGACCGCTGATCTGCGCCGAGATGCTTCGGCCGTCAACCATCGCACTGTTGCTGAGGTACTCTGAGCCCTCGGGCAGAATGTCGGTCAGCACCACGTCGTCCGCACTCATAGCGCCGTCGTTCTCGATCGTCAAGAGGACTTCCCAGGAGTCACCCAGATCGATATCAACAGGCGTCTCGACGGCCTCGAACAGGGTATCGAACTTGACCGGATCGAGAGCCAGGGACGTTGAGTTCTCCCATTGGTCGCCCGCCTTGACTTCCGGAGACAGGAGACCGCCTACCTTGGTCTTGATGTGAACCTCGGTCCTCCGGTTCGGCTGTAGGGCGATCGACGTTCGCGGCACGTCTGTGACTACGGGTTTGGTAGCCGCGAAGCTCTCATAGGTCATTCGGTGGGGGTCGATTCCCCGGCTCTCCACCAACCAGTCGACTACCGATTTGGCTCGGGCCTCACCCAGTTCCCAGTTCGAGGGGAACCGCACGGTGTGAATCGGGCGGAAGTCGGTATGACCTTCGACCTTCACGTCCGCGTCGGCATACTTCATGATCGAGTCGGCGGCGGCGTGAAGTTGAGGAATCGCCGGCGGCTGCAGGTCGGCCATGCTGGTAATAAACAAGGCCGGCGTGAGAGTGATCACCACATCCTGCGGCGGCACCAACGGGAACGGTCCGGCGCTAACTTCGACCGGCTCCGACACTACTGGTTCCTTTGAAGCGCCTCGCGGCAGCAAGTCACCTTCAAGGTAAACCCGATTGGTGAGAAATTTCCGTACGCCGGGCGTAAGTTCGCGCAGCGAATAGCTGACCGATTTCTTAAACCGTTCTTGAGCCGCAGTCACTTCGTAAACAAGCTGGTCACCCTTCCGAATGGGGGCCAACTCCTGTGACTGAGCCAGTATCAAGTGGGTGTTGGCCGGGAGCGAATCGACCACACGAATCTGAGTCGGATCGGCCAGGCCGTTGGATTTGATGTCAATTTCATAATCGACTTTCACACCCATGCTGTCGGCCGGCTGCTCAGGATCGAGTACGGCCCGTTTGGTTACCTTCACGGTCGGAAGAATCGAAGCCTTCTTCCGAATGTCCAGACGCGGATGGTCGGGACAGATTCGGAAAATGACGTACGACTCGCCCGTCTCGTGCACGTGGACAAAGACCGAAGCCTGGGCGCCATCAGGAATGTAGAAGCCTTCCAGCTTCCTTTCGTCCAGGGCAACCACCCGTTCACCGGCTCTGACCGTGCTGAAGAAGAACATACCTTTCTCATTCACGCGGGATTGCGATCCGTCATCGAGATAGACATTGGTTCCCACCACACCCGGAGGGAGCGAATCGAAATCGGCGACGCCATCGCCGTCGCAATCGACCATCACCCGGCCCCGGATTGCTCCGGCCAGAGTCTGACTAAGCACATGAATCTGAGCCAGCGCCCGATTCGAGTGAGTCAACACTCCGCCTTGATACGCCTCGGCTCTGACTACGTTCTCGTTGATACCCGGATGAGCCGAGGTGCTTATCAACGCCGTGTATTCGAGGGTGAGAATCCCTCTGGCCGGAAGATCACCAAGCGCCCACTGGAGCGATTGGTCACCGGTCGGATCGTTGGTGGACGAGCCATCGAGCAACGACGTGCCGTCGACACAGAAGATGCCGGCCGGCATGGTATCGCTCAACAGGACGTCTTCAAAGAGGACGCCAGAGTAATTCTCGACGGTTACGGTATACTTCACCAGATCGCCGATCATACCGCTCGGTCGGTTGACTTTCTTGGTCACAACAATAGGCGTCAGGCTGATAGCCGTGATGACCCGATTACTCTCCTCACCACCCAGGCTGCTTCTTACCAGGGCGGTGTTCGGAATCAACTGACCGTCGACACAGTTGGGATCGACGGTAACGCGGAACGATACTGACCGCGATGAGAAAGCAGCCAGAACACCCAGGTTCCAAGTCAGGCTGTCATTAGCCGGGTTGTAAACGCCTCCTGCCGTGGCCGAACCGGCGATGTAGGTGGTCGAATCCGGAATCGCGTCGTAAATGATGACATTGGCAGCAGGAGCCGGATTTGGATTGTCGACCGTTATAGTATAAGTAAGCTCGTCACTCGGTACCGCCAGGGTTGCGCTGACATCCTTCTGAAGCCCTAAGACACCAGTCGGTATATCGACGACGGTTTCGACGATGTTGCTCGCGAAGGTCCGCCCTGACAACGCTGTTCCCTCGATGCCTATCGCAGCGAAAGCCTGGTTTGAAACGATGGTCGGGAACTGAGTGAACGGCCCGTCCAGGACGACTGCAAATTCAAGGGTTACCTGAGCGCCGCTGCCCAGGGACGCAAGGTTCCACGTTACCCGATCTCCGTTGGCATCATAAGTGCCACCCCCGGTAATGCTACCGACTATGAAGCCGGAAGAATCCGGGATAGTATCGACCACAACAATGTTCGCCACTGGGCTGGGACCGTTGTTGTGAATGGTAACCGAGTACAGCAGGTCATCACCCGCCGGAGCGACTGCTTTATCGACTGCCTTGGTTATACTTATAGCAGGCGACACTACAATGGTCGTTGCTACAGTGTCGGTACCGCACTCATCGACGACGATAAGGGACACGAAGTAACTGCCCTCGTCGTAGTACGAGTGACTGGGATGCTGCTGCGTCGATGTGTTGGCGCTGCCGCTAGCCGGATCACCAAAGTTCCACGACCACGACAGAGCGCCTCGACCGGCGACAGAGTGATCGATGAAGTCGACCAGCAAAGGCGCAGGACCCGAGGTCGGCGTGACACTAAAGACAGCGGTGGGACCGCCCCAGACTGTGACAAAGTTCGTCTTGGTCACGACTTTAGTACCGCTGACGTCTTCCGCTGTCAGCTTAACGGTATAAGTCCCGGTGGTGGTATAAACGTGCTGCGCCGACTGGCCGGTAGCATTATTGTTGTTGCCGCTAGCCGGATCACCGAAATCCCAGGTCCAAGAACTTATCTCGCAATCTTCCGTAGCGAAGCCGTTAAAGAAAACTCTCACCGGCGCGCAGCCTTCCGTGGGTTCGGCGGAAAAGTCAGCCTCGCATTCGGAAGAGACACGAACGTATTCAACTTTGACAGCCTTGTCGTCGCCACAGGCATCGACGACCGTCAATTGCACCGTGTACGTACCCGGGGCAGTGTAGGTATGGGAGGGCGATTGGGCATTCGACGTGCCGCCATCACCGAAATCCCAGGACCAGGAAGTGATACCCATGGTGCTGGTGGAATGATCAGTGAACGCAACGATCAGAGGTGCTTGCCCCGATGTAGGCGTCGCGCTGAAGTCAGCAACAGGGCCCGCATTGACTGTTACGTAATTCACCTTGGATTCAGAATCCGAGCCGCATTCATTGATGACATTCAGAGTTATGGTATATGACCCGGCCGCCGAATAGGCGTGACTGGGATCCCGATCATTCGAAGTTTGGCCGTCGCCAAAGTCCCAGGACCAGAAGTAGGCATTCCGTGACTGATTGGTGAAGTGGACCGCTTCGCCTTCACAGACTTCGGTCGCTTCGGCTGTGAAATCAGCCACCGGTGGCGGGCCGAACACGACAACAACTTCACGCGACGTACTTGCCTCGCCGCAAGCGTTGTTGACTGTCAGAGTAACCAGGAAAGTCCCACCGCTAGTGTAAGTGTGGGTCGGATGTTGATCAGTCGAGCTGGCGCCGTCGCCAAAATCCCAATTCCAGGTGGTCGCACCGGTGGAATGGTCGCTAAACCGCACCTCCTGAGAGGTGCAACCGACACTACTGTATTCGAAGCTGAATTCGGCCCTGGGCCCGCCGTGCACAATTATGAACGCCTCCTTGACGGCGTCATCGGAGCCACAGGCATTGGTTGCAGTCAACGTGACAGTGTAGCTTCCAGGTTGTGCATACGTGTGGTCCGGGTTTTGTGAAGAAGACCCCGTGCCGTCGCCAAATTGCCACTGCCAGGATGTCGCGTCGGTCGACAGATCGGTAAACGAGACGAACAACTCGGCGCAGCCTTCTCTCGGCTCAGCCGTGAAATCGGCCACCGGAAGCGGATCGACCGTGATGTAGTTCTCCCTCATGGCCGTGTCGCTGCCGCACGCATTGGTGGCCACAAGGCTGACGCTGTATACACCAGCGGTGGTGTAAGTGTGACTTGGATTCATCGAGGTGGATGTCGTTCCGTCGCCAAAATGCCAAAGGTATGAGGTACCGTTCGTCGACATATTGAAGAAACTCACCGAGCCGCCGGCACAGAGTCTTCTGATTTCGGTATCAAAGCCGGCTATCGGTGGATAACCGACCGTTACATATTGCGTTTTGATCTCACTGTCAGGTCCGCAGTCATTGTGAACTGACAGAGTCACCGTGTAGACGCCCGGACTGGAATAGGCATGGGTTGGGCTACGGTCGGTTGAAGTGCCACCGTCGCCAAAATCCCAGTGCCAGGAATCGGCGTCGCGGGACAGATCGGTGAATGTGACCGTCGCGCCGACACAGCTCTCCCGATCATCCACTAAGAAGTCGGCAACGGGATAGCCACGTACAACAATGTAGTTGGTGCGCGTGCGCGTATCGTCGCCGCAGGCATTGATGGCTGTCAGGCTGACGGTATAGGTGCCGGGAGTGGCGTACACGTGATGCCCCACACTATCAGTCGAGGTGGCGCCATCGCCGAAATTCCAACGCCAGCTAGTGGCGTTCTGGGAGTAGTTCATGAACCCTGTCACCCAGCCAACACACACGTTCGTCACCGACGCCTCGAATTCGGCGGTCGGTCCGACAATTACGCGGATGTAGTTATGCCGATCCTCAGTATCGTCGCCACACCGATTGGAAACGTGCAGAGTCACGACATATAAACCGGCAGTGGCGTACAAGTGCGAGGGGTTCTGCAAGTCAGAAGTGCTTCCATCCCCAAACTCCCAATGCCACGAAGTGGCCCGATATGAACGGTCATCGAAGTTCACCGTTCCACCTTCGCACACTTGCCGAGTGTTGGAGTCGAAGTCGGCCATCGGCGGTACTTCGACCGATATGTATTGTGCCTTGCTTTCCGTATCATCACCGCAGATGTTGGACACCTTCAGCGATACTGTATACTGGCCGGGCATTGAATAAACGTGCGTGGGGTTCTCCACACTCGAAGTGCTGCCATCGCCAAACTCCCAATGCCAGGATGTTTCATTGGAAGACAAGTTACTGAAGCTGACAGTCGCGCCCGCACAGACCTCAGTGGCATCGGCCGTAAAGTCAGCTACTGGGAATGCGCGCACGGTTATGTAGTTAGTCTTAACGCGAGTATCTTCTCCGCAACGGTTGGTCGCCCTCAGAGTTACCGTGTACACGCCCGCGGCCTGATAGACATGATATGGATTTTGGTCATTTGAGGTTCCTCCGTCACCAAAATCCCAGTGCCATGAGGTCGCCGCGGTTGACATATCGTGGAAAAGCATAGGGATTCCGACACAAGTCCAGTCATCGAAGGACATGAACTCGGCGATCGGCGGTCGTTCAACAATGACGTAATTCTCCCTCGTCACATCGTCGGTGCCACAGTCATTGTGAACTGTCAGAGTCACGGTGTAGGTGCCCGCGACGCCATAGGCGTGGGAAGGGTTCTGCTGACTGGATGTGGATCCATCTCCGAAATCCCAATCCCAGGAAGTGGTATGTTCGGAGCGGTCGGTAAAGATTACATCCTCGCCTACACACGACGCGGTTGGAGCCGCGTCGAAGGCGGCGTGCGGAAAATCACGCACTTCGATATAGAGTTCGCGCCTGCGCGTGTCGCTCGCGCAACCGTTGGAGGCAACCAGCGTCACGGTATAGACACCGGGTCTATTGTACGTGTGTATACCCGTGCTGTCGGTTGAAGTATGTCCGTCGCCAAAATCCCAGTCCCAGGAACTAGAGTTCTGCGAGTGGTTTAGGAAGGCAACGCTCCAACCAATGCAGACGGAGGTCGAGGAGGCCACGAATTCAGCAACCGGATCGCCCATCACCCAGACATAATTCTGCCGCGCTTCTACGTCCTCTCCGCAGCGGTTGGCCACTCTCAGTGTTACGGCATACCAGCCGGGAGCGTCATAGGTATGGCTGGGGTTCTGCAAGTCAGAAGTACTTCCATCCCCAAAGTTCCAGTGCCAGCTATCGGCACGCAAGGACTCATCTTGGAAACGCACCAAGCCACCAACGCAAGTTCGCCAGGTATTCGAGCTGAAATCGGCCAACGGTCCTTCCAGAATGTGAACGTAGCCTGGCTTCGTCTCCGCGTCGTCACCACAGGCATTGGTGACCCTCAGAGAAACCGTATAACTGCCGGAAGCAGAATAAGTATGGCTGGGGTTCTGCAAATCAGAAGTGATCCCGTCACCAAAGTCCCAATGCCACGTAAGAGCGCCCGTCGATAGGTCCGTGAAGTCAATGGCGTTGCCAACACAGTTGCTGGGGTAATCGCCTGCAAAATCGGCTGTGGGGCCGCCCCGGACTGTTATATACTGTGGCTTGACCTCAGTATCATTTCCGCATGGGTTGGACACCGTCAATCTGACAGTGTACACGCCGGCGGCCAAATAGGTATGATTCGGGTGCTGAGCACCGGATGTCGAACCATCGCCGAAATCCCAGAACCAGGAAGTCGGGTCGGTCGACAGATCAGTGAAACCGACTGTTCCCCCCTCACATAAGCTGGTGACATCAGAGGTGAAATCGGCGACCGGACCAGCGCCCACGATAACTTCAAGAACTTTCGTCTTGACGTCTTCGCCACAATCATTCGAAACGGTCAGCGTAACCGTGTAGGTACCACCGGCGGCGTAAGTGTGGCCGGGATTCTGATCATACGACTCAGTGCCGTCGCCAAAACCCCAGTACCAGACATCGGCTCCGGTGGAGCGGTCTTCAAATCGTACCAGGCCGGAGGTACAGCCCGGTCGCTGAGTATAGACAAAGTCGGCCGTGGGAGCGCCCTGGACTGTTATATACTGCGACTTGATCTCGGTATCAACTCCACATGGATTGGTCACAGTCAAGCTGACGGTGTACACGCCCGCGGCTGAATAGGTATGACTCGGGTGCTGAGCACCAGATGTCGAACCATCGCCGAAATCCCATTGCCAGGAAGCCGCGTTAGTAGACAGGTCGGTGAAGTTAACCGGGGTCTCCAAGCATAGCACAGTCGTACTGGCCGTGAAGTCGGCCGCCGGGCCGGGATTGACACGGATGAAGTCGATCTTGGTCACAATCAGTGGGCCACCCGCCTCCACAGCCGTGAGTGTGACGGTGTAAATACCGGGCTGGTGGTAGACATGTTCAGAGTACTGACCGTAGCCGGTGTTGGCCGAGCCACTCGCGGGATCGCCAAAGTCCCACGTCCAGGTGCTGACGTTACAAACCATACCCACGCCGGTCACAATACCGGTGAAATGGGCGGTGCTGTCGACGCAGATCTCAGGCGGGCCAGTGAAATCGATCTCACAGTGACAGGCTGCTTCATCAGGATCGGCCAGGATCGGAGAAGTCCACAACCCGAAAATACAAACTGCAGCCAGGAGCGCAACCGCGACGCGCCTGCGGCAGCTATTATGATATTTGGTCATCATCTTTGCACGCTCCTACATCTTTCCCGTTAAGCGAACAAACAGGCCTTGACCGGTATAATTCCGGTCGGGGTACCTATCTGTTTTGCCCTGAATTCGTTCATAGCCTAGTGACACGCGATACCAGGACTGACTGTCGTAGCCGGCCTCAAGTGTTGCGAAGGTCTTTTCATCGTCTATCGGGTCGTTAAGAAGAATCTGCTTGACCGATGCCCGGCCAAAGAAATTCGACGAGAAAGAGCCCGACCCGCTAAGCAGAAGGATATATGAAGTCGACGTGATCATCTCGGAGGGCGACTGCCAGCGTCTGATGAGGCCGACGGTACCCTCGGTCAGGCGGTCACGATTCCAATTGACCTTGAAGCCCAGGTCCCAGATTTTCTCGCGATCGTATCTCGTGGCAATGTAATCCATGGTTTGTGAGGCCTTCCGCCGATATTCGCTCTCGACATCAAATGACAAATGGTGGGTAAGAAAGTAGGTCACTTGAGTCAGAATGAAATCGTCGGTGGCCTTGAGTGTGGAGTCAGTAAACCACTGGCGCGATTCCTGCCGGCTCACCTTGCCCAACGCCTTAACCTTGGTCAAAGGCAGATACTCCACGGCAAAAGTTCGACCCGAGAGGGTTCGTGTCGGGTTATCCTGCCAGAGCGAAACACTGCTGCCGGGGACCGTGTAGCGGCGGTATTCGAGGGTCGTGAGAGTATTGACCCGCTCGTGAGGTCGAATTTGAATCGTGGCGAATGAGGCGTCCTGCCGCTCGTCATAAAGGTCCAAGTCCTGATTGTTGCGCAAAGCCAACCGCTGCCTCACTTCGATGCTGGCGTGATCACTCGGCTTGCTGGTCAAGGTCAGAGCCAGTTGATTGGTCTTGGCATCCGACTCGCCGACATTGGCTATGTTTTCGAATTGGATCAGTTCATAGTTGGCCGCGTAGCCGAACTTACCGAGGACAGTGACATCTTCAAAAGTACCATCCAGATCGACCATGGCCCGATTCTGATAGTTGTCTTCGTGCAGCAGATTGGCCGCGTCTTCAGCATCACGCCTTTCCATCCGGACGCCGAAGCGAAGCTTGTCGATCCATTCGTTGCGATAACCCAGGGCGATTACTTGTTCCTCACGGAGTCCATCGTAAGCGTTGAATTGCCCATTGGCTTCCAGCCCTTTGATCGTCGCCACGGACGCCGTGGCCGTCTGCTTGGCAGTCAGGGCATACTTGCCGCCGAAGTTTAGTCGTTCCTGGTTCTTGTTGGGGTTCAGATCGGAATTAGTGAACGACCTGAACTGATCGTCGATTCTCTGGAAATCTGCATTCAATGTCAGATTCTTGATAACCTCGGTCTTGCCTCCCAAACGCAGAGCACTGTACCTGTCAGTTGAGTTCGGGTTTTCGGCGCCTGCGACTTCCACGTATCCGGCCGAGTGGTCCTTCACTTGGAAAGTAGCGTCGGCCGCTACCAGGTCTTCCGGCTCATCCTCACCCAATCCGCTGGCACCCTGGTCAAGATCGCGATGAAGATACGAAGTACTGACCTGGAGCTCGTCAATCGGCTTGACCCGGCCTCTGCCACCGAAGATGTCGTCATTGTCTTCGCGCAAGTAGTCAAAAGTAATGACAACGTAGATCGGATCAGAAGCCGCCGTTTCGCTGGCTACCGGCTGATGCAGCAGCACTTGCCCGCGCAGATAATCAACGGTGTAGTCGATGTCGCGTACCAACTTCTTGCTGGAGAGCACCGTCGATTTATTGAATCGGTCGCGGACCTCTATTTTGACTTCTTCACTGCCGCGCGTGATAGGCGCCATGGACAGGTCATATGGTCCGCTGGTGCCGTCGGCCGGGATGCCGATCGCACCTCCCTCGCGAAACGTCTTGCCTTCCAGCTTGCCGCCGACCGCCTCAACGCCGACCCGACCCGAGTGAAGGTTGGCAAAGCCGCCGAATATCGATCGTTGATGCAGCGTGAACTTTGAGCCCTGGAAACTGGGACGAAGCGAACCTCCTTCGAGATAACCATGCTCGTCAGATTCCAGGCGCATGAGCAGTTCAAGTTTTGACGGCTCCTGAGGCTGGGTCAACAAGCGCGTATCGAGATTTTCCAGTTCCCACTGTCTGTTGGGATCGTACACCCCGTGGCCGGTGAAGCGCCATCCGTCCCAGAGCGGCTCAGTCGATTCCACCGACATCTTCAGACGAAAGACTGAGGGATCAATCGTACGATATTCCTCGCCGATTCGAGAATCCATGATCGCCGCGCCGTTCACCGACAAACCTCTGGCGACCCCGCCATTGGCGAACATCGATAACCGATAGTTGGTGCAGAAACCGTCCTGGAGAGTCGGATTGGCCGATTCAAAGGCCATTCTTTCAGCATCTCCGCCACTGACATTGAGGGCGTGCATGGTGAGCTCGCCGAACCCAAGCAGGAAGAGATCCTGACTCTTTTCCGAAGGATTGTGCTGTTTGATGATTCTGGCTCCCGATGACCCAGTCGTCAGAAGAACCAGAAGTGCAGCGATCAGCACATGCTGCCACCACTTAGCCATTGTAATCATGGGCACCTGCCTGTCTTTTATTGAGTATTCTGTCGAGTTATCCAAAGTCATAGCGAAACAGATTGGCGAGAACGTCAATCGGGAAAAAGCTGTTTCAGTTATTTGTGACTAACGATACTAAATTATCCAGAAGTGTCAATGCTTCTGTCCGGATTAGGCACTATACCTTCCCCTGCCTTCTGCAGAATGTTCTGAAATTGCACACAAAGACGATCAGCTGGCGCGGCGCAATGGAGCCATGGTCGTTAACACTACTAAATTAGTCTGATAAGGTAAATCCGTCGGCTATTGTCTCGTGTATCGTTTCTGCTGCTTCGGCGGGCGTCATGAACCCCATGGCCTGGTGCGGCAGCTGACGGTTATGGGCAGGCATTGGCGTGTTGCAAAACGGCCCATACAGTTTGGACTACCCAATATGCGACTCCGAGACTTTAAGGTCAGGCGCAATGATTACTTGCCGCTAGTGGTGCTTCGTCCAAAGGGTTCTTTCTTCGTCAGCCGCGCATTGTGTAACTCCGGTTCCATTGTGACTGGGCGACAGCACATCATGATACTGATAGCCTGAGATAGAGAAATGTCACGATTGTGCCACACGCGCCTGAAAGATCGTGCCAGTCTTCGTAAGAAATTGTGCGCCTGCGACTTAGATTCAATAGCGGTGCAGGGACTCGAACCCCGGACACGCGGATTATGATTCCGCTGCTCTAACCAGCTGAGCTACACCGCCATCCCACTCTGAGGGCCGACAATCTACCAAAATGCGTCCGTATGTCAAGAGAGAACAGGTCCTGACAAGTCACCGCGGAGATTCTCACAGAGGTAACACAAATGCGTTGCGATGAACTCTAGGCAGAGATTGGTTACTCGTAGCTCGAGGAAGCACGGTGATGGTAATATTGATGGAGAGCGACCTGCCTCCACGCGTCTGGTAGCAAGTCTGCAACCGTCAAGGATGGAGACGTTGGGAATCAAGCAGAAAAATAGAAAGGCGGCCTGCCCTGGCCGCCTTTCCGAGTCGGTAAAGGAGTTCTCCCTCACAAAGAACTCCTCAACCCCATCTCTTAAATACCCTTCACCGCCATACTGCGTATATTTAAGAGTAACTAACTGCGTCTATAGTATTATCAACATCCGTGCCGATCAGTTCGAGTCGCGCATTCACCATCTCAAGTTGTTGAACCGTAACGTCATTTTCGTTGCGTGACACTGCAATGACATTCCGTGATCGCCTACAAAGCGCAGCGTCTGCGTACGAGCGCCGAGAGGAATGTCATTCACAATTGCTTTCTATTGCGATACAATGATTTCCGAAACGCATATCTTGCGCCGCAGGATATGACTGCTGACCGAGTTTTGTGCAATCTTACTGGGTGATGTCCACAAATGAAAATCGGCGCTCGAGTGGAGCGCCGGTTTTATTAACGATGGAGATTCGCTTACGACCCGCTCGCCGAAACCGTAATGATGATCTTGCCGTCAGTTACTCTGAATAGATTGCTGCCGGTGTCGTCGCAACTGGTGCCGTAGTAGTCGAAACGACCGGTCTTCACGATCGCCTTGAAAGCGGCCAGGTTGCTGATATGACCTAGCGACTCGGCATAAGTCACGGTGGTCGTCCCTCCCGCCGCCACGTTCAGTCCGTTGATGACCCGGACCGCATCATCGGGGATTACTGAGGGCGGATTATAAGGATCAATCACGCCGGTCGCCGGAGCAAACCAGACGTTGAACTCACAATCCGAAGCCGAAGTGTTCTCTATCTTGAATTCAAATCCGACCGCATCGATATCGTCAAGATCGTCTTTGTGATCATCCCAAGTTGAGTTATCTGCCAGATCCATTGGATACCAGTAAAAGGCATTACCGGCGCTGTAGATGAAATTGATGTGTTCCACTATCACAAACGTCCCGGACACCAGACAGCCGGTGATGACCAAGCCGGTCAAGATCAGACCGATAATTCCAAGTTTCTTGTAAATTGCTTTCATGGCCGTCGTTTCCTCACTTGCCACCGAAGCTGAAGTTGATACCGGCGGTGGCGCCAATCGCCTTTTTCGAGCCGCCTTCTTTCTGTGGCGCAACTATCGCCTTGCCCCGAACATCAAGCGAGAACTTAGGCGACAGCCCGATTCCAAGACCGAGCCCTGCCGACCAGCCGAACTTGGAACTCTCGTAGCCGGTGTCATCGTTTTTCACTTTGTACGACCCGACCCCGGCCACGAAGTACGGAGCAATCCCGGTAGTACCTGGTAAGTTGCCGAGCGAAGCCTCCAGCCCGAATGAGGTTACCTTAGAGCCTTCAATGTCCAAAGGGGTACCGTCGACCGGGTCCGGTTCGCCCCATTTCACAAACGAAACGTAAGGCTCAAGCACGATCAACGATCCGAGACCATATCTGCCCTTGAACCCGTACTCCATGCCCTGACTCTGGTCGTCCTGCAACAACGGGAAGCTCAGCCCGGCAAACGCCCCGGCACCGAGTTTCGTGCCAGGCTGGGCCGTAGCTGACAAGAGAGCGAACAGAGTCAGAAAGAGACCGATAAAGAATCCTTTACGCATGCACTATCCTCCTGTTCAAGAATGTTCCTGTCACCATACAAACCAACGCAAATTACACTCCTCTTGCGCCGGTGTCAATTCTGTTACGTGAGTGCCCACTAGTTCGTTGGAGTCTGATCACGCCAGCCGGACGGTCCATTTTGCCAACTCGACCAAAAAACTTTCTCCGGCCGCAAAAACTTCTTGACAAAAATGACGATCCGCATATAATAGGCCGTGTTAATTAAACAAAAAGGTACTGTTTATTAAACCGCATGGCGACTTGAGACCAAAACTTGGAACTTAGAATCGGACAAAAGATCAAAACCCTCCGGCTGGCCTCCGACCTGACCCAGACCGAACTGGCCGACCGGGCCAATCTGACTAAGGGTTTTATCTCGCAGCTTGAGAACGACCAGTGCTCGATCTCGGTTGATTCGTTGGCAGATATCATCGACGCTCTGGGAGTCAGTCTCCAGGAGTTTTTCGGTGACAAAACCGAGCCTGAGGTCGTGTTCGCCCCAGACGACCGAGTTGTCGTAGAAGGAAAAGGAGCCAGTCGGTTTGAGTTGCTCGTGCCCGGTTCTACCAACAACGAGATGGATCCTATAATGGTAGAACTGAAACCGGGGCAGCGGCTCGAAGCTTTCGACCCACATCCGGGGGAGCAATTCGGTTACGTGCTTAAGGGTGAAGCAACCTTGAAACTGGGCAAGAAGGAATATCGAGTCAGAGCCAATCACTGCTTCTACTTCGAAGCCGGCCAGGCCAGTCAGATTATGAATAAGAGCCACTCGTCTGTCAGGCTGCTGTGGGTTACTACCCCGCCGCAGATGTAGGACTTGAGGAGGAACGAATATGAAGATACTCGGACGCCATTTGATCGCGGAGTACATCGACTGTACTCCGGGGAAACTCGATGACCTCGCTTTTCTGGAACGCTGCCTGTTAGAGGCAGTACGACGCTCCGGCGCCACCATAGTCAAATCGACATTTCACCGGTATGCCCCTCAGGGGGTATCGGGGGTGGTCGTGATAGCTGAGTCCCACATGTCGATTCACACCTGGCCCGAATACAATTACGCGGCAGTGGATTTCTTCACTTGCGGACGGTCAGTCGACCCGTACAAAGCCAACGAGTACTTGAAGGAAATGCTCGACAGCCCGAACGCCTGTGTGACCGAAATAAGTCGGGGGATTCCGTCGAATGCCGACGAAGTCATTGAACACAAACCAGCCTCGCTGAACGAGGCCCGGACTGCAGCCGGTTAGGGGGAGAGGAACGGTGACCAGCTCACTTTCACTCAGGAAAATAGCTCGATCTTCGGTGTTGCGCGGCGTGGACACCCGCCTGGTGCGTGACCTGTTCAAGCGCGGCCGACTGGGGTCGCCCTTGCTGCTTATCTCCCGCGCGGAGATTTTGCGAAATTACAGAGCCCTGTCAGCTGCCCTGCCGAGAGCGCAAGTCCACTATGCCGTGAAATCGAATAATCATCCCATCTTCCTCGGTGAGCTTCAACAGGCGGGGAGCCGTTTCGAGATCTGCTCGACGCGGGAGATTGAAGCGGTCGTTCAGGCCGGCGCCGAGCCTTCGTCGCTGATCCACAGCCACCCGGTGAAATCCATTCGCGAGTTCGATGCCGCGCTAACCGCCGGTGTCCGGACGTTTGTAGTCGACAACATCGACGAAATCCGCAAGCTCAAACGCTATCGCGGCGCCCGTCTGCAGGTCATGATTCGCTTTCGAATCGAAAACGAGGTCAGACCGGTGGTCGACCTGCAGTACAAGTTCGGTTGTGCCGTGAACGAGGTTCTCCCTCTCGCCGAGGAAATCCGCAAGACCGGTCATGAACTGTATGGCCTGTGTTTTCACATCGGCTCGCAATGCGTTCATGTGGAGAACTATGTGAAAGCCATCAGAGCAGCGGGCGAACTGATCACAGCTCTCGATCAGGCAAATTACCAGGTCCGCTTGCTGGACATCGGCGGCGGCTTTCCGGTGGCCTATACAGAATCGGTACCACCGATAGACACTTTCTGTGGACCGATAAACGCAGCGCTGGACGAGTGTATCCGTCCCGATATCAAGGTTGTTTGTGAACCAGGGCGGTTCATTTCCGCCAGCCCGGTTACGCTAGTCTGTTCTGTCATCGGGAAAGCCGTGCGTGACGGTAAGGTGTGGTATTACTTGGACGATGGCCTTTACTCTACGTTCAGCGGTATCGTCTATGACCACTGCAGCTACCCGGTAATCACCAACAAGTCCGGCGAAGGGCGGCTGTCGGTGCTGGCGGGACCAACCTGCGACTCCTTTGACGTCATGTACGACGGCCTGTTGATCCCGGAACACAATGTGGGTGACACCATGGTGTTCCCACTGACCGGTGCCTATTGCTCCGTGTCCGGCTCTGACTTCAACTCACTTCGGCGACCGGAGTACGTGGTGGTAGATTGACATCTCCTGCCAGAGAGGATTAAGACAGTGAGTAACCAATATATAACCGAACGGGGCATGGACGACCTCTGGAACGTCTGGTATTCCGAGCTGCACAATCATACTTCCGGACTGACTCTCAAGATCAATCGGATGGTGGAATCTTTTCAGTCGGAGTTCCAGCGGATAGACGTCCTCGAAAACGATGATTTTGGCCGATTACTGGTCTTGTACGGCTCACTCATGGTCTGCGACCGGGACAACAACGCCTATAACGAGATGATCGCTCACGTACCGCTGTTCTGCCACCCCTCTCCAAAGGAAGTCCTGATCATCGGCGGTGGAGACTGCGGTGCCCTGACCGAGGTCCTCAAGCATCCTGAAGTAAAACGCTGTACCATGTGCGAAATTGACAAGATGGTAGTCGAGGTATCGAAAAAGTACTTCCCCGCTCTGACGGCTGGACTTGATGATCCGCGCGCACACGTTGTCTATCAGGACGGCAAGGTGTTCATCGAACAGGCGAAAGAGAAGTTTGACGTCATCCTGATGGACCTGTCCGATCCGGTCGGTCCCGCCGCCGATCTGTTCCAGAAGTCGTTTCATCAAGAGGCGTTCAATCGCCTGACCGACAAGGGTATCATGGTCGCGCAGTCCGAGTCGCCGTACTACAATCAGGAGACGGTCAAGGCGATGTACCGCAATCTGCGGGAGATCTTCCCGGTCGTACGCATGTACACTTGTTTCATGCCGATCTACCCATCGAGCTACTGGTCATTCGCCTTCTGCAGCAAGGGAATTGATCCGGTGCGCGATTTCGATCAGGCGCGCTATGACAAAATCAGACCGTCCACTCGCTACTACAACGATGAGATTCACCGCGCATCCTTTGTGTTGCCACAGTTTGTTCGGGAACTGCTGGTCTGAGCCATGAAACCAGTCTGTGTCGTCCAAAACTGGGCGCCGGAGTCACCCGGCCATTTAGCCGATTATCTACAGGAAAACAACGTTCCCTACAATGTTGTCCGCACATACCTCGGCGAAACCCTGCCGATGCCAACTGATATTGAAGCCGCCATCGTGCTGGGCACACCAATTTCGGTTCGAAGCTATCAGGAACATGAATATCTTCAAAAGTTGTTTGCTTTTGTCGCCGCCTGTATAAGACACGACTTGCCGTTCTTCGGCATCTGTTTTGGCGGACAGTTTCTGGCGCGAGTGCTGGGGGCCGACGTGAATCGAAATCCGGTTCGGGAAATCGGTATCTACAAAGCGACCCTCACAGACGAAGGCCGCCGGGACAAGCTATTTGCCGGATTGCCTCGTGAGATCGACGTATTCCATTGGCACGCTGACACTTTCCAGATTCCGTTTGGGGCCACATTACTGGCTACCGGCGAGACCTGTCGCAACCAGGCCTATCGCAAAGGGAACGCGGTTGGCATTCAGTTCCACATTGAACCGCGCATTGACGAAGTCCCGCTCTGGTGTGATGAGTACACTCAGGAACTGGCCGAGGAAGATAAGACCAAAGAGCAGATTGTCTCTGCCTATGCTGCTCAAGCAACCCAGATGAAGCAGCTCAGCTACCGCCTCTTGAAGAACTTCCTCTCAAAATGATGGTGGCGGGATCGAAGCGGTCCCGCCCTACGACGCTTGGAAAGTAAATGTAGGTCCAGTTCACGAGTTGTTCGCGCAGCGAACGACGAAGAAACCCGACATCGTGTCGAGGCGAAGACCTCTTCTTCTCTGATCGGCAGGGTTCCATCCCTGCCGGTTCGTATTTCGGCAGGCCCGCAGGCCTGCCGATCAGATGCCCAAAAGAAAAGCCCGGCTCGAAAGTGAGCCGGGCTTTTCGTCTTTAGAGAAAGGAGGGTGCTTTTAGAACATCTCGTACACCATCGAGACTTGCCAATTCATGTTGAAACCGTCGTTTTGGTCTCCGGAGATGAAGTTAAGTCCTCTGAGAAGCATCTCAGGATCAGTGTAGGTGTCCAGATACAGCTTGCCCCAGTTGAAGCCGAAGCCGAAGTAGGTTTCCATCGACGGGGTGTTCCACTTCTGGTCGACCACGAAATCAGACTCGATCTTTTCGACATTTGACCACAGTGTGGTGTAACCGCCGGCGCGGATATCCATCCAGTTGAACACTTCGCCTTCGAAGCCGAGCTTCAAGTACGGGAACACGAAGTAGCTCTCTTTGTGTTCGCCCTTTTCGTCAGCGGCCAGACCATCACCGCTGAACTTACCCTTCTGGCTCTCGCGTGAGAAACCGAAGTCAACCACGGCAAGTATATTCGGGGCGGGCGTGTAGTTCATACCCATACCGAGGTCGAACATCATACCCGACCACTCGGCCTTGACATTGTCATTGGTACTGTCAGGATCGTTCATAAATTCGACACCGCGTTTGCCGATACCGACCATGGCGTGCGGCACCAGAGTGACCTTCGGGTTGCGCACCCAGAAGTAGCGACCGTTCAGCGACATGTCCATGAAACCGCTCGGCTCGTTGATCTTATCGCCGTTCGGGGCTTCGTTGGTCCAGCCGCCGGTCATGAAGCTCAAACCGACGTCCCACTTTCCAGAAGTGCCTTCGGTCAGGCCGAGGCCAAAGGTGTACTGATTGAACGACTGCTTGGGAGCGATGTCAGACGGCCAGACCGCACCGGAATCTTCTTGTGCTTCCCAGCTCGCCCGCACAACCTCGGCACTGAAACCAAAGTTGTGGCCGCCCAGCTTGCGGCCGTAGATAATATGCATGCGCCGTGGGTAGTCACTGCTTAGTTCATCAACGTTGCCCGGAGCCGCATCGTATTCATACCAGTAGTTGAACCAGGGGTAGCCGTAGTAATCAAAATCGGCCATGTCAAAGCCGTCAAAGTTGACCGGTCCGAACTGCGGGTAGTACGACACAAACGTACCCAGCACCCAGGGATTCTCTTCGTTGAACTGCCAGGTAATTCCGAAGTTATACATTTCATCATCACTGAATTCGCCCAGAGCCAGGTTCGGATAGTTGTTCACCCGGCCGGGGAATCTGAAAATGTTGTAGTCGTCGACCATGATCATGTCGTTTTCGCCCATGACCAGGGTACGGGTCTGCGTGGCAAACGAACTAGCCGCAGCCAGTGTCAGCAAGCCCAGGATTGCAATTAGCACTTTCTTCATTTTGTATTCCTCATCTTAAAAGATGTTAGTTCTCCAAAACTCTTGCAGCGAACGGAACTCCGCCGACGTCGCTGCCCATCGGGCGGAGAGATGGCCAAAAACCATCAAGAACCTCGTGTCATAGGCGGCCTCCCTGGGACGGTGATACCGACCCAATCAAACTTTCCTTGTCCAACAGTTCCTTCATGCATCTATTGTCAACTGTGTTTGTCACAGCAAGTTTCTCAAAAAACTGGTCTAATCAGCAGTGGCGGTCTACCATACGCAAGCTAAAACTAGACAAAAACAGGGCCGACAAAATCCCGTTTCGTCTCACCCTATCTCTCAATATGGCAAGAGGATAGCGACCTTGCTTGCGCCAAAATGACATCAAGGTTTGCGGGGCTGCGTTTTAATACGCTGCCAGACCTCTTCCATCTGTTCCAGGGTGAAGTCGTCAAACCGGCGGCCACCGGCAGTCAACTCGGCTTCGAGACTCTCAAACCTCTCTCGGAACTTCCGAAGCGCCGCCCGCAAGGCGGTTTCGGGATCTATACCCTCCAGACGCGCCACCGACGCCGCCGCAAATAACAGATCGCCAATCTCGTCGGTGAGGTGCTGTGTTCGATCAGGGCTGTCTTCTCCAAACACGGCACGCACTTCTGCCAACTCCTCGCCTACTTTTTCCAATGCGTCAGAGGAGCACTTCCAGTCGAAACCGACTCCGGCGGCTTTCTCACCCAATCGAAAGGCCGTAGTCAGTGCGGGCATAGTGCGAGGCAGCCCGGCCAGGACCGACGGTTTCTCGCCCGAATCGGTCTTGATCTTCTCCCACTGATCTCTGACTTCGCTCGGTTGGAGGTCTTTCTTTTCGCTGAACACGTGAGGGTGGCGGTCAATCAGTTTCGTAATGACGGCTTGGACGCTGTCGTTAATACCAAACTTCCCGGCCTCGTCGGCCAATTGAGCATGGAATACGACTTGCAGCAGAATGTCGCCCAGCTCCTCCTTGAGCGCACTAGAATCTCCGGATTCGACCGCCTCCACCACCTCATAGGCCTCTTCAATAAGATAAGGCAGAAGCGTTTGGTGAGTTTGGGCCCGATCCCAGTTGCACCCTTCGGGTGAACGCAGTACGGCCATCACAGTACAAAGTTGTTCGAACGGGGTCAATCCCGAATTCAGTACACGCGCTTTTGGATCAGACATAGCTGCCGATATTATCCTCTACTAAGCGTTTGACCGGCTTTCTGTTGCCGGGATTCAGCGCTTGACAAGTTGGGGTATCGCCGGTAAAATGCAAGGCTTTAATCCGGCCGTTGCCAACCTTCCGGCGGCTGAGACCCACGGGCGGAATGTGTATGTGTGACACTGACAACAAAGAAAAGAAATCGGCGGCTTATTCCCCGTCCGAAGTTGAAGAACGTATCTACCGGAAGTGGGTCGAGGCGCGGTACTTCCACGGCTCCCCCAAATCACGGAAGAAGGCGTATTCTATTGTCATCCCGCCGCCCAATGTGACCGACGTCCTCCACCTGGGGCATGCTCTGAATAACTCCATCCAGGACATTCTCATCCGCAAGCACCGCATGGAAGGGTACGAAGCCGAGTGGCTGCCCGGGTCGGACCATGCCGGAATCGCCACCCAGGTAATTGTTGAGAAACGGCTGGTCAAAGAAGGCACTACCCGACGGGAGTTGGGTCGCGAGAGGTTCGTCGAGAAAACCAGAGAGTGGGCCTACCGCAACAAGGACATTATTCTGGGTCAACTGCGCCGGATTGGCTGCAGTTGCGACTGGGAGCGGACCCGCTTTACACTCGATGAGGGCCTCTCCCGCGCAGTGGCCGAAGTTTTCATACACCTGTACAACAAAGGATTGATCTACCGCGGCCATCGGATAGTGAACTGGTGCCCATCGTGTCGTACCTCGCTCTCCGACGATGAAGTCGAACATGAGACCTTCAAGAGCTTCTTGTGGTATATCCGCTACAAGGTTAAAGGCTCCGACGAGTACCTCACCGTAGCTACCACCCGTCCGGAGACTATGTTAGGCGATACTGCGCTGGCGGTGTCACCCAAAGACAGCCGCTATAAGAAGCTGGTCGGGCGGACCGTCATTCTTCCGATCTTAGAGCGCGAGATTCCGATTGTCAGCGATAGCTATGTCGACCCCGAATTCGGAACGGGTGTAGTGAAAGTCACCCCGGCTCACGATCCAAACGACTTCGAAATCGGCAAACGGCACGACCTGCCCGAGATTAACATCCTCAACACCGATGGCACACTGAACGAGAACGCCGGCAAATACAAGGGGCTGGACCGCTACGAGGGTCGGAAAGCTCTGGTCGCCGACCTGGAGGCTAAACAGCTTCTTGAGAAGATCGAAAACTATGAACTGGTGACCGGCACGTGTTATCGCTGCCATGTTGTCGTGGAGCCATACCTATCGCTCCAATGGTTTGTCAAAATGCGCGAACTCGCCGGCCCGGCGATTGAGGCCCACAAGAAAGGCCAGCTTCGTTTTCACCCGGACTACTGGTCCAAGACCTACCTACACTGGATGGATAATATCCGTGACTGGTGCATCTCGCGCCAACTCTGGTGGGGGCACCGCATACCGGTCTGGTATGCTGAAGATGGCACTGCGTTCGTTTCCATCAATCGCCCCATGGCCGAACAGTGCCCAGGATATGACCCTGCCACGCTGGTTCAGGACGACGACGTTCTCGACACCTGGTTCTCGTCGTGGCTCTGGCCCTTCTCCACTTTCGGCTGGCCGGAACAGACTCCGGAACTGAAGAAGTTCTACCCCACCCGTGTGCTGGTGACCGCTTCCGAGATCATTTTCCTGTGGGTGGCCCGCATGGTTATGGCCGGTTTCGAGTTCATGGGCGAGACGCCGTTCAGCGACGTTTATATCCACGGGACAGTCCGGGACGCTAATGGTATCAAGATGTCCAAATCGCTCGGAAACGGTATCGATCCGGTGGAGATTGTTGACAAGTACGGCGCCGACGCTCTGCGCATCTCGCTGGCTCTGGCCACCCCCGACGGCCAGGACCCGTGGATAAGCCGGAATACGTTCGAGGGCGGCCGCAATTTCGTCAACAAGCTCTACCAGGTATCTCGCTTCGTGATCATGCGTCTCGATGGTCGTCCTCCGGTCACTGATAAGCTTGACGAGACGGACCTGGTGATATTCGACCGCTGGATTTTGTCGCGACTTGATCGTACAATCACCGGTGTCAAGAGGTCGTTTGATGAGTTCCGTTTGTCCACCGCCGCCAAGACGCTCTACAACTTCGTCTGGGAAGACTACTGCTCGTGGTATGTGGAGTTGATCAAGCCCGACAAACCGGGCGAACCGATCCGAGAGAGTTCCATCCGTGTGTCAAGTTATGTTCTCACCCAGATACTGAGGCTGCTCCATCCGTTCATTCCGTTTGTCACCGAAGAAATCTATTCCCAAATGCTCGCCTCCGGGGATGGCAAAGATGTCACCCTCGTGTTTGGCCCCTGGCCGCAGGCTGACGGGAGACATATCGACAACCAACTCGAAGAGAGTCTCAGGCAGATTCAAGAAGTCGTCACGGCGGTTCGGTCGGCCCGTTCGGAGATGAACGTCCCACCCGGCAGGAAATCTGATTTGTACGTCCGGGTCAACGACGAGGCGTTTGCCCGCCTTCTGGAAGAACACGTGCAGTATTTTCGCTCACTTGCCCGAGTGGAGAATCTGTACTGCGGCGCCAAAATCAAGAAACCACCGCTCTCTGCTTCGGCGGTGATCTCGGGCGCTGAGTTGTTCATTCCGCTGGAAGGGTTAATCGATATCGAAGTAGAGAAAACTCGCCAGCAAAAGGAACTTGATAATCTGAAGACCCAGATTGTCAAAGTCTCAAAAAAACTGGCCAATCCTGACTTCCTATCCAACGCACCGGCTGACGTGATTGATCGCGAGAAACTGAAAAAACGCGACTACGAAGAACGGATCGAGCGCATCAACAAGAACCTCGAGCAGATCGTCGGGTGGTAAACCCGATACTGCTTCTTTCAGGATATTGACCGGAGCCTCACCGCTCCGGTTTATTCCTCTCGGCTCAGACTCACAAAAAAAAGACCGTCCTGAGGGGTTGGACGGTCTCGTCGAGAAGAGGTATATCAAGAAAGGGGGGAAAAATCAGTTTCGGCCTTTTTTGGCAAGTTCCTCAAGAAAACCACCCAGAGTACGCGCTCCAGCAGTGTCAGGATAAGAGGCAATTTCCACTGGGATAACACCAGCGCCTCCGTTACCCAGCAACGCCGCCAACTTTGTGCGGGCAATCCCGGCCAATCTGCTGCCGGCAACCTCTGCACCTTGGCGAGGCGTCTCGGGTAGAAGAACTGCGAGGTAATTATGGTGCAGAAGGGCAACATGATCACAAGTCCTTACCGCCTCCTTGATGCCCAGAGCTACGTCCTGCAAGACTTCCGTGGCACGTTCCCCTGCCATCTCCTCTGCCGGACTGAGATCGAGTACCGTCAAAGAAACAAAAACGCGATATCGCTCTGCTCGATTAAGCTCTACCTCGACCTTCTCGGCGAAGGTATCAGTACAAGAGGAACCGATTGTTGTCCAGGATGTCTCCATCTTCGATGCTCGATTCTACACCACTTCTCTTAACCCAATAAGCCACTGCTCCACCACCGTGCAAGCAATTCTCATTCCTACAGTTATGTAATAGATTGAATTGGAAAAGGTTTCCGGCAGGAAAGGCTAAGTTAGTTGGCGTAACCAGTCCCTCATTGACTTGCACTCAGAGGCCAGCGACGAACAGGCGGGAAGTCCTTGCCGGGTAGTCAGATAGTGGATGACATTGTGCAATCAAATGCTCAAAATCTGCACAGGTACCAGCAAACGAATGGTCGGCAGCAAATAGCTACTTGGAGGAATTGAGATTGTAGTCCTTGATCTTGTAAAGTAGCGAGCGGTAGCTGATTTCGAGCAGTTCCGCTGCTTTTCGCCGGTTCCAGTTAGTCTTCGTGAGAACTTCGGCAATCAGTTGTTTTTCCTCTGAGGCGACCCGTCTGCCCACCCGCGACTTGAGTGAGAAGCCATCGTCCACCTCAATGTCTGCGGATGATGGAGCTACATCGTGCTCCGAAGACGGACGCGGATCTTCGAGACGCGCCACGTGTGAGGCGGCGGCAATCAATTCCGCGATAATCTGTTCGTCGGACCTGACAACCACCTGCTTCACCATATTCTCGAGTTGCCGAACGTTTCCGGGCCAATGGAAGGCAATTAGGCGCGATACCGTTTCCGGTGCCAGACCAGTGCACTCCTTGCCATACAGCTTATTGTGTTTGGCGAGAAAGTGGTTTACCAGCAAAGGGATATCTTCTTTGCGGTCCCGCAACGGGGGGAGAAAAAGAGTAATTTCATTGAGACGATAGAACAAGTCGTCGCGGAACTCCCGGTTCGCAATCGCCTGCTCCAGATTGCGGTTGGTAGCGCAGACTATGCGGACGTCCACCCTGATATTGACGATGCCCCCAACTCGCACAAACTCCTGTTGCTCCAGAACTTGAAGCAGCTTGGACTGCAGTTCCAAGGGCATGTCGCCGATTTCATCGAGGAAAATCGTCCCCTTGTTGGCCGATTCAAAGCGCCCCTGCTTCATCTTGTGCGCTCCGGTGAAAGAGCCCTTTTCGTAGCCGAACAACTCGGCCTCCAGCAGGTCCCTCGGAATGGCCGCACAGTTCACTTTCACGAACGGCTGTTCGCGCCGCGCCGACAATTGGTGCAGAGAACGGGCCGCGATCTCTTTGCCAGTGCCCGATTCACCGCGAATCAGCACGGTCAACTCCGAATCAGCTACCTGCTCGATAATCCCTTTGACCCGGGTCATCGGCTCAGAATCACCTACAAACGACGTAGAGTCGCTTCGGACTTGCAATTCCTTCTTGAGCGCAGTGACCTCCTGCCTCAGCTTCACTCGCTCCAGCACACCATTGATGTGGATCTCGACCTCGCGCACGTCAAACGGCTTGTCGATAAATTCGGCTGCGCCCAGGCGCATCGAGTCCACAACGAATTTGGTGCCCCCGTGCCCCGAGATCATCACCACTTCGGGCCGGTTATCCATCTTGTTAAGTTTCTCGAGCACTTCAAGACCGCTCATTCCTGGCATTTTGATATCGAGCAGGATAAGATCAGGTTTCTCGGTAGAGACCATCTGTATCCCTTCGATACCGTCGGTGGCGGAGACGAACTCGAAATTGGAAGATAACCCCTCGGAGAGAATCCAGGCGATCTTGGGGTCATCGTCGATCACCAGCACCTTGACTTTGACTTTTTCTCTTGGCATAGCGGGTCGCACCCTCTCTGTTACTTATCGACAGCAAAACCTGCAAATGAAGTCAGCACCAATAAAACTTGCCGAAAAGTCGCAAAAAAGTGCAAGCGAATCAAGGATTATATGGAAAGTAGATCGTGACGGTCGTACCACGGCCTTCGACTGATGCCAAATGAAGAGTGCCGTTATGAGCAGAGACAACTCGCTCCACGACCGCCAGTCCCAGCCCGGTGCCTGATTCCTTGGTTGTGAAATACCGGTCGAAAACGCGCGACAAGTGCTCGCGCTTTATTCCAACGCCCGTATCGGAGATCTTCAGCGCAAAATAGTCTTCGTGGCGATGGGGCGGACGCTCGATTGCGCCTTGCACAGACAGCGAGCCGCCGTCGGGCATAGCGTCGATGGCATTAATGAACAGATTGAGAAAGACTTCCATGATCTGGTTCTTGTTCGCAATTATTTCCCAGTTGATTTCTGCGAACTCGCTGTGGAAATCGACCTTGTGCTTGCGTAGATCCGGTCCGACCAGTTCGGACGCGCGCTGGACGATCTGCCGCAAATCGAGCTTGACCGTTTCATAACGATTGGGGTTGGCGAAATTGATCAACTCACGCACCAGATCATTCATACGCCGGATTTCTTCCTCGGCCATCCTGAAGAAATCCGATTGGCCGGTGATCTCCGGCCAGCGCTGTCGCAATATCTGAAGACCGCCCTTGATGGAGGTCAGGGGACGGCGCAGGTCGTGCGAGATTTCGGAGATCATATTACCCATTGTCATCAGGCGCGTGGCATTGAGCATCGCCTTTTCTTTCTCAAATAGCAGCGAAGCCTGAGAAATGACCAATTTCGCCAGGGATATATCGTCGACTGTATACGGCCGCTCGGATTCGGACCCAAGGTAGAAAACAAAAGCCAGTTCGCCGGCGCGCATAACCGGCACCGCCATGTAGGCATCCCGGGGGGGCGGGAAGTGCTCGACTCCCTTGATCTTCTCGCCAAGCAGGAAAGTGAAAGCCGCGATGTCATCGAAATTGATATGCTCGGGATCGAGTTCGGTAATAGCGAGGGCTTCTCTGCTGACGCGACTGAGATCGATTTTGCCGCTGTCGGTAAGAGGAATCTCGGTGCGTCCCAGAGCGCCGGCCGGAATCAGGGCGCGGTTCTGGCTGTCCCACACAAACCAGATGGCGTAGTCGATGGTAAACGCCCGGCGTAACTTTTCTACAAGCACGGCGCGGAAACTTTCCCAGGACTCGATCACGGGCAGTTCGCGCGAAATCTCGTGCAAGATTTCGTACTCCACCAGGCGACGTCGGTTCTTCTCAAACTGGGAGGCGTCATCAACGGCCACGGCGGCCTGCGAGGCGAAATTGGTGAGGAGGCGAAGGTCGTCGCGCGTGAATGCCTCCCCCCCACTCTTGTTGGCCATATTGATCACGCCAAGCACACTGTTCTTGATGCGCAACGGCGCACAAAGCAGAGACGCCGCGCCGTAGCGTTCGCGATTGATCCGCTTGAAGCGATCATCTTTTTCAACGTCTTCCACAATAAGCGGCTCGCCGGTCTTGGCGACATACCCGGCAATCGACGCTCCCATAGGCAGCCGCGTTTTACGGACAATCTCTTCGTGCAATCCGATGGCAGCCTCAATGGTCAGGTTCTCGCCGGCCTGGTCAACCAGCATGATTGAGCCGACACTGGCCTCGGTGACGCTTGACGCCAGTACGACAATCTGATGCAGAAGCTCGCCAAGATTGGCCAATGAGCCGATAGACTTTCCGGCTTCATACAACGCATTCAACTCCCCCACGCGCTGCTGAAGAATGAGATTGGAAAGCCGGAGTTCCTCAACCAGTCTCAGACGCGACAGTTCGGATTGCCGTTGCTCCAGAGCGCGATTGACCGAGAGCTCCAGGCGATTGAAATCAACAGGCTTGAGAAGATAATCATAAGCGCCCCGACTGATAGCTTCGAGAGCGCTGTCAAGCGAGGCATAGCCGGTCAGCAGAATGACCGGGATACCATCGTCGACCTGCTTCACAAACCGAAGAATCTCGATTCCGTTCATCTCCGGCATCTTGATGTCGGTGATAACCAGGTCGACTTTCTGCCTGCGGATAACTTCGGCCGCTTCGGAGGCGCGCTGGAAGGCCATCACCTCGTGGCCTTCGCCGATCAGAAGCGCCGCCAGAGAGTCGCACATTCTCGGCTCGTCGTCGATGATCACGATTCTCGCAGCGGCTTTAGTCATGGCGTCACGGTTTCTCCGTCAGCGGCAGCAGGAGGTCGAAACAGCCACCACCCACCTCGCTGTTAAAGGTTATCGACCCCTTGTGGCTTTTGATGATGCCGTCACAAATAGACAATCCCAACCCCGATCCGTGCTCTCCTTTGGTAGTAAAGAATGGCTCGAAGATATGAGGCACTACTTCTCGGGGAATCCCCGGGCCGGTGTCGTGAAACCGAATAAATGCCTGTTGATCGCGACGTTCCAGCACTACCGTTAACCGTCCGCCTCGGTCCATCGCACCTCGAGCGTTCAAAATGAGGTTGAGAAAGACCTGCCTCAAGTGATCGGCATTACCGTCAACGAAAAACTGCTCTTCGGTCATACGGCGTTCGATTTCAATACCGGATCCACTCAACTGTCGAGCCGCAAGGCCGAGCGTGCTATCTAGAACATCACGAACGTCAACAGCCGAGAACTCCGCACGAGAAGGTCGGTGGAACTTCCGGAGTTCATCGACTATGACGCCTATACGGTCGATTTCCTGACTGACTATATCGGCGTACTCCTGCACCCGGGCGGTATCGGCGCGGGAGCGCTTCATGAGCAACAGGTAGTTCTTGATGATTCCCAGCGGATTGTTGACTTCATGTGCTACTTTGGCCGACATCTCGCCCAGCGCCGCCAGACGTTCGGCTTGAACTAACTGCTGCTGAGCCGCCCAGAGTTGCTCGTTGGCGCTTTTCTCCGCTTCGTAGAGTCGAGCGTTCTCGATAGCCACCGAAATCTGATTGCCCAGCGCCGAGATAAACTCAATCTCATCCTGCGTAAATGCGGATTCCGCGATTTTGTCAGCCAGAAGAAACAGACCGGCCAGTCGTGTCTTGTAGATCAGCGGCACGATCATGCCGCCCTGAAAGTGCTTCAGGACCGCAATCTCGCGCTCGGTAGTCAAATCCTGGAGAAGATCGACGATATACACCGGTCGATTCAAGCGGCTCAAGTAACGAATGAGGCGGGAGTCATCCTGAAAAGAATCACTTGGTCCCGGAAGTGTACCCGAGCCTTTAACCTTGGCGAGTCGAAACTCGCGAGCATCCATGCCGTCTTTGAGAAAAAGCGCCCCACGGAGAACTCCGACCTGACCTAGGCACGTAAAGATGAACGAATCAAGCAGCGTTTTGTAGTCCAGAACGGCGCTGAAATTCCGGCTGATTTCGAAAATCGTGTACAGATCGAAGATTTTGCGTTTGAGCCGCCGGTTGGCACGGGACAACTCGTCAAGCCTGGCTTCAAGCGTACGCGGCAGCTCAGCTTTTTTCACTTGAGGATCGGTCCCGGACTCCGTCTTCGCATCCTGCCCGCCTTGCTTCCTTTTATCGCTATCCCTGGTCTTTGCCATCAGACTTTTCCGTACCTACTCAAATAGTCACCTACCAAATAATGAGAACCGATTACCGCAATAATATCGTCCGGGCCGGTCTGCTTCAAGAGGCGACGATAAGCGGTTTCGAACCTGGCGCACCGCAAGACCGGAACCCCGTGCCAGTTCAATGTCGCCTCCAACTCGCGAGGGTCAACGCTTCGACCGGTGGGCAAAGGCGTCAGCCGGAACTCCGCAGCTATTCCGGCGAGGTGATCGATCATCTCCTGATGCGCCTTGCGTTTGACGAATCCAAGCAGGACATGGGCGCGCCTGCCCGGAAAAACCCGGCGGAAGGTGTCAACAAAGGCCGCCGCTCCACTCGGATTGTGGCACACGTCGAGTACTACCGTGGGCGACAACCGAGTCTTCCTGACAATTTGAAATCGCCCGGGCCAGTCGGTGTGCTCAATGCCGAACTTGACAGCTCTAAGGGGAAGTGATATCCCCTGCCCGCGAATGACTTCGGCAGTCTTGAGCACGACAGCAGCGTTTCTCATCTGATGCGGTCCCTTGAGCGAGGGCACAAGATTGCTGAAGCACAATTCATCGGACATATAATCAAAACGAAGACCGTTTTGATCAATGCGGAAGTCCTTTCTTTTCAGTGATACCAAAGGAGCGCCGAGATCATGGCAGAATGCTGCTGTAACTCTGCGAGCTTCGACCGGCAACAGGCCGATCACCATCGGAATACCCGGTTTGATAATACCAGCCTTCTCTCGAGCGATATCGCTCAACGTTGGCCCGAGAATTTCAGTGTGATCGAAGCTGATATCAGTGATGACCGTAACCACCGGCTGCAGAACATTGGTGGCGTCGAGACGTCCGCCCAAGCCCACTTCGACTACCGCTATCTCAACCTGCCGACGAGCAAAATGTTCGAAGGCAAGCGCCGTGACTAATTCGAAAAAGGAGAGTTTTTTTTTACCAGCGCCCGCCGGTAACGATCGACAAATCCGGCCACTGCCGGTTTCGGGACAAGGTCTCCATCGACCTTGATTCGTTCACGGAAATCGACCAGATGTGGTGAAGTAAAAAGTCCTGTCCGATAGCCGGCGCGCTCTAAGATCGCCGCCAACATGTTCGCGCACGATCCCTTACCATTGGTACCGGCGATATGCACGGTAAGAAATCGACTCTGCGGGTTACCAAGTTCTTCCAGAAACCGGCTGATATTTTCCAGTCCGAGCTTCATGCCGAAAAACTCGCGCGAGAGGATGAACCGCTCCGCCTGCGAGTAAGTATGGTGACGTCTCATTTTCGCCACAAGTACTCCAGCAGGAGAATGATAGTCGGCCGGAGGTCTTTCCGGTCGATAACCCGGTCGACAAAACCTTTTTCGAGTTGAAACTCCGACGATTGGAAGCCCATGGGGAGGTCCTGCCCGATGGTTTGCTTGATCACGCGTGGACCGGCGAATCCCAGTAGCGCCTTCGGCTCAGCGATGATCACGTCGCCCAGCGCCGCAAACGAGGCCATCACCCCGCCGGTTGTCGGGTTAGTCAGCACCGATATGAAGGGTATCTTCTTGTCGGCAAGAATTGCCAGCAGCCCGGAGGTCTTGGCCATCTGCATAAGCGATAGCACCCCTTCCTGCATTCTGGCTCCGCCGGAACAGGAAACGATAATGAGAGGGATTTCACGCTCGATCGAACGCTCAATGGCGCGTGCCACTTTCTCGCCGATAACCGACCCCATGGAGCCACCGATGTAGGCGAAGTCCATGATAGCGAAGGACACGGTGACGCCGCTAATTGTCCCGACGCCGGCGACAAGACCTTCGGAAGGTCCGGCAGCGGCGGTCGCCGCACGGATGCGATCCGGATATCGTTTGGAATCCTTGAAATCGAGCGGGTCGCCGGATTCCAGGTTGTTGTCGTATTCTTCGAGGGCGCCGTCGTCAAGCAGGAGCGCGATGTAACTGCGACAGGGAATGCGGAAATGGAAATTGCAGGTAGGACAAACCCAAAGATGCTGGTCGAGCTTCTTACCGTAGATTATCTCTCCACAGGATTCACATTTCTGCCACAGGCCTTCGGGGATGTTCCTCTTTTCCTGAGCCTCCACCCCGCTCTTGTCTTTTCTGAACCACTCCATAGTTCAATTATCGCTGTGCATCGAATCCAAATGCCGCACCATTATGAGGGCATCTTCAACCGGATGCTCATAATATCTTACTCGCTGGTCGACCGTTTCAAAGCCCAGAGCCTCATAAAAACGGCGAGCCGCTTCGTTCGAGATTCTAACCTCGAGATGGATCAGCTCGCATTCCCGGTCACGGGTCACGCTTAAGATAAGGGCCATCAGCCGCTTGGCAACCGATTTTCTCCGGTAGGCAGGAGCAACCGCCATGTTGGTCAGGTGAGTATGGCCGGAGTCGAACCCGCAGCAGGCGTAACCTACTATCCTGCTTTGCACTGCGGCTACCCAGCCACCCGCGTTGAGACTGTCGAGGTACTCCTCAAAGACATCATTCGGCCAGGGATCGGAGAAGATGTCGTTTTCCAGTTTTTCAACTTCAGGAAGGTCGGAAAAACGCATTGGCCTGAGCGTGACATTCATGTCATTTACTCCGGGATTTCTGGTCGAAGCGAATCTCAGCAATGGCTTTTTGCAGGTAGACCGGCTCAAGAACAGCCAGGTCGGATTTTTCGCCTCGATTAAACTTTTCCAGACCGACCTGCAGCACATCACCGGCATCGTAGTCGAGAGATCGCCCCTTTAGTCCTGGAGTCCCTTCCTTCAGAGTAAGGGGGGGATCATACCCGATCGTGTAGATTCGGTCATCACCCACGCAGGTAGCGAGATCTTTATCTTCGACCACACCGATATCACTTTCACAGATGGCGCCGTCACGATACGTACCGACGTAGAACTCTCCCTTGCGCGATGGGATGAGTACGTGCGCCGGACCCTCGGAGCGTTTCAGACACAATGCGGCGACCTCGAAGAGAGTAACTCCGACAATCGGGATGTCACGGGCTATCGCGATTCCTTTGACCGCTGCCAGACCGATTCTCAGTCCGGTAAATGAGCCCGGCCCCAACGATACCACAATTGCCTGCAGATTACTGATTGCTAGTCCGGCCGAAGAGAGAAGATCATCGATCTTCTTCAGCAGAATCTGGCCGTGCGTTCCGGGAACGAGCTCACTCGACTTGACCGAACGATCGCCTCCAAACAGGACCGCCAGATTGAGTTGGCGGGTAGTAGTATCGACAGCCAGGACGTTGAGATATTCGTCGCTCATCGTTGCACCAAGGAAAGGTCAATGCGACGCTGCTGCTCGTCGATAATAGAGAATTCCGCCAGATAGTACCTTGCCGGCAGGCGTGATCCGGCGCGCTCACCCCACTCGACCAATACGATTCCAGCGCGACTGATGAAATCATCCCAACCGATTTCAGTAAGCTCGGAAACATCACCCAAACGGTAAAGATCAAGATGATAAATCGGCGGCTGGCCGCGATACTCGTTGACGAAAGTGTACGAGGGTGAGCTTATCAGATTCTCGTCGATCCCGCGAGCAGCCGCCAACGCTCTGACAAACGTGGTCTTACCTGATCCAAGTTCACCTTTCAGAATCACGACATCGCCGCTCTCGAATGAATCGGCCAGTTTTCGGGCCAGCGCAATCGTCTCCGTCTCGGAGTGGGATATAATGTCGAGTATTCTCACGCTGTTACCTGGGATTAAGAACAGCCACCGGAACGACCATTTCCTCCAGCGAAATACCACCATGCTGGAACGAGTTCTGAAAAAGTCGCACCATCTCGTTGTAGTTGTTCGGATAGACAAAGTAGAAATCTTCTCGCGCAATCAGAAACGTGCCACCCAGGGTGAACGACGGCAGCCGCCACTCCTGAGGGTTCTTGATTATCACGGCCTCTTTCGGGTCACCCTTGAGATTGTCGCCGTATTTGTAGCGCAGATTGGTCGAGGTCGTACGGCGACCGTGCGCCATGGTTCCACGTCGACACAGCACAGAACCATGATCCGATGTCACAATCACGGTGCAGTCACGCCTGGCGTAGGCTTTGAGCAGCGTAAACAAAGGTGAATGAGTAAACCAGGTCTTCATCAGCAGTCGAAAAGACGCTTCCGAACCAGCAATCTCTCTAAGAATGATGTTGGTGGAACGCCCGTGCGCCAGGATATCAAGGAAGTTGAATACCATGGTAACAAGCTGAGTGTCCCAGAAATCGGAAACCCGCTTGGCGATTTCATCTCCCTGCGTATTATCGTGGATCTTGAAGAATTTCGCCTGTTGATCCAGTCGTACACCTTGCCGGTTCAGATTCTGCAATACCAGCTTATCTTCGAACCGATTAAGAGAACCTTCATCGCCCTGATAGGTATCGGGAAACGCGCGGTGGATGTCATCTGGAAACATGCCGGCAAACAGAGCATTGCGCGCAAATGGCGTGGCACTGGGAAGCAGCGAGAAATAGTAATGCCGCTCGACGTTGAAAAACTCAGCCACCATCGGCTCGACCAGCAGCCACTGATCCAACCTCATGCAATCGACCACGATATAAACAACTCGCCGCCCCTCTTTGAGTGGGGGAACGACGAACCGAGCGGTTACGTCGGGCGACATAAGCGGCCGATCGCCGCCTTTCATCCATTCCGTATAGTTCTTGATGACATACTTGGTAAACTCGGTGTTCCACTCGCGGTTCGTGCCGGCGTGGGTCTCCTGAAGACCGGCGTCGTTGCTTCCATCAAGCTCCAGATTCCATTCAGCGAGTATTCTGGCAGCGTCATGCCAGTCTTCCGGAGCGAGCGCCCCATAGAGTCTCTGACTGAACCGATTCACTTCAGTGATGTAACGTCGCATGGAAGATGAATCGATAATCCTGCGTGAATCGAGCAGCCGCTTTATGACCATCAGTATCTGCGACGGCACCACCGGCTTGACCAGGTAGTCGTCGATTTTCTGTCCGATCGCATCGTCCATGAGCGACTCTTCCTCGGACTTGGTCACCATCACAACCGGCAGATGTGGCTTGAGGTTCTTTATTTCTTCCAGCGTGGTCAGGCCATCTTTGCCGGGCATCATCTCGTCCAGAAGAACCAGATCGAAGTACTGCTGCTGCACAAGCGCGATCCCGTCGTCACCGGACATCGCTCCGACTAACTCAAATCCGCGACTTTCCAGAAAAACGAAGTGAGACTTAAGAGAGTCAATTTCGTCGTCAATCCAAAGTATCCGTTTCTTGTCATTCGATACGGCCATGAAACGTCCTATTTCCCTCCGGAGATGGGGAGAGTTACACGGAACACAGTGTCGCCCGGCTGCGAACGGAGCAGTTGAATCCGCCCGACGTGGTATTCTTCAACGATGCGCTTAACCAAAGTCAGACCCATACCCCAGCCACGTTTCTTCGTCGTAAATCCGGGATGGAAGATTTTCTTTGTCGCTCCCGGGGGAATGCCGCGCCCG
>Ga0315278_10000042_pt1 | contig 106695 bp, 91 predicted proteins | sample YL17G06_0_MG_FD_203880 | JGI IMG/M metagenome (GOLD analysis project Ga0315278, IMG submission 203880) | Sediment microbial communities from Yellowstone Lake, YNP, Wyoming, USA - YL17G06_0 | ecosystem: Environmental > Aquatic > Freshwater > Lake > Sediment | place: USA: Wyoming | collected... | reverse complement strand
CTAATCAAAAGCTTTTGGAAGTCCAGAAACCATTTCTCGAAAAGGTTTCTGGTCGTCGAAGACAAAAGTCGGTGGCGAATTTAGGAATTCATCGCCATCTTGTTATTTTCTCCGGGTTATGGTAATCTACATAATTAATAATGGAACTTTTTGAAATTAATTAGGTGTTATTTTGAGCGGAAATATGACATGCGCATAAAAAAAATGATGACCGGATTTTTATTATTGATGGTATTACCTACTGTCATTAATAGTCCCCTTTTCGGCTTAAACGAATATCGGTCGCTTCAAATGAAGCAAGAAAGCAGCAAAAGCCGGGTGGCTGAAGAAGGACAAATATGGTTTGGTAGAACAATCTTCTTTACGGTTTCTGAAGTATATTATGGGTCTGATATCCACCAAAAATTGGTGATTTATAAACCGGTTTTCTTTAAAAAAAACAGTTTTAACCGGCCCATTAGCGGGAATGCCGACGGCGCCGCAGATCGGATGGAGGTTCCAACCCCTAAAAGCGTATTCATAGAAGTGCCGGGTGGAGGCGGAAGTGGGAATAATGTCTCAATAGACGATCCGCCATCGCTAAGGGGGGTTGCAATGTTGATGCGGAATATCCCGGTTGCCGTGGTCGATTACCGGCCGCTGCTGGAATATCATAATGATCCTGAGACGCCAATTGAAACCAGGAAAAGAATAGCATTCATATGGGATCAACATGAAGATTTAATTTCTGCTTTAAGAACAATAAGGGAAATGGGTTTTGAGGTGGTTGGAACTTTCGGTTACTCTTACGGAGCATGTCTTTGCGCCGTTACCGAGTCTAAAAGTCCTGGGCTCCAGGGGCGACTTTTCCTGGGAGCTGGAATGTATGACGTTTTTAGCGCAATCGAATATTGGTATCATTGGTTTGGGGTATATCTACCCGGTGAAAGTTTGTTAAATGCGTGGTCGCCGGGAAATACATATTTTGAGGGGGATAACGTTTTTATCGCATGTCCGACATTGGACAATTCGGTATCCCCTACTCATTCTTTCTGGCTGAAAGACAAATGGCCAAAATCAACCTTAAAGGAATATCCAGCCGGTCATAGTTTTGTTGAGGTGGAAAAGGAACTGTTAGAAGATGTTATTAAATGGATACTCTGTCAAGAACCCGATATCCTGGCCCCCTAACACTTAAGCTGCCATCCACCCCCACCTTGCAGGGCGCCGTTTGGTCGATGTCGGCTGCTGTTTGGTCAATGCATGGAGCTTTACCGGGGCATTTTCAGCGACGCAAGGCATTTTTAATATTTTGGGGAATGGGAAGATTTAGAAGTTGGTATATCCGTTCCGAATCCGTCAAATATTTTAGCGCCTCTTCCGGTTGCCCCAGATCGGAATACACCAGGCCGATGCCGCCAAATTGATTGGCCTCCCCTTGCCGGTTCCCGATTTTGAGATATATCTCCAACGCTTCCTTCAAGTATTTTAACGCCTCTTCCGGTTTCCCCAGGTTCCTATACGCCAGGCCGATGTTGCCAAGTTGATCGGCCTCCCCCTGCGGATACCGGTTTTTGCGGGCTATATCCAGCGCTTCATTGTAATATTGCAACGCATCTTGAAATTGACCCAGGCCGCCATACACTACGCCGATGTTGCCAAGAACATTAATCTCACCCTGTCCATACCCAATTTTGCGATGTATCGCCAATGCTTCCTTCAAACATTTTAACGCCTCTTCCAATTTTCCCAGATCGATATACACCAGGCCGATGTTGCCAAGTTGATCGGCCTCCCCCGGCAGATACCCTATTTTACGGTATATCTCCAATGCTTCCTTCAAATATTTCCACGCCTCTTCCAATTGCCCCAGATTTTCATATACCAGGCCGATGTTGCCATGGGCAGACGCATATTTCTTCTCATTCCCGGATTTCCTGTATATGGCTTCGGCCTTCTGCCAAAAGGACATTGCTTTTTTGGCCTCCGATAAATTATAGTAAACTTCACCCAACTCAAAATAGATGTCGGCTTTATGTTCTTCTTTTACGGTGTTTTTCAACACCCTCATGAGGAAGTCGATTTTCTTCTTTTCATCCTGCCCCCCCCTTTCCAGGTTTTCAATATCCCGGTGAAACTTTTGATCATCCGTAAACGAAGCGGAATAATGGGTGAAAAGATAAAAATCCGGCGCTTTTAATTGGATCCTGTCTTCTACTTCCGGCGGGCATATGAATACACACTTTAGGTTCCTGGAAGAAAAATATTCCCGGCCTATATTCAGGGCGGTTGTCAGTCGTACTAAATCATTATCCATCCCTGGTGGATTTTTATAGTAATCTTCAAAGGGGAATTTACAAACAATATAAAGCGTGCCGGGAGAGAAATCGGCGGACCTGCAGATGAATTGAAGCGGTACATAACCCGCGTCCGTGAAGGAAATTTCTTCGATGGGGAACTGGCCGGAAAATTCCTCTTTTAGTTTTTCAATGAGAAATTGGTCCACGTCTTCGGTGCGGCAAGAGAGGAAAATCAGCACGCCCTGCTGCCGGCGGTAGCGAATGTGGGCAAACAGTTTGAGAAATTGGAGTTCATCCCGTTTTCGCAGCAGCATGGTTTATTCTTTTTTTGGGGAGGTGGCGTTAATTATCGCCTTCCACTCATCCAGGAGTCTTTCCAGCAGGGGGTTCACGCTGTACCACTCGCCGCCGTTAATATATTCCAGTACATAAAGACCGGCCAGCAGTTCCAGGCGTTTTTCGTTCATATCGCCGATAAATTTTTTATTGGTGCCGATTTCGATAAGAATTTCCCATTGAGAACGGCCCAACGGCCGGGTCTTTTTTATCCTTTGCTCATTAACCGCCCCTTCCATATCTTTTTCACCGATGGAAGTTCCATACGAGGATTTCGATAAAACTGCCGCAAAAGCAATCAAATCGATCAATGTTCGGAACACGCCCCCGGAATAATAAACCGCCATTGCCAACGCTTTTGGGCTGATTAACTTTTCATCCATTCGCCGCAGTACCGCCTCTTTCATCAATTTGCAATTTCTTTCGGTATCTTCATCCTGATCCTTATTAATAGTCCGTAACCGCAGGTTTTTCAGCACATGCATTCTACCTACGGTGGCTTCTACCACCGATGCTTTCACGGAATGAATCAGCGAAATGGGAACGGTCAGCAGCATGGTGGCGTTATCTAACAACGCAAGATTCTGCCCATCTTCAGCAAATAATTTTTCAGCGGCGTTAACCGCTGCCCGATCCAGTCCATCGACAACAATCAACGGTTCTTTTCCCTTTAATTTGGACTTTATGTCCATAACCAGGTTTTTTACCAACCCGGTTAACTCATTCATCCGGGGCCTGTATTCGTTCCGGACAATTTGCCGGGAATCAACATCCCCTCTCATTTTGGCAAAGAAATCAGCTCTTAACTTAAGAAAAGGAAGTGTGAATCCGCCCCCCGCTTCACTTTGAATACCCATTTCCTTTGTTTTTCCTTGAGTATGGGTGGTTTCGATCTTCAATTCTTTACGGAAGAAACCCTCCAATTTTTCGAATTGATCCTTAAAATAGCTTTCGATTTCTATTTTCTTTTCCTTTGCAAAGGTCAGGATATAGAAACATATGGTAATGAAAAATTCCACGATTTCGATATCATTGGGATCCAGCGATTCCAGGATATCGATTTTAATTATCTCAAAACGTTTGCGTAGATCGGGATCGAAGATAATTTTGTTTAATTCCGTGGATTTTCCATTCCCTTTATGTCCCCCGAACAGCGCTTTATACCCGGGGGAAGCGTCTAAAAATTCATTCTTTATATTATCGATTTCTATGCGGTGGGTTTCGATATAAAAGCTGTCCCATTGATCTTTCATTTCCGGCGATAACGGTTCTTGTTGATTAAAGTCTCGAATAACGTCACCCAAAGTCAAGGCTTTCATATTAACTCCTTATCTAAAACAGTTTTTAAAGACAGATCGAGTATATCATATTCTTTTTTTTTTATAAAGCCCACCTGTATAAAAGTTTTTGCGGGGAGCTTATAAGGGCCGTGTGGGGCGAACCCGAAGGTTTCTACTGTCATTAGCCCGGTACAAGTTGGGGTGAAAAAGGCTTCAGCGGTACTGGGAAATGATCCCGGGGTGTTGGAAAAGTTTTCCGCGGTGTTGGGAATTTACGGGACAGCCAATCATGACGGCTCATCGTGACCCCTCCCCCGTAGACCATGAAAATGTTTGCCGCCAAGGCGCCAAGGAACACCAGGATACAAATTTTTTTCTTCGCGGTCCTTAGCGTTCTTCGCGGCTATTTTCATTGCAGACAAGAAGAAACCCTTCTTTAAAATGATTTCTGATAAAAAATAATTTTTTAATGTAGGGGCGGATTCTAAATCCGCCCTTCTATTTAGATCCGTTTTATCCATGAGATCCGTTCTAACCATGGGATCATAGGAAAATTTTTTCCCGATTTGGGGTTCTATATTTGGTATAGGTATATTTGGGGCGGGTTTAGAACCCGCCCCTACCAATAATGGCGATTAATTCTCTATTTTCCAATTATTATCCGTTTAAGAACTTCCCGGCATCCATTTTATAATTAGAAAAGTGCCCAAAAGAGCTTGACTTATTTTATAAAACTGTGGTAAATATATTCTTCCGCTGAAGACGACTTTAAAACAATGAATGCAAAATTTAAGGAGAACTGAAATGGCATACGAATCTCAAATGATCAATCTTGCAGAAGGGGCAAAAAAGCTGCATGGAAAGTTGGAAGAAGTGCTCTTCCTAAAAAACAATAACAAAGACAGCGTACTGGTCTTTTCAGACGGCGCCGTTTTACCGGTTGAGCACGGCATGCATGGGTTTAAGGGACAAAAGAGTCATCGCCATCTTGTTATTTTCTCCGGGTTATGGTAATCTACATAATTAATAATGGAACTTTTTGAAATTAATTGGGTGTTATTTTGAGCGGAAATATGACATGCGCATAAAAAAAATGATGACCGGATTTTTAGTATTGATGGTATTACCTACTGTCATGAATAGTCCCCTTCTCGGCTTAAACGAATATCGGCCGCTTCAAATGAAGCAAGAAATCATCAAAAGCCGGGTGGCTGAAGAAGGACAAATATGGTTTGGTAGAACAATCTTTTTTACGGTTTCTGAAGTATATTATGGGTCTGATAGCCACCAAAAATTGGTGATTTATAAACCGTTTTTTTTTAAAAAAACCATGTTTAACCAGTCCATTAGAGGGAATGCCGATGGCGCTGCAGATCGGATGGAGTTTCGAATCCCTGAAGGTGTATTCATAGAAGTGCCGGGTGGAGGCGGTAGTGGGAATAATGTCTCAATAGACGATCCGCCATCGCTAAGGGGGGTTGCAATGTTGATGCGGAATATCCCGGTTGCCGTGGTCGATTACCGGCCTCTACTGGAATATCATAATGATCCTGAGACGCCAATTGAAACCAGGAAAAGAATAGCATTCATATGGGACCAACATGAAGATTTAATTCTTGCTTTAAGAAAAATCAGGGAAATGGGTTTTGAGGTGTTTGGAACTTTCGGTTACTCTTACGGAGCATATCTTTGCGCCGTTACAGAGGCTAAAAGTCCTGGGTCCCAGGGGCGACTTTTCCTGGGAGCTGGAATGTATGACGTTTTTAGCGCAATCGAATATTGGTTTCATTGGTTTGGGGTATTTCTACCCGGTGAAAGTTTGTTAAATGAGTGGTCGCCGGGAAATACATATTCTGAAGGGAATAACGTTTTTATAGCATGTCCGACATTCGACAATACCGTATCTCCCACTCATTCTTTCTGGCTGAAAGGCAAATGGCCGAAATCAATCCTAAAGGAATATCCAGCCGGTCATAGTTTTGTTGAGGTGGAAAAGGAACTGTTAGAAGATGTTATTAAATGGATACTTTGTCAAGAACCCAATATCCAAGCCCCCTAACATTTAAGAATTACACGAATCTCCACGAATTTTATTTAAAAAAAATATGGGGCTTCGTATGCTTCCCAGGCTACTGTTCAAATAAAGACCCCGCAAATTACTAAGATTGCCTAACTTGTGTTCGGGCTGACCAGGCAAATTTTTGTTTTTTTAAAAATTAGAATCCTTTATTGATGCGGATTTCAGGAATCAGACTGTGCAAATCAATTGCACGTGTCTGTGGCTTAAAAGTGATTGCGATTGATGAGCAGGCATTGTTGACCATGACTGCAAACCGGCTTTGCGAACCTGGATACAAATTGGGGGGATGGGACAAATTTGAGGAACGCGAGGGCGCGCACGGCGCGCCCTCATTGCAGCATTCCCCCTCATCCCTCTTCCCCTTCATATGAATACATATCTGCCCACCGGCCCTTGCCCTTTTCCGTACTCGCCTCCCCTAATAATTAACCGGACCTTGGGGAGGCAAGTTGCCCGGCTTTAGGGAGCCTTCATTCTGGTATTATATATAGCAATATCAATGCCAACTTTTTGGAAAAACACCGAAACCATTTACTGTCAATACTTCACAAAAATAAATCCTCCCTGTTGACGCCGGGACCCTCCCCTTTGACCTGTATTTATTCGTTACACTTTTTCTCCCTATCCCTGCCCTCTTTCCTTTATTATTAAGTCTATTGGGGGTAGCTTACCAAACTGTGTATTATTTCGATTCACTTAAAACAACCCCCTAATACCCTTTGTCATAGAAGGTTTCGGGAAATTAAAAATGTAACATTTCGATACACCGTTTTTCTACCCCCTTCCCCCGCATTGTTAGCGGATTCGCGAATTCGTGGATTCGCGAATCCGTGAGTCCGTGAGTCCGTGAGTCCGTGAGTTCGTGAGTTCGTGAGTTCGTGAGTTCGTGAGTTCGTGAGTTCGTGGCGGCGGCCCTCACAATGTTCCTACCCAGCTTATGATATATTCTGTTCTTTCAGGAATAAAAGTTATACCTGGCGTCAACTTTTCCCAGTTTCCATCAAGATCATTTTTCTTTGCCGCCAACTCAAAATGACACATGGCAATGCCTATATCGACATTGTGCAATTTCCTTTTCTCATACTCCCGATCGAGACGTTTTTTATAAAAATGAAAAACATTTTTGTTTTTCTCTTTGAGGACCCGCCATGGTTGTAAATTTCCCGCGGAAGGCGCCAATCGAAGCATATCCAGCGGTTCGGCATAATTCCCGGCAACGATCGCAGACATCGACGTTTTAAAGTCTTTTATAAAAAAGAGATCCCCCCATTTTTTCCTGCCGGAGGGAGTGCCTTTTTCCGCGGGGTAACCCACCACGCAAACAGCCGGTAATATCTCATCAGCCGCCGGTTGGATTTTTTTGAAATAATCGGCATTAAAGTACCCCAACCAGCAGGTTGCCAGACCCATTTCCGTGGCTTTTAGAACCAGGTGCTCCAGCAGGTAGCCGTAACTTTCATAAGCCAATTTCGATTTTTGTATCGAACCGCCAATAAAGGTCATCGGGTTGATAATTAGACTGAAATCGTCAGGATCGATTTTCCTGAGATCATCATCGCCCAGTTCTACGAGGTGCAATTTCACCTTTTCACCGGCCAGGCCTTCCTTAATGCTGGCACAGGCTTCTTTTAACTCTTTTATTTTCGTTGGCTCGACCCTCTTCTCCAGGAAAATCCTGCAAGAGAACCGCTTTTTAATCAGCTCATCGATGGACTTTTTATAATACATACGCCATCCTCCTGAAAAATATTAATAGCACAAATAAATAAAAATAGCAATGCAATTTTAAATCTCTTTTGACTTTTTTTTGAAAATGGCTATAATAGAATTTCTATGAAATACGGAGGCATCGATGAAAAAAAATTTTTATTTACCGGCCGCGGCAATATGCTTCGCCCTACTTATGGTTATTTTCGGCGGCTGCTGCGGTAAAACCGATACAAATCAAGGAAAGGAAAGTAAAATGGGCATTACAAAGATTTTTTTCGGGAAAACGGAAACGGGACAGGCGGTGGATTTATACACCCTCACCAACGGCAAGGGCATGACGGTTAAAATTACCAATTACGGGGGCATTGTGACCTCGTTAACGGCGCCGGACAAAAACGGCAAATTCAACGACGTGGTATTGGGTTTCGCTGCCCTTGAAAAATACCTGGCCGGTCACCCTTATTTCGGCGCCATCGTGGGCCGGTACGGCAACCGTATTGCCAAAGGTAAATTTACTTTGAACGGCGTCGAGTACAAACTGGCGGTCAATAACGGTGAAAATCACCTGCACGGCGGGATCAAAGGGTTTGATAAGGCGGTCTGGCAGGCGGAGGAGATTAAGAAAGAGAACGAAGTGGGCCTTCGATTGCGCTATTTGAGTAAAGACGGCGAAGAGGGGTATCCGGGTAATCTTTCCGCCGTGGTGACTTATACGTTGACCGGGTACAATGAGTTGAAAATCCAATATGAAGCGGAAACCGATAAACCCACGCCGGTTAATTTGACCCACCATAGTTATTTTAACCTGGAAGGCGCCGATTCCATCGGTTCCGGCGGTTCCGGCGGCATCCTGGGGCACCTGATGACCATCCATGCAGACCGGTTTACGCCGGTGGATCAAGGGCTTATTCCCACGGGCCAGTTAAAGAACGTTAAAGACACGCCCATGGATTTCATTACTCCCAGGGCTATCGGAGCGCGGATAAGCCTGGTGGAGGGCGGTTATGATCACAACTATGTGTTGAATAATTGGGACGGTTCGCTGAGGTTGGCGGCCAGGGTTTCGGAGCCGGTATCCGGCCGGGTGATGGAAGTATGGACCACGGAACCGGGCCTGCAATTTTATTCGGGGAATTTCCTGGACGGATCCATCACGGGAAAAAGCGGGAAGAAGTACGAGAAGCATTATGGCTTCTGCCTGGAGACGCAGCATTTCCCGGATTCGCCCAACAAAGCGGATTTCCCTTCCACTATCCTGGTTCCTGGGAAAAAATACACCCATTCGACCATCTACCGGTTCTGAAGCGAATAGATCGGAAGGGGTAAAATTCGCCTGTCCTTTCCTTCATTGGGGGAAAAATCGGGGATAACTTTTTAAAAATTTGTTTAATCACCCGGTTTACTTTTTTGTGAAAATAGTGTATAGAATTATATAGAAGGAGCGCTGTATGGCAAAAGAAAAAAATAGTAATTTTGTACCGCCGCAAGATATGTGGGAAGTCAATGCCAATCTTAATTTCGACTTACCCCTGGCTGAGGATGATCCCAGGTATGTCGATTCGGAAAAAGGCCGGGGTAAATTCAGTTATAACGAAATGTACAGGACCTTTGGAATCGATGTAAAGCAAGGAGAACTCCGGGCGCCCAGGGAAAAATCGTATAACCTTTTTTGCGGCCACAGGGGATGCGGCAAAAGTACTGAACTTCGGCGGCTGGCAAGGGATTTACACAAGGACAACCTATTCTTTGTTGTTTTCCTCGACTCGCTGGAGGAACTGGATATTAATAACCTGTACTATCCTGACCTGCTGCTGGCATTGTCTAAAAAGCTGCTTGAGAAATTGGGCGAAACCCGGATCGAGATAGACAGTGCATTACTGGATAAACTCAGTCAATGGTTCAAAGAAAAGATTCTTCACACCGATAAACTGAAGGAGTTCTCCAATGAAGTAGAAGCCAAGCTAGAAATGGAAACCGGGATTCCTTTTCTTGCTAAATTATCCGCTGCCCTGACCAACAAAATTAAAACCGGCGCTACCTATAAAGAAGAAATCCGGGACGTCGTAAAAAATTCCTTCTCCGAATTTGCTTCCGGGTTTAATGATTTGATTGCCGCTTCGGAAACGGCCATTAACAAAACCGGGAAAGGCAAGAAGGTATTATTTATTGTCGATGGCGCCGACCGGCTGGGAGATATCGATAGTCAACGTTTTTTTATAAAAGACGTGTATCAATTGCAGCAAATTACGGCCCACTTTATTTATTGTGCGCCGATTCATCTCTTATATGAAGGGAACCAGGTCCAGCAGTTGTTTAACCGGTTTATCCTGCCGATGATTAAAATTTATCCCGCGAAAGATTCGACGGCCAAATATGAAGAAGGCTATGAAGTGCTGAGACAAATTCTCTATATGCGGGCAGACAAAAAATTATTCGAATCCGAGGAAGTAGTCGATTTGTTAATCGAGAATTCCGGGGGCAATCCAAGGGATTTATTGAAGCTATTACAATATGCTCTACAGAAATCCGAACCCGATCTGGAAATTTTTAAAAAAACCGCTGTAGATGAAGCCGTTCAAGAACTGGCAATGGATTACCGTAGATTTCTGAATAGGGAAGACTACGAAATCCTATATAAAATCGATCGTGGCGAAATCGAAGATGAAATTTCGGATAAAGAACGAAAACTGCTTTATAACCTGGCAATTTTGGAATATAACAGATGGTGGTGGCGGGCTCATCCTATCATCCGTCACCTGGAAGGATACAAAAAGGTAGCAAATGCCGCAACCCGTCGCTAACCCCCCAAAAGAATTGAACAGCTTGATCAAAGCCATTCGAATGAGTCCAGGATTTTCTCTTTTTGTCGCCTCGTCTAATAATGATAATTACAGGGATAAATTGATCGAGAAAATCAACGGCACTTTCACGAAATATACGATTTTGGAAATTAAAGAAAACGGATTCGCCGATTTCACTGAGTTTGAGAATCATATGGCATCGTTAAGTAGACAGTTTTCAGTTATTCATGTGGTGAATAAGGGGGAACGGTTTTACAAAGACACATGGCCGGTGTTTTATAAGGGACTCAATTATCACCGGGAAAAAATAGCCGGGGAAAACCCGGTTGTTATTATCTTATGGATGCGGCCCGAGGATGTTAAAGATTTTGCTTTAACGGCGCCGGACATGTGGCATTGGCGCAGCGGGGTTTTCGATTTCGAACTGCCGGTTGACCAGTTTTGGAGCCTGGAAAATGCCGATGAAATAAAAAAGAAAAGAGCGCGTAGCGATGAAATTATATCTTATCTCAAGGGTAATCCCGATATCGCCGAGGCTCTAAAGGCTTCCCTTTACCAAGAATTGGGTGAGTTATATTACGCCCTCGGTGATTATAAGAACGCCGAAAAAAATATCCTGGCTGCCCTGGACTATTTTATAAAAAGAGGGGAGGCGGCCAGACAAGAACCTCTTTATAAACTGTTGGAATCCATAGAAAGGGTTTCCGTTACTGACACTAAAACCACGGAAAAGGTAGGGAGAAGATATTCTATAGCGCACAAAATTTTAGTGGTGGATAATGATCCTGATATGTATCATCTGATTATGCAAATATTCAGAAAACAAATTCGCAATGATGAGTGGAAATTTTTTTTCGCCAAAAATGGCAGGGAGGCGCTTATTGAATTAAATAGTATTCCCGGTATCGAGGTGATTCTTCTGGATATAAATATCCCAGATATGGGTGGATTGACATTTTTAGATAATTTAAATAAAACCGGTAACCTGACTATTAAAAGTATTGTTGTCACTGCTTTTGGTGATATGGGAAACATCCGCGCTGCCATGAGACGAGGAGCATTCGATTTTATCATTATACCCATTGATTCCGAGGATTTAGAAAATTCCATCGCTAGAGCCATCGAACAAAATTTTATTTTTAAAGAAATTTTGGCTACACGGGATTTATTGATTTCAATGAACAGTGAACTGAGCATTGCTGCCTATATTCAGCAAGATATGTTACCTAATAAATTTCCACCCTTTCCTCACCGCAAGGAATTTGATCTATACGCAAAAATGATACCTGCAAAAAGAGTTGGGGGGGATTTTTATGATTTCTTTTTTTTAGATGAGGAAAGGCTGGCATTTGCTGTGGGTGACGCATCTGGCAAAGGTATACCGGCTGCACTGTCCATGGTGAAAGCCCTCACTCTTTTAAGAGTGAATGCATTAAAACTGATCCATCCGGGGGAATGTCTGCGGGCCCTTAATAATGAGTTTTTTGCAGGAAGAGGGGAGAATGTCTCAGGCCATGAGTCTTTAACTTTATTTTATGGCGTACTTAACATCAAGACTGGAGTGGTAAGCTACAGTTGCGCTGGCCACCCGAGCCCAATTGTTATGCGAAACAAAGGGGAAATAAAACCAATACTGGCAGTTACAGGAATGCCACTAGGTTTTTTTGAAAATGTCGACTATGAAGTCGAAAAGATTCAACTTGAGAAAGGCGATATAATATTTGCTTTCACGGACGGTTTAACTGATGCTGAGAACTCCGCAGGAGACCAATTCGCTTTGGATGGATTGAAATTGATAAGGTATCTTGAAGGCAGGAACAATCTGTCCCTGAAAGAAATCATCGAAGGATTGTTGGCAGAAATTAAAGTGTTTGCCGCCGGGGCGCCTCAGGCGGACGATATCGCCATGCTGGCGCTGCGGTTTAATTAATTTAGAGAATCACTCCCGGCATAAGCGTCTACTTTATCCGCAACTGGAACTTTTTAATCCGTATATGGGTTTGCCCTATCTGTAGTAGACCGGGTAGAGACGGTTAAAAAAAAAGCCCCGATGGAAACCCTCGTGTATACCATCGGGGCTTATCGTTTTTATCCGCTGCTCTTTTATCGACGCTATCGACAAAAAAAACGCGGACACGGGATCACATTACTGGATAACCACGGTATAATCTTCAACCTCGCCGTAGGCGAATACTTCACAGGAGGTCTGGGAGCTATTTCTTTTAACCGATACCCTCATCCGGGTGGTCCCGTTTTTCCCGGTGGGCGCGGTGAAAGAACCCGTCACATAGTTATTGTACAGGCCTTTGGAAACGACCGCCTCGCCGGAATCGGTAAAATCGCCGTCCTTGTTGTAATCGATCCAGACTTTGAACATGGACGTATTGGAATCGCCTTTGTCTATCCGGTAGGAAACCGATCCGCCGGCGCTCATGTTCACTGTCTTGTTGGTAAAATCGGTGTAACCGGCGGCCCCGGATGTGTTGGAAAAGCTGCCGAAAGTGACTTTACTGATGTACGTCGCCGAGTTTTGCCCGTAGGACTGACAGTACGTGGCGCCGCCGGCTTGCGTGGCAGCCGATTGCGACGTGGACCAGCCCGTCTCATTGTGGTTGGCGGATGTGTCCCTGGCTTTCACCCGGTACGTGTACTGGGTACTGGGCGTCAGGCCCGTATCTTGATAGGTAGCGCCGGATTGCCAACCGCTGCTGTGTCCCCCGCCGGCAGTGCACTCGAAATAGTATTCCACCCCGCTGGGGTCGGAAGCGGTCGAAGCTGTCATGGAAATGGCGGTGGAACTGGCGGCGGCGGGTATGCTGCTCCAGGTCATGGGATTGGGCGTGGGCGGCGTCGTATCCGGGGGCGCCGAGGTGGTAAAGGTGGTGGAAGTCGTATAAGCGGAAGTCCCGGATGCGCACACCGTCCGCACCTGCCATTCATACTGGGTACTGCCGGTTAATCCGCTGATGGCTTTGGATGTAGTGGAACTGGTGGTATCGATCCAGGTGCCGGAACTGGTGGCCTTATACCTGACATCATAACTGATGGCGTTGGTTACCGCGCCCCACGATAACGTCGCCGAGGTTTCGGTAATACCGGAGGTCGATAAACTGCCCGGTACGTTGCAGGAAGGTGCGCCGGTGGTAAAATTGGTCGATGACGTATAAGCGGAAGTCCCGGAAGCGCATACCGTCTGCACCTGCCATTCGTAAGCGGTGCTGGCGGTTAAACCGCTGATGGCCTTGGAAGTGGCGGCGCTGGTGGTGGTGGTCCAGGTCCCGGAACCGGTGGCTTTATACCGGACATTATAGCTGGTGGCATTGGTCGCTGCGCCCCAGTTTAACGTGGCCGATGTGTCGGTAATACCGTAGGTCGATAAACTGCCCGGGACATCACAGGATGGAGGAGTTCCACCGATGATGACCTTGTAATCTTCCACCTCGCCGGAGCTGAAAACCTCGCAAGGCCCGGTCTGGGAATTGTTGGCCTTGGCGGAAACCCTCATGCGGGTGGTAACGGATATATTGGGAATGGTAAATGTACCGCTGGTCTGGTAATGGAGCCCATAGGACACCAACCGTTCATCCGTACTGAATGTTCCATCGGCGTTAAAATCGATCCATAACATGAAATAGTTGGTGCCGGCGCCGCTGTGCAGGGTGTAGGAAACGGAACCGGGGCTTAAATTTACGGCGGGCAGCGTCTGGGTGAAGTCGGAGTAAGCCGCGGCGCCCGATGCGTTGTCCAACGGACCCACCTGGACGCGATCGAGATATGAACCGGACCCGCCGCTGGAGGAGCAATAAGTGGGCTCGCCGGTGGTTTTGAAGTTTACCGTCGTACTCCAACCGGAGCTCCCGATGCCGCTGCATACGCTTCTTACCCGGTTATTATAAGTAGTGGCTTTTTCCAGACCCGTCAGGTTGACGGAAGTGGAAGAGGTGGTGGTGGTGGTCCAGTTGGCGTCGCTGGCTTTCTTATAATTCAATTCATAGCCGGTGGCTTCCGGTATGGCATTCCAGGAAACAGTGGCGGAATAATCCGCGATGTTACTGGCGGCAAGGCCGGTGGGCGTATCGCAGCCATCGGTGTTGAATATGAAAGAGGCGGAATAATCGGACGATGCCCCACCCGGGCATAAACTCTTTACCTGGAATTCATATTCAGTGGCGGCGGACAGCCCAGTGATTCCCACCGAGGTAACGCTGGTGGTTGAAGTGGTCCAGGTCCCGGAAGAGGTGGCTTTGTACCGGTATTCATAATTATCGGCCAGCGTCACGGCGTCCCAGGTTAATGTCGCCGCGGCATCGGTAATATTGGCGGCGTTCAAATCCTGGGGAATGGAGCAGGAAGGCCCGGGGTTCAACGAGATGATATTGGTATGGGTCCAGGTCCGGCCATTGACATTACTGCCATAAGGGCCGAATCCGTAACCTTCGCCAAACCAGGGGTCCATATAATACAGGTTGCCGTCTTGATAGCCCCTGCCCACGATAAAGTGCCCGGCGCAGCAGACCCTGATAACAAACGGGCGCCCGGCGCCGATTTCAGCGGCCACTTCCGCTGCCGTCAGAATGCGCGCGACGCCGGTATTGGTTATCGATGGATTGCCCAGGGTCACGGGCATATCGATCAGGATCATTTTGATGCTTCCTTCATCCGGGTCGTAATTGTAGTTCCAGTAATTACAACCCTGGGTGGGATCAACGCAGCAATTCACCGGCCCGAAATCGTGGAACGTGGAGTGCAACCGGGTGTATTCGGCGATCTCGCACTGTAAGAGATTGTTGCCGTAATAAATTAAAACGCACTGGCTGGAACCGGCCCAACACCATTGATCCTGTTCTTGCGTAAGTTCAGGTACATCCAGCATCTGGGCCCATTGAACCGCGGGAACCAGCAGGAAAAACGCCAGTACCATGATGAAATAGATAGCTTTTAAGCGTCTCATGATAGTCCTCCTTATTTTGCTTCCGCGGGGGCATATTCCCCGGGCGATAGCAGCAAGTTCATACGGAATTCCCTGATTTGCGTTACGGGAAAACCGCGTTTCTCAATGGAAATGTTGGAACGAAGCAGTATCCGGGCGGCGGATTCCATCGGGTAAATATACCCCGACAACTTGCTCTCGGAAAGTGGATTGTACTGGATATAATCGCACTGCATTTCGAAATCCCTGACAATTCTTCCCCAGGCGGGTTTATCGCCGGCGATAAACTTTTCCAGGAACCCCAACTCCTTTGCTAAACGCGAAGCGCCGAGGCCGTCGAACGTCCATTGGCCGTTTTGCATTTTTAAGCGCAGCAGCGCACGGTTCTCATCGGCGACTGTCACGGGCACCCGCCAGTAACCGGTAGGCGTATCCTTATCCAGCGAGTATTCCTGGTAAGGCAGCCCCAGGGCCGCGATGCTGAATTCTTCCCGGTTTTTAAAACCGTACTTATCCTCTTCATTTGCCGGGATGTATTCCAGTATCCCCGGTAATTGCGCGGAAATACTGCCGTACATCTCTTCCATGTTCTTTAACGGCGGGGCTCCCGGCTGGGTAAAGAGCGGGCCGCCGAACCATAAACAAATGACAAACAATACAAACACTTTGAAAACTTGATTTTTGCTTAAACGCATTTGTCCTCCTTTTTTGATGGATATTTATTAAATGATAAATTTACTTTGCCTTACCGACTTCACGTTCACCAGGCGTCGACGCGGGTTATTTAAGGGCGTCGATCCCGATTATTCGTGTGTTTTGATACCGACCACTTTGGTGAGTACATCTTAAGGGCTATATATAGTATAAAAATGTAAAAATGGCACCTTTTTTCATGAAGTAAGACTTTTTTTTACGATTTTTTTGTAATATAGGGATCAGGCAAGATATTCTTCGATCTTTTTCATTAACTTATCGTAATGGGTGCCTTTCCAGAACATTTTCCCACAGGAAGGACAAAAATGAAAATCGTGGGACCATTTGAGGATTTCCCCGGGAACCAACGATTTGAACCTTTTTGCCGTCTCTTGATCCGCCATGTCCACCGGCTCCAGGAACCCATTGCACAACAGACACCGCGTAAACGGCGCGGCAGACCCACGCAAACCTAACCGCCGCAGCAATTCTTTCACCTGCTGCTCCGGGTCCGTATCGTAGATGTAAATCCCCCGCTCTACCTTGCGACGTATCAACAACCCCCGGTCCCGGGTCAAAAGTATTAACCCCTGCTTTTGCGAAATGTCCGCCAACTGTGCATCATCCCACCGCGGGTCATACTGGGTATCATACCCCAACAACCTCAACCGCCGCGCCAGTTTCCACAAATGAACATCGCAAATGAATTTGGGGTCGCCCACCACAGCGCCCACGCCCAATGCCCCGGGAAGACATACGGGAAACACACTCACCCGGTCATTGTCACGGAGTATGTATGCGAAATCTACCTGCTGGTCGTTAACCTTTATTCCACCGACTTCCGTATGGGGGACGCACAATGATTCCACCAGGTCTTTGACCGAACGTTTGCCTTTCCATTGGACTGTTAATTGCCGGTTTCTCTTCTTTACCGGCAAGAGACTGTTTAATTGGCCGTGAAAATCTATCTCGACGCTCATTCACCCAGGTAGATAATCAACTTGTCATGCACCAGAACCGCCAGGTCGCGGATACTATCGCCGTTAAAATCGCCGGAACAAAGATCATGGGGCTCATATATACTCTCGGCCGCCTGCTCATTAAACCCCGCGTCCTGGAAAACTTCGAAAACCAACTCCTCTACCAACTTTCCCTCTTTAAACCCCACCAGCTCCACCGACTTGTTATTGGCGTCCAAAAGGCCGGCCATGGGACGCCCCGGGCTGCCCAGGGATACAGGAAAAAGGTTCCACAACGAAGGCTTTTCCATGCCGGAAACATACTCCGCCAGGGTTTTCAGGTCCAACGACGGGGTTCCCTCCTGCAGCCATTGAATTTCCGATTCGCCCACCATCAAAATACCGCGGCTGTCCTTTAACCGCAGCGTGGCCAGGCCGGTAAGCTCTTTAACGCCGTCTTTAATATGCATGCGGGAGATTCCCCCGGCTTTCCCCGGGGAAATACGGTAAACCTCCTGGCCGGCGTCATCATAAAGTAAGTAGGCCTTCTCTTCATCGGAACACCGGCACCCGGCGGTAAAACGGGCCGTTTCCACGCCGGGGTTTAACTGCCCCTCCACCACCAATTGACCCAGGTCACGGTCCCAACGGTAGAGCCGCGCTACATTGCCTTCGGCCACCAGGAGCGTCTGCTCTTTTTTGGGCCCTGCCGGGCCCACCACAACGACGGCCTGGGGTTTGAGCGGCGACCCCAGCGCCCTGAAATGTTCGGGCGTCAGTTGGTCCGGTTTCCCGTCACGTAAACGGTACATCACGGGTTTGTCATATGGCATAAAAAATATCACGCCCCAATCGGGGGTATTTCCCGCGCCGTCCAACGGAAATACTTCCATGGCCGCCGGCGTATTGCGAAGCCCGGTTTTGTAATTTTCAAAAGGGGGCGCATCCGGCGCCTGCGCGTTAAAGAGGTACAGCGTATAATCCAGGTTTTGATCTTTAAACAGGGTAAAAACCGTGGCATCGCCGGCGGTCGCCGCGGCCGCGGGTTCACCCGGGGCCTTGAGGAACAGGGGAAAGGCGGTTAAATTTTTATTTTTATGAATCGCCACGGCTTTTTCCGCCTCGCTGAAAACCACCAGGTCCCCCTGCCCGGTCAACGCCATGGTCTTAATGTCCCGCAAGGAATCGACGGCTGTGGGCGTGAAACTTATCCCGGCGTCGCTGCCTTTATAAATGTGAACCTGGTTCAACAGGGGCGCGGCGACGCAAAAATCGGTGTACCCGTCGCCGTCTATATCCGCCGCCGTCCACGAGGGCGCCTGTTTCCGGCTGATGCCCTTAAGGGGCAGACGCCGGGGGATGACTTCGTTTTCTCCTTCGCCGAACAATGGTTTCCCGGCCCGGGATTCGAATCCGTAAAGGCGCAGGATCAACCCGTTTTTCAGTATCATGCCCAGTTGGCATGCGCCGCCGCCGGTCAGGTCCATTTTCTCGATGGCCCGGGTATCGGGCAGGCCCAACGCTTCTTCCCAACCGAATTGGCCCTCGCTTTTGCCGGGCCGGACCCGCAGCGGCAGCCCCTCTTTGGGGAAATAAAGCAGCAGGTCCGGGATTTTATCGCCGTCGATATCGGAGATCATGACCTCCTGGCACCCATAAGCGGAGAAATCCACTTCGGACCGGACTTTAAATTCCCCCCGGCCGTTGTTTTGCAGGATTTCCGCTTTTTCCTGCCGAACCGCCAGGATATCCGGGTTCCCGTCGTTATTTAAATCCGCGATTTCAAACCCCTTGAGCTTGGTGGGGTCCTTGATGGAGAGAGAAACGGCTTTCCCGAACGTCCCGTCCGGCTGCTGGAAGTAAATTTGCACCCCCCGCTGGTCGTCCAATGTTACGATATCGGGCCGGTTGTCCCGGTCCAGGTCGGTCGCCTGGAAATCCAGGGCCCAATTGTCCAGCACAAATCCTTTTTTTATAAACCGTTCGTCCAGGGCAGGGAGTTCGTCGCCTTCGGCGGTGGATTTTTTCCGGGTAAGAACCTCCAACCGGGAAACCCGGTTATCCAGGAACAGGATATCATCCAGGCCGTCGCGGTTCATATCGTACACCCGGAGATTTGAGGTCAGGTCGGAAAATTCGAATATTTCCATGGCCCCAAAACCGAAATCCCGCTGGTTAGCAAACAGGAAACCGGTGGTTAATAATAAAAACGTCAGCAGAATCATTCTCATCTTCATCATGTTATTCCTTCGCGTCCTTCGCGGCTATTTTTAATATTATTTCCCTGCCGGGTTATGGAACTCCCATATCACAACCAGTTCTTCGCCGTTGAATTGGTAGTAACTGATCCAGGGGCCGAAGAAAGACCTTAAAAATTCCGCGGTCGGCAGGCGATCGAATTTGAGGCCGTTAAGAAAGTCGTCGAACGGGCCGGGTTTGGGGGGAGGTCCCGGGGCTTCCGGGGCTTCGCCGGATTTTTCTTCCCCCGCTGGCGGCGGCTGCGGCTGCGGGAGCGATGGTGTTTGGAACCGCTGGCCGCTGGTTCTAAAAAAATTCGCAACCGGTTCGAGCCATTGGGCAATATCCGAGAACCCATAGCCGATGGCATTATCCGGGACCCGCTGGATCAAGCGCGTATACAGCGGCGATTTATAGAATTTCCGACCGGCCGCATCGTCACGAGAACCGGTAATATAAGAGCGGAGTAAACCCAGGCGGCCGAATACCAGGTCGCCGTTCACAACGGCGGCGCCGTAGGGTATCCAGTCGACCCGCGGAAGCGCCGGCCCCTGTTGGCCTTGTTCGCCGCTTTGACCGGCGTCGCCGCCGCCGTCGCCGCGGCCGCTTGTCCCGGCCGGCGCGGGCGAACGGTACCTGGGCGTTTTAAAACTGTAAATCTTATGTTCGTTCAGGTCCAGGATTTCGCAGTTCTCCTTCATCATGTTCCGCAGCCAGGAATTTTCCGCGAAAAGTTTCCCCAGGGTTTTTTCCATGGCCATGGGATTGCGCAGTTGCCACATGAAAAGAGAAACATCCTCCGCGCCGTCCATCCGGGAGTAGGAAGTGATTACGGTGTCCAGGTTGGCAACGATATCCCTGCCGATGTCTACCTGGAGCATTTGCCCGGCCATATTAAGCCCGGCCTGGAATTGGGCGGCGGATTGCGGCCCGAAGCTTTCCATGAGGGACGGGATTTCCTGCCAGAAAGCGTGAATGTTTACCCGGGTGACCTGGTACGAAAGGACATCTTCGGGTACATACCCGAGGGACAGGCCGCGCGGTATCGGCTCCTTTGAAATCAGCGTCCACAGTCCCTTATTTCCGCCTTTGCCGCGGACCCGCAGGTTAAGTTCCGAATGGGAGGGGTTTATGACCCATTCCAGCGATAGTTTGCCGATGTTATCGACGCCCATTGCTTTCATGAAGGTAGTGAAATAACCGGGGTTGTTTTTTTCTTCGTCGGAGTTCAGCAGCCGTTCGAAAAAGCCATCGGGCAGCCATGCCTGGACACACGGCGGGCCGGGAGGTTTGACCGGAGGTTCTTTTTTTAACAGCACGATACACTGTTCCACCCATTGGCGGCTGCTGCCGTTTAAATAAGTATTCCCACAAAATGCGGTCCATTCGATGAGATCGTCTTCCTCACCGCCGGTAATATCCCGGATCAATTCCACTTCCTGGAAAGTATACCGCTGGGAGACGGTTTTTTCGCCGAGGGCTTTGCTTTCCTGCCTGGACAATTCCAGGATTTCCTTATAATCCGCTTCGTTCATTTCAGCCAGGGCGTAGAATTTGCCTTTTTCTTTTTCAGCGCCTTCTTTTTTACCTTTATTACCCAATTCGATGCCGAAGATCGATTCCCCTTTAAGCAGCGACAGGATTTTGCGGTTCAGGTGGAGCACTTCCGCCATGGCGGATTCTTTTACCCGGGATAATAAAATACTTTTGATCAGGGCATCGCCCAGGACCTGGTTATTGAGAAAAGGTTTCATCTCCGGGCTGTTCCACAGTTTCCCGTAAGACGAATCATCCAGGGCTTTCATGAAGTCGGCGCCGTTTGAAACGCGGATCACGATATCGACGTTTTTGTCTACCAGGTCGCTGCGCTGTAAATAGTCGGCGGCCGGGAGCCGGGGTACGCGAAATACGGCCAGGGATAGGATGGCGACTATTAATATTAAATTAGTTTTCATTTGACACCTCTTTTTTTATTTACTTGCCGTTTTCTTTTTTACCGGGTTGGGGCTGCGGGGAGGGAAGGGGTAAACATAGCCGGACAGGGGGTTTGCTTCGTTATAGGCAAAGGCGTCGATATGGTCCAGTAAGAATTTTACGTGGTGGATAGGGATGGCGAAATTAAGGCCTTGCATGAACCGTGCGCCCATGTTGATTACGCCGATGACCTGTCCGCGGCTGTTGAAAAGCGGCCCGCCCGAATTCCCCGGGTTAATGGCGGCGTCCACCTGGAGAAAGACTTTCCCGGCGAAATTCCGGCCCGTATGGCTGACCACGCCTTCGGTAACCGAGCGTTCCAGGCCCAGGGGGTTGCCGATGACAAAGGCCTTTTCGCCCACCTCGACGCGGTCGTCCGGGCTCAGCACCATGGGCCGCGACAGTGGGCCGAAATCTTCCTCTACCTGGAGCACGGCCAGGTCATGGAATGGGTCCAGCGCCACGATTCGTACGTTTTTATAAATAATGCGTTTCAATTCCTGGCCGTCTTTTTTAAAACGGGTGATATTGATGTGTTTTTGTCCCTGGACCACGTGGAAATTGGTGATAATGTAACCCTGTTTGTTGATAATAAATCCTGAACCCAGGCCGCCGGGTGAGCGGACCACCACCACGGATTCGCCGAAGTCCTGGACGCCTTCGACAGTGGACACTTTTTCCAGGGGGCCGGCGGTATACAGCGTATTTTTTTGTTTTTGCTCCCCGGCTGGTTCTTGCTGTTGAGTTTTTGTTTGAATTTGCAATTCATCGGTTATTTCCGAGACTTCAGCGGCGGGGATGCGCAAGACATCATAGCCCAGGTCGACGATAACGGCTTGTTCGGTTTTTTTAAGGATTTTGCCGTCGATCCAGGAGCCGTTTTTTAGTTTCAGCACTTCCCCGCGGTTTTGCAGGGGAAAGATCAACGCTGCCGGGATAAGCACAAACCAGACGTAGAAAGCGGGATTTATTTTTTTCATATTTATATTTTATAAGAAAAGAATAAAAAAAGCAAAGGGGGGCTAATCCAGGTCTATTTTGAAAATGGGGGTATTGTTTTCTTCTTTTGGGGGTTGGGGTGGGGGAGGGGGTTCCTCTTTTTTGCTTTTGTAGGCCGCCAATTCTTCTAAAGACGGCAGGATGTGCAGTTTGGTGGTCGCATCGGATGAAAAAGCCATTTCCACCATTTCTTCGTCATCGATGCCCAACACCTCCAGTACTCTTTTTCTAAATAGCCGTCCCGGCAGGGGTTTCTCGAAAAAATCACTGGCGCCGTGTTGGGTGAGGGCCTCGTGCTTGTAATCCGCTTGTTTTAACTTATCGCTGATGATAATGATTTTGGTGGTGGGGTAATGTTCGGATACGAATTTTGAGAGTATGAAACCATGGGATTTGGGCAGTAGGGTTTCAGTAATGAGCAAGTCGAAGCGGAAATTTTTTAATAGGTCTTTTGCCGATTCTTCGGACCTGGCAATAGTAATCTCGAATATTTTATCGTGCAATATTTGTTGTATTGCCTCGATTGCCGACGAACTGTACTCGACCAGTAATATGTTTTTTTTCATGATATCTTTAAACCGGATTGATTCTACAACATCTTAAAAATTTTATCAAGTAGTAAGCGAGAAATTAAATTTCCCTCGTATTTCACATGTTAATAATTATTAACACAGATTTTTTTACCACCAGCCATTCCCCATTCACCATACACCACTCACCAAACAACGTTTGCATTCCTATTTCGCTTATGATACAATCCTATCCATGGATCTAGCGATAAAACGATAAGGAGCTAAACATGAGAAAGTTTTCATCCTATGGGCCAATAGTTAACACTTCGGAGTTTTATGCCCCCAGGGAAGAACTGATTGAGAAAGCCTACATCAACTTGATCGGGGAAAATCCCGCCGAGGGCGGGTATTATTTCACCGTCTGGGCGCCGCGCCAGACCGGCAAAACCTGGCTCATGCAGCAAACTCTCCATCGCTTGAAAAAAGACCCCCGTTTCCATACCCTTAAGATCAACCTGGAAATCTTGAAACGCAAAAAAAAAGTCGGCGATATCATCAAAATCATTGCCAGGGAAATTTGCGAAGGACTGGGTAAAACGTTTAAAAACATCGATGACGAGGATAAATTCCAGGGAATCTTCAAAAAAGAGGTATTGGATAAACCCCTTATTTTAATCCTGGATGAATTCGACGCCCTGGTCGAGGAGGGGATAAATACGATTGTCAGCGCCTTTCGAAATATATATATCCACCGCCGCGATGAGATGGATAAAACCACCGAGCAAAAAACCTATCTGCTGCACGGGGTGGCTTTGATCGGCGTGCGCAGCGTCCTGGGCATCGAAAACCAGAAGGGTTCGCCCTTTAATGTCCAGCGCAGCGTCCGTGTTGCCAATTTGACCTATGAGGAAGTGGCGGGGATGTTTAAATGGTACGAAAAAGAGAGCGGTCAGGCGGTAGAAAAACAAGTCATCGACGCGCTTTATGATGAGATGCGCGGCCAACCGGGTTTGACCTGCTGGTTCGGCGAATTGCTTACAGAAACGTATAATCCTGATCCGAAGAAACCTATTTCTATGTTTAATTTTAACGAAGCGTACAGCGCCGCCACCCATATCCTGCCCAATAATAATATCATGAACCTCATCAGCAAGGTAAACAAACCCCCTTACGACGAGATTGTCATCGAATATTTTAAGACCGGCGAGAAAATCGAATTTAATTTCGACAAACCGGACATCAATTATCTATACATGAATGGGATCATCGACCTGGAAAAAGCGGACGACGGCAAATATTATCTGCGCTTTTCCTGTCCTTTTGTCCAGAAGCGGATATTTAACTATTTTTCCCGGCAGTTCTTCAATTACCTGGGGCCGTTGATCCACCCGTTCGATGCCATGGAAGACGCCGTGGATAAAGAGAATCTCTATATCCCCAATATTATTAAACGTTACCAGGCGTATTTAACCAAAAACCAGGGCGTCTTTTTCAAAGATGTCCCGCGCCGCAAAGACGATTTGAGAATTTATGAAGCTATTTATCATTTTAATTTATTTCGCTACCTGTACGATCTGTTAAAATCCTGGGAAGTAGAAGTGGTTCCGCATTTCCCCACCGGTAACGGCAAGATCGATTTGATCCTGAAATATAAAGGAAAAATTTATGCCCTGGAGTTAAAGAGTTTCAAGAATATGAATCTGCATGAAAAAGGCATCGGGCAGGCGGCGGAATATGGCCGACAGATGGGATTGCAAGAGGTGGCGTTCCTGGTGTTTGTTGAAGTCACCCCGGAAGAGGCGAAACAACTGGAAAAAGTGGTGGGAAAAAACGGCGTCAACGTAACGGTGCTGCCCATAGGCATTCTATAAATCCCTGGGCATAAAAAATACCATGTACAAGAGAATTATTCAAAATAAAACCATATCCGGGAAGCGGGACGGAAGATACTCCTGGATAAAAAGTGTCTTCTGTCCCAGGGACAGATCATATTCCCGGAGCAAAAGTATCTCACGTCCCTGGGACAGGACATACTCCTGGAGTAAAAATATCTTCCGTCCCTGGGACATGGCATACTCCCGGATCAAAAGTATCTTCTGTCCCAGGGATGGGACATACTCCCAAAACAAAAGTATCTCTCGCGGCGCTCTCGGAACATACCCCGGGATTCGAACAGACCTTTGCGGCAGTCCCGGGACATACTTCCACATTGGATCGGCAATAAGAGACGGCGCCGGGATGCAAATTAAATCCGTATCCTGGTTAAGGAGGAGCTATTTGCCATGAACGAAGAAGAAAAGAAATCGGGGCAAGAGGAAGAAATTCTTCCCGGGGAATCCGGCGAAGAGTCGGCGGAGAAACGAAGGAAATCAAGGATTACTTTTGACGTCAAAATGGAAAAGATACAAAGCGTGCTTAAATTATCCATGAATAATCCCCTAATCCTCCAGCCATTGCAATTTTTCGGTTATACGGCAAAACAATTTCGTGAAGCGCTGAAGAAAACCAGGGGCGTCGAAAAGCTGCATGGAGAACAGAAGGACTTACAGGCGCGGCAGCATGAGGCCACCCGCATTGCCTTACAAAAGAGAAAAATTGCCAACGACACCTATATGCGGATCTTAAAAACCTGTCGGTTGGCTTTCCCGGGTGATACGGAGTTGACTTATAAATTAAGACTTTCAGGCAGGCGCAGGCATAGTTTCGGCGGCTGGATCGCCCAGGTGACATCATTTTATCAAACGATTCTAGAAGACCCCAACGCCGTCGCGGAATTGGCCAGGTATAATATTCCCCGCAATATGCTGGAGACAGGATTAGAGCAAGCATTGGAAGCGGAAAGGGCTTCCGATTTCCAGGTAAGTACCCTGGGCGATGCGCAGAACGCCACGGACATGAAAAACAGGGCTTTCAAGGAATTGGCCGGGTGGGTGAGGGATTATCTGAACGTAGCGGATGTGGCTTTTAAAAAGGCGCCCCATTTAAGAAAAGAGATTGATATTCCTATTTCATATCTGCCATAAAAAGGCCGCGGCGCGGCCCCCCTAAGAAGGCCCTAAAGGCCATATCTCGGCGCACTTATTGGTGCGCCGCGAATTAAAATTAATGCCCGAATTTGCATGGTCTCCGGGCGACGGGTCACGATGAGCCGACATGATTGGTTGTCCGATATTTAAACACAGGCTGTTTTTTCGTTTTTTCTTTTTTCCCCGGGTATGGCCATGTTTCAATAATAAAAATTATCCGGGTATTGAAAAATCAATCCGTTTCTGGTAAATTATCGATATGAAGACTTACTCTTTGAAATTTCAACCGAGGAGCTTTTTCGTTAAATGAAGCAAAATGGAAGAAAAAAAAGTTGAAATTAACCTATTTACCGTATATGCCAGGGCTGCCTCGAAAGCCCGGGAAGAACTGGGAAAATATCTGTCTATCTTAAAATTGCAGGGATATATTCATTCCCTGGCCGATAGGGAAATAGTCGCCGGAGAAACGTGGGAGCCCATCATAGGTGAAAACATTGTCTTTCCCGATTTGATCCTGGTTTTGGTGGAGAATGAAATCGTCCACTCCGGGTACTTCCAGGGCGATGATTATGATAAAATCCGGTCCCTGGCGCGGATGGATAAACTGGACCTGGTTTTTATCATCATTTCCGATTGCAATTGGGAACCCTTAATCCCCGGGGAAACAATAATCACCCTTCCGGAAGGGGGCAAGCCTATTTCCGATCCCTGGTGGGAATATAAAGCGTCCGTTTATAACAAGATTTTCAAAGCATTAAAAGCGGTGATAAAGAAAAGAAAGGAGAAAAAACCGGGACATCTTTTCGATACTCTTATCACCACACTATCGCAGGTCCATGGGATTAGGAAAAGCCTACAAACGGATGAAAACAGTCGCAATACGGTTGTGGCACTTCTACTGGGAACTCACGGATTCCGTGTGAAAAATCAAATGCTGTCCGGCAGCTTCGAAACCGGGCCCGATTTGGGAGAACTGGATATCAAAATCGAAGACGAAACGGGCCGGGCAGTTTCCATTATCGAAGCCTTGAACCTCGACTCCTGCAATACCACCAAAATCGACCGTCATGTGCTGAAATTATTCAATAATTATGATTGCAGTGGTCTAAAAGAGAATTACATACTGGTTTATTCATCGGCAAAGGATTTCAATGGTTTATGCCGAAAGTACCGCGATCACCTGGAACAGATCGATTATAAATTCTTTCCGTTGATTAGTGGGATAGAAGAGGTCCTTACGGGGTTTAATAAGATCGCGGTGTTTCGTGCGCGTCATCGCTGTAATAAAGGCGAAACCGTTCTTTATCACCTCCTGGTGGAGATGTGAAGAATGAGCTACGAACAGACAGGGACGTACACTGAGAAAAAATAGGCTGCAAAGATCAAGAGGATTTTGGCGTGTGCTCCCATTTCTTCCTATCGTAATGCTATAATGCCTCCGCAAAAATAGGACTGGGAAAATACTGCATTATCTTTTTTTACTCGTGGCCCGGCTCCTTCTTAGATATGAAAATATTTTATGAACGACGAATTGCTTTTTATTTATTATATCTGATATATCGGGGTTATTAAAGAAAAAAATAATTTTTGAGTTAGTATCAGATTTATAGCCAATAAAACCAACCTGGTAAAGAATTTTAATCAATTCATCTAAATCACTATCAACGAACCATAGCCATTCAGGGTATACTCTAAGATCGATATTTATATTAAATTTTCGCAATTGGATTTCCAAATCTTCTTTGGATATTTTGCCTGAAACTTCAATGCTCAATTTCCTTACGATATCACCGATTTTTTTCCAGAGCAAACTATATTGGGCATTCAATAATTGCATTTTTTCCGTTACATAGCCGTTAAGAATATTCTTAACATTACTTAGTTTAATCTTATCGTCGCCGGCATTTGCTTTCGCCAGGTTAGCAATATTTATAACATCACGTGGCCCATTCATAGACATACTTACAATAAGTTTTTGAATAGTAACGACGTCATCAAATTCAAGCTCCCACACTTTATTGGGATCGGATATATTCACTGGATTTCGGATTTCTACTATTCTTCGGGTTATCAGGTCTATCAGATTCGACTCTGACCATGAAATATCAATATATCTATTTGGAGAAATTTGATCAGCGTCCCTGCCATTTTTTCGAAATAATAGCGACAACGAAATTTTTGGGAAAACCAATATTGTGAGCAATCCTTGGAACCTTTCATTTATATTAGCAACAGCGCTTAAAGCCCCGTCGACAATATTGAAATTATCTGTTGCGCCCGAGAATACCGAATCAAAATCATCTATCAAAATAAAAACTGGTTTTTTTTGGAGTAATCTCTTTAAATTATTTTCGTACAAATCTTCAGGAATATTGCTAATATGGAATTTTTTCGGTATTCTATCGAAATTTAATTTAATCAATCTCAAGTCGATACCTTCGACTATTACCTCGTCAAAAAGCCCAGTTAAAGCATTTCTAATCTTAGCCCAAATAGGTCCGATGCTATTTTTCACTTCATTTATATCATAGAAATCTATTGACTTCAATATGGTATTGCATATTTCGATAAGCAGCCAGTTCGATGCCAGATGAAAATAACTCTCACTATTATCGATAGCGATTGGTGGGATAAGCATAGTTATTTTATCATAACTCCTGCAAAAGTAAGTTTGCTTGTATTGCTCTTCAAGTATCCTTTTCAGGGCAGTTTTCCCACTGCCTTTGATCCCACTGATGATATAGGGTTTTACCCCCGAATTATTACTGCCTAGGACCTCCATGATTTTATCAAATATATCTGGATAAAGTCGAAATTTCTGTTCCCACCTTGCATTAATATTTCCAAAATAATCAACTCCATTAGCCATCATCGACTCACTTTTGCTTTTTTGAATATATTTTTTTTGAACTTGATTTCAAAGCACCTAAATCTACCATAAGGTTAAGTATCTTTAAAAAATCTCCTTCTTTTAGTTTAAAAATCCCCCCAGCTTTTTTACTAATTACTTCATATATTGTCATGCTATCGGTTAAGGCCGGGGGATTGATTTTATCGATTGAAGTAATGAGTTCACCTATACTACCGACACCGTTGTTCTTTAAAGTCATACTTATCATTTGTCTTAAAAAATTTTCAAATATCCCCACCTCATGAAGATCTTTTGCTGACGCATGAAATCCGCAATTCTTAGTATCGAATAGATTTATTTTCTCACCAAATTGTATTATATTCAAGAACGCCCTTTTCGAAATTTTTTTGAATTCTACCCTTGTTATCCCTGCCGCTACGTCTTCAATTAAAACTTTCCTCTGAAAAAGAGGAGATTTTCCTTTTAACACAAGAGCTTGATACGCATGGTCCCAATCTTTTGGTGAGTGGCTTGCTAACCGCTTAGCTATCTCTTCTAATTGCTCATATAATCTTTTCATATATCCTCCTTATGCTTAATTCCACTTTTATAGTGGCTAAAGCATTATGTTCCTCTTTATTCCTTTTTAACCCTGCCTTTTTCTATTTATCATAAATAGAAAAAAAAGTCAATGGGTAATCCAAAAAAAATATTTTTTTGCCATCTCTCCTCTCTTTTTCTTGCGGAATTTAAAAAGGAGAAGCAAGGTTGTTTTAACCGGCCCTGCCGAACCGGCGCTACATCAGCCGGTTTATCTTCAAAACAAAAACCAGAATTATTCCCGCAAAAAGAACAATGCTCACATTTCCATTCAACCATGTCAGCAAATACCGGAAGGGCATCGATAGACTATCCCCCACCATTGACAACGATCTCCCGATATTTCCTATACACCCGCGCCCCGCGCTCAATAAAAAAACCATTGCAGCCACAACCACAGTCAGGGCCATTTGAAAAAATCGATATAAACTATCTCATCAGCAAACTACAGATTTTAAAGTGATGGGCAGGCTTTCCAGGCAGCGTAGAAATTTTTTTCCCCCGAGATATGGTATTATTGAACGCTATCAAATCCCTATTTCCGAGAAATAGATATAGGTGTATCCAGATTACCCTCCGGCTGCGATTCGCTTTTTAAATTCTTTGACCCGCTCCCTTAAGAATATGGCCCGCTCGAAATCCAGTTGATCCGCCGCCTCTTTCATTTCTTTTTCCGCTTCGGTTATCATTTTGGGGATATTCTTTTTGGGGATGTGCCTGGTATCTCGCAGATCGACTTCCTTTTCCTTAATAGGCTTAATAATGGTCCGGGGAGTAATATGATGCACCCGGTTGTACTCCAATTGGAGATTGCGGCGCCGTTCGGTTTCCGCCACCGCTTGCCGTATGGAATCGGTGATTCTATCGGCGTACAATACGACGCTGGAATCCAGGTTCCGCGCCGCCCTGCCGATGATCTGCACCAGGCTGCGGGCGTCCCGTAAAAACCCTTCTTTATCGGCGTCCAGTATCCCGATAAACCCGACTTCCGGGATATCCAAGCCCTCCCGCAAAAGATTGATGCCCACCAACACGTCGAACTTCCCCGCCCTGAGCTGCCGGATGATTTCCGTACGCTCGATGGTTTCGACTTCCGAATGGAGGTAACGGGTTCTTATTTGTTGTTCCGCCAGGTATTCGGTCAGTTCTTCCGCCAGTTTCTTGGTTAATGTGGTGACCAGGATGCGGTTCCCCGCCTTTATGGTACGGTCTATTTCACCGAGCAAATCGGCCATCTGCCCTTTAATGGGCCTGATTTCCACGGCCGGGTCCACCAGGCCGGTGGGGCGAATGATTTGCTCCACCACGGCCCCCGACTCTTGCCGCTCGTAATCCGATGGGGTCGCGGAAACGAAAACTGCCCTTTGCTTTTTCAAATACTCTTCAAACTCGTGGAATTGCAGCGGCCGGTTATCGAAAGCGCTGGGTAAGCGGAACCCATAATCCACCAGGTTCTTCTTGCGGGTATAGTCGCCCCGGTACATGCCGTGCAATTGGGGAATGGTCTGGTGACTTTCATCGATGACGATTAAAAAGTCATCGCCAAAATGGTCCAGGAGGCAGAAAGGTTTTTCGCCGTGTCGGCGTTTATCGAAATAGACGGAGTAATTTTCAATGCCTTTACAGAAACCGGTTTCCCGGATCATTTCGATATCGTAGAGGGTGCGTTGTTTTAAGCGGTGGGCTTCCACCATATCCAGTTGGGGCAGCCGCTGTTCCAGTTCTTTTTTGATGCCTTCGACGGCTTCTGCCAGCCGTTCCCGCGGGATCACGAAATGACGGGCCGGGTAGACGTAAAAATATTTCATTGCTTCTTTTATTTCGCCGGTGGTTTTATCGATTTCCATGATCCGTTCGATTTTGTCGCCGAACATCTCGATGCGAATGATATTATTGAAATAGCCGGGGATGAAATCGACGGTGTCGCCTTTTACCCGGAAACGGCCCGGGCTTAGTTCCATTTCGTTCCGTTCGTACTGGATATCGATCAGTTTCCGGAGCAGTTGGTCCCGCTCGGTTTCCTGGCCGACGGAAATTTCGAAACCCATTTCCCTGAAATCGATGGGGTTGCCCACGCTGTAGATGCAGGAGACGGAAGCCACCACGATGACATCTTTTTGCGAGGCCAGGGAAGCGGTGGCGGCCAGCCGCATTTGTTCGATTTTGGGATTAATCATGGCGTCTTTTTCAATGTATTGATCGGTTTGGGGGATATAGGATTCGGGCTGGTAATAGTCGTAGTAGGAGACAAAGAATTCCACGTGGTTTCCCGGGAAAAACTCTTTGAATTCATTGTAGAGTTGGGCGGCCAGGGTTTTATTATGGGCCACCACCAGGGTTGGTTTTTGCAATTGTTGGATCACATGGGCCACGGTAAAGGTTTTCCCTGAGCCGGTGACGCCCAGGAGGGTCTGGGTGGCCCTTTCTTTTTGCAGGCCGGCGCACAGTTGTTTGATTGCCTCCGGCTGTGATCCCTTCGGTTCGAAATTGGATACTAGTTTAAAATTCATTCTTTCCTCTATATAACAAAAGGTGGACGGCATACAATGGAATATTTATTAAATCGCCGTCTTCAGTGAAATTCCTGGGCGATGCCCGAAATACTTTCAATGGGTGATACTTCGCGGCATAGACCCTTAAACTTTTGACTCTTCCGCTAAGACCGCTCTTGACTTCCAGGGGGAAAATATCCCCGGCAATGGACAGGACAAAATCAACTTCGGCTTCGCTGTCGCTGGTCCAGTAATAAATGTCTTTCGCATCTCTATAGCCGATCAACTGGTCGGCGACATAGTTTTCTATAAACGCCCCATTATATTCTGAAAAGAGTTTGTCGCCGAGAATAATGACCTGTGAGGGGACCTCCAACAGCGCGCCCAAAAGCCCCGGGTCCAGCAAATAAATTTTAAATTTACTGCGATCCGTATAACCTAATAAAGGTAGTTTCGGCGTTTTAATGTTATATACGATGTAGATAAGCCCGGCTTTACGCAGCCATTCGATGGCTGTTTCCAGCCGCGAGGCCCGGCCCCCTTTTATTACATCGCTGTATTTGAATTTCTTGTTTTCCCGGGCAAGTTGAACCGGTATGGAGCGCCATATTTCAGAAACGCGTATGGCCTCGCCCGGGGTGGAGTATTTGGAGAAATCCCGCTCGTATGCGCCTAAAATCTCTTTTTGAATCCTGCGTACTTGTTCGATATCTTTATTGTTAATGTAATTTTGAACTGCTTCCGGCATGCCCCCGATATAAAGATAATACTTGAACAAACGGGTGAGCTTGTCATGGAATATCTCCGGCAACGGTTCCGTGAGTTTTTTTTCTTCCAGGAGTTTGAGCAGCATATTTTCCCCCAGGGCGGATAGGTATTCGAAAAAATTCATGGGGTAAAGAGTCATAAAGGTGACTTTACCAACGGGAAAACTACTGGTTTTGCCGACACTGACGCCCAACAGGGACCCGGCCGACACGATATGATACCCCGGTGCATCCTCGCAAAAGTATTTAAGGGAGGTGAGTGCACGCGGAAACGCCTGGATTTCATCAAAGAAGATTAAGGTTGAACCCGGTTCGATCTTTCTCCCGATAAATGCCCCCAGGGATTCGATTAAAATCCCGGGGTCTAAAGACGAATCGAAGAGAGAGCCAAGCTCCGGGGTTTGTTCAAAATTAAAATAAGCGCAATCGGTATATTCCTTTCTTGCAAATTCTTTTACGAGGTATGTTTTCCCTACCTGCCGGGCACCCTGGAGCAGGAGAGGTTTCCTGTTTGCTTGCGACTTCCATGCCAATAACTGTTTATATAAAATTCGTTCCATGAATATAATATCTCCTGGAAAATGACAGTTAGAGCATAACATATGTCCGGAAAAATGTCAAACCGGGCGGTTTTTATCCCCGGGAAAATGCCATGCATTGACAAAACCCTGCCGGGGGCCAAACTTTTGAAAAAGTTTGATCAAAACTTTCGTCCCATTGAGAACAATTGACAAAAAGAATCCCCTGGGGTATTATAAAGTCATGATGAACGAAATACACGAGCTAAAACAAATCCCCTATGGGGTTTCCGATTTCAATGATTTCAAAGTAAAAAATCTGTATTATGTGGATAAAACCCGTTTTATCCGTGATATCGAAAAAAAAGGAAGTTACTTATTCCTCATCCGCCCGCGGCGTTTCGGGAAATCCCTGTTCCTGGGCATACTGGAAGCTTATTACGATATCGCGTTTAAAGACCGTTTCGATTCCCTTTTCAGCGGCACCGACATCCATCAAAACCCCACGAAAGAAAAAAACAGTTATATGATTTTAAAACTGAATTTTTCAGCGGTCAATCCCGAGGTATCACGAGTAGAAGGATCATTTCTCAATTATATCCAGGAATCCGCTTCCGGTTTTGTTATGAAATATGGAAAACAACTGGGCATTGACAGCGAAAAAGCAGAATTTGAATTCAAATCAAAAACAAACGCCTCCGATGTAATGGTCACAATGTTAAAATACTGTAAAGAAAAAGAACATCGATTATACGTCATCATCGATGAGTATGATAATTTCGCCAATACCATCCTGTCGGAATTGGGTGAGCAGGCTTTCATAGATATTACCCACGGCAGCGGTTTCCTGCGCGCCTTTTTTAATGTAGTCAAAGCCGGTACCACCGATATGGATGCCCCCATTTCTCGCCTGTTCATGACCGGCGTGTCTCCCGTTACCATGGACGATGTTACCTCCGGGTTTAATATCGGCACCAACATCACCCTGGACCCGGATATCAACGAAATCATGGGCTTTACCCAACCGGAAGTAGAAACCATGATCGAGTACTACCGGCAGACGGGTAAAATCCGCCATTCTACCCCCGAATTGATGGAGATTATGAGTCAATGGTATAATCATTATCGTTTCTCTTTAGATGCCGATACCGATTTGTTTAACACCGTTCATATCTTGTATTTCCTTCAACAGTACTTATTAAGGTCGCAAATTCCCTACGAATTGATCGACCGGAATGCCCTGATCGATTATAAAAAGCTGCGCCATTTGATTATTATCGATAAAAAAGGCGCCCCCACGGTCAATGGGAATTTTTCCCAACTCCGGCAAATCCTGGAAACCGGTCAGGTCATCACGCACATCCAATCCGGTTTCCCTGCCGAAGCATTGACCAAACCGGGAAATTTCCTTTCCTTGCTTTTTTATTTCGGTTTATTGACCATTAATAAAACAACCCTCACCGGGCAAACCGTCCTTACTATTCCCAATGAATTCGTCAAGCGGTTGTTTTACGATTTTATCAGGGATACCTATGAAGATATCAAAGTATTTTCATTGGACATGTTAACGTATGGTAATTTATTGGAGGATTTTGCCATATCGGGAAAATGGCAGCCCTTCATTGAGTTCATTGCCGGCCGCATGGAAGCATCATTGGGCATAAGGGATTTAATCGACCGGGAAAAAGCACTGCAAGTTTTCTGGAATGTATACCTGGGTTTGAATTCATTATATATTGTCTATACGGAAAAAGAATTAAACCAGGGTTTCGCCGACCTGGCATTGGTCCCGATGCTGCTCCAGTACCCGGCCATTAAATATTCTTACCTTTTGGAATTGAAATATATCAAACCGTCGGGCGATGAACCGGTAGACCCCCAAAAAATAGAAGCACTGAAAAAAGAGGCGGAAACACAATTAAGTCGCTACGGCCGGGATGAGAAATTTCAAAAAGCCATTGGGCCAACGACCCTTAAAAAATTGATTTTGATCTTTTGTGGGAACCGCATGGTATATCATGATGAGACGACTTGCTAATAGTTCTCTTTGAAATATTTTATGAAAGTGGGATACTCCTTAAAATATATCTCAAAGTCAGCGATTGAATTTTTCATGTCGTTTAATTGACGAAACAAGGCACGCCGAACCTCTACAAGGCGCGGCGCATTTAAATTCAGCATTTCGATGGTGACATTGGCTTTTTTATTATTGCCAATGCCCCTAATTTCCCCACTGGGACTATATGTCAGATAATCTACCGGGTTCTCCTCCGTGGGAACAATAAAATGATTGTTGAATTGACTCCCTTTGGCATTTCCACACCTACCGGGTGTCTGGCAGGAGACCACCAGGTTGTGATAATCGTTTTTGAATTGGGGGAATTTATCCCGCGGTCGAACATGGTCTAAATGGGAATCGGTATCGATATTGTCGGGCGTTATGCCCTTTTCGCAATAGCAGCAGGCGTGCTGCTGCTCTTTTTCTAATATAAACTCTCTTAACCGCTGACCATACTCTCTATTGTCCTTTACCCAGGAATTGAAAAAAGTAGGCGGCTCAACCTTTTTTATTTCCAGCATTCGGCTTACCTTTTTCCGCTTTCAATTTTGCCATTTCTATTCTCATTAATAGGAGGTCTTCATCTTCGCTGCCCAGCAATTGCTCCAATTGCCGGTATTTTTCGTTAAACTCTTTGGTGTCATGCTGTTTCTGATAGAGCATGTCCCATAAACTTTTGATTTCTTTATCCACTTCCGGGGCCCGGACCGTATCCAGGTCCATCAGCTCTCTCAAAACGATATCCACGGGCAAACCGTAGGAACCGCTGATTTCATTATATTCTACTACCTTTATTTGACCGTTCACCCTTTTAAGCAATTTGACGCTTTCTTTGGGAACGGAACCCACAATAAAGGGAGAGTGGGTGGCAATAATCACCTGGTTGTTGTTCCCGATCCGCTCATATACTTTGACGATTCGCTGCTGCCACCCGGGGTGCATGGAGATTTCCGGCTCGTCGATGAGAATCACAGAATTATTGGCATTCAACATCTTCAATGCCATGGACCTGACAAAGAGCTGTTTCTCACCGGAGGACAAATGGTTGATATCGAAAACGCTGCCTGCGCTGTTTTTGAAGATGGGTAATTTTTCCCTATCGGGATTCAAACCGATTATCTGGGCATCAATCTCCAGGATATCAAATAATGAATTTATTTCCCGGCATACTTTATCGATTGCCTTTTTGGCGGGTAAATCAGGATTTTTGTATACTTCGCTGTTAATGGTAGAAGCAATAAAAGAGGGGACATCCGCTATCACCTTTTGATCGATAATCACTGAGACATCGTGATAACAGGAAGAAAAAGAAAGAGTTTTGGCGGCTAATTTTGAAAAGTTGATCTCAGTGGGCATATAAATAAATTTGGGCCTTTTTGATTCGATGATATCTTCTACTATTGAAAACAAAAAGTTTTTTTCCTGTTCCTTGGTTATCTTTAGATGATAATTAGCAATTCTATCCTCTGAGAATTTGGCCGTTGGTTTGTTTAAAAGTTTTTTTTCATATAAGGTTAAAAGGTCCAATTCAATGAAACTTCCTTTGTATTTTCTGTCAAAGAAGGATGTCATCTCCCTGACTGCATCCAGCAATGTCGTTTTTCCCGTACCATTGACTCCGGCAATCACTACGGTATCCAGTGTTTTCCCATCCGGCCCCGTAAAATCGAAATCCATGGTTCCGAAAAGCGGATGATTCTCTAAATGTACTTTTGCTATTTTCATATCCCAATGATAGAGGAAACGGTTAAAGAATTCAATACCCTTTCGCGTTTTTCGCGTGTTTCGCGGGCAACTTTAATCCAGCAATTCCTTCTTTCGCAGCAGGCGATTGTAAGTTATGGCAAACCGGTGCGCTTCATCACGAACCCGCTGCAGCAACTGCAGCGCTTTACTCTTCCTGCTTAATACCAACGGCTCCTCCGCCCCAGGAACATATATCTCCTCGAACTTCTTGGCCAACGCTATGGTGGGTATTCGAACACGAAGCTCTTTCAACTCCGCCGTCGCCGCATTCAACTGCCCAATCCCGCCATCGATCAGGATTAAATCGGGTAATTGGGCGTTCTCTTCCTTCAACCTCGTATACCTGCGCCTGACGACTTCGGCAATGGCCGCAAAATCATCCACGCTGGTCACGGTTTTTATGCGGTAGCGCCGGTAATTACTTTTATCCGGCAAGGCATTGCGAAACTGCACCATGGACGCTACCATCCCGGTCCCGGAAATATGCGAAATATCGAAACATTCAATGACCTCCGGCGTCTCCTGCATTTTTAAGGCGAGCTTCAGGTCCCGGAGTTTCTCTATATCGCCGAAAAAGGTAATCTCAATATTCTTCATCACCAGGTCCAACAACTGCTTTTTCTCCCCCCGCCGCGGTACCGTCACATGAACGGATTTCCCGGCCCTTAGTTTTAGATAAGAAACCGTTGATTCTCCCAACGGATGAGGGACGATCAATTCCGTGGGGACGTCATGGTCGGAATAATACTGCGCCAGGAACTCCTCGAAATAATCCTCGCCGGTGGGCTCGAATTTAAATACCTGCTTATTCTCCAACGTCCCCCGGTGCACATTGAAAAGCAACAGGTAAACCGTGCTGTTTTTAACGACATAATGAATAATATCCTCGTTGTACTTGCGGTCCCGCTCCATGTTCTGCCGCTCATTCAATCCTTTGAGCGCCCCGGTTTGATCGCGTAATTCCAGGGCGTGTTCAAAATTTAATTCCTCTGAAGCCTGCTTCATTTCCCCGGACATTCGCTCGATCAATTCCTGCGTCCCGCCTTTCAATACCTGCCGGGCCTGTTTTATTCTTTCCGCATATGCCGTTTCATCGATATTATCGATACAGGGCGCATGGCACAAATGGATGTGATAGCGCAGACAGGCCTTTTTGGGCAGCCGGACGCAGGTACGGAGTTTAAAGGTTTTATTCAAGACGGCCAGGATATGGTCCCTGGCCGCCGCGGAAACAAACGGGCCGAATAATTCGCCTTTCCCCGGGACCTGCCGGTCCCGATGCCCCCTGGCCACCACCAGGCGAGGAAACGGTTCATCCGTCAACCGGACATAGGCATATTTCTGGGCTTCTTTTAAATTGATATTGTACCTGGGCCGGTGCTTTTTAATGAAGGTATTCTCCAGCACCAGTGCTTCCACTTCGGTATCGGTGACAATGAAATCTACCGCATTGATACTGCGTACCAGGCTTTCGGTTTTGGTGTCCAATTCTTTTTTCCGGAAATAACTTTTGACGCGCTTTTTTAGATTTTTGGCCTTGCCGACATAGATCACCTTGCCGGCGTCGTCGGAAAAGAGATAGCAGCCGGGGTTATCCGGTACGCCGGATAGATCGATCATTTCCCGGTGTTTTTTCAGGTGGTCGGTCATTGGTTATTTTTATTAAAAATTTGTTTTAAAAACGCCCCGGTTTTACTGTCCCGGATTTCCGCCACTTGACGGGGCGCGCCCTGCGCCACTACCCAACCGCCGTCGTCGCCCCCCTCGGGCCCCAGGTCGATGATATGGTCCGCCGACTTGATGACATCCGGGTTATGCTCGATCACTACCACTGTATTCCCTTTATCCACCAGATCGTTCAACACTTTGATCAGTTTTTTTACGTCATGAAAATGAAGCCCGGTGGTGGGTTCATCCAGGAGGTACAGGGTCTGGCCGGTGGACCGTTTGGCCAATTCGCGGGTCAGTTTGATGCGCTGCGCCTCGCCGCCGGATAGGGTGGTGGAACTCTGGCCCAGCTTGATATACTCCAACCCCACCAGGACCAGTACTTCCAGTTTCTCCCGGATAACGGGGATATTCTGAAACAACTCCAGGGCCTCCTCTACACTCATATCCAGAATTTCGGCTATGTTCTTATGTTTAAAACGGATTTGCAGGGTTTCTTTGTTGTACCGTTTCCCCTTGCACTCTTCGCACTCGACGTAGACATCGGGGAGAAAATTCATCTCGATCTTAATGACGCCGTCGCCGGAACAGGCTTCGCAGCGGCCGCCCTTAACATTAAACGAGAAACGCCCGGGTTTGAATCCTTTCATTTTGGCCTCGGCGGTTTCAGCGAAAATGGAGCGGATTTCGTCGAATACTTTGGTATACGTGACCGGGTTGCTGCGGGGGGTTTTGCCGATGGGGCTCTGGTCGATGACGATGACTTTATCCACGGGGCTGTCCAGTAGAATCTCATCGTGGGCGCCGGCCCTTATTTTAGAACCATGCAGCTTGCGCATCATTCCTTTATAGAGGATTTCATTGATGAGCGTGGATTTCCCGCTGCCCGATACGCCCGTAACCAGGGTCAGCAGGCCGATGGGAATATTGGCATCGATGGCTTTAAGGTTATTTTCTTTGCAGCCTTTAAGTCGAATAAAGCGGTCGGTTTTCCTCAGCGCCGGGGGTTCGGGGATAGATAATTTCCCGGCCAGGTACTGGCCGGTGAGGGATTTGGAGTTCCGTTCGATCTGTTTGGGGGTGCCGCTGGCCACGATTTTACCGCCGTGCAGCCCCGCCCCGGGTCCCATATCGACGACGTAATCGGCCTTGCGGATGGTGTCCTCATCATGTTCCACCACGATCAATGTATTGCCGATATCCCGCAGTTGGTGCAGTGTGTCGATCAGGCGGTGGTTATCGCTCTGGTGCAAACCGATGGAAGGTTCATCCAGGATATAGAGCACGCCCATCAGGTTGGAGCCGATTTGCGTGGCCAGCCGGATGCGCTGCGCCTCGCCGCCGGAAAGGGTGCCGGAACTGCGCGAAAGGGTCAAATAGTTCAACCCGACTTTATCCAGGAACTGCAACCGCGCCTTGATCTCTTTAAATATTTGTTTGGCTATCTGGGCTTCTTTCTCGGTGGGGTTTAATTGGTGGAAGAATTCGATGCATTTTTTTATAGACATGTCCGTGACTTCGATAATGGATTTGCCGGCGACTTTGACGGCCAGGACTTTATCCTTCAGTCGTTTACCGCCGCAGGCGGGGCAGGGGGAGATGCGCATATATTTTTCCAGTTCCCTGCGCCGGTAATCGGACTGGGTCTGTTTATACAGGCGTTCCGCTTGCGGCAGCAGTCCTTCCCATTCTCCCACGTGCGACCAACTGGCGTCGCCGTTTTTCATGCTCATGCTGAACCGGATTCGATCGGGTGCGCCGTACATGAGCGCATTATATTGTTTTTCTTTAAGGTCTTTAAGCGGCGTAAACACGTCGAAGCCGAAATGTTTGGCCACGGCGCCGACGTACTGGCCGCGCCAGCCGTCCACGGCGTTCCGGTAAATCATCAAAGCGCCGTCGGCGATACATAGGTTTTTATCCGGGATGATCAGGTCCGGGTCGAAATCCATTTTAATGCCCAGGCCGGTGCAGGTTTCGCAGGCGCCGAAAGGGCTGTTAAAGGAAAACATCCGGGGCTGGAGCTCTTCGAACACGATGCCGCATTCGGGGCAGCTCATTTGCGAGGAAAAGATATGTTCGTTATTATCTTTATCCAGTACGATCAACAGGCCTTTGGATTTCACTAGGGCGTTTTCGCAGGCCTCGTTCAACCGCGAGGTATCTGTTGTCTTGATCCGGTCCATCACGATTTCGATATCGTGTTTTTTATACCGTTCCAGTTTGATTTTTTCATCGGTGCGGTAGATGGTTTTATTGACCCTGACGCGGGAATAGCCTTCTTTGTTGAGGTCGGCGATGAGTTTTTCATAGGTTCCTTTTTTTTGCCGGATAATGGGGGCCAGGATCGTGACGGCGTCGGTCATTTCTTCGGAAATTCGTTCCGCGATTCTCTGGGGGGATTGGGCTTCGATTTTGATATTGTGGGTGGGGCAGTAGGGGATGCCGATGCGGGCAAACAGCAGCCGCAGGTAGTCGTAGATTTCCGTCACTGTGCCCACGGTACTGCGGGGGTTTTTGCTGGTGGTTCTTTGTTCGATGGAGATGGCCGGCGATAGGCCTTCGATGCTGTCCACGTCGGGTTTATGCATGAGTTCCAGGAATTGGCGGGCGTAGGCGGAAAGGGATTCCACGTAACGGCGTTGGCCTTCGGCGTAGAGTGTATCGAAAGCCAGGGTGGATTTCCCGCTGCCGGAGAGGCCGGTGATGACGATGAATTTATCTCTCGGCAACCGGACGTTGATGTTTTGTAAATTATGTTCCCTGGCGCCTTTAATAATTATATTCTTCATGGTTTTTTGTTTATCCTTTTCAATTAGAATCTCTTGAATGATTTTTAATTGTAGTTACTATTTATATCAGAATCTCCCGATAAAGTAAATATCAAAAATAATGAAAATAGCCACCAAGGCACGAAGGCACAAAGGTTCACCAAGGGGTTTATTATAAAAAAATTTTTGGTGTCTTGGTGTCTTGGTGGCAAAGTTTTCATAGTCTCCGGGCGACGGCGGGCCGTCATGACGAACTGATGCTATTTAGCAGGCTGGCGAATTCCGGGGCGCTGGAGATGCGATCATGTTTATCTTTGGCCATCATTTTGTCGATTAGGGGTTGATAGCGGATTAAATCCTTTGGTAACCCGGGCACGGGCGCTTCGCTGTGTTGTTTGAGGATTGCAATGATGCCATTCCCGCTGTAAGGCAGCTTGCCGGTGAGCATTTCGTAGAGAACCACGCCCAGGGAATAGATGTCGGAGCGCCCGTCTACATCTACTTCCCCCCTGCATTGTTCCGGGCTCATATAATAGACGGTGCCGAGGAGTACTTCGCTCCCGGTTAAGCGTGGGGCGGAGTCATAGACGCGGGCAATGCCGAAATCCACCAGCACCGGGGTGCTGTCATGCCTGAACATGATATTCTCGGGCTTTAGGTCGCGGTGGTAAACTCCCCTGAAATGGGCATAGTCCAGGGCTTTTACGAGTTCTTCGATAATGCCCAGGGCGATATCGGGTTTCATTTTTCCATCCAGTTCCCGTTCCAGGCGTTCTGCCAGGGATTCTTCCAGGTACTCCATGACAATGTAGTGGTATTCGCCGATTACGCCGGTGTCGTAAATCTGGACGATATTGGAGTGGGTCAGCACGGCAGCGGTTTTTGCTTCTCTTTTAAAACGCTCGGCCGTATCTGAATCTTTCAGGAAGAAGGGTTTTAAGATTTTAATGGCCACTTGCCGGTTTAATTTTTCCTGGACGCCCAGGTATACCCGTGCGATACCGCCTTTACTCAGTAAAGTGACGATATGATAACCTGGGATATCGGGGAGTCCCGTCATTTTTTTCTCCTGTATTCAGCTTTAGATTATCTCATTTTCTGAGAACAATTTCAAGGAATCAGCCATTTTAATTTTAGCCGCTAAGAACGCGAAGAGGCGCGAAGGGGGAAAAAGAGGTTACTCTTGTTGAGATTCTACCGGGCCCGGGTTTTTCGCATACATCTCGATGCTCTTCTCGAACAACTCCAACCCCTGGGTGATTTTAATTTTTTTGGCCCGTGAAATGCTTTCCATGGCTTTTGAGAAATTCTTTTGCTCGAAATAGTTCTTCGCTTCATTAACGTAGTTTTCGAATTCTTTTTCCAAACGGGTTACACCATCGGAGAACTTTTTTTCGAGGGCGTTCAGTTCCGGTGTGGAATTTATTTTCAGTAATGCTTCGGTCACAACCAGGCCTTTTTTTAGACTTTCCAGGTCATTATCTTTGGCGGATAGGTCGCGGGCAAGGGTTAAATGCTTTTCATGGTAGTGCGACGCGTAATCGATCAGTAACGTGATAAACGATGGTTTTTTTGCCGGTGGGTGAAGGATGAATATATAAATGAAGAAAAGGAGCGCCGCGGCCGCGGGAATTGCCCCGATAAGTATTTTTTTCTTTAACGGGTAGTCCCGGATCGACTTAACCAGGGGGGTGATTTTTGTTTGAAAGAAATTGGCCGTCCCGGTTTTTATGTCCTTTAACAATGGTTTTACTGTCTTTTCTCTATATGCAAGCAGTTTTTCCCTGGTTTCCGCCAGGAAGTCTTGCAATACCGATTTGAGGCTATCGGTGTATTCCGTTTCAGTATATGAGGTATCTGTTTGAAAGGTAAAATCTTTTTGCGGCGGCGGTTGGGCGGGGCGTGTTTCGTTGGGTTCCGATGGAAACGAAGGGTGGGCGGGGCCCGTGGGGCCCAGCATGATTTTATCCACAATTTCCAGGAATTGCGGCCGGCTGGATAGGCGTTTCTCTTTTTCTTTGGCCATCATTTTCTCGATGAGTGGTTGATAGCGGGATAATTCCCGGGGCAGACCGGGAATAGGATCTTTGACGTGTTGAAAGGCGATGGAGACCGGCGACTCGCCGTCGTAAGGTTTTTTGCCGGTAAGCATTTCGAAAAGAACCACGCCCAGGGAATAGACATCGCTGCGGCCGTCCAGGGGTTGGGCTTTGCATTGTTCCGGGCTCATATAATAGACGGTGCCCATGGTTTTGCCGGTTTTGGTCAGGTCATTGGTGGAAGCATAAACGCCGACTATACCGAAATCCACCAGCACCGGGGTACTATCTTCTCTGAACATAATGTTGTCCGGTTTAATATCCCGGTGATAAATTCCCCTGATATGCGCATAATCCAGGGCCCTCATTATTTTTTCAACGATGTCCAGGGATTCAACCGGGTCTATTCGGCATTCGGGATGTTGTCTCATCAGGTCTTTCAGCGATGCCGGGAGGTATTCCATAACGATGTAAGGGTATTTGCCGCTTTTGCCGTAATCGAAAATCTGGATAATATTGGAGTGGGAGAGACCGGCGGCGGTTTTTGCTTCCCTTTCGAAACGCGCGGCGGCTTCGGCATATTTCAGGAGGGATGGTTCCAGGATTTTGAGGGCCACTTTGCGGCCTAATTTTTCCTGGATGGCCAGGTAGACGGCGGCCATTCCGCCTTCGCCCAGCGTGCTTACGATCTTATAACCCGGGATACCGGGAAGTTCGCTCATTGTTTTCTCCTGTCTTGAGATATGATTATCCCATTTTTGGGGAGCAATTTCAAGGAATCCAAGAGGTGATTTAAATTTTAGCCGCTAAGGACGCGAAGACACGCGAACAAGTTACCCACGAAACACAAGAAACGCCGAACAACACGAAAAAATGAAGAATAAGGCCGTATAAAACTTTTTGGGGAAATTTTTGTTGACAAATTAAAGAATTTAAGTTATATCTTGTACTGTAATTAGCTCGATTCATTTCCCAGGTACACCATATAAAATAAAGAAAAAGAGGAGGTAACACTATGGCGAAAAAATTGAATTTAAACAAACGAACGGTAGCCAATTTATCCCGGAATGATTTAAGCGACATCAAAGCAGGGGGACAAAAGGGTTGTTGGGAAAATATCTGGACCCTGTATAACTGCGATGTTGTATATACGGGGGCTCCCCCGACAGATTTGTTACAACCAAATCCCCCCGGGGAAGTTTCTTAGGAGATAAACAAGGGCTGCTTGAAGCCCGAAACGCCCGTAACGCCGGTAACACCCATAACTTGCGCCTGCTGGATCCCAGATCTCAGGCCAGGTCGAAATTCCTGGCGGCGATAGCGGCAATTGTTTTGCCGATATTGATGGATGCCGTGGCTGCGGGGGAGGGGGCATTTAAGATATGCACCATGTTACTGGCTTCTTTTATACGAAAATCGTCTACCAGGAAACCGTCAGGTTCCAACGCCTGGGCGCGTACGCCTGCGCCCCCGGCTTTAAGGTCTTCGTTCTCGATCTCCGGCAGCAAGCGCTGCAGCGCCCGTGTAAAGGCCGATTTGTTCAATGAACGGTACATCTCGCCCAGGCCCATGCGCCAGTGCTTAGCGGCCATTTTCCAGAATCCTTTATAAAAGAACATTTCAAAATTATCCCTGAAAGAGAAATCGTATTTTTTGTACCCTTCCCGTTTCATGGCCAGTACGGCATTAGGCCCGGCCTCCACTCCGCCGTGAATCATCCGGGTGAAATGGACGCCCAGGAAAGGGAACTGGGGGTCCGGTACAGGATAAACCAGGTTTTTAACCAGGTAATGCTTTTCGGGTTTTAGTTCAAAATACTCGCCGCGGAAGGGAACAATTTTCAAGCCGGGGGCAATCCCACTCATGCGCGCGATCCGGTCCGAATACAGCCCGGCGCAGTTGACCAGGTTTTTGCATACGATATCCCCAGCCGTTGTGTGTAAAAGAATTTCTTTCTTTTTTTTATTTATTCGGCGCACACGTGCATTGAGCTTAATTACACCGCCGTTGGTTTTGAAGATTTCCGCGTATTTTTCCGTTACTTTTATGTAATCCACGATCCCCGTGTCCGGGACAAACAAGCCCGCTACGCCGGCGGTATGGGGCTCATATTCTTTTATTTCTTCCGGCCCGAGTCGTTTGATACCCTGGAGTCCGTTGGCAATTCCGCGTTCCTGCAATTTTTCCAGGTTGGCGATCTCCCCTTCGGTAACGGCCACGACTATTTTCCCGCATCTTTCGTGGGGGATATCGTGGGTCTGGCAAAAGTCGTAAAGTAATTCACGTCCTTTGGAACAGTTGATGGCTTTTAGGGAACCGGGTTTATAATAAAGACCCGAATGAATGACGCCGCTGTTATTCCCGGTCTGGTGTGCGGCCAGGCGGCCTTCTGCTTCGATGACGATGATGGATATTTTCCCGGTATGGGACATTTCCATGGCTGTGGCCAATCCGACGATCCCGCCCCCGATAATGGCAATATCATATAACCTGGATTCTTCCGACATGATTCCTCCAATAATTTGTGTTAGGATATTGTTTTATCAGAAACTTGCGATTGTGTCAACCCCATGAGGAAAAAATGCCCGCGAATGGCACGAATTTCAGCAAAAAAGATAGGCCATGGACGACCACGGACAAACACGGACTTTTATCTTTTTAAATTCCTATTGAAATAAAAATCTATTTGCATTAGAATAAACCATAAGATAATCAGGGTATTCAAATGAGAGAAACGCATGGGTTTTTGTTTATTATTTCCTGGCTCCTGACAGGGAGTTTTGCCGGCGGGTATTTGTTCTGTCAGAATCCCGGCATGAAATATTCCCGGGATTTCACCATCAACGATTACAACCTACAACCGCAGAATTGGTGGATTACCCAGGACCAAACCGGTTTTATTTATGTCGCCAACCTGGGCGGCGTACTGAAATATGACGGCGTTTCCTGGGATACCATCAACATACCGAATGTAACGGCCCGCTCCCTGGCCATCGATCATTCTTAAGTCCGGCTAGCCGTGAGCGGCAAATTTTGTAAACGCTTTCCGGGGACTCCAGATAGTCTACTCACTTCATCTCTTTCGGCAGGAAGAGAAAAATGATTTCCCGATGTATTGTATTTCTATCGGGTTTCATTGTATAATGTGTGATGAGAGTAAATATATCTTTCGTTATGCTCACAATGATGAAGGCGAGCATATAAAATGGCATATATCGTTTTAACCTTAACCGGGTGGTTCTCGATACAGATCGCAAAGATAGAATGGCCTACGGCTAAACAGGTACTATTTATTTTGGTGGTCCTACTGGTGCGATTGGTAGGGTACCTGGCGGTAGAGTTCCTGGTTCCGATGGATGATCAGGGTATTCCCACTCAGAGTGTTGTTCACAACCGATTGGAGGCACATTAATGAAAGTATCCATAACAAATAGCAGCGAATATTTACGTGTTCTTAATGATATTAAATCCCAAATACAATCAGCCAGAATAAAGGCAACCCATAAGGTCAATCGTCAATTAATCGACCTGTACTGGAATATAGGCAAATTAATTGTTGAAAAACAAGCAAAATTCGGTTGGGGCAAAGCGATTATTGAAACATTGTCAAAGGATATACGTAAGGAATTCCCTGGGATTGCCGGATATTCACCGGATAATCTTTGGCGTATGCGTCAAATCTACGTCGAGTATTCAGACAGCCAAATACTGGAACAACTTGTTCCAGAACTAATACAATTGCTTCAAAAGGAAGGAAAAATCACCAAAAATAACTCTTCATTTCTGGAACAACCTGTTCCAGAAATTCCGGATGTTGTTGGAAGCCAGGTAAAAAGAAAATGGGTACTAAGAGTACTAAAACAGCTTGTTGCAGAAATTCCTTGGGGGCACAACTTGCTTATAATGAAGAAAGTCAAAGATATCCGTCCCCGACTCTACTATATTATATCAACAGCCCGATGCGGCTGGAGCCGCGATGTACTTCTTAACCAGATAAAAGCCGATGCATACGGCAGGCACCGGTTTGAGAATAAGCAACATAATTTTACCGAAACTCTTCCCATGCATCTAGCCGAACAGGCAGATGAGGCTGTAAAGGATACTTATATGCTTGATTTCCTGGGAATCACCAAACCGGTCCTCGAGCAAGAAATGGAACGACGCATGGTAAATAAAATTCGCGATGTGCTTATAGAATTTGGCCATGGTTTTGCATTTATGGGTAATCAGTACCGTATCAAAACTGAGACTAAAGAATATTTTATCGATCTGCTCTTTTACCACCGGAAGCTGAAATGCCTTGTTGCAATTGAACTAAAGATGAATGAATTTAAACCGGAATATGCCGGGAAAATGAACTTTTATCTCAATCTTCTTGATGACTATATCCGAGAGGATAATGAAAACCCTTCAATCGGTATAATTCTTTGTGCTGAGCGTGATCGTTTAGAGGTCGAGTATGCCTTGCGTGGGATTGATAAACCGGTTGGGGTCGCTGAATATCGGTTGACAAAAGAGCTTCCTGCTGAATTGCGGGGCAATTTCCCCTCTGTTGAAGATATCAAAACTGAATTGCTAAAAGAAATGAAGAAAGAAAATGGATAGGCACTTAAGAACAACCCTGGTTCCTGGTTATCGGTTAATCACTGCCCAGGACAAAAAATGCTATCTGGCCATTGTGAGGCAATAACAAATGTATTGGGAATTCAATAACCTGGTCTACCATCATTTCTTCAAAAATGAGGAATTTGGTAATACAATTACCTTAGCCATCGATGAAGAAATGGTAACAGATTTTGCGTCTCAGATGAAAATCTCAAAATATGCGTTGCTTAATTGTATAACTGATTACTTGAAAGATGATTGGGAAAAAATTCTAAGTCAGGACATTGATGGGATTCCCCAATATTTAGGATTAATCGCTGTGCAAGTGTATGCCGCACATCTGATGCAAAAAAAAGATGGAGAATATACGGAAAAGGCCTATTTAACACATTTAAATCAATTGTTTGGGTATGAAGGCAATTCCAAAATCGAGAATCTTTTTAAGAAATACCAGGATAAAATTTGGGATAGCCTTAAGAAATGGTCTATGGAGAGAGATTTTAATATAAATTTACCAGTAAAAAAGACAGGGAAGTCCAGGTATGTTCAATATCCATTATCACAGGCATTATTAAACAAAGAAGATTTAGCATGGGTACCGATTCTTTTTCAAGAAGCCGAGATTAGGCCAGCGGAAGATTTTAGCCTTGAGGACTTTACTGCTTTGGTGTTTCCTGCAGCATGTGGAAAGATTACCCGGCATTTCGATAGAGTATACGAAAAGTATCCGGATGGTGTTCAGTGGCAAGTATTTAAATACTATCAGCAATGGGATGGAACTATTCCAGAAGCTTCTCGAAGAGATAAGATACTAATATCGCAGCATTGGGAAGAGAATACCAATGAATTGGTATTGGAACGACGACATAGCAACAGCGATGAGAATTCATTCGATTTATTCATTGTAGATAGATATAGTAAAAAATCAGAAAAGTTTTCTTTGATGGATTCAAATCTATTCTTTGAAATTCGTAAATTTTATAGGTTGCCACATAAAGACCTTATCACACTCACCCAGGATGTGGATTATGGGGACTGGATAGCCGCAAGGTTTCTTCAATGCCAAATGTCCTGCATGGTTTTAAGTAAAAAAGGTCATCCCGGATTAATTTGTTTAATGAATGAATTGAAGAAAATTGCAAAAAATGATTATTCATCAAGATTTTTTTTCCTGTTTGAAATCCAGGTAAATAATCTTGTGGATGTTCCTGAACCGTTAAAAAAGTACTTTAGTAAATCAAAGAACAGGATTACTCTTCAGAACGGCCTAAAGCTTGGTAGAAAAATCTGGATGGAAGGAGCAGGACCTGATATTCTTATTGAAAGGGAAGATGCCCGATGGTGGTTAGATGGAGAGAAAAAAGAAAATAATAGTTGCTCTTGCAGAAACCTTCCCGTAGGCGGGCATACCATTAAAATTACTGGTAATACACCGGTTAAATTCTTTGTAGAAACGCCTATGGAAAAAATTCCCAGTTTGGAAACAGGGTGGAAGGTTTCCACGAACCCCCCGCTGTGGGGCAGTACATCTGAAACGCCCCTTATAAAGGGATTAATATTAGCGGAAGTAGATAAAAAAGAAGATGTGTCGATTATTCATCAATGGTCGGAAGCATTAATGAAAATAGGAGACAAAAAACAAATTCCCTCGTCTCCTATGGTGATAAATGCAATCAGGAGGAAATATCATGGAATTCGATAATACGTCAGGTTGGGCATTTGGAGTTATTTCTAAAAGGATTAGGGAGAATAGTGCTCGAATAAAAGTATTAGCCTTAATTGACGAGAATAAAAAAATAAATAAGAAGCTTGATGAAGAAGGTTCATTAAAGTACTTTCCACCTTTCGGATATGTATTCGCTCCTTCACTTTATTCGGAGGAAGATAATTTGGAGGAGGGAGATTCTGTTATTTTTCACTTCGAGGAAAATAAGCAGAAAAAAAATGATGAACATGATTCATTCATCATCTCATCAAACACCCTGTCAAAAAAAGGGCATAAGATATACAAAATACCGGGAAATTTCATTGACGATGAAAACTTTCTCAGGATAAATGAACTACAGGCTTTCCTTAATTTATCTGAAAATATTTTCTTTTTCCTCGGAACCAATGACTCGGTTATCGGAGAATTTAAAATAAACAATGGAGAGATACGTCCAAAAGTTCGCAAGGAAGCAAAAGTTTGGAGAATAAACGATTGTAATATATTTGAATGGGAAAGCAATGTCTTTCTATATGATATCCCTCGTAGTGATGCTGGGTACACTTACAAAGATTGCATGGATTCCAAACAGCTATCAGAGTGGTTTAGAGAGCAATTAAAAAAAATCAACCCGGCATTTATAAAACAACTGGATGATGAGACTAAATGGCGAGAAAAATTGCCTAAAATTCTCGACGACACCGACCCCCAGTTAAGTGAATTGAATAAAATCCGGTTAAGCCGGGTTATGGAAATCTTAGAAAACATTGAATTCACCAGGGAGGAAATCGAAATTTTATCCGACAACTTCCCCAATTTAAAAAAAATCTACGAAAAAAAAATCGAAGATTTCAAAGAAGAATATAGGAACCAATTCAAAAAGGAATTTGAAGAGGAAAGAAATAAGCAAAACCAGGAAATAGCGAATTTGAAAAAGGAACTTCAAAACCTGGAAAATGATATCTCAAAAGGAAAAACAAAACTGAATGAATTGGAAGGTCGTACAGCGGAGCATGAAGGAACTCTAAAACATCTTGAAACTAATAAGGAACGCCTTCTAAAGGATTTTTCAATATTTCAAAGTGTAACCAATCCCAACGTAATCCAGCCCGCAATATCTTCCAATGGAGCGCTTTCCTATCTAATAGAAGAGGAAAAACCCTTTGGAACCCCCATCGCTAGAATAGAAGATTTCAGAGAACGATTGGAATACTTCCTCAACCAATATAAAATAAGAAAAGAGCTTTCAAGTAGATTGTTAAATGCTGCCGCGGCATTCCGATGCTTTTTTGTACCTGAAATTTCGTTTGCTGTCGCATTGGCTGAAGCTGCCGGTAATACGAAATACATTATCCAGCAGGTTGAACCGGACTGGCTTCATTTCAAAAACTTCTGGGAGAATGGATTGGGAGTACTCTGGGATTCAAGTCACAATGAACCGGATAAACTTCACCTTCTTATTTTGGAGGATATCAACCTGGCAAGCCCGGAATGCTGGGGCAGACCATTGTTTGATCTATTAGCAGGATTAAGAAAGAAAATCCCTTATGGGAATACTTCCTGGCCGGCAAATTTTAAAATCGCGGCTACATGGTTACCTTCCGATAGTCCTAAAATCGGATTACCATTATATAAACAAACCTTTTCGGATTGGGGAGCAGTTATCCTTAAAGACTTTAAATGCAACCAAACCGGCAATCTCAATTTAAAAGAAGGATACATAACGCCTCAACAGTTAGATGAATGGAAACCGGACGAATTAGAAATCAATTGTATACGTGATGATATCTCGAATATTATGGATGTTGAATAATGAGAAATTTTAGGGAATTGCAATCATTACTCTTCCATTGGCTGAAAAATTACGGGACGCGGAATATCAGTCAAATCAGGGCAGCCTGCCAGGGTCTAATGCGAAGTTATGATATAATTGATGAGAAAACCGCTAAAAACTGCCTTTATAATTTGTTTTATCCTTTTTTGCGTTATGGTCTGGTAGAATTTATTGGGAAAGAAAATTATCAAATCTCTTCACCGCTTTTTATTTTTAATCGGGACGGTTCGGATTACCGGTACGCGGCCATCAATTTGAAAGAACTCCAACTCGATGACCTTCAACAAAGGGTAGATGATTTTCAAACGGATATTTTTCAAATTGCACGATTTAAGGGTCACAGAACAACTATAATCGAATTTGCAAGTAAAAATCAAATCCCAATTCAAGACAATAGAATCGACAAAATATTTTCACAAATTCCAACAATTCCGGATACGGTTAATTCATTCGAGAACTCTTACCCTGATTCCCGAGGGTTCTATCATTTTTACCTGGAACATTTCGAATGGAAGAAAATCAAAAATGAACTTATGCCGGGTCTTTATAAAGCAGCAGAGGAAGATTATTCAAACAGATACTTTATGTGCGCGGATAACACCTGGAAAAGGGTTCCGTTAATGGAAGAAAATCTAGATTCATCTAATATTGCAAGATGTGCACAGACGATAATGGAAAACAAAAAATTCCTCTATTACAACCCGGTAAAAAAACAACTTATCCACAAAGGTATTTATCTCCCGATTTTATTGGACCGGATTTTAAGAATTCCTTCATATCATCTGGCAGACGGTGTTATTGAAAAAAATGGAGAAACCATATACAATAATATAGCAATCAATATTTACAAGGACATAAACAGGATTTTTCGTAATACAGTGGAGACAATACAATGAAAAACCCGATAAAAATATGGAAAGAACTGAAAGACATATACTTGAAGTATATCGACAGCGGTTTGCCGTTAATCGATGATCGTTTAATCCAGGAGCGACGAAAGTTATATGAATCCCCGGGTGCCATTTGCCAACCGCCAATATTGGAACTTGTACCCAAATATGAAGAAGTGATGACCCTCGCTGAAGCCTGTAAAGAGTTTTCAATTACACCGGATTTAGCCGATTTTGCCGAATGCGGATTATTTGACGGCCAACGTAAGCTTTATAAACATCAAGTAGATGCAATAAAATATGCGGTAAAAGAACGTAAACATATTGTTGCTACTACAGGAACAGGGTCCGGGAAAACCGAATGTTTCCTATTGCCGGTAGTGGCAGATTTTATTGAAGAATCGAAACAATGGACATATCCGGATAACAGACCGCGGGCCGTTCGTACCTTAATTCTATATCCGCTTAATGCCCTTGTTGAAGATCAAATGATTCGTCTCAGGAAATCTTTAAATAGTAAAAGTGAGAATAAAGCGGCGGCAAGAGATTGGCTCAATAACAATCGAAGGGGCAACCGGTTTTATTTCGGAAGATATACGGGTAGGACTCCAAAAAATAAAGAGGAATACAATAAATACAAAAGAGACTGGGGTGCAGCCGTTAAGACTGGAAAAGAAGAATTACAATATCACATTCCTTGTATGGATGAGGATTCGGCAGAAATGTGGAACCGTTCTTCTATGCAAGAAAAGCCCCCCGACATCCTGATTACCAATTACAGCATGCTCAACATTATGTTAATGCGTAAAAAAGAAGCCGGTATTTTTGAACAAACCAGGCAATGGCTTGAAAAAGATTCTTCAAGGGTATTCCACTTGGTAGTGGATGAATTGCATACTTATCGTGGAACCGCGGGCACTGAAGTATCTTATCTCATCAAGTTGCTATTAGACCGCCTTGGCTTGACTCCCGGTTCTTCCCAGGTGCAGTTTTTATCCTCCAGCGCTTCAATGCAAGAAAATGAAAAAACAAAGGATTATCTTTGTAGTTTTTTCGGAATCGATAGAAGAGAATACGAAAATAAATTCCGTTTACTGGAAAATCCTCAGCATAAAAGAGTTCAATCTTCCGATTTGCCGAACATTCCAGGTAAATTATTTGCCGATTTTGCTGAAAGATACGATAAATCCCCAGAAAATGCAGAATCTTTTCTTTTCGCGGAAACTCATTGTGATTCCATCGAAGATGTAATAGAAAAATTCCGGATGACCCACTGGCTCACGTATGCGCTTCAAGGTGAAAAGGATGAAACGGGTTCCTTAATTGCAAAACGAACGGATGAAATAGCCGGGAAAATATTCCCGGGCGGGGATGAAAATGAAAAGGAAAAGGGTTTAGAGGGTTTCCTGGTTGTCTTAAACTCCGGGAGAATGGAATCGAGAACCGCGATTCAGCCCATAAGGGGACATTTCTTATTCAAAAATATCGAAGGCTTATGGGCCTGCTCCAATCCCGATTGTCCTGAGGTGGAAAAACAATATCGCTGGCCGGATAGAACCGTTGGAAAATTGTATCGGACCCCTCGTTTTTTCTGCGATTGCGGAAGCAAAGTCCTCGAAGCTGTCATTTGTAATAAATGTGGAGAAATTTACCTGGGGGGTTACCAGGTAATCGAGAATAATCAAACTCAATTAACGATTGAACAACCAATTGACGATCTTGAAAAAAAATATTGTGTTATCTATACGAAAGGGGAAGATATCATTGACGATAAGGGCAAATGGAAATATGCTCATTTTGAAAACAGAAACGGGGATTATCGCAAATCCAGGAGTGCTGGTAGCGTTGTTTTTGAACCCGATGCTAAGTATAAAGCAAAATACCCTGACTTATGCATCCGGTGTGAATCTGAAATAAAAGTTGTAGACAAACATACGTTTACGCCATTGCGGAAACATAGTACAGGAGTACAAAAAGTGAACCAGGTCCTGGCAGATGCATTGATACGAAAATTAAGGGAAAATCCCGGGAATGAAAATTTTGCCAAACTTATTCTCTTCTCAGACAGCCGTCAATCGGCGGCAAAATTATCAGCCGGGATAGAGCTTGATCATTACAGGGATATCATGCGTCAGACTGTTTTAACTTCTTTAGAAAGTGACGATGAAAAAAAAACTATTTTGGACAAATATAGAAAGCACACTAATATAAAAGAATTATCAAGCAAAGATATTGAAGAATTTAAAAAAATTAGAATGGATGGCTCTTTTAGAGAAATATTAGATTTGATTCGAGACGAAAAGGATGGGTTGATAGATGAAAAAGATAAAATTCGACTGGATTATTTTTTCAGCTCCCAATTCATAGCCGAAATTTCCCAAATCGAGGATAAAGTCTGGGGTAAAATCTTAAGACTTGGAATTAATCCAGCAGGTCCATTTCCATCAGTTAATCACTATAAAAAAACTGATAATAAAAAGATATCGTGGAAAGAATTTTTCGATTGGGAAACTTTTAAACCTAAAGCATCGCCATTTGAAAACGATTTTATAGAACGTCTGAAGAGAAAAAGCACAACCGAACAACTTGTAACAATCTTCGCTCATAAAAAGCGCTCATTTGAATCTTTAAAACTCGGATACGTCACGGCCGATATTCCAAAAGGCGATGAACACTTCAAACAATTTGTTGATTCGGCTATTAGGATGCTTGGTGAGCGTTGGCGGATTGAAGGATATGATTCAAAATATCCAGGCATTTCTATTCCAAGGCAGATATGGAAATTTGCAAAAATAATTTTTGGTGATGTCTCAAATAAAATAGATGGACATCCAAATATCGATAAATTTAAGCAGTTATTGATTAACCATAAAATAATCTTTCCTGGTTCTGAAATTTTATTAACCGGGCATAATCTTTATTTTAAAAAATCTGAACCGGGCGATCCTGTATGGATTTGTAAGAGATGTAGATCCGTCCACCTCCATCGCTCATGTGGAATCTGCACAAACTGTTTATCTAATCTTGGCGAATCGGAACCACTATCGGGAAGGGACCTCGAAAACATGGACGATTATTATGCCTATCTTGCAACTAAAGCCCAACCATACCGTTTGCATTGTGAAGAATTAACCGGGCAAACGTCCAAGAGTGATACAGGAAAGAGGCAGCGCCTTTTCCAGGGTATCTTTCTTGAAGAAGAAAACGAATTGGTTGATGAGATTGATTTGTTGAGCGTAACAACTACAATGGAGGCCGGTATCGATATCGGCTCTTTATCTGCCGTAATGATGGGCAACGTGCCTCCGCAGCGTTTTAATTATCAGCAGAGAGTTGGAAGGGCCGGTCGCCGTGGTCACGCTTTATCCATTGCTCTGACAATTGCAAAAGCAAACAGTCACGACCAGGCGCATTACTTTCAACCTTACAGGATGATTTCTGCCAAACCGGCGGACCCATATCTGGAAACAAGAAGTACCGAAATTGCGCAACGTGTTATAATAAAAGAAATTTTAAGAAATGCTTTTTTAGATTTTTCCATTATTGAGAGTACGGATAATGTGCACGGTGAATTCGATAAAGGTGATAACTGGAAAAAACATAGAGACAGTGTACTTCAATGGATAACAAACAACCCCGATAAAATTTGGGATATAATTAATACAATTACAAAGGAAACGGCTTTAGAAGACCAGGACAGGGATAAAATAAATCAATTTATTGAAAATAGACTCCTGCAGCGCATAGATGAAATTGTTGCCGATAAGAACTACCCCCAGGAAAGTCTCAGTGAAAAGTTGGCTAATGCAGGGTTGCTTCCGATGTTTGGTTTCCCGACGCGTGTGAGGTACTTATATGAAAAAAAGCCTTACAGCTTGCCCCCGGATAATGCGACTGATAGAGATATAGATATAGCAATTAGCAGTTTTGCACCCGGCAGCGAGATTGTAAAAGATAAAAAGATTCTAAAATCCGTTGGCGTGGTTTATTATGAAGGTGGTGTTGTTGAAAAAGACGGCAGAAATGTCCTTGAAACAAGCGTAATAATTTGTAAAAAATGTAGCTATACAACAGTTGAAGAGGATGATGAAACGAATTGCCCGATTTGCCGGGAAAATTTAGAAAAAGTAAAAGCTTGTTCTCCCCTGGGTTTTTGCGTTGATTATGACGGTCCAGAAAAGGATTTCAACGGACTCTTTGAATGGACACCGTGTTCCGGGAATGTTACGATTGACAGTAAAAAATCAGTCATAAAGCCTGAAAATATAAAAAATTCAAACCTTATTATTGGGACCAATATTATACCCGAACAGGGAATGGTTCATAAAATCAATACCAATGAAGATAAGCTTTTCAGATTTGGGAATTTAAAAGGTACAAAACGATGGTGTGTAAAGAATGCATTTGATGAGGAGCGGCAGAATGATTTGTTAGATGAAGATGATTATGCACTTATATCCACAAAAACAACTGGAATTTTAACGGCCTCCATTTCCAAAACGAATGAAAATTTGGATTTAAACCCCATATCAGCCTTTAAGCATTATTCAATAAAAGCGGCTTATCTATCCTGGGGTTATTTGATAAGAAAGGCGGTTTGTGATTACCTGGATATAGACACCAATGAACTTGATTTAGGGTATCATGTCAATGAAGAAAAAAAAGGTGAAATATTCCTGGTGGAACGATTGGAAAACGGGGCAGGCTATTGCAATTATTTAAGTGGGCGGATGGACCCGGAAATTCCGTTAAGGGCAATTGTAAATCCATTATCGAAGGAGGGCAATATATTTAAAATATTGGTTGATAAAAACCATTCCGATGATTGCTATAACTCCTGTTATGATTGTCTGAGAGATTTTTATAACCAGCAATACCATTCAATATTGGACTGGCGGTTAGGTTTGGACCTGGCAAAATTGGCCGCCAATGAAGACGCAAACATCAATTTCTCTGAAAGCTACTGGCAACCATTTGTCAAAAAAATAGTAGAGATACTAAATAAAAGGGGGGATGGAGAAGCGAAAGAAATATATGAATCGGTATATTGTATCCAACAACCTGGAGGGGCGATATTGATAACACACCCCTTTTGGAGTACTTGCAAAATAGATAAGTTGAAAAAATTGGTGCAAGACAAGAGTGTAAAAGAATTATCCATTTATGATGCCATAAGAAAGGCACGATTTTGATTTGTTTTCATTAGATATATATCTACAAAATTTATGGGCAATGCATTTTGTTATCAGGTTGAAGAGCGTATTGTGGGATATATTGTTTTGAAATTTTCAATCGAATTTATTAAAGCTGTTGGAGCGGTATTCGTATATGCCCCCTTTCAAGAAAGGGGCGGGAGCAAAAACTCCCTTATCTAAATGGTTATTCTACCCGCTTTTGCTTCCGAGGCCTTGTGCAACATGTTGGTGATAACCGGAAATCTTTCGGATTTATCCGGGAATGTGTCAAAGGGTTCAATGAACCATTCTCGGTTTGTTTGTCCGGGCGATGGTTTTGCCGATTAGTTTTTGGCAAATGCCGGAGGATCTTTGGCAAATTCCCCAACATCTTTTGCAAATGCCGCAACTCCTTGGGCACCTGACAAAGTCCCTGGGACAAATGCCTGAGGCCGCCCGTGGTTTGCCTATAGACATTCATACCTTACCACTGAACATTGGTTTCTTACCGTCGGACATTGATTCCTTACCATTGATCGATAAATGATGAATGATGATGAAGAAGCCCACGAATGACGCGAATTACCACGAATTTGCGTAGGGGTTTGATTTATCACCCTGCTGTAAACCAGGAATCATGCTCCCCCGGAAGGCCCCCTGATGACACCCATGGTTTCCCCATAGACATTCATATTTTACCAACGGACATTGGTTCCTTCCCGACGGACATTGACACATTACCGTCGGACATTGGTTCCTTACCATCGGACATTGACTGATTACCGTCGGACATTGGTTCCTTACCATCGGACATTGACAGATTACCAACGGACATTCATTCCTTACCATCGGACATTGACAGATTACCAACGGACATTGGTTCCTTACCATTGGACATTGATTGATTACCAACGGACATTCATTCCTTACCATCGGACATTGACTGATTACCGTCGGACATTGGTTCCTTACCATTGGACATTGACACATTACCAACGGATATTGGTTCCTTCCCGTTGGATATTGACAGATTACCAACGGATATTGGTTCCTTCCCGTCGGATATTGACAGATTACCAACGGATATTGGTTCCTTCCCATTGGATATTGACAGATTACCAACGGATATTGGTTCCTTCCCGTTGGATATTGACAGATTACCAAAGGATATTGGTTCCTTCTCGTTGGATATTGACAGATTACCAACGGATATTGGTTCCTTCCCATTGGATATTGACAGATTACCATCGGATATTGACTCCTTACCAATGGACATCGACACCTTACCGCCGGACTTTGAGCCGCGAAGGAAAACAATCTGTGTAAATCGCCGTTACGTGTAATCTGTGGACGGGCGCTTTTATATAGAATGATGAACGATGAAGAAAATACAGAAGGTGAGAAGCCCGTCGACGAACGGCGCAAAGCGCCATTCGATTTTTAATTAGAGGAACTCTTCCCAAAATAAGGGTTTGATTTATCAAACCCTTATCCGGGTAAAATGCGATCAATAAATGTTTCCTGGTGATTTCCTTGGAAGGTGAGAAGTTGAGAAGTTGAGACAGATTCATCATTCATCATTCATCAATCATCATTCATCATTCCCCAGGGCCAATCGGAAAAGATATTGCGCAGGATGCAAATAAATAGTGATCTGGCTAAATAGAGACTGCGATTCTGAAATTTAGACAACGATTCTGAAATTCAGACAAAAATTCGAAAAAATCAGCCTTCGAAGGCTAAATTTAAGCAACGAAGCTTAAATTTAAACAAAAATTCGAAAAAATTAAGCATCGATGGCTAAAATCATAGATCGAAGGCTAAATTAAAGGATCGAAGGCAAAAATTAAGCACTAAATCATTACCAATTCGATAGCTATATTACGGTTCCCCAGGAGCTCGGATTCCAGGATGGCTTCGGGCTGCGTGTGCGCTTCGATAACACCCTTATATACCCCCCGCTGCGCCTGCCGGTCCTTCAAATATATCCGCTTGATGGTTAATGTATCTTTAAATTTCGTATATATTTTCCGCATCTCCTTGCCCAACCGGCGCAAGGTTTTATCTTTGATCTCGATATGGTAAACATTGGCAAAAGGCGGTAAATGAAACCATTCCCTGTATTTTAGCTCCCTCCCGAAGAACCCTTCTTCGTCATTGATCAACTTCAACGAATAATGGAAATGAAACGTGGAAAAGATATCGAGACTGCCCCCCTTCTTGACCAGTTCGCGCAGCTCCGCCGCCATGGAAAAAATCTTCTCGGCCGCATCGTACTCGTCGATATTGAAATACGACTCGGGCCGCATGTAAATCACGGCATCGAACATGTTGTTGAACAATGGATTCAATATCACCGGCGTGGAGATAATGATTTTGCTGTCTTCGATCCGCCGCAGCAGCGAATACATATGCTCATCTTTTAAACCTTCGGCTGAAAGCGTCATAATACCGGTTTCCACTACCTGCTGCTTGAGCGCCTTTTTCAACGAAGCGATACTGATATCTTCTACCAGGGCCAACGGCTCCCCGCATTGGTGACATGAGGTAAAGGCTGTTTTCTCCTGCCCACAGTGGGGGCATTTTAGATTAAACTCCCCGTCTACCTCGATCGACCGGTCACAAGAAGGACACCTGAGTACTTTCTTGCATTTGCCGCAATATAGAAAATTGAAACTTTCTTTTTTGTTCAACACCACCAGGATCTTTTTATTTTCCAGGAAATAGTTGTTCAGCAATTGGACAAAATCCGCGGGGATTCCCTTTGTCCCACCGCGCACCATGCGCACCTCCGCGGCGATCTTTTCTTCCCGCCGGTCTTCGATGAAAATCTGGGAACGACTGTGGAAGGAGCGTACGGTATGGGTGGAAAAACCTTCCATCAACGAAACGTTATAATGGAGGGCCCGCAGTTCGGAAAGTAAGCGAATATTGTATTTGGAAAAATGGCTGCGACTGTAGACAGAGGAACCGGCGCGCTCGCATATGACGGCCCCTAAATTTGGTATGGGCAGCAGGACCGCCGACTGCCCCCCCACCACGACCCCGGTCTTACCGGCCAGTGCGTAATCATGCCAGAGGATTTCCCGGTCTTTGGGTTTTACTTCGGAGTTGTAAAGGTCCACGCTGCCCCTGCCTGTATCTGTACCCGGTTCCAATTTTTCCGCCAGGTAAGCGGCGGTTAAATTATCGGGAACAGTGATGAGCACGCTTTTGCCGTGGCTGAGGCAATCATGGATGATCTCGCGGTAACGGGTTTCGCGGTGGTAACCGATAAGGAACCGGTTCTCCCCGGTTTCGCGACCGAAATTATGCCGATTAAAAGCGCCGGCAAACTCCGCTTCGGGTACATAAGGGTGAGAAACCTCGGGGGCGGAATCCCGGGATTTATAAAATCCTTCGATGGCGCCGGCGGAGGACAATCGCTGCAGCTCATCGAGGGAATAGCGATGCAATTTTTCAACTTTTCCTGCTTTTTCTTTATTCTCAAAATAAATGGCGCTGATGGGCTTTTGGGAAGGGGGGAGCGCGGCATCCAGCAGCATGCCCACGGAAGTGAAGTATACCCCGGAAACTGCTTTAACAAAAGCGAGGAAATGTTTATCGGGCAAATACCCGTCCCGGATAACGCCGAGGATATCTTTCACTTTACCTTTGTAGTGGGAATGGGTATCTATCACCCACCCGGCGGTAATGCGATTGCCAAGGGGGATGACGACCCTGAGCCCGGGTTTTAACAGGGCGGGGTCCCCGGTATAATGATAGGACAGGGTTTCAAAAATATTCAACGACGGGGAGACCTGGATAATCATTACGCCATTACTCCATTACTCCGCCGCGCCATTATCCCGCGGATCCCCTACGCCACCTTCGCTGCGCACAATGGCCATTACTTTTTCCATATCGCGCCACATGTCCCATTTGGCTTTGGAAACGGCATCCGGGGACTGTTGACGGAGGATATAAGCGGGGTGGAAAGTGGGGATAACCGGGATACCGTGGAACCGGAACTGCTTGCCCCTCTGCTCCATGATGGAATAATCCACGCCTAACAAATTGTTCATGGCGACTTTCCCCAGGCAAACGATGACTTTGGGGCGTAAGATTTCCAACTGCCGGATAAGAAAGGGCATGCAGGCGTCTACTTCGTCTTTTAACGGGTCGCGGTTGTTGGGGGGACGGCATTTGACGATATTGCCGATAAACACGGACTCGCGGGTGTACTCCATCCTGGTAATGACTTTATCCAACAATTGGCCGGCTTTGCCGATAAAGGGCCTGCCGAAGTTGTCTTCTGTCTCGCCGGGCCCTTCGCCGATGAACATAATGTCCGGGGAAGCGCTGCCTTCGCCGGGAACATAATTCTTTTTGGTTTTATGCAATTGGCACCGGGTGCAGCCCTTTATCACGCGGGTGACCTCGTCCAGGTCCACCTGCGGATCGCTGTGCTCCCGCTCGATAAATTCGGCGCCGATCTCCCGGTAAAATTTCAATATTTCATTCAATTCTTCCATGTTGATATATTTTCACTTCATTTTTAAAGAAAGCACGAAATCCGAAATCCGAAATCCGAAACAAATCCAAATGACCAAAAAACAAATGTCCAAAACAAAAACAAGTGCCCGCGAAACACGCCAAAAAAACGAAATGGTTGTAGGTGGGAGCTTGCTTTTGTTTTGAATTTTGAACTTTTGAATTTTGAATTTGTTTCGAATTTCGAGCTTCGTGCTTCGGATTTATTATCATAAAAAAAAATGACTTAGTCTTGCTCATTTTTCCCCTGCAGCATCTCAATTTGATCCCACACCCGTGCAGCCAGGGCGGATTTTTCCATCATTTCCAATTTTTGGAAACCGCCGGCAGTGACAAAATACACCTGGTTCTTATCCACATGAAACGCCGGGTTCTCCGCGGATACTTCATTCAAAACCAGGAGGTCCAGGTTCTTTCGAGTGAACTTTTCACGGGCATTCTCCAGGATATCGTGGGTCTCTGCCGCATAACCCACCAGTATCCGGCCCGGTTTTTTCCCCTGCCCCAACTCGAACAGGATATCCGGGTTTTTCACCAGGTTCAGGGTCAGCGTTTCCCGGTCCTTTTTTATCTTTTCTTTCGAGTAATTGGCTGGCCGGTAATCGCTCACGGCGGCGGCCATAATGATAACATCCGCATCATCACTGTACCGCCGCAAATGCTCTCTCATTTCCAGCGCGGTCTCCACCGGGATAACGGTGAAACCGGGGTTCGCCATGTCCAAACAGGTGGGGCCGGTGATTAGTATAATTTCGGGGATGCCCCGTTTCACGGCTTCATTGGCCAGTTGCAGCCCGCTCTTCCCCGAGGAACGGTTGGAAATGAAGCGCACCGGGTCGATGGGTTCCACGGTCGGGCCGGAACAGATAACGATTCGTTTAAACATGGGTCAGCTTGAGATTGATAACGTAATTATAAATATCTTCCGGGGCCGGCAGTTTGCCTTTGCCTTCGTATTTACAGGCCAGGGAGCCTTCCACCGGTTCGATGACTTCCACGCCCCGCGCTTTCAAGCGGGCGATGTTTTCCCGGACCGCCGGGTTTTCCAGCATGTGGGTATTCATGGCCGGGGCAATCACCACCTTCTTGTAAAAAGCCAGGTAAGTGGAAGACAATAGGTCATCGGCAATGCCGTTGGCCATTTTGCCGATGATGTTGGCCGTGGCAGGCGCGATCAGCAATAGATCGTTCCGGTCGCAAATACTCACATGCAGCACCGGGTCCTGACGCCTTTCAAACAGTTCGGTGAATACGTTACCCGGGGTAAAAGTCTCAAAGGTATAGGCCGGTATCAGTTCCTGCGCCGCCCGGGTCATGATGACGCTCACCTGGTGGTTGTTCTTTTGAAAAACCCGCAGGATATCGACCGCCTTGTACGCACTGATGGAACCGGTAACCCCCAATACGATATTCATTCCTTACCTCCCATCGCTAATCTTTTAATATAATACTCGCGCCTGGCCGTGGTGTTCCGGTAAGCCGTGTAAATGGCATTTAAAATATAAAACGCCTCGTCCAGGTCTTTGTTGACAACGATATAATCGTAAATCCCGTATTCCTTCAACTCTTGCCGGGCAATTTCCAGGCGTGTCCGGGTACTTTCATCCTCTTTCTTTTCCCGCTTCAGTAAACGATTTTCCAATTCCTCCAGGGAAGGGGGGACAACGAAAATAAACAAGGCATCCGGGTATTTTGACTTGATATTGCGGGCGCCCTGGACGTCGATGTCCAACGCCAGGAACTTGTTTTGTTCCTGCTTTCCCCTGGTTTCGATCTCCCTGGCGCCGGTGCCGTAATAATTGCCGTAAACCTCGGCCCATTCGACAAATTCATCCTTAGCGATCATTTGTTTGAATTGTTCCACGCCGATAAAATAATAATCCCTGCCCTCCACTTCTCTTTCGCGCCGGGGCCGGGTGGTGTGGGAGACGGAGAAACCAATTTCCGGGTGTTTTTGTAAAAGCCGGCGGATAAGGGTGGATTTCCCGCTGCCGGAAGGACCTGAGATAACGATTATATTATTCATCCTCGACCTTGTTTATTCGATATTTTGAACCTGCTGTTTTATCTTTTCAATTTCCCTGCGAATTTCCAATACCTGCTCATGGATATCCATGGAATTGGTTTTGGAGGCAATGGTATGAGTTTCCCGCATCATCTCCTGGGCCAGGAAATCGGCTTCCTTTCCTTTTACCTCTAACCGGGGATCATGCACCAGGTCATTTAAACGTTTGACATGGGTTTCCAGGCGCTGGATCTCTTCGTTGATACACCCTTTTTCCGCCATTATGGCGGCTTCCTGCACAATGCGCCGCTCCTCCACTTCCAATTCGCCCAAATACTTAGCGATCTTCTCTTTGAACCTGGTAAAAATCTCTTTCTCCACCTGGTGGGCTTCAGCCTTTATGGTCTCCAGGTTGGCCCGGATTTTTTCACAATTGCCCAACAACCCGGCTGCCATGGCGAGGCCTTCGGTTTCACGACTGTGCAAAAAATCCTTGAACACTTTTTCGATGCAGCCCCGGATTTCCGCCGCATCTTTTTCAGCGAAATGTTCCGCCGCATATTCCAGGCGAAAGATCATGGGAATTTTTAACAGGGCGTCCATGGACAGGGTGATATTCTCGCCGTACTGCTGTTTAAAATGAACCAGCTTATCCAGGACGCCGGTCAGCAGCGGTTCGTTCAAGTGAATGGCGTATTTGGACTGATCCTGTTGAAATAGATCGAAAGAGACTTCGATTCTCCCGCGGGAAACGTTGTCTTTCATAATTTCCTTGAACCACTTTTCCGTTTCCGGGTTAACGCCGCTGCCTTTGAACGCGACTTCGAGAAACCGGTGATTCCAGGAACGGAACGATACATACAGGGCAATGGCTTCAAGCTCGAATCGTCCCTCTGCAAACCCTGTCATGCTTTTCATTTTAATCTTCCATATCGGGAAATTGCAAATTATAAAGCGAATAATAAAGGCCTTTTTTTGCCAGTAGTTCTTTATGGGCGCCGCTTTCCTTAATTTCGCCGTTTTGAATCACCAGGATTTTATCCGCCTGGATAATGGTAGACAGGCGGTGGGCGATGACAAAGGTGGTTCTTCCTTTCATCACATCTTCCATGGCTTCCTGGATTAAACTTTCAGACTCCGAATCCAGCGAGGAGGTGGCTTCATCGAAAACCAGTATGGCGGGTTTTTTCAATATGGCCCTGGCAATGGAGATGCGCTGGCGTTGACCCGTGGAGAGTAAAACGCCCCTCTCACCCACCATCGAATCGTAACGGTCCGGGAGGTTCTCGATAAAATCGGCGGCGCGGGCAATCTCCGCGGCCCGCTTCACATCTGCCAATGAAAAATCCTTACTGCCGTAGGTAATATTATTCAATATGGTATCGTTGAACAAAAACACATCCTGGGTCACCAGGCTAATGGCGTTCCTGAGGGAGGCCAGGGAAACATCGAGGATATTGTGGTCATCCACCCTGATTTCCCCGGAGTCCGGTTCATAAAACCGCAGTAGTAAATTCATCAAGGTGGTTTTACCGGACCCGCTGGCCCCCACCACGGCCACCATTTCATTGGACCGGGCAATGAAACTGACATTTCTAATCACCGGTAAACCCGTTTCATAAGAGAACGAAACATTTTTAAAAGCGACATCACCCTTAATCTCCGGTAGGTCGATGGCCGAGGGTTTATCGCTGATGGGGTTCGGCGTATTAATAATTTGCAGCACCCGCTCGTAACCGGCCTTCCCTTGCTGGTAATCGTTGTTGGCCTGGGAAAGGCGTTTGATCGGGTTATACATGATAAGAAGGGAGAGGAAGAAGCCGGCGAATTTGCCCGGGTCCATAGTCCCGGCGGCAATGCGTTGGGCGGCCACGGCAAAGATGGCAAACGCCACCAGCCCGCCGATGGAATGCATTACCGGCGCCGCCAAAGAATAAACCATGGCGATGCGGGAATTAATCTTGTAATACCCCTGGTTCAAGCGATTGAATTTATCGATTTCGTATTGCTCCATGTTATAGGCTTTAACGATCTTGTTGCCGGCCACGGTTTCCGCCAGGAAATTGGAAAGTTGGCCGATGGTTTCCTGGGCCTGGAGGCCCCGTTTTTTCACTTTTTTCCCGAAGTAGATGAGGGGGCCGGCCGCGATCGGCAGCACCAGCATGGAGATCAACGCCATCTGCCAATCCCTATAAAATATATAAACCAACAGGGCCAGCAGCGTGAGGCTTTCCCGGACATAAACGGACAGGGTTTCGGATACGGCAAAATTGATCTTTTCAATATCGTTGGAAATACGGGAAACCAGGTCGCCGGTCCTGGCTTTGGACAGGAAACCCACGGACTGCTGGATCACATTCTTGTACAGTTTATCCCGGATATCGCGCACCACTTTCAGGCCCAGTGTTTTCATAAAATAATGGGACAAAAAGGTAAAAATCGCCTCGCCAATGAAAGCAATTAGCAGTAAGGTGGGTAAAAAGGAGGGCAGTTTTTTTTCATCGACGGCGAATACCTGCAGGATGAAATCGCGGATGACCTTTCCTTCGTTGGTCACATGGCCGCCGCTGCGGATGGAAAGCTCATTGATCAGGGGTTCGATCACCACCGGCATCATAACGGTAAACAGTGCGATCATGGCCATGAAAACAAGGGCCGCTAGAAAGCGGGAAAGATACGGTTTTACATGGGTGAGCAGGCTGTTCTCATTACTCATAAATCAGGCTTCTTCGCTTTCATCGGGTTCATGTTCATCGTCCAGGGTCTCGACGTCATCGCCGCCATTCTCTTCACCGGGCGCCGGCGTTTCCGGGGTCTCCTTCCCTTTCAATTTATCGAATAGAGAGAAAAAAATGGGAGAAATCAGGTATAGGAAACTCATCGCCGGGATGGTATAGTGAGGGAAACTAATCATCAGCGCGATCCCGGTGGCCAGGGAAAATAAAACCACCAGGTTATTTTTCGAATTAAGCCGTTTCATGGTCCTGTATTTGATATTGGAAATCATTAAAAAAGCCACCAGGACGGCATATATGGAAAAAAGAATGATATCGTACTTTTCCACCAATCTTTCCCTGAGCAGCACCATGGAACCGATGGCAAGCGCCCCCAGCGGGATGGGCAGCCCGACAAACACATTTGCCACATATGTTTCCGCCTCTTTCAGCACATTAAACCGAGCCAGGCGGATAATGCCGGCGCTTAAAAAAATGAACCCGATGACTTTCCCTAACTGGATATACTCGCCCTGGAATCCCCATTTAAAAATCATAATGGCCGTAACCGCGCCAAAGGTCACGGCGTCCACCAATGAATCCAATTGTACACCGAAATTGGATTCGGTTTTGGTTAACCGCGCCACGGTGCCGTCAAAGCCATCCAGGATGACGCTGCCTGTGATTAAAAATACGGCGGTCTCAAATCTTCCTTTGAAAATCTGGATCAATGCCAGGTAACCCAGGAACAGGCTGGAAAGTGTAAATATCGACGGTAAAAACGATATTTTGGTTAATTTGGCGATGTTTACCTTGCGCTGCTTTTTAAACTTGAATTTTTTCGTTTTACGTGAGATGGCGGGCCTCCATTATGTTATATTAACCTGCTTTCTATATTCGACAATATATTTTTCCATGGAATCTTTAAGTTTCAGCTTATGTTTTTTCAAATTTTGTTCTTCCAGCCAATCCTTATCGGTTTTAATCGCCAGTACCCGGGCCTTGATTTCCGCCAGTTTTTGTTCACATTCCCGGTGGGCCAGGTTGAGTTTATTAAAATCCACATTATCCCGGGTTAATATCTCTTTGATGTGACGGTCTTCAAGTTTACTCATTTATAACCCCCGTTTCCTGGATTCCCTGTTAGTCCGGCAAAAACTCAAATAAGACTGCATGTTCCTGTCTTTGCCGATAATGGACAGGGTGGTGATGACGGATTCGATAATGGATTTTTCCAGCACATCCAGGACGATATAATCCAGGCCTTTTTCAATCGCCAGGGAGACAAAATTGGTAGAAATCAGTCCCCTCATGGGTAAGCCTTCGGATAGTACGGATAGATTGGCAATGGTTTTCACCTGGGGGAAATCCAGTTTGAAAAGTTCCAGGGTGGTTAAGAAGTTCCTGCCGTTGTAGAAATCTTCTTCCAGGGGTCGCACCACCGGGTCCAGCAGGATGTGGGTCCTGGCCAACCCGTTATCCAGCAAATGATCGATATACATCTGGGCAATGAGCAGCGATTTTTCCGGGGAACTGTCGTCGCCATTTTCCTTGCCGGGTTCCGCGATGCGGGCAATGAACTTTACATTCCTGCCCCTGGCCACTGCCAGGACGGCGTCGATTTTCTTCGTATCATAATCGATATCGCCTATCACCATCTCGTTCCTGGCCAATGGAATTATTTCCATCAGGGTTTCCACCTTGTCGCTTCTAACCAATGCCTTTCCGCCGCAGCTTTCGATGATACCCACGGCTTTTCTCAAAAAAGGCGCTTCATTATGAAGTAGGGCCGTCGCATTTAGTTCGATGAATTCAGCGCCATCCCTGATTTGGGCGATCACCTCTCTGCGGATAAACTCGAAATCCATCTTATGCATCTTATCCAGGATCTTTTTATTATTTGAATTTAATGCGTTTCCAATTATTGTAATCATGGTTTTTTACCCAGGGGTTTCAATGCTTTTTGACTTAACCTGTCTGCCAATAGTTCCTTAATCAAATAAAATCCTCCATAGACAAATCAACACCCATAAGAGTATCAAAATTTTGCCTAACTGTCAAGGATTAATCACATAGAAAAAAGGAACTTGGACTCCTTCACCGCTTCTGCCCTTATCTTTTGGGGCTTTGAAATTTTTTTGGCTCCAAAAAGAAAATTGGTAGGGAACCGGCAATGCCTGTTCCCTACTTTCCTGGTCCTACTTATTTTCTTTGGCAAATTTCTCCATGAAATCCACCAGGATTTTGACTCCTTCCAGGGACATGGCGTTATATAAAGAAGCCCTGCAGCCGCCTACGCTGCGATGCCCTTTCAAACCCACCAGGCCCTGCGCGGTGGCCGCCTTGATGAACTTTTCTTCCAGTTCTTCAGAACTGAGCCGGAAGGTGACATTCATCTTCGACCGATCTTTGACGTTGGCAGTGCCCTTGTAAAGCGAAAGATTGTCGATGGCGTCATAGAGGAGTTTGGCCTTCCCGGTATTGGTGGCTTCCATCGCTGCCAGGCCGCCGTTCGTTTCCAACCAATCCAGCACCAGTTTAACGATGTAGATGGCAAAACAAGGGGGCGTATTGTAAAGGGATTTTTCCGCCTTGTGAATCTTGTAGCTCAGCATGGTAATCACGTTATCCGGGCATTTCTCGATGAGATCGTTTCTCATAATCACCAGGGTAACGCCCGCGGGTCCCATATTCTTCTGGGCGCCGGCATAGATCAACCCGAATTTGGAGACATCGATTCTCCGGCTGAATATGTCCGATGACATATCGACAATCAACGGGATATTCCCGGTACCGGGAAATGTTTGATATTGGATACCGCCGATGGTCTCATTGGATGTGACGTGGACATAAACGGCATCCGGGGACAATTTGGCCTCCGGGATATAATTGAAATTTTTATCCTCGGAAGTCCCGGCGACGTTAACGGTCCCGAACAGTTTGGCTTCCTTGATGGCCTTTTTTGCCCAGGCGCCGGTGTTCACATAGTCGGCTTTTTTGCCTTGCAGTAGATTCATGGGAATCATACCGAATTGAAGGCTTGCGCCGCCCTGTAGAAACAGGACGGAATAGTTGTCGGGCACACCCAACAGGGACCTGGTTTTTGCTTCCGCGGTCCCGATTACGGCCTCGAAATCCTTGGAACGGTGACTGATTTCCATTATCGAAAGACCGATGCCGTTGAAATCCAGTAACTCTTCCTGTGCTTTCTTCATCACTTCGTAAGGAAGAATCGCCGGTCCTGCGTAAAAATTATACTTTTTTGCCATGTTTGTATATCCTCCTTTTTGTTCACTTTATTAATTACCTTAGATTATACCTATATTAAAAAAATTATGCAAGATGGGAGATGAAAAAAAACTTCCATCTCATACTTTGGCACTTGACAGCGGCTGTCGATTGTGATATCTTATACCGACGGATAACCGATGAATGGTCCCTTAGCTCAATTGGCAGAGCAATTGACTCTTAATCAATAGGTTGAAGGTTCGATTCCTTCAGGGATCATTTTTTCTTCCCAGAAAGGAGCTGTGTATGAAAAGATCATTTATTTTAATCTTAACCCTTCTAACATTGACTATATTTGCGTTTTCAGAGGTGAAAATCGGGGTTATCAATTCCCAGGAAATCCTCCGGAATACAAAGAAAGGCGGCCAGACCCTGAAAAACCTGGAAGATTTGAAAAACACCAAAGAACGCCAACTTCAAACCCTGTTAACCGAACTTGAAACCCTGGAAAAAGAACTGAACTCACCGGCGCTGAGCGCCGGCGCCCGGGAAAATAAATTGCGGTCCCTGGAGGATAAAAAAGTAAATTACGACAGGACTGTCCGGGACGCCCAGGAAGAAATGCAAAGCCAATCGGCCAGGGTGCTGGGGGACCTGGAAAAAGAATTCATCCCGATTATTCAACAGGTTGGGCTAGCGAAAGGATACGCCGTGGTTTTAGATGTTACCAATTCCGGCGTCGCTTATTTCAACCCGGCGGCCGATATCACCGCCGAAGTGATTAAAGCCGTGGATGAAAAACTCCCGGTAAAATAAAGACTAATTCATCGATTTGAGAAGCATCTCCAAAAATTGAACGGCTTTATCGTAATTCTCTTCGCCGGGGAAATGACCTTTCAAAACACCGTCTTGATCTAAAATCGCAATGGAAAATTTCTCTTCATTGGGGTTTACAGCGAACAGTTTATGAATGGACAATCCCCAATCCGCCAGGTACCGTGAAAAGATGATCCCGGCCGGGTCCTTACCGTCCTGCCTGACATGTTCTTTAAATTTTCGTTCCTCCTGGTTAATCCTGGCCGCCACTTTTTTTCGAAAGGTGCCGCGGCCGATTTTCGGTATCCCTTTGGGAGAGAAGACTAGGACAAATTGAATCTTTTTATTGAAGGCATAAGAAGCGGCTTGACCTGAATACTTCGGCGACCGCTGCGCAGCGTAATTTTTGTTGGTAAAGTACAGGACCACCAGGCGGCCCCGGTAGTCGCTCAAATTAAACGGGCGATTGTAAATGTCTTTCGTAACCAGGTCCAGCGGCCCGTTACCGGCGAATACCAGGAAGAGTAAGCTGACAATACACAAAATTCTTAATTGATTTGTCCGCATTTTAGTCGTTAACCTCCTCTTTCTTAAAACGAAGATACACGATTGCCGCACTGACGAATATATCGAAAAGGAACCCGATAAATATATTCAGGAGCAAGATAATGCCGAAATAGTGAATGCCCGTAAAATTTGAGAATGTGATGACGGCTGCCCCGGACAGGATGAAAATGGCAATCGCCGCAAACGGGGAAAACAATTTTATGTATAACCGCCGGAAACTGTCTTCTTTTCTTTTTAATTTCCCATAGCCATCCATCATTACGTAGATGGTATCATCCAGGATAATCCCCAGCGCCACACAGAAGCCGGCAATAACCATCACATGCATTGGCATGCCGGTCAGTACGGCCGCGGCATAACTAATCGCCAGGGGCAGCAGGTTTACATAGACGGATGCAAAAAACACCAACCGGGAACGCAAAATTATTCCAAGAATAGCTGAAAAGCAAATCAAACCTAACAATATGGAAGACTTTAAATTGTTTGCTATGTGGAGACTGGAATCATACAGCTTAAATGCCTCGGAATAGACAAACCACTGGAATTGGGAATTGTAAGGAAACAACTTCAAAAACCGGTCTCTTGCCTTAATAAATTTTTTAATGTCCTCGTTCTTAACCCTGAGAACGACGCGGCAATACCCGGTTTTGTCATCATAGAACCGACCGATTCGTCCGGGTTCCGAGGTGATTAGCCCGGACGCCAGGGTTTCAAACTCCTCGAAATCCAGCTCCTCTTCGGCCAGCAGTTGCAATTCGGTGTATAAACCATCCACGGAAGCGTAGGGATATCTGTTGGCTAAGTCGCGCTCCAGGGTGAACGTGGTCTTAACGATCATGGCATTCACCTCTTCCCGGGTCAATGGCGTTCCCTTTGGGGCATGGAAGTAGATATAAAAGGGCATGAGCCCGCCCAGTTCTTTCTCAATTTCGTTTAATAAGCGGGCTTCCCCAAGGCCGGGGCGGATTTCAATATAAGATGCCAGGTCCAATCCTGTGGAATGATAGAGCGCCAACACCGCCCCCAAAGCCAGTACCCCGGAAATGAAAACGATGACGCGGGGAAATCGGCGAATGATGGTATACGTCGCCCCGGCGGCTTTCTCAATAACCGGCGTCAGAACCCCGTCCCGCAATTGGCCCGACTTCCCGATGAATATTTTCATTAATGGCGGCGCCAGCAATAGTGTGACCGTAAATGCCAGCATCACACCAATGGCTGTATAGACGCCGAAATTGATTAACCCCGGGGTTTTTGAAAAGCAAAGCAGCCCGAACCCGATGGCGGTGGAAAAGGATGTCAAGAAACTCTTGGGGATAGTATCCACTGCCGCATAACATATCCGCTGGCGATTGTCGCCGGCGCCGCTCTCCTGGCGGTATTTTTTTAAGAGGTGGAATATGTCGGAGCTGCAGGATATATAGATAAGCAGGAATGTCAGTCCCCCAAAAAAATTCAACTGCAAGCCCGCCAGGACCAGGATGGCAAGCGACCACAGTGTGCTCAGGGTGATAATCGTAATCGAAAATAAAACCAACTTTAAATCCTTGAAATGAAGGTAGAATAAGAAAATGAAAAGTAAAAGATAGATTATGAAAAACCGGGCGGATTCCTTATAAAAGGTTTCCTTGAGTGTGAAAAGAAGGGAAGGAAAACCGACGAACTTGACCGGCGCGTTAAGGTGAAGGGCCGCCAACCGGCTGATTTCGTTACAGAGGATTCGGTGCCCCGGTTCGTACCCGGTGTGAAACGGTACCCGCAGATATATGTAGAGCCGCGAGAGCCGCCGGTTATAAAAACGTTCCGCCATGTGGCCGGAAAACATGGCTTGCAATGCAAACCGGGCCCCCCGTTCCCGGTATAACTTTTCAAAAGGCGCAATTTCCGATTCCCCTTCATCCACATCGTAGGTTACCGGCATTTCCGCCGGCGACAGCAAATCGGTATAGCCCTTTATTTCTTTTAACGCCCCGCAAAAAAGCAGGACCCTGTCCAGGTTGTTGGCATTCAACCCCCCCGGCAAGGGGATGATGAGCATCATCGTTTCCGTTTCGGGTTTATTGAAATGGCTGTTATATTCCCGCAGCTTTTTATCCGCTAAGTTTTTGGGCATATCAAAGGCCTTGATGGAGAAGTTGGTCTGTATCCCCGTAAGGATGAATACGGATAAAACACTCAAAATTGCCGCCGCCCATAGAATTATTTTATAATGCCGGAGGGTAAAATCCACCACCTGTTTTAAACCGAACCGTTTCAATTCATTCATATTGCCTCCAGTCCCAATTTACGGCGGACTTTTTGCTCGTAAGGCCGCGCCGCGGTGTTGACATACAACCCGCAGCAGCGGCTGCAGATGGGAAGACGATGATGCAGGATATGTTTGCGAAATTGCACGGATATCCCCGAATTGAGCGCTTCGGTTAAGCCGGATTCCAGTACATTCCCGGCGATAATATCCGGGTTTCCCGGGCAGTAAACCAGGTCCCCGTTGGAATGTATCCTGGCCCAATAAAACGGCATGAAACAGGATTCGCAGCCGAAAACATTTTCGGAACCTGAAAAGTATGTTTCAAAATTCCGGCCCCGCAATTGGGTGGGGGTGACGGCGATATAGGGGGGAAATACAAAGAGGTTTTTTTTCTCCCGGAGGGCCCGCAGCGCCGCACAAGCGGGTTTGTAATCGTGATCGCTATGCCGCGAAATTAAACCCCGCCAGGCGCCGCAGGATTTTATGCGAAAGTATTCCAGGAGGTGCGCTTCGTAAGATGCCCCTACCTCTTCGGTCACAAACCAACGCATATTGAGATTAAGGACAAAGACTCCCAGTTCCCGGGCCACTGCGCGAGTTTTTTCAATGATCCCGGTATTCCATTCGCAAACCACGAAATTCATGATTACCATGGGCAGCGGCATGCCCCTGCGCCGCCGCCATTGGAATAAGGCGGCCAATCCTTTTTTTAATTGCTCGAACCGGCCCTGCCCGCGGATTTTATCGTGGGTTTCACGGTCGCCGTCCACCGATAACAGGATGACCAGGTTTTCGATGCGTCCCAGGGGCGCCAGGTGTTCTTCCAGCAGGGTCCCGTTGGTGGAAATTATCACATCCATTCGTTTTTCCTGCGTCAATTCCAGCAGCAGGTCGATGTGCTTATATACAAACGGTTCCCCGCCGTGGATACTGAGCAGGGTATCGCGGGGAGATAGACTGCGCATCAACGCGGTCAGACCGTCTTTATCCATGTGCTGGACCTGCCGCGCCCCATTGGGAAGATAACCGGTCTCGCCCCACTGGTTGCACATGAGGCAGCGCAAATTGCATGCTTCCGTGGGAATAATTTGGACCATCGGCGCATGGGGGATGGTGTAACTTTTGTTAAGGAGCGCGGCTTCGAATCGTTTGCCCCAGTATTTCTGCCGCAGCCGGTTGCGGTGGGCCATACGCAGATAATGCCAATAATCGCGCGGAGTATAATGGATTTTCATGTTTTACTCTTTATTTCAACTTTGCCTCCGGCGGCAAGAAACCCTTTCGAGAAAGGGTTTCTTGACTTCCTAAAGCTTTTGATAAGGGTAATAATTCTTGAACAAACAAATCCATTAACCGCCGGGCATCCTCTTTCGGCAACGCATTGAGCCGGTGGGTAATGGACATTTGAATGCGATCCGGCAGCGCCATCACAAACAACGCCGCCCCCATATGCAGGCAAACCGGCGCGTGGATGTGTTGGGCAACTATCTCCAGGGTTCCCCCGGAACGCCTGGAGATTTCCTCATAAAGGTCCTGGTTTTGATCGAACCAGGTGAAGTGGCTGGTGGCAAAGCCGGTGGAAGAAGGGGTAATCACCATACGACGGTATAACCGCCACGGCAAATATTTGCCCGGGGCCGTGAAAAAGGGTATGGCCAGGTGGGCCCCGTCCTTTACCCCTTTGAGAAATTGCCGCCTCAGCAAACCGGCCAGGGTGACCGTCGGCTGCGACGCATCCCCGAACAAAACCAGGGGGGAAATAAAATTGCCGATGCAGGTATTATCGCTAAATTTCCCCCGCAGGCTTACCGGGATTTCAATGGAAATAAGAGAATTGCCGGGCCCCCGTTGCCCCGTATTCCATTTGTCTATGGCCTTCATCCAGGCCGCGACACCCAGCCATAAGGGTGAGACTTGCTGGGCCGCCGCATATTTCCTTAATTCATGGGTCCGGTTTTTATCCAGTTTGTGTTCACAGCTTGCGATATCCCCCGGTTCGCACCGCCGTACCGCAAGACGGGCGCTTCGGCCCGCGGTTGCTTCCGCCGACATTTGTCGCAGATACCCCCACATCTTTTTTATTTTCCCCCGGCGTATTGCTTTTCGCGGGTTGAGCATTTCTGAAAATGTTTTTTGGGGGATACGGCCCTTGAGGGGTTCCGGCGTTTCGCCGGCTGTGAGGTCCGCCAGGAAATGCATGGCCCTGCGGCAGATATACAAAAGCCCCAGGCCGTCCAGCAGCGAATGGTGCGCACGGAACGCCAGGATATTTTCTGCCCGGCCGCCTGGCTGTCCGGTAATCCATAATAATTGAAACGGGGGTTCGCGAAAAGGATTAATAGGTCGATTACGCCATGCGCTCAGTTCCTCGGCATGACCTGCCATGTGCAGCATGTTTTCCATTTGAACCGGCCCGCCCCAACTTACTCCGAAAAGACGCCGGCGGAGTGTTTGCCCTAACTGGGGCCACCGGTTGACAAGTTGGCGCAGCATTTCCCGCAGGAGGTCCGGGTTAAGTGTGCCTTTTAATTCCAGTTCGGCGCCCAATTGCATTAAAAGCCCTGAGCGTTCCTGGTAGGCGACAAAAAAACTATCGATTTGTGAGAGCATCCTGTCGTTGTTCATGATTTTCAATCGAAAACCTCAATTATTATCATTTCATTCACTCCTAAACAAAACAAAAATTTTTGGCTCCACCTTTTTATAAAAAGGTGGAATTTTTTTTTATTATTATTCCCTATAACGGGAAAAGACATTTTCCGCGCACATGGGAATAAGGCGGTCGCCGGTCCGGGGGTATGGATTGCAGCATTTAGCCAATCTTGCCAGGTCCATGGTATGAACATCCATAAAATGATGAATGAAAATCGCTTTCATATGTTTCGCCCCCAATGCCAGTTTTTGACGGCCCGACAGGTTCCCGGTATCCAGGGTACGCAAAATGTTTTTTATACGCGCCAATATTCGTTCATCCAGGTTACTGGAATCCGTTGCGGACCACATTTCATAAATTCTATCCCGGATGACGGAAAATCCTTCGCTGTCTAATCCGGGTAGCGCTTTGTTGGTGCAAATGGCAATGCAATTTTCTTCCCCGAGAAACGACTTTAAACCGGTGTACTCGTTATCCTCGAGCTGTAAATAATAGGATATGGCAAAACATGAATAGTGTGAACAGGGTACCGGGTTAAAATCGCCTTTTTTTATATATGGGCTGCGTTCCAATTCATGAACGATGCATGGGATCGTGAGTCGAAGTTTTTCGGGGTCCAACCGTTGGGCGCTGCCGGTAAAGCAAATGGGTTGAAACATGAGGGATAAGGCTTTCGATTGGAAGAAGAAATCGGCGATACGGGTGATTTCGGTGTCATTGATTCCCCTGGCCGCGGTGGTCACCAGTGAATAATGAATACCTTCGGCTTCCAGGATTTCGATCAATTCCAGTTTTTGTTTCAATAAATCCTTGCCGCGAAGAAACGTATATACGGCGGGAGAAAACCCGTCAAATTGCAGCGCCACTATGGTTTCGGTGCGTTTAAATATGTCCCTAATTTTTTTTTCGGCCAGCAGTCGCAGTCCGTTGGTGGACACGGAAACCTGGGATACGCCTTTTGCCAGCGCCACATCGATCATGGCTCCCAACCTGGGGTGAAGCGTGGGTTCTCCCCCGCTGATGTTAATGACATCCATTTTCCCTTCGGTGGCCAACAGGTTATCGATGATTCCTGCAAATTCGCGGACAGTCAATGAATAAGGGGGAGTTTCGTTTTTCAAGCAAATGGGGCAATTCAATTGACAGCGGTTGGTTATTTCGATGACGGGCAGGCAGGTATGCTGGAGATGATGGGAACAAAACCCGCACGAATCCGGGCACCCGTTAAACGTCTCCACATTTCGTTTTAAAGGTTCCTGGCCGGGTTTGACGTAATGGAGGCTGTCTTCATACCATTTCACATCGGAAGAAACCAGGACCCGGGATAAACCATGGACGGGACAAACTTTTTCGAGATAGACGCCTTCGCCTTCTTCGCCGTCCCGGTTTATTATATCGGCCGGGATTTTCTCTCTACATTCGGGGCATAACGCCGTCGTATGGTAATAGACTCTATTCATTGTTTTCCTCTTAACTAATTTCACCGTCAAGTGTTGTCTTCGACGACCAGAAACCCTTTCGAGAAAGGGTTTCTGGACTTCCTAAAGCTTTTAACTAATTTTAGGAGCCAGATTCTGCTTTTAGTATTAACTATCGTAATGGTTCTACAATAGGCAGCCCGCGCCGCGGGCTTAAATTCCGCCGTTGACATGGATGGCCTGCCCATTAATATAAGAAGCCCTGTCGGAAGCCAGGAAGGCAACCACTTCAGCCACTTCCAGGGCCGTCCCCGGCCTTCCCGCGGCGCAGTGTTTCATAAATTCCGCTTTCAAATCCCCCGGCACTCCCTGTGCGACGCCGCCGTCGAGGAGGCCTGGAACCACCGAGTTCACCCGGATACCGAATTTTTTCAATTCCGGCGCCAGGGCGTAGGTAAAGCCTGAAATCGAGGCTTTGGTCATGGCGTACATGATGGGGACAGCCAGCACCCGTTCACCGGCGATAGACCCCATGGAAATAATGACGCCGGTTTTGTTGCGAATCATTCCCCGAACCACGGCTTTGGTTAAAAAAATGGTCCCTTTCATATTGATATCGATGGCCAGGTCTACGTCCTCTTCTTCCAGCATGGCAAAGGGCATTACCTGGCTGACCCCCGCATTATTCACCAGTATGTCGATTCGCTTTATTTCTTTATACAATGTTTCGATTGTCCCCGTGATTTGTTTCGCGTCCCTGAAGTTCATTTGAACGGCCCTGACGCCGTTTAACTCTGCCACCAGTTCCCCGGCTTTTTTTTCATTGCCGTGAAATGAAAAAATAACCTGTGCGCCGTAACGGGTCAATGTCCTGCAGATTTCAGCCCCGATATATCCTGTGCCCCCGGATACAAATGCGATCTTCCCGTCCAACATTATTAATTCTCCTTTGCGGCGGTTTGTCTTAATTGGATAATTTGGGCCAGGTCGCTTACCGAAAGGGTAGAAAAGAGTTCCATCTTATTCATTCCTACTCTATACCTGCCATTGCTCCCTTTTAAATTAGCCCCGATTAATTCCTCGCCTTGCTTTGTCAGTTTTCCATCGCTGAACATCGATGCCGCATCGGCGCCGGCGCCCGCTGAGAAAATTTCATTGGTTTTAAGCGCCACGCCGAAGTTCTGCTCGATGTGGTAGATAATCTCGACAAAATCGATACTATCGGCGCCCAGGTCTCGCACCAGTGCATATTCGGGATTTATCTCAGCGATGGAACTTAACCCCAGCACCGGCAGCAGGATTTCTCTTAATTTGGTTTCTATGTCCATGTTAAACACTCCTTCTATTTTATTAAATAATATATCACTACGACCGATTTGGCAATGGGACTAAAGTCCCTTTTTTAAAAACGGGACTTTAGTCCCGGTGGAAAAAGATGAAAAATAATGTGGCATTTTGAACTTATGACTGGTATAATATATAGTTTGAATCCCGTCCTGGACAAATATTTCTGGGACCACACGCGGAATGCTTCCAATGTTTTTAAATTAAAGCGTCTTCTTGAATATGCTTCTTTCCCGGATTTACTAAAAATCCCTTTCGAATTTGTAAAGGCCAACATCAGTCGCCTTGACCCGGAAACATTGCGCACCTCCCAGACGCGCCGCCGTTTTGTCAAAGAAATCCAGGCTTATATCCAGACCAGCAGTACCTGGGACGAGGTCATATTCCGGATCGCCGGGATTGAGTAACGGCGGCTAAGAACAGGCCCTCGAAAAAAAAGGAAGCGGCGAAGTTAGGAAGCGACGAAACTGGGGAAAAACAAGTATTAAAAAACCATGAATGAAAAAGACCGCTCTTCTGCTTTTCTCCGAGGCTATTTTTATCATTGTATTTTGTATATGGGTACAAAATACTTGACAGTAAATTGTAGTTGTGTATAATTTACAGCATACTTGCTCAAGTACTGTGATTATTTGTATGATTATGAAGGGTGGAAGGTTTCCTTATATTATTTAAGAGATTCCACGGGAAGGGAAGTAGGTTTCCTGCTTACCCTTAACCAGGAGCCCTGGATTGCTATAGAGGTTAAGACCAAGGAGACGAAATTATCCGGCAGTTTTGGAATATTGCACAGCACTAAAGGCAAATGCCACAGCTCCTGGGGCAGATGACAAAGAGGTTGTGGCAAATGACAAAGAGGTTGAGGCAAATGACAAAGAGGTTGAGGCAAATGTCACAGCGGTTGTGCAATATGGCACAAGGCCCGTGCAATATGGCACGACGTCCGTGCGATATGACTCAAGGCCCGTGCAATATGGCACGACGTCCGTGCGATATGACACAAGGCCCGTGCAATATGACTCAAAGCTCGTGCAATATGACTCAAGGCCCGTGCAATATGGCACGACATCTGTGCAATATGACTCAAGGCCCGTGCAAGATCGCACGGCACTCGTGCAAGATAACTCAAGGCCCGTGCATGATCGCACGACGGTCGTGCAAGATAACATGACCGCGGTGTAAAATCCTGTCTCCAGGGCGCAATTCCGCTTGTCCCCAGGTCACCCCTGTAAGAATACCGGAAGTGGCGTAGGAAAGATTAAATTTAAAACTGAAAAAATATCTTGACAATCCATTCCTGTTTGCTTATACTTTTCCTTCGTGGTGGAACGCTTTGAAACGAGGAGAGCTTAAAATGGTAAACGTGATGATGCGCATTCAAGGCACGGGATTTTTCAACCGAACCGCCGGAGATATATCCAATGCCCGATAACCTTAACAAACCAAAAAGCGTTCACATATTCACTTTCCCTTTTAAATGGGACATTAAACCGGGAGGAAAATCATTGGCAGACACCGATTTCTCCAGGCGAACTTCTCTTAACGATTTTCACAAAATACTCTCAACATCACATCCGCCCTGGAGAGAAATCCATTTTAAAATCGCCGTGCCCCCTGATTTTAATGAATACATTTACTTTCATGATTTTGCGCGGGAGGCGTTATTCCCGGACGGGAAAAATGCCGGTTATGGGAAGTTTAAGGAATGATCGAAATCCCGTCCGGGTGACGGGGTAGATTATATGATAAATTAAGCATTCGTGATCTTTGACTATTTAACAAATGATGAAGTAAAGTTTCTGAACCAGGATGAGTGGGATGATAGGATGACCGGGATGTCGTCATTCCATATTATCCAGTGCATCCTTTCATCCTGCATATCCCGGTTTAAAGACGAAGTTAGGAAGTTAGGAAATTAGGAAGTTAGGAAAAAGAGACGCGCCGAAGGCGCTTTGAGAAAAGGCGCGAAGCGCCCCCACTTCAGCCTAACTTCTTAACTTCCCAACTTCCTAACTTCCCTCTTTTCAAGGAGGTTGTACTTTTTGAGTCTGAAAAAGAAGAATATAAAACGTTTTCAAACTGCCAGAGTCCAACAGGACATCCCCTCTAGAGGGGTACGGAAACAATCGCTATACGCATTTTCACTATTAAATTGTCCAACAGGACATCCCCTCTAGAGGGGTACGGAAACAAATAAAATGGTTTAAATTGTGTTTCACTCATTGTCCAACAGGACATCCCCTCTAGAGGGGTACGGAAACTATACTCGCACATCTTACCGTCAATTTTAAGTCCAACAGGACATCCCCTCTAGAGGGGTACGGAAACTTTTTGGAAAGTCAAATTCAAAAAATCAATTTGTCCAACAGGACATCCCCTCTAGAGGGGTACGGAAACTTTCGGTAGCCATTCCGAGTGAAGCGAAAAACGTCCAACAGGACATCCCCTCTAGAGGGGTACGGAAACTTTCAGTTAGACCAACACTACGGATTATTGTCCAACAGGACATCCCCTCTAGAGGGGTACGGAAACAATCCATTCCAGAAGCCCATCAATAGTTGTGTCCAACAGGACATCCCCTCTAGAGGGGTACGGAAACTTTCATCACGGATACTCGCAAGGACAGGTATGTCCAACAGGACATCCCCTCTAGAGGGGTACTTTTTGAAAAAAGAACCGAAGAAGCGAAGAAGAGAAGAAGAGAAGCGTTAAAAGACGAAGTTAGGAAGTTAGGAGGTTAGGAAGGTAGGGAAAAGACGAAATTAGGAAGGTAGGAAATTAGGAGGTTAGGAAAAAGAGGCGCGCCGTAGGCGCTTTAATAAAAGGCGCGAAGCGCCTCCTCTTCGTCTCAACTTCCTAATTTCCCTCTTTGAAAGGGGGTACGGAAACATACCTCTCTCAAAACAAAATGGCACTTTGTCCAACCGGACATCCCCTCTTTGAAGACGAAGTTATGAGGTTAGGAAGTTAGGAGGTTGCGAAAAAGTGGTGCGCCTAAAGGCGCTTTGAGAAAAGGCGCGAAGCGCCTCAACTTCTTCATAACTTCCTAATTTCCCAGCTTCCCTCTTTTATTGGGGTACGGAAACCTCTTCGGAATGACCTTGCCTATCTTTTCTTCTTGTCCAACAGGACATCCCCTCTCGATGGGTACGGAAACCGTTACGTACCAGTAGTGCTCGCAACAATCTGTCCAACCGGACATCCCCTCTCGAGGGGTACGGAAACATTAGGGTTAGATATCTCTTCCCTGCGAGGAATGTCCAACCCGACATCCCCTCTCGGAGGGGTACGGAAACAAGTATCCGAGCCCTACGTAATCCAGGAATGCGTCCAACCGGACATCCCCTGAAAAGAAAGAAGAGAAGAGGCGAAGAAGAGAAGAAGATAAGCGGAAGTTGTGCGCTTCGCGCGTTTTGAAAGTGCCGGAGGCTCGCGCTAATTTCTTAGCTTCTGCTCTTCTTATCTTCTGCTCTTCTGCTTCACCTCGGGGACGGAAACAAAATTTGTCCTTCCATGTTTTACCTCCTTCTCTGTCCCAAAGGACATCCCCCCTGGTGGGGGACGGAAACAGAACCGTCTGTGTTCAGAACCACTCTGCCGGAAAGTCCCAAAGGACATCCCCGTCTTTGAAAGAAAGAAGTTGAGAGGGTAGGAAGGTAAGAGGGTAAGAAAAGAGGAGCGCCTTTTTGAAAGACAGAGGGTAAGAGGGTAAGAAGGTAAGATGGTAAGAAAAAACAGGGTGCCTGACGGCACTTTAGAAAAAGGCGCGAAGCGCCTCAAAATTGTCTCACCTTCTCAACCTCTCACCTTCTTACCTTCTGCTTTTAAAGAGAGGTACGTTTTAAAAAGAAATTAGGAAGTTAGGAAGTTAGGAAGTTAGGAAAAAGAGGAGCGCCGAAGGCGCTTTGAGAAAAGGCGCGAAGCGCTGCCACTTCGGCCTAACTTCCTAATTTCCCAACTTCCTAACTTCCCTCTTTTCCTCTTCCCTCTTTTCTCTTTTCCTATTGACAGTTACAACTGAAAATATTATATTATTGAAAAGGATTAAAAATGAATAAAAGAAACATAAACAGGTCCATCGGCGAATTAAAAGAAACATTGGCTAATCGCTTAGGAAACAAAATAGAACTTTACCTTTTCGGCTCCGTGGCACGAAACGATTACCGTCCGGGATCGGATATCGATATCCTGGTATTAGTCCCGGGAAAAGTGGACACGAAATTAGAAATAGAAATCTTAGACCTGGCTTACGACATCGAACTGAAACACGATGTCGTTTTCGGATTGGTGGTTAATGAAAAAAAATTCTGGAACTCGAAAAAAGCATCTGTCATGCCATTCCATCAGAATTTACAAAGAGAAGCACTGAGAATATGAATTGGGAAAAGGATCTAATCGATTACCGCAGGGAAAAAGCGGCGGAAACCCTTGAAAATGCCCGGCTCTCATTAGAAAAGAAACACCTGTTCTCTTCTGTAAATCGGATTTACTATGCCTTGTTTTACGAGATAAGTGCACTATTGAAGACCAGGAACCTTTCATCTCCTAAGCACGGTGGAATAAGGTCTCTATTTAACCAACATTTCATAAAGACAGGTATCGTTGAGGTTGAAATCGGTAGATTCTATTCTGAAATGTTTGTTTTCAGGCAAAAAGGGGATTATGAAGATTTTGTTTATTTTAAAGAGAAAGATGTTGAAGAGTGGATTCTAAAGGCTGAAAGGTATATAGCCATTTTAGAAAAACATATAGAAAAAGAAATGCAATGGGTCGCCCGTGATATTGGGGATAAAAAGGAAATCGACGGGCAAATCCAGGAAAATGAGGCAGCAGGCGAATCGAATTCATGATTCAATTCAATCTGAGGAACCACTTCCAGAAAAACTTATCCGTGTCAACCGACTCCCTTGACCTGACTTTTTGATTTAAAAAAGGAGGTCCTCTCTATCTGTATGCTCAAACCTTGCCGAATCATGGCGGAAACGGGATTATGCCCCAAAATTCTGTTTCAAATAACTTCTTCTCTTCTTCTCCTCTTCTCTTCTTCTCTTCTATCTTTTCACCTTCTCACCTTCTGTTTTTAAAGAGGGTACGGAATTTTCCAGGGGCGCCGTAACCCTTCGCGGGGTTGCAGAAACATTTCGCGGTGTCCCAGAAACTTTTCGGGGCCATCCAGGATTCTTTCGCGGTGTTTCAGAAACCTTTCGGGTTGGCTCAGAATTTTTTCGGGGACGTCCGGAAATCATTCGGGGGCTTCCGGAAATCGTTCGGCGTGGTCCAGGATTTATTCGGGACGATCCGGAAATCATTCCGGCCCCCCGGACATTTGTCGGGGGGGTGCCGTAACCTTTCGGGGGGTTAGCGCAACCCTTTAAGGCCTTTTAAAGCTTGTTTAAATCTTTTATGAATCGCCCTCATCATCCTGTGCATCCTTTTATCCTGTAAATCCCGGTTCAGACAATTACCTTTTCCTAATTTCCCAACTTCCCAACTTCCCTCTTTTATCCTAACCACATTGTTGACAACTATCGCGACTGCCTTTATAATAATATCATGAAAAAAAAAGAATCGACGAAGGAACCGGTCATTAGCAAGCACGATCAGGAATTCAAGGATTTTTTCAACGCCAGGGAAGTGGCAAGCAGCTTCTCCTGGTGAGCAGCGCAAAAGATTTGCAAATTGAATATATTGAGGAGACCGTAACCAGGTATATCGAAGAAGGAGGTGTTATCATGCAAACAATCGCTCAACAATTAATGGAGAAAGGAAAACTGGAAGGAATGCAGCTAGGAATGCAGCAAGGTATGCAGCATGGTATGCAGCAAGGTATGCAGCATGGTATGCAGCATGGTATGCAAAAAGGTATGCAGAAAGGAATGCAGAAAGAAAAAATGGAAGTTGTGAAGAAAGCCATAAGGGCTGGATTATCGATAGAAACTATTGCAATGATATCCGGGTTATCCATCGATGAGATTCGTCAAATGCAATCGAAAATGAAACTGAAAATAGGCAGAGATCATTAGATAAATTTCCTTGCGGCAGAAAGACAGGAATAACTGTCCGTAGAGTACCTCTTCAATTTTTCATTTTCCGTTTTTAATTAATTGCCCTTGCAATGGAGATTTATAAACTGACCATTGAATATCCCAAAGAAGAGAAATATTCCCTTGTAGACCAAATAAGAAGATCTTCTCGATCAGTATGAACAAATAATTGCCATGCTTAATTCAATGGAAAAGAATGCCTCAAAGTTTTGTTATTGATTTGTCTCACCTTCTCAACCTCTCACTTTCTCACCTTCTGCTTTTAAAGAGGGGTACTTTTTGAAAAAAGAACCGAAGAAGCGAAGAAGAGCAGAAGATTAGCAGAAGTTGCGCGCTTCGCGCTTTTAAAAAAGGCGCGAAGCGCCTCCTCTTCGTCTCAACTTCTTAACTTCCCAACTTCCCAACTTCCTCTTTCTCCCGGTCAATGGAGATATGTAATTGATATTTTTCTTCATTTATGGTATGTTATTGGTCCTGGCAAAATTGATGATGGTTATGACATCGAAAGTTTTGCCCAGGCGGCATTAAAAGGAGGAACGATTATGCAGATGATAACTATATCTGCCCATTATGATGGCGAACGAATCTGCCTGGACGAAGAGTTTGAATTGGAACCCAACTCAAAATTAATTGTGACTATTCTTCCAGGGGAAGAAATCGATATTGAGCATGAATCATGGGTGAATTTATCGGGTCGGACGCTAGAATATGCATACGGAGATGAAGAGCCTGAGTATTCCCCAGTCCTATTGAAGGAGGTAAACCCCTCTTATGAAGCCAGGTGATGTAATTCTTACCCCAGTTCCCCAGGCGGATGGAAGAATAAAGAACAGGCCGGCGATAATTCTCTGCAAAATGCCATCATTTGGCGATTTACTTGTTTGCGGTATAAGCACGCAATTGCACCATTATGTTAATAATTTTGATGAAATAATTTCTCCTGGGCATGAGGATTTCATTTCAAGCGGTTTATTGGAAAAATCTTTAATCAGGCTTGGATTCCTGGCCGTGCTGCCTATTTCTCACATAATGGGTATTATCGGCTCTATCTCATCCGAACGTCATCATCGGCTATTGAAAACCCTCAGTGATTATCTTATCCACAATTCAACTTCCTAACTTCCCTCTTTTATCCTAATCACATTGTTGACAACTATCGCGACTGCCTTTATAATAATATCATGAAAAAAAAAGAATCGACGAAGGAACCGGTCATTAGCAAGACCCTATCCGAAAAGGTATCGCACGGGGCGCAAATTGGTAGGGAACTGGCACCGCCTGTTCCTTCAAATGCAAGTGGGAACAGGCTCTTCATCTGGCCACGTCACATAATGGGCATAAGTAAATCGTTCGACATCTTTTTGCAAAGGTACCGGCATGTTGCTTCCTCCTGTTTGGCGGTATTCTAACACATCATCTTTTTAATTTCAAGTGCTAACCTGGTAGAATTGGTAGAGCCGCTAAGAACGCGAAGGAACGCGAAGACGGATTTCGAATTTATTATCTCTATCTTTTATATCCGATTGGAATAATAGCGCCAATCTGGCGTCCATTTTTTAGTTTAATTAACTCGCCGATTTCTTTTTCGGCGATCAACGGCCCGGTCATGAAACAACTTCCCAATCCCAGGCTCTCCGCGGCCAGTAAAATCAACATGCATACGCAGGAAATCGATTTCACAAAGTTGTCCCTTTCCCATTGAGACAGGGGAGAGGAATCGGTTCCCATCATAAACGAGATGGAATTGATGACCCGGAAGGTAGGAATAAGCAAAACAGGGGCAGTACGGAAATGAATAAAATTCCGTGCGTACTGGGAAAAACTCTCTTTATAATCCTCGCGAATATTCTCTTTCACCTGTTCAGATACCGATTGAACCGTTTCCGCGATTTTATCGATTAGGCCCCGTTCATTTGCAACAATGATTTCCCAATTTTTTTTATTGGATGCATAGGGTGAGGTATACGCTGCATTAAGAATTTTTTCGATTGTTTCGGCAGGGACGGGCTGGTCCGAAAAACTCCGGGTACTTTTCCGCGCTTTGCAAATGGAATAAAACTCTTCATACCGGTCGGGAGAATTCATTAAACACCCCTCATAAAACCACCATCGACGCCGATGATTTTTCCATTGATAAAGGCGGCCTTGTCAGAGCACAGGAAGCCTACCAGGTTTGCCACGTCCGCCGGTTCGCCCAACCGGTTGGCTGCGATGCTTTTTTTTACTTCATCCGGGGCGTATTCCAGGAGCTCTTCCAATTTTCCCGAGTGAATGGGGCCCGGGGCAACGCAATTGATACGGATGCCTTTGGCGCCGTATTCCGCTGCCAGGGAGCGCGTAAACGATTCGATATACCCTTTGGTGCCGGCGTAAACGGATTGTCCCCGGTTTCCCCTGGACGCCGTCACCGAGGAGATATTAACGATACATCCGCGCCGTTTTGCCGTCATGCCCGGTATCACCGCCGCGCATAGACGCGTCAATGCCTCGATATTCACCCGCATCATCCGACGGATCATTTCCACTTCCAGTTGGGGGAGCGTCCCGGTTATTGTTACGGCCGCTGCATTTACCAGTATATCCGTATCCCGGATGCACTGCAAAAAAACATTCAAGGCTTCTTCATCCAGGAAGTCCACCTTGCGGATTTCGCAGCGTTCCGGGTTTTGTAAAAGGGTTGGTTCAAGCGCCGCCGGGTTTGTTGAACATTGTAAGATAAAATCATCCCCCGGATTCGCAGCCACCAGTTCGTTAAAAATGGCCAACCCGATTTTTGAACTGGCCCCGGTTATCACTACTTTTTTCTTATCATTCATCGTTCATCATTCATCATTCATCATTCATATTTTTTTAAAATAAAAGCGGTATTCTGACCGCCCAGTCCGGAGTTTAATTTCAATATATAATCGATCTTCATATGAAGCGGTTCGTCTTTAATGACATGGAGGGGGATATCCGGGTCAGGGTCCTGGAAATTCAATGTCGGTGGAACCACCTGGTTTTGGAAGGAGTAAAGGACGCCCAGCATTTCCATTGCACCGCAGGCGCCGATCAAATGCCCGATTTGACTCTTCAACGAAAACACAGGGATTTCTTTAAACCGGTTCGGAAACACCAATGCCAGGGCTTTGGTTTCCGCGATTTCGTTTTTTGGCGTACCTGTGCCGTGGAGATGCACGCAGGCGATATCATCCGGCGTGATGCCCGCTTCCCGGATCGCTTCCAGCGCGGATTGGGCCAGGAATATTCCATCCGGGTGGGGGTCTGTGGCATTATACGCATCCATGGTGGAACTGTATCCGCATACTTCCATCAGGGGGTGGTTTTGTTTTACATCCTCTTCCCTCTGCATTAAAAAAGCAATACCGCCTTCTCCAAGCACCAACCCGCTCCTATTCTTATCGAAAGGTCTGCATGCGTGTTTGGCTTCTCCCGGGTAATTGGAAAACGCCCCCAGCTTGTAGAATGCCATGAACGGGAGAGGATTAAGCATGGAATCAAATCCACCGGTAATAATTTCCAGGCCCGGAGAATGTTTTAAAACGCGGAAAGAGAGTCCCATTGCTTGAGTGGACGCGACGCACGCGGAGACATTCGCGCTTTTTCCACCCCGGATATCATACATCTCCGCCAATTCATCCACCACCCGGTCACTGTTCCGGCAATAGTTATACAGTAATCCTGCCCGGGAATCTTCACTGTTTACATACCCGGCCAGGTCAAAGAAATCGACCCCGGCGCCCATGTGAATCATTCGTTTCGCCGGCGGGTAGTTTTCAAAATCCGGGCTGGCGGTTATTAAGTCTTTCACTGCACGCTTTATAAAAAATGCTTTGCGGTCGACTTCCGGTCCTGTTTTTACTATCTCACCGTTTTCTCGTACTTCCGCGCCGAAATCCACCGGGAAAAAACGGGCGTCAAAGTTCCGGATATGGTCTATTCCATAGGGGGCGGCCGTCATGTTTCGTAAAAATTCTTCCAGCGAACAACCCAATGGAGAATTGACGCCTGCGCCGGTAATCAATATCTTCGCCATTTATTGCCCCCTCTCATGCCAATACCGGAATATCTCGATGGCTTCATCCACGCCGCCGGGGAGCGGCGCTTTTTCAATTTCCTCTTTCAGCGCCAGGGAAAAACCGGATTCCACCCGCCCGTCCCTGTGCACTTTCCCGGCGCCTAAAAGAACCGGCAAATTCCCGGGCGCGTGCAAGGCCTGGATGATTAATCCTTGCGCGGATTTATAAATCACCGCGTTATCGCCCGTTAAGTTATGCTCCTGGGAAATAAAACATAACGGCATATTGTAAAGCAATTTGAACTGGGTTAATGGGGATAAGCCGGATATTCCCCTGTTTATAAAATTTTCCTGCGAAAAACTCCCGGTTTCGTCCCGGGAAGCGTCCACCAGTTTCTCTACCTCGAAATCCTCGTACGCGATGTGGGCTTTTCCATAATAAAAAGGAGTATTCGTGGGCAGTGCGGCGCCGTCCAGGAGCCTGGCTATACATACGATCCCGGCGGATGTTTCCCGGTTGAAAAACTTTATCAGCTTCCGTTTTTTTAAATAATCCAGCGCCGGGATTTCGTCGTTTAATGAAAAAGATTCAAAAACTACTTTCATTGTCGATTACCTTTGTATTCCGTGTATATATACGATAGAGTTCTTTCCTGGTTTCCAGGAGCTTATAATCGGTCAGGTTAATAAAGGAAAATGTAAGTTCCCCATCCGCTGTGGTTTCCCCATCCAGTTGGGCTTTCACTTGCGCAACGCCGAAGTCCTCTCTCATGGTTTTGATATCCGCCCTGTAAATCAATTTATCTCCGGGCCATGCCGCTTTCCTGAATTTCATTTTATTGACGATACTTAACACCGAATATTTCCCGGTTATTTGTTTTTTCGCCATTATCAATTCGAAAAAACAGCCCGCCAACTGCGCAAGGCCTTCCTGTACCAGGCTGCCGGGGAAAATAGGATACCCGGGAAAATGTTCATTAAACACATCATCCGCCAGGGTGACGCATTTCACCCCGATGATGTATTTCCCATAGCAAATCTCATCGATCCTGTCCAGCATATGAAATCTCATAGCAACCTCATTCTTTTAGCAATCCAACTGTTTTGCGAAATATATAGAAAAAAAGACACAGCCCGGCGATGATCATTAATTCCGTCAATTCTTCCCAGAAACTGAACCAGTGGGGCGACCCGTAATAGGCGTAAATCAGGACGAAACGGAGCAGCGAAAAAGACATAAATCCGGTGCCTATGAAAAATGGTAATTGGGATTTCTTTAAACTTGTGTTGTCACCGCCAAGGAAGAAAAGTGAACTCAGCATTAACACGGCGGCCAGGATCGGATAAAGGCGAAGTTCGATCCCCAGCACCAGGGATGAAAAATAGAAATGACCTGGAGTGGAGTATATGTTCAGTATATAATGGAAAGGTTTTAGCGGCATGAACAAGGGCATAAGAGAAATGATAGCAAGTGTTGGTGCGGCGAACCAAAATAATTGTTTCAATTTACAGGGGGCGCTGCTGTATTTCCAGCAGGGGCCGCATAATTTTATCGATGCACAGGGGGCGGGGGCGGATTCAGTCGAAAAATGCAGTACATATTCATCTATCAGAACGAATACCCCCCAGGGTAGAAAAATGCTGAATCCCACCATTCCCGCGCCGTGCAAGATTTCTAAAATATCGCTTGCGCCCCTGGTTAGCAAGTAATTTAAAGCGCAGAATGATTCACCCACTAAAAAAGAGATCAAGCTCCACCGGATAAGCGTTACCGGTGGCGTTTTATTCTTCCGAATGATAAGGATTAATACCAGGGACAGGATCATGTAGACCGGTTTGATAACAAAACCGGAAATCACGGCCATTAGCTGCGCTATTGGGCTTATTTCCAACTGGGTAACGGGAAGGTTCGTAAAAATTGTTATTAAATTCATGGTTGTATTGTATAGAAAAAGAAACGGGAAATCAATACCTGTTCTTTCGATGCCCCCGGCAGCCGGCATGCGGCATGCGGCGCATGCACCCTATTTGTAGAACCATCGCGGGACGCGGGAAGTTGAGACTTGCTGCATCATCCGACTCGGCGCCTTCAAAGGTTACTGGTTCCCGGACCTCCCAAAGCTTTTGGTCTTTGAAGGTAAAAAAACGAATTGACTTTTTTTTATTTGTGGTTTAATATTAACCCATGATAGACGAACACGATTTAAAACAAATCCCCTACGGTATCGCCGATTTCGAAGATTTTCGTAAAAAAAATCTGTATTATGTAGACAAAACGCGGTTCATCCACAATATCGAAAAAAAAGGAAGCTTCCTCTTCTTCATCCGGCCGCGGCGCTTCGGGAAATCCCTCTTCCTTTCCATGATGGAATATTATTATGATGTCAACCGAAAGGACCAATTCGACTATTTATTCAACGGGACCGCTATCCACCAAAACCCTACCAAAGAAAAGAATAATTACCTGGTATTATCTTTCAACTTTTCAGCGGTGGCTCCCGATAAATTACACCTGGAGAAATTTTTTCTTCAACATATCCGCGATAGTGTCAGGTATTTTATGGATAAATATGGGAAACACCTGGATATCGATATTAAAGAAGCCCGGGAACAAATCGATTCCTCTAAAGGCGCTTCCGCCTTAATGGGCACGTTCTTAAATTATTTCAAAGGAAAAAAATATAAATTATATGTATTTATCGATGAATACGATAATTTTGCCAATACCATCCTGTCCGATTCCGGGGAAGAAGAATACCGCTCCATAACACGCGGGGAAGGTTTTCTACGCGCTTTCTTCAATGTGATTAAAGCAGGAACCACCGGCAGCGATACCCCCATCTCCCGATTATTCATGACCGGCGTTTCCCCCATTACCCTGGACGACGTCACCTCCGGGTTTAACATCGGCACCAACATCTCCCTGGATGACGATATCAACGAGATCCTGGGATTCGATAAAACCGAAGTCGAAACCTTGATCGAATACTACAGGCAAACCGGCAAAATTCAACACCCCACCCCGGAACTGGTGAACATTATGGGGCAGTGGTACAACCATTACCGGTTTTCATTGGATTCCGAATGTGAAGTTTTCAATACTATCTCTGTGCTATACTTTATCCGCGAATATTTGAAAAAATCACGCATCCCCAATCCGCTCCTCGACCATAACACCCGCATGGATTACAGTAAACTCCGTCAACTAATTATCATCGATAAACAAGGGGCGCTAAAAACCAATGGAAACTTCTCCAAACTCCTTTATATCATCGAAAACGGCTCAATTCATTCCGATATTGAAACGAGTTTCCCAATCCATGAATTATCCCATCCAAAAAACTTTACTTCGCTGTTGTATTACTTCGGACTCCTGACCTTCAGCGGCATGGATGACGAAAATACCCCCATCCTCTCCATCCACAACGAAATGGTCAAACATCTCTACTACGCTTACATCAAAGAAACATACGAAGAAACAGGTATCTTATCCCTGGATACCGAAAAATATGAAAGCCTGGCAAGGGACCTGGCCTATAAAGGAAACTGGAAAGGTCTCATCGAATATATTTCAGGACGCATGGAAACTTCCTTAAGCTTACGCGATCTTATGACCGGCGAAAAAGTTCACCAGGTTTTCTGGAATATCTACCTGGGGCTAAACAAATTATATAATGTTTACTCCGAGAGAGAACTGAACCAGGGTTTCGCCGACCTGGTACTGGAACCCCAACTGGCCCAAAACCCGGGGCTCAAATTTTCCTACCTCATCGAAATCAAATACATCAAACCTGCCGACTTTGAAAAAGAAGGCGGCGAAGAGAAACTGCAAGCCCTGCGCGCCGAAGCCGAATCCCAATTGAACCGTTACGGTATCGATGAGAAATTCCGGAAAACAATAGGCCAAACCACTTTAAAAAAGCTGGCTCTCATCTTTTGTGGAAACAGGCTAGTATACCATGATGAAGTATTTTTTTGAGCGTCCCCTATCCCTCCTGAACCCTCCAAAAACTTTTGATAAGGGTAATAAAAACCTTTAATAGAAGCTTTTGGAAGTCCAGAAACCTTTTCTCGAAAAGGTTTCTGGTCGCCGAAGGCAAAATTGTTGAAAAATTTTGGCATTCGATGCAAAAAAAAGGTGCCTGGCAAGGCCCTCTTGCAATTTTGATCTACTCCGACCTTCTATAAATAAATTCCCCAAAATCCTTGCCCTTTCCCAGTTCAAAGTATTTTTTATCGATTTTCTCGATTCTATAATAAATAAGATATAGATTCCAGTAATCCGTATTCCTATACGAATCCCATTCTTCTCTGAAAGAAAGAAAAAAGAAAAAATCTGCTTTAGTATTGTCATCAAGAAGCGCTGTCACTACTGTATATGCCAATATGCCCTTTCTGTCTTCCTTCATATCTTCAATATCTCTGATACCTCTTTTGGAAACTCCATCCAACTTCAGAATAAAAAGATTTTGAAAGATATTTTCCCGCATCTGTTCAATTCTCTCTTTTGTTCTGTTTTTTCCGCTCATGATATTTTTAAAATAGCTTTCATCAAAATAGTATTTTCGCGGGAGAGTGAATTTTTGTGAGCTTAACATTAGTTTTGCCCAAGGAGTGGTTCTATTTTCGACCGAAGTATACTCGTTTGGTATTCTCATCATCAGCCAGGTCCCGACAATCCTTTTTTGAATCGAGCCGTTAAAATCGAGTTTAAGAAAATTATATGATTTAGATTCAACGATAAAAGCAAGAAAAAAAGCAAGGACACAAAAATATTTTTTTTTCATCATATCTCCTGTCATGGTTGTACTTGGGATGAGGGATGAAGACGGTACTTGTATTCTTGACATCTTTCTCCCATAACTCCTTTGACGTTTTCCTGGTTTTTCAAGTTTAATTGTTCAAATATCTTTTTTTCTTTTGACATTTTTCAACTCTTTAATTTTTTGAACATTCAAAGAAATTCTATCATACTTTAAAAAAAAAATCAATTTCCCTGGAATAGCCTCAAACCGCTAAACTTTCTTTATTTTTGCATTTTTTTTGTAGAGTTTACGTGCCAGGCAAAGTTTTTGTCTTAAAGGTTTTTTTCTATTATTTTCTTCGCGCCCATTCGCGTTCTTCGCGGCTCATAAAATTTGCGGCGGATTCAGGGTGTGGCATTAATTGACAAAAAAATGGATTTCATTTAGAATACATCCCACGATTTAATTGAAATCGTTAAGGAGGCGTAAAATGCCAACTAAAACTTTTACTGTTCCAAATATTAACTGCGGGCACTGCACCCGCACTATCGAAAGAGAATTGAACGATTTGAACGGCGTCACCAACGTGAAAGCCGAAGTCGATTCTAAAAAAGTAACGGTTGAATGGGAAGAACCCCTTACCTGGAACGATATCCGGGAACTGCTGGAAGATATCGACTACCCACCGGTGGAATAATGCCGGGGGAAAAACAATTAACGTTCCCCGTTATCGGTATGACCTGCGCCAACTGCGCGGCGGCAGTGGAACGTAATTCGAAAAAAGCCCACGGCGTCACGGATGCGGTGGTTAATTTCGCCGGCGAAAAAGTTACGATAATCTATGACCCGACGTTGACCGATGCAAAAACGGTCACTGCCGAAATAGTTGAACGGGTAAAAAGGGCAGGGTACGAGGTGGTGGAAACTTCCGCGGACAAAGACCCGGGAGACGCCGAAGCCGCGGCCCGCGAAGCGGAAGTGCGCCACCAATGGAAACGTTTCATCGTGGGTTTGTGTTTCGCTTTACCCCTGTTTTTAACGAGCATGGCGCGGGACCTCTCCCTGTTGGGGCATTGGGCGCATGCGCCCTGGGTCAACTGGCTGTTCTGGGCGCTGGCTACTCCGGTGCAATTTTATGTGGGCCGCGACTATTACGTGGGCGGCTGGCGAAGCCTGCTTAACCGCGGCGCCAACATGGACGTGCTGGTGGCCATGGGTTCCTCCGTGGCTTATTTCTATAGCGTCGCGGTGCTTCTGGCCGCGACCTTTGGCTCCCATGCCCTGGGCGACCATGTTTATTTTGAAACTTCGGCGGTGATTCTCACCCTCATCGTGCTGGGCAAACTGCTGGAAGCCCGCGCCAAAGGCCATACCAGCGAAGCGATTAAGAAACTGATGGGCCTGCAGCCCAAAACGGCCCGCGTGATGCGAAACGGGATGGAAATGGATATCCCCATCGCCCAGGTAGTAACGGGCGATATAATCACGGTGCGCCCGGGGGAAAAAATCCCGGTGGACGGGGTGGTCATCGACGGTTATTCCTCGGTAGACGAAAGTATGATTACGGGCGAAAGCCTGCCGGTAGGCAAGAAAAAAGACGACGCCGTCACTGGCGCCACGATCAACAAGCAGGGTCTATTAAAAATCGAGGCGACAAAAGTGGGTAAAGAAACGGCCCTGGCCCAGATCATCCGTTTGGTGGAACAGGCCCAGGGCAGCAAAGCGCCGATCCAACGCGTGGTGGACCGGGTGTCTGCTTATTTTGTTCCTTTTGTCATGGGTGCGGCGGTCCTGGTGTTCCTGGTCTGGTTGCTCAGTGGGGCGGGATTTGTCCCGGCGCTGATTCGTTTGACTGCCGTATTGGTGATTGCCTGCCCCTGCGCCATGGGCCTGGCAACCCCAACGTCTATTATGGTGGGCGTGGGCAAGGGCGCGGAAAACGGCATTCTCTTTAAAAACAGCGCGGCGCTGGAACAAGCCCATAAACTGGATGCGATTATCCTTGACAAAACAGGCACGATTACCAAAGGAGAACCGGCAATGACGGACTTTCTCGCCCGGGAAGACGCGCAATTACCGGCAGACCGGCTGCTGTTCCTGGCTGCTTCGGCGGAACGGGGTTCGGAGCACCCGTTGGGCGAAGCGATCGTACGGGCGGCCAATGAAAAAGGTTTGAATTTGAGCGAACCGTCCGCCTTTGAAAGCATCGCCGGCCACGGTATCCGCGCGGAAATCGAAGGACGCCGTATCCTGGTTGGTAACTTACGCCTGATGCGCCGGGAATCGATTCCCCTTCACCACCTGGAACGGGATGCAATGCACCTGGAAAACCAGGGCAAGACAGTGATGTGGCTGGCGGTTGACGAAGATGCCTGCGCACTGCTGGGCGTTGCGGATACGATTAAAGATGGTTCTGTGGAAGCTGTGGCCAAACTGAAAGCGTTGGGGTTGTCGGTGATTATGATAACCGGGGACAATGAAGCGACTGCCCGGGAAATTGCCGCCGGCGTCGGCATCGACCGTGTGTTTGCCGGGGTTTTGCCGGGGGAAAAAGCGGCGCGGGTAAAAGCGCTGCAAGAAGAGGGTTTGGTAGTGGCCATGGTGGGGGATGGGATTAATGACGCGCCTGCGTTGGCGCAGGCGGATGTGGGGATCGCCATCGGTACGGGTACGGATGTGGCAATGGAAACGGCGGATGTGACGCTCATGCGTGGGGATTTGCGCAGTGTGGGTCAGGCCATCAGGCTTTCGAAGGGTACGATGCGGAATATTAAGCAGAACCTGGGGTGGGCGTTTGGGTATAATATTTTGTTAATTCCGATTGCCGCAGGTATCCTGGCGCCGTTTTCCTGGGCGCCGGTTTTTTTGCGGCAGTTGCATCCTATTTTAGCGGCTGGGGCAATGGCTTTCTCCAGTATTAGCGTGGTGACCAACGCCTTGCGGTTGAAAAGATTGAGATTATAAATGCCTCCGGCGGGCAGGGGCGCTTTTTGAAAAAACTGCCCCTGCACCCCGCAAAAACTTTTGATTATCAGAAGTTTTTTGGGGGTCAAGGGGGCAAGTGTCGCGTTTTACAAAAAAGCCCCCTTGTTCTACGGCAATGTCCTTAAAACCGTGCGCTTGGCAAACTCCGCCAACAACAAAATCAAAAACGCACTTATTATAAAATACATATAAAAATCCTGCGCTGTATAAAAACGCTTCGATGTGATTTCCTCTTTCTCCCACCGGTCGATCTCGGTAAAAATCCGCTGCAGCGAATCCTTGTCCGTCGCCCGAAAATACAACCCACCGGTCTTATTGGCAATCTCTTTCAATAACTCCTCATCGATCTCTACATCCATCATCACATACTGCTGCCTGCCATAGGCATCCCGCACCGGGTACGGCGCCTGCCCTTTCGTCCCTACCCCAATCGTATACACCTTGACATTAAAATCCCTGGCAATCTTCGCCGCATCCCGCGGATCGATCTCACCCCGGTTATTAACCCCATCCGTTAACAAAATAATAATCTTCGTACGACTCTTCGATAACCGGATACGATTTACCGACGTTGCCAACGCCATACCCAACGCCGTGCCGTCCTCCAGGTCCCCAATAGCCGTCTCTTTTAAAAAATATTTCAAAATATCATAATCCACTGTCAACGGACATTTCGTAAACGAATTCCCGGCAAACACCACCAGTCCCAGGCGATCGTTCTCCCGTTTCTGGATAAAATTGGAAATCACGTCTTTGGCTACTTCCAACCGGTTCTTGGGCTTGAAATCCACCGCCGCCATGGACCCGGAAATATCCAGGGTGATCAAAATATCGATGCCTTTTTTATTTTCCAGGTCGTAATAATACAACGCCTGCGGCCGGGCCAACGCCACGATAAATAAAACCAACGCCGCTAACTTGAAATAATAAAGGTTCCGGATAAAATACGCTTTTGTGGTGCGGTTGGAATCGGCGATCAATTTTTTAGAAGAATAAGTAATAAACCGCTTGCCCTTCTTATTGACAAATATATTCCAGGATATCAACAGGGGAACCCACAACAGCAGCCAGAAATAACCCGGTTGGGCAAAGCGGAACACCTCCAGGAGATTGTTCATTATCCCTTTCATGAGACTTTCTCCTTTTGCATCTGCTCCAGGGCCGCCGCGGCCCGCGCTTTGTAAATCCCGACGGTATCTTCGATCTTTTTGGCCAACTCGCTTAATGCCCCCTCATCCGGGATGTATTTGGCAAATTTCACCAGGTCCGCCGTACTGAACAAATACTCCAGGTTATTTAAAATTAAAACCTCCGCCTCCAGTTTCTTCAAATCGTAAAGCGTCTCATAAGTAGTGAAATCCTCGGCATTGAAGCGATAGGTCCGGTGGAGAAATTGTTTCAAGATGACCGTCAATTCGAAAAAGAACAATTTCATCTTGCCCTTCTCAAATAAGGACTGCTGATACAACTCTTTTATGTGCAGTTCCAATTCTTCCAGTGGGGATAACAGCCGTTTGGGCGTTTCCGCCGCTTTTATTTTCCTTCTCTTTAACCAGAAGCGGATTAAAAACAAGGTGACAATGACCCCCAGGACAATAAGGATATAGTTTAAAAGGTACCGCGGGTTCCCTTTTATCTCCAACAGGTTCTTTAGCGGCTTGATATCCTTGTCCTCTTCTTTAAGGACCGACTTAACGGTCACCGGCACGGAGTTGGTTTCCCGCGTTTCTATCACTTTTTCGTTCTTTTTCAGTTCGATGGTAAAAGGTCCCACGTTGAAATCGCCGGTTTTAAAGAAAGCGATTTCGATATGTTTTTCAAAAAGCTGGGAATCCTGTTCTGTTCGTTTTTGCGCGGCGGCCTGTTCCAGGATATCGAACTCCTTTGTCATGATCTTTACGTTAATATTATCCGCGTCGGAAGTGGTTTTGACAATGATCTTCAAGCGGATACGGTCGCCGATAAAGGCCAGGTTTTCCGAAACTGAAATGGACACTTGCGTGCCGGCCGCCTCCGGCGCGGCATGCCCGGTATAATAAAACGCGGAAAGTATGGTAAGACTGAATAATAAAATGAATATTGCTTTTTTTCTCATCTGGCGAATTTCCGTCTCCTCTCTAAAAAGAATTCGAACAAAGGTTTCTCATAATCCATTTCCCCCTCGATGGGGATAATGTCCACCCGGTATTTTTTAAACAGGTTCAGCAGTTCTGTTTCTTTATTATTATAGTCCAGCAGGAAAAGTTCCCGGGTTTGGGCAGAGGCGAAATTTGCCAGGAATTCTTCCCCGGTCTCGCTGTCCTGTAGAACAAACATGCCCTGGTCCGGCAGGTTTTTTTCCCGCGCATCCGTGACTTTTACGGCAATGAGATCATGTTTCCGGGAAGCGATCTTCATGGATTGGGTAAACCCGGCGTCGATAAAATCCGACAGCAGGAACAGGATGGATTTTTTTTTAAGCACCTTGTTCAAGTAGACCAGGCCGTTATGGATGGAAGTGCCTTTTCCTTCCGGTTGGAAGGTCAGGATTTCGCGGATGATGCGCAGCAGGTGGGTTTTTCCTTTCTTGGGGGGGATGAACCGTTCGATTTTATCGGTGAAAATCAGCAGTCCTACTTTGTCGTTGTTGAGGACAGCGGTAAAGGCGATAATAGCGGAGATCTCGGCGATGATCTCTTTTTTGCTCCGGGTCTGGGAAAGGAAACCCAGGGAAGCGGAAAGATCGATGGCCAGGATAACGGTCAATTCTCTTTCTTCCACGAACTGTTTGACAAAGAGTTTGCCCATGCGGGAGGTGACGTTCCAGTCGATGAAGCGGATATCGTCGCCCGGGGTGTATTCCCTGACTTCGGAGAATTCCATGCCCCTGCCTTTGAAGGTGGAGTGGTATGCGCCGGCGAATAGTTCTTTCGACGACTTCCTGGAAATGATTTCGATCCGTCTTACTTTTTTTAATATTTCTTCTGCAATCATCTTTCGTTGTTATTAATCGGTTATATTTAGAGTAAATCGATCACGATGCGATTCATGGCATATTTGATGGAGAAATTTGTCGGGTAGGCAAATTTCAAGCTCCACATTTTGTTATGCCCTTCCGCCATTTGGATGTAGGCATTTTTGACTTCCACCGGTCGCTGTGGGGAGAATTCCACTCCTTCGGTATTGGAAAAATTCAGTTTCAGGGGTTTACAGCGCTTGCCCCCCACCTCTACCGAGTAATTATTGCCGGAGGTGTTCTGGATATACATCATTTCGACTTCATACGCTTTTTGTTCAATTTGTTCCATTTAAGTGCTCCAGGTTAGTAATTTCAAGGTATAATTATATTACTAATTTTATTTTTTTGCAATTTGCTTTTTTTTGTTTTTTTTAATATAATGGCCCCGTGACCCATCCTGCCGGATGGCGGCGGCGGCGGTGGGATTTAAAGTAAGAGTAAGGTGAATTATGGCGGAAGAGTGTCTGTTAAAGTGTTGGTTTTGTACCAGCGAATACAATGCGGGTGAGACTTCGTTTTGCAGTCATATCGATGCGACCCTTATCTGTCCGTATTGTCTCAAGTGCGCTTGCGACGCCCCGGAAGAATATAAAATCGAATTTATGGAAAAGTGTCCGAAGAAAATCCTGGAAGAGAAATTGATCCGGGAGAGTAAGACCAGTTTGAAATTGGGTGAAATGCTGATCCGGGCCGGGAAAATCACCAGGAACAATCTCTTAACGGCTATTGATAAGCAGAAATCTTTTAATAAACGTATCGGCCAGATTTTTATCCTGATGGACCTGATAACCCCGGAGGAGTTATCGTTGTACTTGATGGAACAAAAATGGATCGACCGGTTGGAATTGGATAATTTTGAAGTGGACCATGAATTGGTGGAGATGATCGGCAAGGATTTTTGTTTGGAGAAAAAAATTATTCCCATCGAAGCTTACGAACTCAACCAGAAAAAAATTCTCCGGTTGGTGGTTTTTTCCAGGGATGATTTGTTGATGCTTAAGAATAGCGATCGATTAAAAGATTACGTCCTAATTCCCTACGACGCCCTTCCTGAAGACATCAATCGCATCCTGCTGGAAATCAAGAATTACGACATCATGCTGTTAAAATAAACTTTCCTATAAACCCTTGCCACCAAGGCGCCAAGGCGCCAAGGACTTTTTTTTCTTCGCGGTCCTTCGCGTTCTTCGCGGCTAAGATTAACCATTAACCATTAACAATTGACAATTGACAATTCGATTCTTCAGGCCGTAGGGGCTTGATTTATCAAGCCCGGTACAGGTGCACAGGCGCACAAGCCATTCATTTTTCGGGTTTGATGAATCAAACCCCTACCACAAGGCGGCGCACCAAGTTCAGAGGTTTGGTCGGTCCATTTTTTCCAGGTTGCATAAAATTCAAATTAGATTTATAATAGGGGCATGGAATCTATGACGCCTGAGGAAAAGATACAATATTGGATAGAGATATCCTCATATGACCTTGAAACCGCAAAGTCCCTGATGCAGGTAAAAAGGTATCTCTATGTCGGATTTATGTGCCATCAAGCGATTGAAAAGATTTTAAAGGGTTATTATTTCAAGGTTCACCAAAAGACGCCTCCTTATTCGCATAATTTACCTACTTTATCCGAAGCGTCCGGGATTTATGCCGAAATGTCCGATGAGTATAAGGATTTCCTTGACTTTCTTACGCCATTAAATGTTAAAGCCAGGTATCCTTCCTATAAGAAAAAAGTACTCGAAATATTGGATGAAAATAGATGTAAAGAAATTTTGATTAAAACAGAGGAACTGTACCTATGGATAAAAGAGAAGTTATCGACAAAGTAAATAGATATGCCGACGTCATTAAGGCATGTTTTCCTGTTAAAATGGTTATCTTATTCGGATCGTATGCGCGTGGGAATCCCAGGGAAGCCAGTGATATTGATGTAGCGGTAGTGGTAGATCAAATTAGCGATGACTGTCTTGAATCGGAAGCCAGGTTAAATAGATTGAGACGTTCCATCGATTTAAGAATCGAACCTGTTTTAATTGAAAAGGATGAGAAAGATCCGGAGGGATTCTTTGAAGAGATTATGAGGACCGGTGAAATCATTTACCAGGTATAATCACGGCCTCTTCGCGGCTACCATTAACAATTAACAATTAACCATTGACAATTAACAATTATCCATCAAATAGGGGTTAGGGATCAGGGGTCAGCCTTTCATACCTTGATTAAACGTCAAGAAGATTTTATAGCCCGAAGGGCGCCGCTTCCATTTATCATTTATAATTTACAATTTATAATTTATAATTTATAATTTCTTTTTCCTTTTTCCTTCGAAAGTATCCCGTCTCTTCCACAATTGCCTTTGCGGCCTGGACGTGTTCCGCGGCTTCTTCCATTTTGCCCTGGGCGTGGCAAAGGCGTCCAAATTCGAGGTGATAGTCGCATATAAAGAGTTTCATTTCGCCCAGTTCGGCAATGTCGCGGGCTTCGCATAGGTCATCCAGGGCTTTTTCGTATTCCTTGATATGGCGATAGCCTTCGGCTCTTATTATAAGGCCAGGAGTTAAATACTGTTGTTGCCCTGCTTTCCGCAGTCCCTCCACGGCCTGATCCAGGTAGTTCATGGCGCGAGAAAAACGGGACAGTCGGCCGCTTTGTGGGGGTTCATCCGGCGTTTCTTCCAATACCCCCAGCGCCCACCGCATCCAGGCCCGGCCCAGGGTGAGGTAATTAAGGGCAATATCAAGAAGCAGATTTCCTTGCTGCAAAGCCCATTTCAGCGTCTTCTCCGCCCTTTCCATTACTTCCTTGATCTGGCCCTTCACGCGCGCGTGATTTTCCAGCAGCAGGTCGCAAAATTTATACCCTCTTACCGAATAAAGAAAGGGATATTCCGGTTGGCGTTTTTTTTGCATCTCTTCGGCCTCCCGGAACCATTGTTCCGCCTCTTTCAATTCCCCGGCCTGATGCAGGGCATCGGCAAGGGTGGTTCTTGAGGCATACTTCCAATTTTCATCCCCGCTTTGGTCGGCATATGTGACGCTTTGCCGGGCAGCGGCCACCGCTTCCTTGACATCTCCCAGCGTCAGCAGCAGTTCGCTGAGGTTGGAGGCGGCAATAGCAATTTCTTTAGGGTCTTGCATTTTTTTGTATCGTTCAAGCGTTGCTTCCATTGCTTGCGATGCCTCGCGGAGCCGCCCCAGTGCACGAAGACGAAAGGCCGCCCAACTCAAGACCACTGCTTTGTCTGCCTCGGTCAGCCCTACCGCCGGAAGGCCCCAGGGAACCGCGAAAAAATGGGAAAGGCAGGCTAAATCCGAACCAAATGCGCCAAGTTTTTTTGTACAATAATGTTCATTACCTCTTTTGATCCGTTTCCAATACACCTCATCCAAGGCCTCCTGGTGCTGCCCGGCCTGGCAGCCGTGGGCCACGGCGGCAAACAGCGGCTCCATTTCCGCTAACGTATCGGGCAACTTTTTCTCCGGCAAATCCTTGAAATATTGGTAAAGCCGCTCATGCGCCTTTTTCCAACCGGCCGGGTTCTCCTGCCGAAGCTTCTCCCCGAAATACTCCCGCACCAACGGATGACAGTCCAGGGTTCCCTTTTTATGCTGGTCCTCTTTGGCCAGGAGATGGGCGTTTCGCAGATGACTCAGCGCCATTTGCCAATCGGCCCCGGTTATACCCTGCAATTTATCGGTCACACCCGATATGGCCGGTTTCTTTTTCAACGCCTCAATGGCCCCGGCTTCCACCGGACGATCGAAAAGACCGATAATATATAGGATATTTAATTCTAAAGAAAAATCCGAAGCACGAATATCGAAATCCGAAACAAATCCAAAATCCAAATGCTTAAAATTCGAAACAGTCTGCTTTGATGCATCAGTTTGACTGTTTTTGTTTTGGTCATTTGTTTTTTGAACATTTGGATTTGTTTCGAGTTTCGTGCTTCGAATTTCGGATTTATTTTCTTTGAACCATCTATCATATGCTTCCATTACTTTCTGGGCATGATGTCCTTCTTTTATTTTCCCTTTGGAGGATTTGACAATCTCATCTCTTTTGCGGATGTCGCCATCCAGGATATTGGCAATGTATTGACCCAATAAAGTCAATGCCAACGCATGGCCGCCATATTCAGTCACGGCGTCATGGAAATCCTTTTGCGATCCGATAGTTACCCCCAGGCTCTTTAATAATTGCTTTCCCGCCTCTTCGGATAGGTGCTCCAATGGGATTTCCGTTACCCCGTACCCCTTGCGATTGAGAAGATCCGTCACGGGTTCCCGCGTGGTAATGACGCACAACACCTTTTGTGCGCCGCTGCCGGTATTTCCACAGGCCAGTTCTTTTAAAAAAGCGGCCAGGCCGGCGTCTTTTAATTTACCGTTAAAACCGTGAATTTCCCCGGGCGGGTATTGCAGCGGTTCCAACCCGTCCAGGATGAGCAGGGCCTTTTGTTGCCTGGCCAGGCGCGCCAAACGCCGGCCTTTGTCCACGGCGGAACCGGCTTCGGGGTTTGCATCGCCCAACCATTGCAGGGTCTCCTGGAAAAATTCATCGGCGGACGCCTGTTTGCCTTCCTGCGCGCCCTGGCTGTAAAAGGACCAGCCGTACACTTTTTGCGCGCCGCGGTAGTTATCGGTTTTCATTTGATTCAACCATTGGTTCACTAAAGCGGTTTTGCCCACGCCGCCCCAGGCCACCAGGGTCAGGATATCGGTTTGGCCATCGGCCCAGGCGTCGTCCAATTGTTTCAATTCCTTTTCCCTGCCGAACAAACGGTCGCCGGTAACGGGCAATTTGTAAAGGGAAATATGGTCGCCGGACAACACGGCGGGTTTTTTACGATTGCCCAGGCAATCGCACACCGTTTGAGCCACCCCGGCCAGGGCGCGGTCAATTTCAGACGGTTGCATTTCGGATATTGCTTTATCCCCCCTGGGCAAATGCTGTATTTCCAACAGCCATTGGATATTTGTCAAGGCGCAGGGTTTCACAATCACGGGCAAGACGATCAGGCCCTGCTCTTGCCGACGCTTCAATATGAGAGGAACTTCTACTTCGGTGATAAATTGGGAAGCCAGGAAATCGGCAGAGATTAACATGACTGCCACCTGCGCCCGGTTCAATGCCGTTTCGATTTCCCCGCGCCAATCGGAACCCGGTTCTATTTTCGCATCGTCCCAGGATTGGTAAAAGCCTTCGATTTCCAGGGTTTTCAGGTGGGTTGCCAATTGGTCTTTCCACGCTTCATCCGTATGACTGTAACTGATGAAAACATTCGCCATCCGCTGCCTCGCGTATTATGATTTAATAGTTCTTATTAAGGTCTTAAATTACTTTATCCAGGGCAATGATGGGAATTATGTCCACGAATTTCTTTCCTGTTCCAGGTAGGTATTCGAATCGACTGTTTCCCAGATTTCTTTTCCCAACCCTCTTAAATCAAGTAACGTGTGTTCTTTTTTTGTTACCAGGTGATCAGACCTTTTTATTAAGTGAACGAGTTTTTCAAGGATTTCCATTCTCGCATATTGGTCCAGGACCTGGATGTCATTAATAATTCTATTAATATGTTTCACGTTTGCTGTTCTCATAAGTTATTTATAGTACATTTTCAAGTAAAAATCAATACGTCCCTGGCTTTATATCATTTTTTTCAGCGAACAGGCATTGCCTGTTCCGTTCTTTGCTTCTATACCTTATTTAAAGGAAAAAATGCACTAATAAAATTAAATCACGGGCAGACACGGGGGCGCCGGTAACGCCCCTACGGAATTGAAAACTCGTGAATATTTCGAATTTCGATTAATTTTGTAGGGGCAACCCCCCGTGGTTGCCCGTAATTTTTTAAAATTACAATTATAGACCGCCCAAAGGGCGCCGCTTTCCTTCCAAAAAATGATATATTCATAGGAAACTGAGGCTAAATCATTGGGAAAAACGGTGTTTTCGCTCAAAATATGATTGATTCGGGAAAAAAAGAGGCGTATCCGCAAAAAGATGAGGCGCATCCGCCCCAAACCATGATAGATTCACCAAAAAATACGACACATTCATGAAAGAAAAAGGCGTATCCGCCCCAAAATGAGGCGTATCCGCCCAGGAAAATCATCCGTTCGCACATTTTTTATTAATTTTGCCCGAACGGAATACATTTCGGGGCGGATACGCCTCTTTTTGGTGCGAATACGCGACTCCATGACGCGGATACGCCTCTCCATGACGCGAATACATCATTTTTTTGAGCGGATACGCCATTTCCCCGTGCGGATACGCCTCATTTTCAATTGAATATGTTATAAACTCGGACAAAATCTTGGCGTTCCTTGGTGTCTTTGTGCCTTGGTGGCTATTTTTTTTTTGAGATAATTGTCAATTGTCAATGGTTAGCCGCGAAGAACGCGAAGGACCGCGAAGAAAAAAAATCCTTGGCGCCCAGGCGCCTTTTGGTAGGGGTTTGATTCATCAAACCCGACCTGTGAAGGGCTTGATAAATCAAGCCCCTACCGATAAATCAAGCCCCTACGGCATTAAGAATCGAATTGTCAATTGTCAATTGTCAATTATTAATTGTTAACGGTTAATCACTATTGACCAATGACCAATGACCACTGACTAATGATAAACCCCACTACCTGCGAAAATACATGCACATCGCCGTGGAAAAAATCGTAATTCTCGCCATTCATTTGATCGAAAATATCCAGCACCGCTATCTTAGTATAAGTAATGGCGTCGGTATAATAATCCGCGTTGGATTTCCTGACAAAGGCTTTGCGGTTCTCATAATCGAACTCTTCCACCACGTACTGCTCCGATTCCAGCATATAGACG